>Ga0068872_10001772_pt1 | contig 17204 bp, 13 predicted proteins | sample NOAtaG_7_FD_66441 | JGI IMG/M metagenome (GOLD analysis project Ga0068872, IMG submission 66441) | Freshwater lake microbial communities from Lake Erie, under a cyanobacterial bloom - NOAA_Erie_Diel1S_2200h metaG | ecosystem: Environmental > Aquatic > Freshwater > Lake | place: USA: Ohio, Lake...
AGGGCGAGTTCCTCGAGCGCCGCCTGCGACACCAGCAGGTGTCCCAGATGCAAGGGGTCGAAGGAGCCGCCGTAGAGTCCGAGGCGCGGGATCGGTCCGCGTTCGGGTCGGCTGGTCGATGGACTGGGATCCGAAGGGTTCATGCTGCCGTGCGGCGAGTCCGCGGCCTCCGAGGGGCCGCTGTCAACCCCCGTGTCTCGAGGACCGGGGCCTTTTCGCCCTTTACGGGCCCGGCTCGCCGGCTAGAGTACGGGTTCTTATTCGCATGGACAAAGAGCGGAAATTGATCGTTGCCGGCAACTGGAAGAGCAACAAGACGAACTCCGAGGCGGTGGCCCTGGTCTCCGACCTGATCCGCGAGCTGGCCGCCGTCAAGGAGGTCGACGTGGTGGTTTGCCCCGCCTTCACGGCACTTTCCGACGTCTCCAAGCTGGTCCTGGGTTCGAACCTCCGACTGGGAGCCCAGAACCTGAGCGACTCGGGCTACGGCGCCTTCACCGGCGAGATCGCCCCGGGAATGCTCCGGGAGCTCTCCGTGCGCTACGTGATTCTCGGCCACAGCGAGCGTCGCCAGTTCCAGAAGGAGTCCGACGCGCTGGTGGCCAAGAAGGCCGCCAACGCCCACGCGAACAACCTGATCCCGATCGTCTGCGTCGGCGAGACCCTCGCCGAGCGCGAGGCGGGCATCACCGAGAAGGTGGTCGAGGGACAGGTCCGCGGCAGTCTGGCCGGCCTGTCGGCCGAACAGGTGGAATCCACCGTGCTCGCCTACGAGCCGGTCTGGGCCATCGGCACGGGCAAGACGGCCACCAGTGCCCAGGCCCAGGAGGTTCATGCCTTCATCCGCAAGGTGTTGGCCTCCCTGCATGGAGAGGCCGTCGCCCGCCGGGTGCGCATCCAGTATGGCGGCAGCGTGAAGGGGTCCAACGCCCGGGAACTGCTCCAGCAGCCTGACATCGACGGCGCGCTGGTCGGTGGTGCCTCGCTGGAGTCCAAGGGCTTTGTCGAGATCATCAAGAACGCGATCTGAGCAATCCGCCCCGGCCCCGCATCTTCCTTTTCCCAACGTCCAACCCTTTCCCACCTCACACCCCATGGGCATCCTGATCGGCCTCCTGAGTTTCGTCCTCGTCTTGGTTTGTCTCCTGCTCGGCCTGCTGGTCCTCATCCAGCTTCCCAAGAAGGAGGCCGGCATGGGCATGGCCTTCGGTTCGGGCGCGGTCGACACGCTGCTGGGCGCCGGTGCCGGCAGCGCGCTGACCACCATCACCAAGTGGACCGGCGGCATCTTCCTGGCCCTGTGCATCGTCCTGGCTTGGCTGGGCAACCTGAAGAGTGGTTCCGGTTCGGCCGCCAAGGCCGTCCGCGAGGCGGTCAGCCGCACCGAACCGGGCGCGGCACCCAATGCGATGACCTCCGGCCTCATCACCGCGACCAATGCGGCTCCCGCTCCGGGCACGGCGCCGGCCCCTGCCGCCGCTCCCGCCGCGCCGGCCCCCGCGAAGTGATCCCCCGGATTGGTCCACGAAACGCCCCCGTCCCGACGACGGGGGCTTTTTGTTGCCCTTGCGGGGCGCGGCGGTCGGATTCCCGCCCGGCCCGCACCGGTTCGCTGGTTCCAGGCCCCGTGCCGGCTGTCTGGCTGTTGGCTGCCTGGACGCTGCTCGTGGGCCTGCTGACGGGGTGCGGCCAGGCCGAGCGGGCCGACCTGGTGATCCACAACGGCCCTGAGCCGGAGACCATCGATCCCCAGATCCTTACCGGCCAAGCCGACGGTCGCATCGCCTCGGCACTCTTCGAGGGCCTGACCCGCTTCAACCCCACCAACGGCACGGCCATGCCGGGCCTGGCCTCGCATTGGGAGATCTCCGGGGACGGGCGGACGTACACCTTCTTCCTGCGGCCGGAGGCCCGCTGGTCCACGGGGGAGCCGATCCATGCCGAGGAGGTCGTCTGGTCCTGGCGCCGTGTGGTCACGCCGGCGACGGCGGCCGACTACTCCAGCCAGTTCTTCTGCGTCCGCAATGGCCGTGCCTTGGTCAATGGGGAGCTTCGGGACCCGAGCCTGCTCGGGGCCGAGGCCGTCGATGCCCGCACGGTCCGGGTGCACCTCGAGAACCCCACGCCCTACTTCCTGGAACTGGCTGCCTCGCGGGTTTTCTTCCCCATCCCCCGGCGTGCCGTCGAGCGCTGGGGCGACCAATGGATCCGGGCCGACCCCCTCCCGTGCAGCGGTCCCTACCAGCTCCTGGGCTGGCGGGTGAACGACCGCTTCCGCCTGCGCCGCAATCCCCGCTACTGGGACGCCGGCCGGGTGGATGCCGAGCGCATCGACGTCCTCAGCGGCGACAACCCGTCCACGGCGCTCAACCTGTTCCTCAGCGGTGAGGTGGACCTCATTTCCGACCGGAAGATCATCCCCGGCGAACTCGGTCCCGAACTGGCCCGTCGGCCGGATTTCCACCGCTTCGACTACCTTGGGCAGGACTTCATCCGCTTCAACACCACCCGCAAACCGTTCCAGGACGCACGGGTCCGCCGCGCCGTCGCCCTGGCCATCGACCGCGAGCGGATCACCACCCGGATCACCCGGATGGGCGAACGGCCCAGCGCGGGGATCACCCCGGCCGGCACCGGCGGATACCAGCCACCGGCCGGGTTGCCCTTCGACCCCCAGGCCGCCCGCCGGCTGCTGGCCGAGGCTGGCTATCCCGGGGGGGGCGGCTTCCCGACCGTCGAATATGCCTTCAACGTCGGGTCGCGGATCTACGAGCAGACCGGCGTGGAGATCCAGGCGATGCTCCGGGAGCACCTCGGCATCCGCGTCGAGTTGCGCCCCCTGGAGTGGAAGACCTACCTCGCGGAGATGTCGGCCCTCAACTACGACTTCATCCGCGGGTCCTGGATCGGCGACTACGACGATCCGATGACCTTCCTCGACTGCTTCCTGTCGGACAGCGGCAACAACCGCACCGGCTGGAAGGATGCCCGGTATGACCGGCTCCTCCGGGAGGCGGCGTCCGAGGGTGTTCCGCAACGGAGGGCCGGCATCCTTCGCGAGGCCGAGACCCTGCTCATCGCGGAGGCCGTCCCGGTGACCGGGCTCTACAGCCACGTGGGTCTCTATGCGGCCGATCCCCGCAGGGTCGCCGGTGTCTGGCCCAACCGGATGGATGAGCACCCGTTCTTCTCGATGCGGAGGATCCGCCCATGAAGTCCTGGGCGTCCCGGTTGGCCCTGGTGCCCGTCCTGCTCTGGGCGGTGGCGACCCTGTGTTTCTTCCTGTTGAGGGCGCTGCCCGGGGGGCCCTTCGACCGTGAACGCCCGGCGGCCTCGCGCGAGGTCGAGGCCGCGCTCAGGGCCCGCTACCACTGGGACGAACCGTTGGGGCGCCAGTACCTGCGCTACCTCGGGAACCTCGCCCGCGGGGACCTCGGGCCATCGCTCAAGTACCGCAACCATTCGGTCAACGATCTGCTGGGACAGACCGTTCCGGTTTCCCTGTCCCTCGGGGCGTTGGCCTTCGCAGTGGCCATGGGACTGGGCATCCCGGTCGGCGTGTTCTCGGCGTTGGGGCGCAACCGCTGGGCCGATGCGACCGCCTCCCTCTTGACCCTCGTCGGGGTCTGCGTGCCGGTGTTCGTGCTCGGTCCCCTGCTGGTGCTGGTCTTCGCCGTGGGACTCGAATGGTTTCCGGTGGCCCTCTGGGGCGGATGGACCCGGGCGGTCCTGCCGACCCTGACCCTGGGTCTGTACTTCGCCGCGCGGGTGGCACGTTGGATGCGCGAGGGCATGCTGGAGGTCTTGCAGAGCCCGCATGTGCAGGCCGCCCGGGCCCGCGGCTTGGGCGAGGGTGCCGTGATCCTCCGCCATGTCCTGCCGGTGGCCCTGGTGCCGGTGGTTTCCTACACAGGGCCGATGTTGGCGGACCTGCTCACCGGGTCGTTTGTCGTCGAGAACGTCTTCCAGATCCCGGGCACGGGCGCCTTCTTCGTGAACAGCTTCTTCAGCCGGGACTACCCGCTGATGATGGGCCTGGTGCTCTTCTACTGCCTGGTGCTTCAGGTTTTGAGCCTCATCACGGACCTGTTGCTGCGGTGGATCGACCCCCGCATCGGATCATGATCGGCTCTTCGTCCAGCCCGGGCCGATTGGCCCTCGAGCGCTTCCTCCGCGACCGGATGGCCGTGGCGGGGTTGGTGGTCCTCGTCCTGGCGGCCCTCGCGGCGGGGATCGGGCCACTCCTCCTGGGCATCGACCCGGATCGGGCAGGGGACTTGGCGCTGGCTCCGCCGGGTGCCGCTCATTGGATGGGCACGGACATCCATGGCCGTGACCTGTTGGCCCGGGTGCTCATCGGCACCCGGATCTCCCTCGCGGTCGGTGCCGTGGGGGCGTTGGTCAGCCTGATGATCGGGGTCGCCTGGGGAGTGGTGGCCGGGGCGGCCGGTGGGCGGACCGACGCCTGGTTGATGCGGGTGGTGGATGGATTGCAGGCCCTGCCCACGGTGGTTTGGGTGATGCTGGGAATGACCCTTTTCGAAGCCGGCCTGGCAGGCCGGTTCGCGCAGCGTTGGCCCGATGCCCTGCCGGTGCTCCGGCTGGCGGCGATGATGATCTGCCTGGGATCGGTCTCCTGGTTGACCATGGCCCGGGTCATCCGCGCGCAGACCCTCGTCCTCCGGCAACGGCCGTTCCTCCTGGCCGCCACCGCGCTGGGCGTGCCGCCGGTCCGCTGGTTCCTGCGACACCTGCTGCCCAACCTGTCCGGGGTCATCCTGGTGTACCTCACCCTCAGCGTGCCCTCGGTGGTCCTCTACGAGTCGTTCCTGAGCTTCCTCGGGCTCGGGGTGCGGCCCCCGCAGGCGAGTCTCGGTTCACTGATCGCCGACGGGGCCTCGCAGCTCAACCCCATCCGGGTGCGCTGGTGGCTGCTGGTCTTTCCGGCCGGACTGATGGCCCTGCTCCTGGCCGCTCTCAACAGCGTCGGTGCCGGCTTGCGCGCGGCCTTCGAGCCGCGGCGCGTCGATGGCCTAAGCGCCTGACGGGTTGGTTCATCCATCCTCGATGGTCCCGTCGCCGTGGCCCCGGGAACGATGTCGCCCGGGGATCGCACCCATGTCCGGCGGAGATGGTTTTCTCCGGGCAGGTGTGGAGATTTGGTCGTGGCGGCTTCGCATGGGGCGGCTCGGTGAGCAACAGGGGACATCTGGAAGCCTCCACCCCTCGGATGGTCATGACCAAGCTCGGGGGGCCACCTTGGTTGGTCCGTGGCCTCGGGGGGGTCTCCAACATTTGATGGAATCCATGCGACTGGCTCAAGGATCCACTGGTCGGGTGCGGCATGATGTTGGGGCGACCTCCCGTGGCATGGCCGGTGCTCGCGATGGGGGCTGTCCCTGGCAACCTCCATCCAACCCTCCTGCCATGATTCTGATGCCCACCGTCCACCGGATCGTCCTTGCGTGGACCCTCGCGGCGGCGCTGCCCTCCGGCGCCGCCCAACTGGAACTCTCCACCGCCACGGTTGCCGATCTTCAGGCGGCCATGCAAAAGGGGGCCCTGACCTCCGAAAGACTGGTCGAGCTCTACTTGGCGCGCATCGATGCCTAAGACCAAAGCGGACCGAAGCTCAACACGGTCATCACCCTCAAGGAGCGCTCGGCGGCCTTGGCAGTGGCACGTGCGCTTGGACGCGGTGAACCCGCCCGGGTGGCCCGTGGTTGGCTGAGTGGGCCGGCTCGGCGGGCCCGCCCGCCACCCCGCTTCGGGCGGTGGCGGGGGAGGCTCGACTGGCAGCCCTCAGAGCGAGCGCACGAAGCGCTCCATGCGGGCCAGGCCCTTCTCGATGTTGGCCAGGCTCGTGGCGTAGCTGATGCGCAGGTAGTCGTCGGCGCCGAAGGCGATGCCGGGGACGGCGGCGACCTTCTCCTGCTCCAGCAACCGCGCGCAGAAGTCGGCCGACTTCAGGCCGGTCTTGGAGATGTTGGGGAAGAGGTAGAACGCCCCCTTGCTGTTCACGCACGAGACGCCGGGCATGGCATTGAGCATCTCCCAGGCGCGGGTGCGGCGCTTGGCGTACTCGGCCAGCCAGCCGGGCAGGTGGGCCTGGGAACCGGTCAATGCCGCCACGCCGCCCTTCTGGGCAAACGAGCAGGGGTTGCTGGTGCTGTGGCTCTGGACGGCGTCGATGGCCTTGGCGATGGGCTCGGGCGCGGCCAGGAAGCCCAGGCGCCACCCGGTCATGCTCCAGGCCTTGGCGAAGCCGTGGACGATGATGGTGTGGTCGTAGTGCGCCTGGCTGAAGCTGGCCACGCTCTTCACCTGCGCGCCGTCGTAGGTGAGGTGCTCATAGATCTCGTCGCTCATGATGAGCACGCCCTTCTCGACGCACACGTCGCCCAGGGCCTTGATCTCGTCGGGCGTGTAGACGCTTCCCGTCGGATTGCTCGGCGAGTTGAGGATGAAGAGGCGGCTGCGGGGCGTGATGGCCGCGCGCAACTGGGCCGGGGTGACCTTGAACTCGGTCTGGTCGGTGGTCTCAAGGATGACCGGCGTGGCACCGGCCAGCTTCACCATCTCCGGATAGCTCAGCCAGTACGGGGCCGGGATGATCACCTCGTCGCCTTCCTGGCAGGTGGCCAGGATGACGTTGTAGCACGAGTGCTTGCCGCCATTGCTGACGATCACCTGCGAGGGCTTGTAGGTCAGGCCGTTCTCGCGCTGGAACTTGTCGGCGATGGCCTGCCGCAGCTCGGGGATGCCGCTGCTGGGAGTGTACTTGGTGAAACCGGCCGCCAGCGCGGCGGCAGCGGCGTCCTTGATGTGCTGGGGGGTGTCGAAGTCGGGTTCACCGGCTCCGAAGCCCACGACGTCCTCGCCCTTGGCCTTCATCTCCTTGGCCTTCGAGTCGATGGCGAGGGTGAGGGACGGGGACAGCGAGGCGGCGCGGCGCGCGATCGGATAGTTCATTTGAAAAATCGGCGCGAGGTTGGGGTGGTCCAACGCCCGCGCAAGGGGGATTTTTTGGGTTCCTGGAGGACGGTGCGTCTACTTGGAAATCGGCTTGGGCAACTGGATGCCCTTGAGGCGCGGATCCCGGGCCGCCTGGGTGCGGAGGTCCTTGGCCTGGGGGTCCTGGGCGAGCCTGGCATCGCTCAGAGCGAGGGCTTTCTCGAGGGCCTTCTCCCCGTTTTCCTTGCGTCCGGAGACGATCTGGATGGCCGCGAGGTCGTACCAACCCTCGGGTCGCGAAGATTCCGCAACCGTGTACCTGGCCAGCGCACTCTCCACCTTGTCCACCCGGCCGAGTTGACGGTACCCGTCCACGAGTGACAGCAGGACCTCGCCCTTGGTGCCGGAGTTGGTCAGCAGCACCTCGAGCGTGTCGACCGCGAGGTTGCTCTGGCCCGACGAGAAATACGCCGAGGCGAGATCGAACACCGCCTTGGCGTCGGCGTTCGGGCCCGAGGCCTTGGCCTTGGTCTGGGCGTCGGCCTTGGGCGGCGCGCTCTTGAGGATGCTCTCGAGCTGCTCGACCAGGTTGCGGATGCCGAGGTTGTCGCCGTCGAAGACCTCGCAGGTCTTGGCCACGAACAGGGCGTCCTCATAGCGGCCGATGGTGGCCAGCAGTTGCGAGTAGTTGAAGACGGTCTCCGGGCTGTAGGGACAGAAGGCGAAGGCCTGCTTCAGGGCGAACTCGGCCTCCTTGATCATGCGTGACTGCACCTGGGGGCTCGGGGTCGGGGAGTTGATGCGCATGGCATAGATCGACTTGCCGATGGCGTTGCGCAGCTTGGAGAAGGCCTTCTGGGCGTTGTCGTCGCGCACGAAGGCCGGGTCTCCCCGGAAGCCGGTCAGGTCGCGCTGCAGGTAGGTCTTCAGGGCCCAGTCGCAGACCTCGCGCACGGGGGTCTCGTACTTGATCCAGTTGCCGATGAAGCGCTCGGAGTATTGGCTCCAGTACTCGTGGTCGCGGCGGACCATCTCCTCGGTGATCTCGGGAACCGGGTTCCGCTCGATCTTCATGATGATGCCGTAGGGGGTGAGGTGCGGGTACATCCAGTCGAGGGGGAAGGACTCCTCGATGTAGAACTCGTGGCCGGGGTTCTTGTCGAAGATCACCTTGGTGAGCAGGCCGTTGATTTGCATGACGGCCACCTGACCGGTAACCGAGATGCGGCCGTCGGGCAACTGGACCACCTGCTCGCCCGGCTTGAGGTTGTTCGGGTAGCGCTTGGCGGCGTCCATCGTGTAGTCGCTGAAGGCCTTGCCGGCATCCTCCGGCGTGGCCGAGAGGATCTCCCGGTCGGGGTACAGGCCGCCGGGGCTGGCGGTGAAGAGACCCGGGTAGGCGGCCTCCAGCAGCAGCCGGTTGAGGCGGATCCGGTTGGGGGTCGGGGGATTCTGGGCGGCGAAGGCCCGGACATGGGGCGTGAGCGTCACGGTGGCGAACCGGGCGGGGTCGGCGGCGATCGACGGGCCACGCAGCAGGCGGTTGAGGGCCTCGGCCACCGCCTGCGGGGTGGAGGCCTGACCCAGTTCGGCCTTGAGGTGCCTGGACAACGGGTCGGCAGCCGCGTTGACCCTCGCGGTGAACGCGGTGAAGTCCTTGAAGTGATCCGGCTGGAAGAGCGACTCGCCGGCCCGGCGATCCTCCTCGATCGAGGCGCCCATCCCCTGGATGAGCCGGTCGAGCGGCGCGAACAGCGACGCCAGGGCGTTGGTCTTGCCCCGGGCCTCCGACTTGGCGTCGTTGAGCATGCCGAGGAAGAAGGGTTTGTCGTACTGGTATTGGTCGGAGCGGTGGTAGTGGGCGCGGATGTAGTCGAGGTAGGTGTTATCGGCCAGGGCGTTCTGGGTGATGATGTACACGTCGCGGCGGTCGAAGCCCGGGTCGAGGCGGTGCTTGGCCGGGGTGAACGACTCGGCGAAGATCATGTAGGTCGGGCAGAAACGTCCCGGGTCGGTGCCGCCGTAGAGAACGGCATGCGGGGACATGGCCGGGTAGAGCGGCACGCCGTTGGTGTCCTTGGGCGCCTTGCCATGCCCGGCATCGCGTCCGGGCTCGAACATGTCGTGGCCGAACCAGTACCCGAAGAGGTGCCCGCGCTGCTCGTTGTCGCCCCAGTGCGAGAGGATGCTGTCGAAGGGGATCAAGGCGAAGATGGCCAGGATCGGCGCGATCCGGATCTTCTGGCGGTGGATGAGGATCCAACCGGTGAAGGCCACCGAGAGCGCGAGGCTCAGCGCTCCGGCCACCCGCAGGATGGTGAAGACGGTGCTGAGGTGGATGTCGACCAGCTCGTACAGGTTGAAGGCACAGGCCACCGCGCCGCCGACCCACATCCAGAAGCGGGTGTTGCCGGTGTGGTACTGGGTCACCAGCAGCGCCGCCACGATCGAGAGGCCGTAGCCCACCGCCAGCGCGATGATGGTATGCGACGAGGTGAAGAACACCTTCACCAGTTCCTTGGCCGACTTGTCGAGGCCGGGATTGAGCAGGATGAGCAGCAGGATGGCCAGGCACAGGTAGATGGCCGTCAGGCCGATCAACCATGCCCGCTCGCGCAGGCGCATCCGCTTGAGGAAGGCGAAGGGTACCAGGCCGACGAGCAGGTTGGCCCAGTTGAACTCCTCCTGGGCCCCCTGGGCGTACATCCACAACTGGCGGAAGATCACCACCGGATCCGTGCTGGGGTTGGTCTTCTCATACTGGCCCCGGGTGAAGGCGTGCACGAAGCCCTCCCACGTTCGCGGGTAGCCCCAGTTCATGGGCGGGTTTGAGGCCGAGGCCAGCGGCATGTACAGGTAGAAGGCCGCGCCGACCGCGAAGGCCAGGCCGGCGATGAGCACCACGTGCAACTGGTCGCCCAGCTTGCCGGTCTCGGAGGCCAGCCAGAGCATCGCCGCCAGCGAGCCGAGACCGACCAGGTTGTAGATCATGAACACCGGCAGGTTGCCCTCGAAGGTGTGGATCTTGCCGGTCAAGTGGGCCAGCAATCCGAGGAGCCAGATGATGGTGTTGCCGAGGAAGAAGTCGCGGCCGAGTCGTTTGTCGGCCGCCGCGATGGCCACCTCGATGCCCATGGCGGCGACGATGAGTGTCTGGTGGTTGCACAGGCACAGGCCGAAGAGGAAGAACACCCCGTGCAGGTATCGGCGCCGGTCCGGCCGGTACATCCACATGAGCAGCAGGCAGAACATGCCCACGAGGTTGAGCACGGCCAGGGTGTACACCTCCACGATGACGCCCTGGCTCCAGATGAACCCGTTGAACCCGAGCAGCGACCCGCCGACCCAGGCGGCCACGAAGGTGATGGCGTTCTCGGTGCGCCTCGGCAGGTCCTTGAACAGGTCGATGCCCTCGAGGATCAGGCTCGAGCCACGCGAGATCAGCAGCGCGGTGAGGCCGGCCGACAGCGCGGCGGCGACAGCCGAGGAGACCGCCACCCGCCAGGCGATGCTGGAGAAGGGCAGGATCTTGGTGAAGAGCCAGGAATACAGGGTCCAGACCGGGTAGCCCGGCGGATGGGGGACGCCGGCATACATCGACCCGACGGCCAGTTCCCCGGAATCCTCCAGCGTGAGGTCGGGCGCCACCGTGTAGAGGTACCCGGCCATCACAAAAAGGGTGACGAGGATGAAGGTCAGCCAGTCCATCGGCCGGAAGAACCGCCCATGGGGTTCGCCGGTGGGATGGATGGGGTGGTGTGCCGGTTCCGGGGACTTGGGCGGCGGAGTCGATCCGGTGCGCCAGGCCGAGGAAATCGCGCCGGGGGAAGCCGGAGCAGGGGCCTTGGGAGAATGCTTGGTATCCATTCGATCGATCGGGGCGGGTGCTCCCGGGCGACCCGTGGGGGCAGCCCGGGGACCGGCACCGGAGGCTTCAAGTGGAGCGGCGGGAGCTTTGGTTTGTCGACGTGAAACTGGACCTACTGCAGACCCTCGGGTGACGGCGGCATGGGCTTGCGACGCCATGGATCCGGATCCTGGGACTCCACCGTTGGTCTCCGGCGGGGGACGGGTGTTCAAACTACCGGCCGATCCTTCCCCCCGAGCGGAGGATCCTCCGTGTTTCCCACGATCCGTTGAACAACTCCGCTCTGGGCTTCGCCCCCCGACTTCGGCGACGCTCGAAGGGCGGGTCGGTTGGCCCGGAACCACCCCATGCTGCAACCAATTGCCTCCTCCGGTGTTGTTGAGGTCATGTCGACGTCCCCTCGGGAGACCTGTTGCCTGCCCGACCCGGTTTCTGGCCGGGGTTCCTCCGCCCTTCCGGCGATGGTTCCTTGCGCTCCGGCGTCGGTCGGCGTTCCCCCTCGGGCTGGCGTCTGGAGCCGATGCTCGGTCACCGGGTCGGTCACCGGGGCGTCCGGCTTGGCGTCGGTCCTGGCGATCCTCCTGGGATTGGCGCCGGGAGAGAGGGCCTGGGCGGAGGCGTCCAAAACGCCGGCGACCGCCGTGCCCGCCATCGATTCGGTGCCTGCCGAGGCGGGGCCCGAGGCGGCCGAAGAACCGCCCGGACCTGCCCACCGGTACGCCCGCATCCCCAAGCGCAACGCCTTCGGCATCAAGCCGCCGGCTCCGCCGCCGCCGCCCGAACCCGAAAAGGAACCTCCCAAGGACCGTCCGGAGTTCTTCCTGACCGGGTTCACCACAGTCCGCGGCGAGAAGCGCGCCTTTGTCGCCTATCAGCCGAAGGGCAAGCCCGTGCAATACCCACGGGCTTTGGTCCCGGACGAAGAGGTCGGCATCGGCGACGGCGTGCTCAAGCTGGTGTCCATCGACCCGATCGAGAAATCCGTGACGATCGCCTACAACGGGGAGAAGATCCCGCTCAACTTCAAGGACAACGCGGTGAAGGTGACCGGGGGGACTGGAGCACCGCCTGCTCCCGGGGCGCCAGGTCTGCCACCCGGTGCCGCCCGGGGCAGCCAACCGCCCCCGCCGGTCATCAATCAACCCGGCAATGTCGGAGGCATTCCGGGAGCGGTCGGGGCTGCGGGTGGTCCCGGAGCGTTTTCCGTCGCCCCGACCGTGATCGGGCGGGGCGGGGCGGTCCTGAGCGGCGGTGTGGGGGCCTTGCAGGGCAACCAGTTCGCTCCGAACGCGATCCAAGCCGGGGGCACACCCATCCCGAACGGCATTGAAGTGCCGGCCGTGGCTCCCGCCCCCAATGAATACGGCGGGACCATCCCGACCCCCGTCACCCGCACCGGTCGGATCGTGCCTCCGCCCCCGCCGGCACCCTTTCCCGCACTTCCCGGGCAGTGAACCGGTCGGTTGCGGCCTCGCCATGTCCTCGGACTTCGTGGGGGCGTGATGCGCGATGCCGCCTCCAATGCCGCCTCCGGGTCAGCGTTGGGCCCCGCTGGATGCCCGACCGTCGGTGGTTGCCGTCGCCGCTGCCTTCCTTGCCTCACCCACCAACCGGAGGATCTTCTGCGCATCCTTGATGCCGGGAGCCAGTTCCACCCCGGATGAGACGTCCACCGCGTAGGGTCGCACCTGGCGGACCGCCTCCGCGATGTTGTCGGGTTTGAGCCCTCCGGCGAGGATCACGGGGTGGCCCAGCCGGCACGCCTCGATGGCGAGACTCCAGTCGAAGCGGGCCCCGGTGCCCCCGGAGGTTCCGGGCACGTAGGCGTCCAGGAGCCAGGCGTCGCTGGAATCCCGGTGGTGGGGCAACCGTTCAAGCGTTTCGGGCCCCCGCACCCGGAAGGCCTGGACGACCCGGACCCGCTGGCGCAGGGATCGGCCCACCTCCGGCGGTTCCTCGCCATGCAGTTGCACCGTGTCGAGCCTCGCCCCGTCGATCGCGGCCCGGATCAGGCCGGGATCCGCGTCGACGAAGAGACCCACCCGGCTGACGAAGGGCGGCAGGCCCCGCGTGATTTCCGCGGCGCGCCCGGGCTCGATGAACCGGGGCGTGCCGGGCACGAAGACGAACCCCAACGCGTCGGCACCGGCCTCGATGGCGGCGCGGGCATCCTCTTCGCGGGTGATGCCGCAGATCTTGATGCGCAGGGCCATGGGGCGGTTGGATGGAGCGGCGGGTCAGGCCGTCCGTGCGGTCAGAATTGACGATCGGTGACCGCGCCCTCGCTGGCGGTGCTCACCGTGGCGGCGTACTTGGCGAGGATGCCCCGCGTGTAGTTCGGCTTGGGCTTCTTCCACGCCTTGAGGCGGGCCGCCAGCTCCTTGGCCGGGATGCCCAGGGTGATCTCGCGCTGCTTGGCGTCGATGGTGATCGGGTCGCCGTTCTTGATGACCGCGATCGGTCCGCCGTCGAAGGCCTCGGGCGTGGTGTGGCCGATGACAAACCCGTGCGAGCCGCCGCTGAAACGGCCGTCGGTGATGAGCGCGACCTCCTTGCCGAGGCCCTTGCCCATGATGGCGCTCGTCGGAGAGAGCATCTCGCGCATGCCGGGTCCGCCCTTCGGGCCCTCGCCGCGGATGATGATCACGTGGCCGCTCTTCACCTTGCCCTTGAGGATGCCCTGCAGGGCCTTCTCCTCGTTCTCGAACACGATGGCCTTGCCGCTGAAGGTGAGGCCTTCCTTGCCCGAGATCTTGCCCAGCGCGCCGCCGGGGCAGAGGTTGCCGCGGAAGACGACCAGGTGGCTGTCCTTCTTGATGGGGTTGTCGAAGCCCCGGATGATGTCCTGCCCGGCCGGGTAGCCCGGCGCGTTGCGCAGGTTCTCGGCCATCGTCTTGCCGGTGACGGTCATCACGTCGCCGTGGAGCAGGCCCTTGTCGAGGAGCATCTTCATCAGGGGCACCGTGCCGCCGATCTCCACCAGGCGCGCCATCACGTACTTGCCCGAGGGCTTGAGGTCCGCCAGCACCGGGACGCGCTTCCCGACCCGGGTCCAGTCGTCGATGGTGAGCTTCACGCCCGCGCAGTGCGCCATGCCGATGAGGTGCATGACCGCGTTGGTGGATCCGCCCAGGGCGATCACCACCGTCATGGCGTTCTCGAACGCCTTCTTGGTCATGATGTCGCGCGGGCGGATGTTGTGCTTGAGCAGGTTCAGCACGGCCGCACCGGCCTCTTCGCAGTCGCGGGTCTTGTCCTGCGAAACCGCCGCCTGGGCCGACGAATTCGGCAGGCTCATGCCCAGCGCCTCGATGGCCGAGGCCATGGTGTTGGCCGTGTACATGCCGCCGCAGGAGCCGGCGCCCGGGATGGCCACCTCGGCCACCGCCTCGACGTCCTCGGCCGAGCACGCGCCGGCGGCGTTCTTGCCGACCGCCTCGAAGATGTTCACCAGGTCCACGTCCTTGCCGCCCAGTTCGCCCGGCAGGATGGTGCCGCCATAGACGAAGATGCTCGGGCGGTTCAGGCGGGCCATGGCCATGACGCAGCCGGGCATGTTCTTGTCGCACCCGCCGACCGCCACGAAGGCGTCGAAGCCCTGGCAGCCGACCACCGTCTCGATCGAGTCGGCGATGACCTCGCGGGAGACCAGGCTGTACTTCATGCCCTCGGTGCCCATCGAGATGCCGTCGGAGATGGTGATGGTGTTGAACACCACGGCCTTGCCGCCGTTCTCGTTGATCCCCTGGGCCACGCTCACGGCCAGCTGGTCGATGTGCATGTTGCACGGGGTGACCATGCTCCAGGTCGAGGCCACGCCGATCTGGGGCTTGCGGAAGTCGTCCTTCCTGAAGCCGGTGGCGTAGAGCATGCCCCGGCTGGGCGCCCGTTCGATGCCGTCCACCACGATGGAGGAGAACGGGCGGGGCAGGGAGTCGTTCGTGGCCTTGGTGCTGGTCGCTTTCGACGTGGATCGGCGTTTCATGGCGGGCGGGATCGTTGCGGAGCCGGCGGACGGGCGGAAGCGCGAAAATGGATCCTGCGCCTCGGCCTCTGGATGCCGTCCCCGGGCCGGGAAGTCCCAGGTCCGCGCTGTGCGGCAATTCCGCCGTTGCGGCAGCCGGGGACGGCCCGTAGCCTTCCCAGCGGGTAGGATTTTCCCCCTGAATGAGACACTTCCTCGACTTTGAAAAGCCCATCGCCGAACTGCAGCGCAAGCTCGACGAGCTCAAGGCCCAGCCCGGGACGCCCTCCCTGGGCATCTCCTGGGAGGAGGAGATCCGCCTGCTGGAGGGCAAGATCCAGGACGCCCAACGGCAGCTTTACTCCAACCTGACCCCGTGGCAGCGGGTCCAACTGGCCCGTCATCCGCGGCGGCCCTACACCCTCGACTACCTGCGCCTGGCCTTCGAGGAGTTCGAGGAGTTGCACGGTGACCGCCTGCATTCCGACGACCGGGCCATGGTGTGCGGATTCGCCCGGCTCGGTGGCCAGCGCGTGCTGGTGGTCGGCACCCAGAAGGGCCGGGACACCAAGGAGAACATCCTCCGCAATTTCGGCTCGGCCCATCCCGAGGGTTACCGCAAGGCCCTTCGGCTCATGAAGATGGCCGACAAGTTCGGTCTTCCCATCATCAGCCTCATCGACACCGCCGGAGCCTACCCGGGCATCGGTGCCGAGGAACGCCATGTGGCCGAGGCCATCGCCGTCAACCTGCGAGAGATGATGACCTTCGAGGTTCCCATCCTCGCCTGTGTCATCGGTGAGGGCGGATCGGGCGGAGCCCTGGGCATCGGCGTGGCCGACCGGGTGTTGATCCTCGAGAACGCCTATTACTCGGTGATCAGCCCCGAGGGCTGTGCGGCGATCCTCTGGAAGGATCGCACCGCCGCGCCGAAGGCGGCCGCCGCGCTCAAGATCACCGCCGACGACCTGCGTTCGCTCGGTTTGGTCGACGCCGTGTTGCCCGAGCCCCTTGGCGGCGCCCACCTCGATCCCGAGGCCACGGCCGCCACCCTGCGGCAGGGGTTGCTCCAGCATTTGTCCGAGGTGCAGTCCATGCCGACGTCCGGTCGCCTGTCGGCCCGGTACGCCAAGTTCCGGGCCTTCGGGCACTTCACCGAACCGGACTCGAAGGCCGCGTGATGCTCGAGGCCCCGTTGGTCTTCATCCCCCTGCCCAAGGAGCGGGTCTGGGGTGGTCGCCGTCTGGAGGAGCGTTTCGGCAAGTCCCTTCCCCCCGGCGTGCCAATTGGCGAGTCCTGGGAGATTTGCGACCGGCCCGACGACCAATCGGTCGTGGCCGATGGCCCGCTGGCGGGAGCCAGTCTGCGGCAGCTCATGGAAGGCCATGGACCCGACCTGATGGGCCGGCCGGTGGCTCCGGGCGAGCGTTTCCCCTGGCTCGTCAAGATCCTCGACTGCCGGGACGACCTCTCGCTGCAGGTGCATCCGCCGGCCGACAAGGCGGTCGCCCTCCGTGGCGAGCCCAAGACCGAGATGTGGTATTTCGCCGAGGCCGACCCGGGAGCCGGGATCTACGTGGGATTCGAGCCCGGGGTCACCCGGCAGGCGTTCACCGGAAGGCTGGACGACGGCACGGTGGCCGGGTGCTTCCGGAGGATTCCGACCCGGGCCGGGGACGCCATGTTCCTGCCCAGCGGGCGGGCCCATGCCCTCGGGGCCGGCAACCTGGTCTTCGAGATCCAGCAGAACTCCGACACCACCTACCGCGTCTTCGACTGGAACCGCACCGGGCTCGACGGCAAGCCGCGCGAGCTGCACCGCGAGCCCGCCCTGGAATCCATCGACTTTTCCGACACCCACCCGGAACGGATTCCGGAGTTCTGGTCGAGGGTCGCCCCCGGGGTGGTCTCCCGTCCGTTGGTCCGGCACGCCCTCTTCGCGGTGGATCTCTGGAGGTTTCGTCCCGGGGCGGGGGCCGGTGCCACGGTGGCGGCGGGCCAGGGCCCGGTCGTGCTCGGCGGGGTGTCCGGGACTGTCCGGGTGCAAGTGGGAGACCGCCACCGGGTGCTGAGCCCCGGCCGTTTCCTGCTCATTCCGGCGGCGGTCGCCGGCCGGTTGAGGGTCGATGCCGTCGACGCTTCAGAAATCCTGCGGGTTGCCGATGGATCATGAATGACTTCAGGTCCCACGGGATCCCGGCCCACGCCGCCTGACCCCCATCAGGGCCTTCCTGACGACGAGCCCCGCGTGGAGTCGTCGCCCGAGGCCATCGAGAGCGACCTTCTCCGCATCCTGATCACCGATCCCCGCTTCCGGTGGGCGGCGGTGCTGGTCCTGCTGCTGGCCGGTTCGGCGGTGATGACCGTCGTGCCGATCTTTGTCGTCTCCACCCCGGAGATCGACCCACCCTTCCGTGC
>Ga0068872_10001775_pt1 | contig 17180 bp, 9 predicted proteins | sample NOAtaG_7_FD_66441 | JGI IMG/M metagenome (GOLD analysis project Ga0068872, IMG submission 66441) | Freshwater lake microbial communities from Lake Erie, under a cyanobacterial bloom - NOAA_Erie_Diel1S_2200h metaG | ecosystem: Environmental > Aquatic > Freshwater > Lake | place: USA: Ohio, Lake...
TCATGGTCTGGTGATCCAATGATGATGATTCCAAATGGCTCGCACCACACTGGCCCTGGCCATCAAAGGGTCGGTCGCACTCGTCTCCGGTCCAACCGATTCGCTTTTCAGATAGAACTCGCAGCGAACCAATTCCTGTTCGGTTGGGTTCCGACTGAGAAGTTGCCGAAAAAGGGCCGTCACCCATTTCCGATCGTCCCCCTCTTCATCGGCTAGCTGACGGGCGATCTTCAAGGCCATCTGCTGGCTCATCCGATGCACCCAGTCGCTGTTGGTCAAAGCCAATGCCTGCTGTGGCATCACCGTCTCGGTGCGTCGATAACACTCCATCGCTTCTGGGGCATCGAACAAGCTTCCCAATTCGCTTTTTCCGTCGGTCTCAGGATGGCAACTGTAATACAGCGATCGACGGTAGGTGGTAAGCGATTGATCATTTTCCAACTCCTGCCCCCCTATCGACTCATCCAGCTGCCCAGCCAACACCAGGATGCCGTCACGCACCACCTCGGCTTCCATGCGCACGGGATTCATCCTCCCCAGCCATCGGTTTTCTGGATCCCTCTGCTGTGCCTCAAGCGATGAGGCTTGCGTTTGACGACGATAGGCCTGTGAGGTAACAATCCAGCGGTGCAATTGCTTCATGCTCCACCCCGCATCCATCCAATCGACCGCCAAACCATCGAGCAGCTCGGGGTGCGTCGGGGCCTTTCCTTGCCGGCCGAAGTCGGTGACTGAGCCAACCAGTGGGCTCCCGAAATGGCGCATCCACTGATGGTTGATCGCGACGCGAGCGGTGAGCGGATGATTGCGATCGGTGATCCATAGAGCCAGTGACCTACGTCGGCCGCTGCTGGTCGCGGGATAGTTCCGCTGCCATGTTGGCAGCGTTTGAATCTTTTCGGCGTTTCCCTGCCTGGCAATCGCTTCTTGGTACCGCTTCGATGCTGCCTCGATCCCCTTGGCTCGATTGGCATCGTCGGCGGCAAGAGCCTCGGCTTTTGCCCAATCGATTTGGGCAGCCAAAATCTGGCTAGCGGCTGCGGAAGACTCGTATCTTCGGTACGCCTGGATCGCCTTCTGCAAGGCATCTTCTCGATCGGCAGGTGCGCAGCTGGAATCATCGCGAAGTCGCTCTGCCTGGACAATCAAGCTCCAGGATTCCCGTTGAGCGCCGGCCGCCTCTACTTTGGCCTGGAGAACCTCCGTTTGCCATCGAGGTAACAGAGCCCGACGTTTCAGTTCCTCCACCCGTTCCTGCAGAGCCAGAAGCGTCTCCCCTTCCACTTCCGTCACCATCCTGGAAACCCCGCCGGGCTGACTGAACCCAGTAGTCTCCCACCCATCGCGTCCGACAAGATCCGCTCCCGCGTTCCATTTTTCGATTTCGAAGTCGTCGCTCCAACGGCGGCGCAATCCGCGACTGCTCAACGCTGGTGTGGCTGGGGATCCTAGGTCCAAAGTCCATCGGTCGATCGTAACTCGAGCACCTGGCCTGGCATCGATAAACAGTCCCTGATTGGGATGACCAGCCGGATCGAATCCGTTCCACGCGATCAGATGCCCCTGCACCAATGCGGCTCCATCTTCCAGCGACCACACACTCAGCAGCGCCTGATCTATTTTCGGTCGAAAGTCAATCCGCACGCGAAGACCGATTCCGGGAGCAAAGGAAAAGTTTGCCACGGTATGTTCGACGAAGCCACCTGGATGATAGGCGAGTATCTTTCCATCCTCAAAGCCGACAAAGGTGGCCGTAGCACCTTGCGTGCGGTCGCGAGCCAATTGCACATTGAAGTGCTTGGAGGAATAGAGACGAAGAGAGAATTCCAGAAAGCCATCCTCGCCCAGCGGCGCCGCATCCAGCAGACTCTGCTGCAGCGTCCTTCGTCCCTTGGTAGCATCCAGGAGAAGGGACTGAGCCCCTTCAATGGGACGCCACTTAGGGTCGGTTCCCAGTTGCTGCCGAGCCAACTCCAACTCCATCTGCGCCTGCTGCCAGGCTGCGACCGTGGCGGGATCCTCAGGTACCATAACGGCCTGAGCCAAATCCGTCTCTGCAGCCAATTGTTGTTTCAACAACTGTTCGTCACGAAAAGCAACCCAATCAGGATGCAGTTCCGGTTGCCGGGCTGTCAGCGGCAACGGTAGCCAGCCGATCGCTGGCGTCCCTATCCCTTCCAGGAAACGCGGAACCCCAGGTTCGATCGGCGACCGCTTTGTATCTCGCTGCCGTTCATCTCCGCCCAGGTAGAGCCACGTTTTGGCATCGAGCGTCTTATCAAAGACCTGCACACTCCCAAGCCTCTGCACCTTCCGAAGCTCACTGTAGGCATATTCCTGAAAAGGCCCTGGATCCTCCTGTCCCGGAACAGGATCCTGCCGGACTCCAAGCGGTTCAAAAAAGGCTCGCATCCGAAAGTAGTCTTCTTGAGTGATCGGATCGTATTTGTGGTCATGACAATGTGCGCAATGCACCGTCAGTCCCAAAAATGCTTTGCTCGCATGCTCGACATTGCTCCGCATCCAGTCGTTTGGATTGAGTGCATACCAGTTGCGAATCAAGTAGCCTGTGGCGATCGCCTGTTTTCGGTCTCCAGGAAACAGCTCATCGGCCGCTAGCATCGCCTGAACCATCTGATCGTAGCCCCGATCCTGGTTCAGCGAATCAACGATCCAATCACGCCATCGCCAGATCTGCGGTGCACTGTTCCAGACATCTGGTACGTGACGTCGGCCAAACCAGTCGCTGTAGCGCCACACATCCATCCAGTGCCTTCCCCATCGCTGTCCGTAGGCGGGGGAGGCCAGCAATCGATCGACCACACGCTCCGAAGCGTCTGGTGAGTCATCCGATACAAATGCTTCAACTTCCTCCCACGACGGAGGCAATCCAGTCAGATCGATGAAGACACGGCGGATCCACCCCTCCTTGGCGACCGAACCGCTCAGCTCCACCCCCTCCCTGGCCGCTTTGTCCGCAATCCAGGCATCTAGCGGTTGGTCGACGTCGGTAGTCACGTTGGGAGTTGGCTGGCGAACTGGCTTCTGAAAGGCCCAATGCTCCTGTGGCGATGGTTCCGGGCGATCCTCCCCTCGGATCATCGCGCCACCGACTAGCCAAGCGCGGATCGTCTGCAGTTGCTGGGAGGTGAGTGGCTGTCCTTCCGGAGGCATTCGCAGCGATGGCTCTTCGGCCGCAATTCTCTCCAAAATGCGGCTCGACTCAGGGGACTGCCGATCGATGGCCGCTCCCGAATCGCCTCCCTGGTGCAGAGAGGCCAGCGAGTCGACGCGGAGACTTGCCTGCTGCTGCAAAGCCCCATGGCAGGCAAAGCAGCGTTCCTTCAGGATGGGTCGCACGTCGCGAAGGAACTCGGGTGACTCGCCAGCCCCACATCGCGAAGATCCCAAAAGCGACAACGACGCCAGGATCACCAACGCCAGGAATCTCCGCTCCGGCTTTGCAACCCAACCCGCATCGCATCCCATCGCTCACTCCTCCGCTGGACTGAACTTCCAGGAATACAGATCAGCTTCGCGAAGACGCACTGCCATCCGAACTGGTTTCCCGGCCCATTGCTCAAGGCGAACGCCTCCCTTCCATTCGACTTGCCAAGCGATCTTTGAGCCGACAAGCGGTTGGCAGTCGGCGAACGAACAACCCGGTAGCGGCTGCCCCTGGTCATCCTGAAGTTCCACCAGGATCTCACCTCCAGCACTTGTCTCCGCGTTCAGTTCCAGTCGACTGCCCTGATAACGGAACAGCCGAGTCCGATACATCCCCTCGTCCGCTCCTGCATGCAGTGACGTCATGCCGTCGACCCGCCACAAAGCGCGCCGGAAAGGAGTCAGATAAAGCGCCATCGTTTGCTCATCAACCGGCACTACATGCCAAGCTGCGTAATTGGATCGGTTTCCCCAGCGAGCCGGATCCAGACCAGGTCTCAGGAAGGCATCGCGAAAAGTTCGGTCGAAGGACTGTGAACCTCGCGCGGTCATCAGCAGAATATCGGTGGAATCACCGCGGTCGCCGAAAAAGCGTGTTGGCGTCGCCAAGTAGATATGCGGAGCGCGAAAATACGGGTGAGTCATGCTGGTGTAAAGATGCTCTTCAGGCAGATTCGGGCGCATGGGAACCGGCTCACTCCACTGCTCAAAATCCTTCGAGGTCGTCCTGCAGACCGATCGCAGTTTTTTGTCGAGGAAGTGGCGGAAATAGCAGACATACTGCCGCTCGCTTTCCGACCAGAATGCGACGTTCTGAGAGTCAAATGCATACTCTTTGCTGTATTGAATCACCGGAAAATCTTTCCATTTCTTCCAGTGAATTCCATCGGCCGAAGCAAATGCAAAGAGCCCCGTCTTGACCGTTCCGCCCAAAGCCTTCCATCTTTCTTCGTCCGGGACGCCGGGACGCTCATCGAGGAACGGGGAAAAATTGTGGCAGAAGGGCGCTTCCTGCAAGATGACATTGTTTTCCTTGCTGCCATCTAGCTCGACCAATCCCAACTTGGGCGCGGTCCAATGCAACCCATCCTCGCTGCGCCAGTATCGGGTGACTTCGGTCACATCCCCATCGAATTTTGCCCCTCTGCCATCGCGTGAGAAGAGGTGCCATACTGCCCCATCCCGAACCACCGTACCATACTCCATCGACCCGGCGAGGCCTGGCAACTCATCGATACGAGAGGGAGGATGCATCATCAACTGGCATCCTTGAATGCGATCCTCAAAAACACGATCGATCAGCAATTCACGCCGGCTTCCCACATCGAGCACCTCTGGATCGACCTCGACTTCTGCTAGGTAAATCGCCGATTTCCCTTCATGGGACGCATAGTAGCTGACCCACAGCCGGTTGGCCTGCCAAACCAATCCCGCATAACTGGTATCCCCACCCGACGGCAACCGGCAGACCTCTCGCAACGATCCAACCTCCGGGTCGGCCAGACACAAGGAGGTTCGAGCTTGACCATCTAGTAGCCGGACTGCGGCAACCCAGCGACCATCGGGACTCTTCGTCCAGTGCGGTCCACCAATCCGCACCTCCGTGTCTTTCCATTGCCATTTGGTATAGGGTGGCAGAGACTTTCCTACCATCGCACCAAAGGGAGTTTCATCTCGCCGCAGCAGACAGTAAGCCGTCTGACCATCGAACTGGATCGATGACTCATTGGGATAGCTTCCCTCCAGCAGACGGTCGACCAGCGTTGTGAAATGGATCCCATCCTCGCTTCGATAGAGACGAACAAAGCGATCGGAACCACATCCGTATCCAATTCCGTAGGCAACTCCTTGGTGCCAGGTGATTCGCCATAGCCATACATCGGGATCGCCCACGGGATAAGCCTGGGACCACTGCTGCAGATCGTCAGAAAACCAGACGAAACTCTGATGGGAGCTTTGGGATGGAGGATGCCAGGCCGCGGCTCCCGTCAGCATCCATCTGCCGTCGGGAGTTCGCGAGATCTTCGCGTCACGAAGATCCGCTTCGGGCATCGTGATTCGAGCGGCCGGCCTCCATTGCCTCCCGTCCTGGCTGGTCAGAACACGCAGGGCCCCATCGGGTGAAACATGCTGGGAACCTTCGCGGAAGACCAGAGCCCATGTTCCGTCATGGTGAGCCAAATCGGTAAAAGCGTTGTGGGGCGCTTCATCCCATACTTTCCGCACTTCGACGACACGAACACCCTCCGCCACCCCTTCCAACCTCAGCTCGTTGGCGAAGATCGATAATCGCCCACCAATCAGGAACACCCAACAAAGCAGGCAGAAAAGACGCATCGCCCCGGCACACTCCCACAGTGTGCCGCATCGAGGGGACATCGAAAGAACATCCAACGCTAAGCGTCTCATCCATCCATGCTCCTTCTGATGCCGTTGCCTTCCGCATTGCCACCGCAGAAAAAAGGCCCCGGCTGGGGTCAACCGGGGCCTGCGAGGACCGACAGGCGCTAATGATCGTCGTGACCATGATCGTGAGCCTCTGCCTGGACGGCTGGGTGCGAAGGATCCCCGCGAGCCACCAGCAGAGCGATCAGATCAAGGATTTCATCGCGAGACAGTTTGTCGAGCAGGCCTTTGGGCATGAGCGAAACGGGGGATGCCTTTCGGATCTTGATATCCGACTTGGCGATCGTCCGGACTTCGGTCTTGGCCAGCGGGTTTTCGACCAAGTCGATGCTATCCCCATCCTCGGCGACAATCAGACCGGTGATGGTCTGATCATCTTCCGTAAGAATCTGATAGCTCTGGTACTTTTCGTTGATTTTGGCGGAGGGATCGAGCAAATCCTTGAGGATATCCTCCGGTTTCATCGATTCTTCCAGCTTCGTAAGATCGGGCCCAATCGCGACGCCTCGTTCTCCCATCTTGTGGCATGCGATGCAGTTGGCGACTTGGAACACCTGCATGCCGCTGGCATACGATCTTCCATGCATGGTCGCCACCGAACCTGCCAGATCATCCAGCTTCCATTCGGTGCGAGGACGACGGTCCTTCAACAGCCCATCTTTCGGCTGGTATGCCGCATCGGCTGCGAACCGCTCTGGATCGGCAAGATACTGATCCAAATCCGGTACCACATAGAGAGCTCCAAACATCCGACGCCAATGCCCAGGGTAGGTGCAGACGTAGGGATAGACTCCTGGTTCCTTGGGAGCCACCCAGGCCAATCGCTGTTGCTGATTCGGCTGCAGCAGACGACTGGAAAGCAGCACTTGATCCGAGACGGGGACGAAGTGTCGCGCCGCAGCACCTGGTTCCTGTGCGGTCGCTTCCGCCGATTCTCCAAGCGATTCCATCGAACCTGGTTTTGCGATCACCAAGTTGTGCGGCATCATATCGGAGTTTTCGAAAAGGAATTCGATCGGCTTACCCGCCTCGACCACCAACACTTCTTGATCGTAGGCCATCCGTTCCAAAAGCGTTCCCAACCGTACCACCCGCACGCCCAGTTCACGGAGGCGTTTGCGAGCTGCCAGCCGATCGGCATCTGGTAGCAGACCGACCAGGTGATCGCCCATTTCGAGAGCATCGAGCACATTGGACTGCGTCCGATCCTCGGTTGGAATCCTTTCCACGTAAGCAAAGATTGCGTTCAGCAGGTTCGGAGCGTGTACTGCGGGCCACGTCTGCTTGGGGATGCGACGCATCGCGCGCAAGGCCGCCAGTCGTTCCTTAGGCTGCTCGACAAGTGGGACCAATTTCTGAAACGTCTCTTCCTCTCTGCCGCGCACGCTGGCCAATCCATCCATCGCAGCGCGACGGACCAAGCCCTCGATACCGCCTCCTTCCAGTGCAAACTCCTGCTTTCGCTCGGGAGCTGGTTGGTCCTTCAACTCGTAGACCACCTGCCTGGTTTCATCGAGCACTTGCAGGTTGAAACCTTGCAAACGGTTACCCAACCCCTCCGCGCGATTGAAGATCGCAATCTTCTCGATCGGATAAGCCTCCCCCAGATCGACCTCCCACCAAGGCCGGTCGCTCCCTTCAGCAGAGTGGGTCTGCCCCCCCTGCCCATAGACCTCGCTGGTGTTGCCATCGATCCCGCGCGACGCTTCACCGCCATGCGAGGTGTTGAGCTGGCTGGCCTTTCCACTGCGTGCCACATTGCGGCCATCGGAGTAGACTTCGACTTCCGCAAGAGTCAGTGTCCCCTTGCGAGGTAGTTCCACACGGACGAATCGGCCCATGGCCCCGTCCCCTTTCGCCACCTGCCCTGACATCGACTCGGGAAGTCCCTGAAGCAGAGGAGTGACCAGATCGTAAAGCTGAGACCGGTGCGATCCATCGCTGATCAACGGCATGGCGCGGATCAGATCGCGAAGCTGCTGGGGTTTCCTTGCTGCCAGATCCCAGACCTTCTGGACTCCTTGATCGACTGCCACCAGTCCCAGCCAACCCGACTGACGAATTACCGGCGAAGCGGCGTCGGTCGCCATTTTCTGGAGCTCCGCCCGCACCTCTCCCAGGCCTTCTCGCTGTCCGGCGAGCAGCCGTACTAGGTCGTAGATGACCGATTCATCCGCACTAGCCTGGCGATCGAGTTGCTGCAGATTGGCGATGATCTGACTAGTGACGCTCTTTCCATTGGCTGCAGCCAGTCGTTCGATCGCCTCCGTGCGAACACCATCCTGAACTCCCGGTCGCAGCATCAGTTCTTCGAAGACCGCCGCCGATGGTTCCATCGCCAGCAGCTTTTCGGTACTCATCTGCTGCAGATAAAACCGACGGCCCGACTCGGTGGCCATCTTCAGTGGCTGATTGGAGTCCAAAGCCGACTTCCAGCGAGGCATCAGGACGCGGTCGGTCTCTTTGAGGACATAATCGAGGTATGGATCTACCTCCTTCTGCCTTGCGATCACCGAAACCTCGATCGCCTCTGGCTGTTCCAGATAGCTGGCCGCCCGCACCGCTTCCAATCGGACCAGCCCGTGATCATCGGTTGCTGCCTTCAACAGGCGATTCAGCACGTCGGGAACTCGGTCCCGCCAAGCCCAAAGGACGGTAACCGCAGCAGCCCGCGCCCTGGGTTCCGGGGACGCCAGCAGCTCATCCAGCAACTGAACATCGACTTGATCGTGCTGCTGGTGCATCCAGAGAGCTTCCAGTTGATGATGCTCGTAGTTAGGATCGTTTCGATCCAGTCCCTTCCGCCATCGCTCGACTGCCTCAAGCACCTTGGCGGAATCGCGGCCGGTCATCTCCAGCTTGGCAAGATATCGCGTCCGATTGACGGGGGATGCCAACTGGGAGCACAACTGATCGATCGACAGTTTGTCCATCGACGGCATCTTGGCCAGCGGCCGTCCTTCGTATGTCACCCGGTAAACTCGGCCATGCACCTGATCGCGACTTGGATCGCGAAGATTGTGCTGCATATGACCGATAATTGGATTTTGCCAATCGACAAAGTACATCGCTCCATCCGGCCCCATCTCGATATCCGCTGGCCGAAAATTCGGGTCGGATGAACTCAGAATCGGTTCCTTTTCCTCTGCTGTCAGACTGGATCCCTGCTGCTTGACCTGGTACCGCAAAATGCCCTGGAAGCCGATCACGTTGAGCACCAGCAGATCATCCTGCATCGACTCTGGAAAATGACCGCTCGAGAGGATCTCCGTCCCCGAGCAGGGGCGCGTCCGCTGCTGGTAAACGGTGGGCGCTCCTCCGTGCTTTTCGGGAAAGGGGAGGTAGGTGCTGAACACTTTGCCGTGATACGGGACCGCTCCGGTGCCATCGTGCACGATGTCCTGTCCCCAGCGATCGAACACGTGTCCATGAGGATTTGCGAAACCATAGGAGGTATAGATATCAAAGTTCATCCGCTTGGGTTCATAGCGGAAGACGGCACCGTTGGCGACGCGGCGCACTGGACCCCATGGTGTTTCGGTCTGCGAATGGTGGAAGGTACCTTCCTGGAAGTAAAGAGCTCCACCTGGATCGAAGGTAAAGCTGCTGGCGGTGTGATGAGTGTCAGCCGAATCCAAACCATGAAGCACGCGCTGACGAACGTCGGCGACGTCATCGCCATCGGTATCTTTCAGAAAGAGGAGGTCGGGGGCCTGAGCCACCAGAACGCCTCCGTTCCAGAACTCGAATCCCGTTGGGTTGTGGATATCATCCGCGAAGGTCTTGCAGACATCGGCCCGACCATCTCCGTTGGTGTCCTCAAGGATCAGCAGTTTGTCGTCCATCGACTCCTTGGGCTTCCAGTGCGGATAGGTGCGCCAGGCGGCCACCCATAGCCTGCCCTTGGGATCGAAGGCCATCTGAACCGGATTGACCAGCTCGGGGAACTGCTCCTCTGAAGCGAAGAGATTCACCTTCATTCCAGTTCCCAAGGTCATCTTCTCGATCGCTTCTTCACCGGTGAGAAACAGATGCTTTCCATCCGGTCCGCTACCCGGCTTGTTGGTGACCACGGGGATGAAGGGGTCGGTTTTGGAATCGTCGACCGTGTGATCCTGCCGATTGGCAGCCGCCCAGATTGCTGGATCCCGCAAGTCGGTCATCTGCTCCAAGATCTTCATCTCGCGACTCATCACATCGCGATTCGACTGACCATCGACAAACCTCAGATCGGCTCGCCCGCCAAAGATTGAGAAACCGTCGGTGGTGCGGTAGCGCTGGAACCAGTAAAAGTCTTTATCCAGCACTGCCGCATGAACTTTGGCGAACGTTGCGGGCATCGGCTCGGACGATGCCTTGGGAAAAAGCGATTGGAAGATTTGCTGAGCCACTTGGCGATTGCCATGGTCGTTCAGATGGATGCCGTTGATCGTCCAGGGGGTGGGGTCGCCGGCATACTTCTGAGCGGTGGGATGAAAAAGATCGACAAAGGGAATTTTTTCTGAGGCAGCGACCTTCTGCATCGCGGCGGTATAGATTTCCAGCAGCCGGTTATGTGATTTGCCGTCAGGCAGAGAAGGATTGCCCAGATCTTCGTGAGCGATGGGGGACACCAGAACCACGCGAACTGGCTTGCCTTCGACGAATGACTGAGATTGAAGGTGCTGGATGTAACGCCGCAACTGCTCTTCGAATTTCGGCAGCCCCGGTTCACCTTGATACGCTTCATTGCTACCAAAAAAGGCGAAGACCACCGTGGCCCCGACTTTTTTGAGCCATTCATCAGGGGATCCAAAATCCTGAGACCGCAATCGCAACTCCAATTCGTCTCCCGAGAATCCCAGGTTTCTCCATTTCAGCTCCAACTGAGGGTGGCTAGCCTGAATCAGGCTCTCCAAAGTCCCCTCATGCTGCATCCGTTCGGCCAAGGTGTTGCCAACCAGTGCGATGGTATCCCGCGAGCGAAGTTCCAAATCTTCAGCTGATACCAACGAACCGAAGAAACAGAAAAGAAGAGTACCGAGCGTCGTGCTACGCCGCGTGCGATTCATCTGCACAAGTCCCTATACAAGACGGAGAGGTTGGCGACGAGCCATCGGTGGCATCTGTCGCCCTTGCGAAACAATCGAGAGGATCGTTCCAGGCAGGCATGTGTTATTCAAACCCAGCCAAACGACGATCGCAACCAGGAGAGAGCGGAATTTCTGCGGATCCTGGGGAAGTGGTGCTGGATAGATCGGTCGAGTTCGCATGCGAACGGATCGAAATGATACGATAGGGAGTGAAGTTGGGACTAGGTTGGTAGGGCGGACAAAAAGCAGGTAGCAAGCCGAGGCGGAGGCTGGTGGAACGGATCACAAGTTTGCAAAACCCTCGATGGAAGATGGCGTGCAGCCTGCGGGATCGACGTCCACGCAAGAAAAGCGGATGGACACTGATCGACGGGGTGCGCGAGTGCGCCTACGCACTAGAGTCAGGAGCGATCGTTGAATCGTTGTGGATCCCGGAATCGCTCTGGGAAGGGGATGCCATCGCTGCCGAGGCGCATCGCGACCTGGACTGGTTGGTCCAGCGGGTTCAGGAGAACCGGCAAGGGGGAGTCTTCCTTGTTCCTGACCGAATGTTTGAAGCATTGACCTTTGGAGATCGTTCGTCCAGCGTCGTCGCTGTGGCAACTTGGTCACCCCAGCCACTGGCTCACCTGCAAGCCCTTCCGACCGTCCGGTTTTGATCCTGGATCGGTTTGAGAAACCAGGGAATATCGGAGCTGCTTTTCGCACGGCCGAAGCATCGGGGGCCGCGGCGGTGATTCTTTGCGACCCCATGTGCGATGTCGACAATCCCAATGCGATCCGCGCTAGCCAGGGAAGCCTCTTCCTGGTCCCATGCGCCGTCGCCTCCGCAGAGCAAACGCTTGCCTGGCTTGGGGAGCAGCAACGCCAAGCGTATGCCGCGAGAGTCGACGCCACCGACTGCTACACCAGCCTCCCTCTTCAACAATCGCATGCCTGGGTGATCGGAAATGAAGCGATGGGGGTGCAAGATGCATGGCGACGCGGGCCTGTCCGACCGGTCCGAATACCGATGCAGGGAAAACTAGACAGCCTGAATGCTTCGGTCACTGTAGGCATCCTGCTTTACGAATCGCTGCGCCAACGAAATGGCGAAAAGGAAGGGAAGATCCCATGCTAGCCGTCGAAGTGATCGCAGCCAAAAGAGATGCGAAGGCTCTTCGGAAAGATCAGATTGAGTGGTTCGTCGAAGGCTACGCGAAAGGAACGATCCCGGATTACCAGATGTCCGCCCTGGCCATGGCGATCTATATTCGCGGGATGTCGGCCGAAGAGACCCATTGGCTGACCCAGGCCATGCTTCACAGCGGCCAACTGCTACAGCCTGCATCCGAGCGCCCTCGCGTCGACAAGCATTCCACCGGTGGATTGGGTGACAAAACCTCTCTGATCCTTGCACCACTGGTCGCCTGCTTCGATCTGGATGTGCCGATGATCAGCGGACGGGCGCTGGGAATCACCGGAGGGACCTTGGATAAACTCGAGTCGATTCCGGGGTACCGCTGTAACCTGAACGAAGCTGAAATCGGTCGACAGCTTCAGCGCATCGGCTGTGTCATCACGGGGGCCAGCCAATCGCTGGTGCCCGCCGACCGAAAGCTGTATGCCTTGAGAGATGTCACCGCCCTGGTACCATCCATCCCGCTGATCACCGCAAGCATCATGTCCAAAAAGCTGGCGGAAAACCTGAATGCACTTTCGCTTGATGTCAAATGGGGAAGCGCTGCATTCATGAACGACAAGCACAGCGCCTTGAACCTAGCCGACAGCCTGACACGCACTGGCACCCAGGCGTCCGTCAAGACGACAGCGATCCTCAGCCTGATGGAACAACCTCTTGGTGATTGGTCGGGCAATGCCTGTGAAATCCATGAATCGATCGCGGTGCTACGAGGAGAGGTAAAGGGGCCTGTTCGGGAGCTATCGATCGCTTTGTCGGTCCCGCTGCTAGTCGATACAGGCCGAGTCGATAGCTGGGATGCGGGTTGGCAAAAAGCAGAAGAGATGCTCGATAGCGGCCAACCTTTCGAACGATTCCGCGCGATGGTGAAGGAGCAGGGAGGGCAATTAGACCAGACGCCTACGCCGTACCCTGCAACGACGCTGCATGCACCGGAGGATGGCTATCTTCAGGCGATCGACGGGCAGGAGATCGGAAAAGCGATCATCGAACTGGGAGGGGGCAGAAAAGTTGCTGGCGACGCGATCGATCCCCGCGTTTCATTTCGTTCGATCGCGAAGCTGGGAGATCGTGTTGGGCGGGGAGATCCGATCGCCGAAATCTGTGCGGGCAATCGCGAGATGGCGACTGGCGTTCTACCGCGACTGATGGGAGCTTTCCGCTGGTCGGAAACAGCGGTGAAAGTACCATGCCTTTGGGAGCGTGTTTCCGACTGATCCATTCTTTTTTCGATCGACGCATCATGGACCCATCGATTCCCGAACACTTGTTGAAACAACTATTCGAGGAAGCTCGCCGAATCGCCAGCCGTGCGTACGCCCCCTACTCGGGATTCCACGTGGGGTGCGCTTTGTTGGATGAGCAGCATCAGATTCATACCGGTTGCAATGTCGAGAATGCATCGTACGGATTGAGCCAATGTGCGGAGCGGGGGGCAATCACTTCGGCGGTCGCCAAAGGCAGCCGTCGCTTCGTTGCAGCGGCGATCGTATCTCCATCGTCCGTGACCCCCTGTGGCGCCTGCCGACAAGTCCTCGTGGAATTCGGACCTCGCATGCTGATCGCTGTCTCGGGCCTGGAACCAGGAAGTCCCATCGATCGATACTGCCTGGAGGACCTGCTGCCCCACCGATTCTCAGGTCGCAGCCTGCCGGGGGCTGATTCTGCAGGGGGCTGATTCTGCAGGGGTTTGGCGATCCTTGATGGCTGAAGCGGCGGAGTTCGCAGTAGGAAAGAGGCTCTGACCCCTGGGCGTTTTTGGGAAGGCTGCTAAAACCTCCCACTGTCGGTTCGGTGCTTGATATCGCACCTCCCGGAATTCGTTTTGGATCGAGGTTTCCTGCTGATGCTCGGAGATCATCCGTCACCTCCCAACCATGCCACGGCCGCACGCTGGATCCGCTATCACGCGCGCTGCAGACCGAAGGCGATCGCTTGGTGGCATTGGAACGACGGGCATTGGGTGGGAAGCGACTGGTCGACCTGCCATCGCTGGATGATCTCCCTAACTAGGCAGATCCAGCAGGAATGCATCCCCTCTGGTAGCCGGATCGCCAGCCAGCTCCCCAACGGCACCCCGTGGTGGCTACTGGAGGCCGCGTGCCAAGCACTAGGGCTGGTGCATGTGCCGATCGACTGGCGATGGAGCAACTTGGCGACCCTCGACCTGATCCAGCGCACCGCGCCGCATCGCATGGTGATCGATCAGGACAGAGCGGGTGACCGATGGCTTTCTTGCCTTTCCGACAACCGAATGCTGCGAACCCTGCCTCTGGAAAAGGGCTGCAGGGCCCCAAGCGAAAACGATGGGGTGTTGCGATGGGACTGGGAGCCAATGCCAACCGACGAGGACCTCGACCCCTTCGATTTTCCCCTGATCGATCCAGATCCTGAGACGTTGGCCACCATCCTATGGACTTCCGGGACCACGCATTCGCCCAAAGGCGTGATGCTCAGCTATTCCAATCTAGGCAGCAATGCTCACGCAAAACTACTCGCTCTACCGCAATCGCATGACGACATCCGGCTCAATCTACTCCCTTGGTCCCATGCCTACGCAAGGACGTGCGAGCTGAGTGCCTGGTGGATCAGTGGATCTCAGCTGGCGGTCGCTACCGGGAGCCCCGACTGGCATGATATGGCCACGACGCTGCGGCCTACGCTGATCAATGCCGTTCCGCTTCAATTGAGTCGCTGGCACGATAAGATGCTGCGAGAGTACGGCGAGGTGTCTCGAATGGCGATGGAACAGACGGCGGGCGATCGCCTTCGCTGTCTGGCCAGTGGAGGCGCCGGTCTGGCCGAGGAAATTCGCAATCGATTCGCCACCGCAGGCTGGCCTATCCTGCAAGGATATGGGTTGACCGAAGCCTCCCCAGTCGTCTGCTCGAATACGGTAGAGGATCTTCAAAATGGCTTATGGAGCGACGGGAGTGTCGGCCAACCGGTCCAAGGAACCCAATTGCTTTTGGATTCGGAACAACAACTTTGGGTCCGTGGCCCCCAGTTGATGCTCGGTTATTTTCAGGCCGAAGAAGAGACAAGTCAGCGAATTGTCGATGGCTGGCTGGCGACCGGCGACCGAGCTCGCGTCGACCAGCACGGCCGATGGTTTATCGAGGGGCGACTGGATGACTTGATCGTCCTCCCATCGGCAAAAAAGTTTTTTCCTGCACCGATCGAAACAGCGCTGCGTTCCGCGGGATTCAGCGACTGCCTGGTCTGCCTGGACGCCAGGGACCAGCTGATCGCTTTCGGAATCGTACCAGAGGAACGGTTGCTTCCGACGAACGACTGGGAAGTTGCTATCGACCTTCAAGCAGCGATAGAAGTGTGGCCGAAGGATCCAAAGGCCCCCAAAACGCCGATCCTGGGAACGGTGCCGATCTCGAAGGTGGCAACCTTGCTGGATCGATTTCCCAAGCATCAGTGGCCGCGTGGAATCTACGCGGTTAGCCAGTCGTCCATCGATTTTTCGACCATGCGAACGGCCAAAGGAACGTGGATTCGACCGCGGGTCTTATCTCATCTGTTGAGCCTGCTAAGCGAGTCGCCCGATTCTGGTGACCGCACCGCTGGAACGAAGAAAAACAGCTAAACTAGGGCTCGTTTCGTTCTCCCTTTCGAGCGTCCAGACTGGAGAAGGCATGACCGACACCGTTTCGATCGACGGGGTGGCACTCAAGCTAAGCCATCCGATTGCACTGCAGTCCGAGTGGATCGGGCAACAGGAGACGCTCCGTCAGTTGCTCGCCTGCTGGCTGGTAGTCGACGCCAAGGACCAGCCGCTGACGCCTCGATTGGTTGGCGTCCCTGGTATCGGCAAAACGGCAATGGCAATCGCTGCAGCTCAGGCGAGAAAGCAGGATGTTTACATTTTCCAGTGCACGGCCGACACGCGACCGGAAGACTTGCTTGTCAGCCCCGTTCTGGCCAGCGATGGAAGGATTTCCTACCACGCGTCTCCCTTGGTGACGGCAATGATCCGCGGCGCGGTCTGCATTCTGGACGAAGGGAACCGGATGAACGAGAAGTCGTGGGCCAGCCTCGCCCCCCTATTCGATCAGCGGCGTTACGTCGAATCGATCGTTGCAGGGATCGCAATCCCTGCACATCCGGACTTTCGCTGTGCCATCACGATGAATGAAGATGACTCTACCTACGAAATCCCCGATTACATCCTCAGCCGCCTTCAACCCGCCATTCCGCTTGGTTTTCCGAACCGGGACGACGAACTCTCGATCCTGAGATACCATCTGCCATTCGCGGAAGAGGAAATGCTGCAACTGACCGTCGATTTCCTACAGCAGGCGCATCATCTCCATCTCAATTTCTCCGCCCGCGATGGGATCCATGTGCTTCGATATGCCCTCAAGCGTCTAGCTGCCAGCGATCCAACGCACCCGATCGCAAAAAGCGAGGCCTGGAGAGAGTCGCTGGAGCTTTGCCTGGGGCCCGAGGCACTCGATCTAGAATCGCTGGCCGAACGACGGCGGCAAACACTCGGAGGGGATGCTGTTCCCCTGGGCCTGGGTGACTTTTTATTCGACAGCGATGATCCCATGCATCCCGATTATGACGACGATGACGACGATCTGGAGGATGAGGATCGGTGAATGGGTAGCCGATATTTGACCCTACCTTTGCTATAGGCTACCGTTTTCTCAAAGAGGATTGCGTCCCATCGGACCAATGTCCCTGCACCGGTGAACTTGGGATGAGTTTGCCGCAATCAGCCCACCTTCCCTTGCAGGCAATCGAAGCCAAGGCTTGGGATTCGGAGCGATGGCGATGGCCGCGACGTACTTCAAGCGTTTTCGAATGGAGATCGATCTCAGGGGCCTTCCCGATGAAGGACCTCTGCCTGAAAGCTATTCCCTTGTTCCGTGGGATGCCCTCTTGCTGCGCGAGCACGCACGGGTGAAATGGGAGTGCTTTCGAACCGAAATGGATTCGGTGGTCTTTCCGTGCCTGGGGGACAAAGACGGCTGTATCCAATTGATGCGAGACATCACGCAGCGGTCCCAGTTCATTCCGGAGGCAACGTGGCTTGCTGTGTATCAATCACCAGGAAG
>Ga0068872_10001777_pt1 | contig 17155 bp, 15 predicted proteins | sample NOAtaG_7_FD_66441 | JGI IMG/M metagenome (GOLD analysis project Ga0068872, IMG submission 66441) | Freshwater lake microbial communities from Lake Erie, under a cyanobacterial bloom - NOAA_Erie_Diel1S_2200h metaG | ecosystem: Environmental > Aquatic > Freshwater > Lake | place: USA: Ohio, Lake...
GGAACAAGACTTTCCGGGTCCACTTCAAAAACCTGTGCAAGCCCGTTGCAGGTAGGGCAAGCGCCATAAGGAGAGTTGAAAGAAAAGGTATTCGGAGAGGGTTCATCGTAGCTCAATCCGGAATCCGGGTCCATGAGGCTACGGGAAAACCAAGCGGTTTCTTCCGAGTCGTGATCCAGGAGCATCATGGAGCCTTCGCCTGTCTGAAGGGCAAGTTGAACACTGTCTTCCAAACGCTTAGGATCTGAGCCTGGTACAATCCTGTCCACCACGAGCTCGATGTCGTGCACCTTGTAGCGGTCAAGTTTCATGCCCCGCTTGATTTCTTGCAGTTCGCCGTCGATGCGGACACGGGTGTAACCTTGCTTGGACAAGGTTTCGAACAATTCCCTATAATGGCCCTTCCGTCCTTTGATGAGGGGTGCCAAAACGACCATTTTCCGTCCGAAAAAGGTTTTTTCGATGGATTTCACGATTTGCTCGTCGTTCATACTTTCCATCTTTTTGCCTGAAAGATGGCTGTAGGCATCGGCAGTACGGGCAAAGAAAAGCCTGAGCAAATCGTAAACCTCGGTGATGGTACCCACCGTTGACCGGGGATTTCGGCTGGTTGTTTTTTGTTCGATGGCAATGACCGGACTCAATCCATCAATTTTATCTACATCGGGGGCCTTGAGGTCTCCGATGAATTGGCGGGCGTAGGCACTGAAACTTTCAAGGTAACGACGCTGCCCCTCCGAGTGGATGGTATCGAAGGCCATTGACGACTTGCCCGATCCGCTCACCCCTGTGATGACGACCAAGCGTTCTCGAGGAATTTGAAGGTCGATGTCCTTGAGGTTGTGTTCCCTGGCACCCCAGATTTCAATGAATTCTTCAGGCATGAGGTCTGCAATGTGTTTGATTGGAATGCTGTGCCATCAATGTTATTCGGTGTCGTCAGGTCCTGCAAAGGTAGAATCCGGTGCTGCCTTTTCGCCTGGCTTCCTGGGCATCAATTCCCCCATCCCGGGTTGCGTAGAACCTTCCACGGGGATATGGATTTCATATTTTCGCTTTCCAGGACCGGATTCCACATCCAAGCGGTCGGTAAGCAGCCAAGGATTCATGACCTTGAGCATCTTGTAGGTGGTTCCTTGTGCCTTGGCAAATGCAATGAGGTCCGGAATCGTTTGCTCAACCACCACCGTGCGGAATTGCAAGGGTTTGTAAAGTTGGTTGTCCCGCACAAGGAAGCCATACCGGACGGGATCTTCCAGAATGCTTTTGATGGCCAACACCCGAAACACATAAGCGGACGTTTCCCGGTTGAGGTACAAATCGTAATAGTTGTCTACGCCTTGACGCTCAAGCTGACTTTGTAAGCCCCCGATGCCCATGTTGTAACTGGCAGCTACCAAGGTCCAATTACCGAAAACCTCGTAGGCGTCTTTGAGGTAACGAGCAGCAGCCACCGTGCTTTTTATCGGGTCCAAACGTTCGTCCACCTGTTCACTGATTTCCAGGCCGTAATTTTTTGCCGTCGCTTCAATGAATTGCCAAAACCCTTTGGCCCCCATGGGTGAAGAGGCATTGGTAAGGTGACTCTCCGCAACACAGAGGTAGAAAAAATCTGCCGGGACACCATGATTCAGCAATATTGTTGTCATGAGCTTCTTCCATCTTCCAGCACGTTTGATGTTCATGAACGTGGCGCTGTGCAAATGGATGTTTTTGATGAGCTCCTGGTCCACACGTTCGCCGACCTCTTCATCCCTTGTCGGCACCAACTCACCTGCAAAATTCAAATCGTCCGGGGGGTCCAGGGTGAGCGTAGTCGCCTGACCACCCAACCCACGCAGGGCATCCAAATCGGAAGGTGCTTCTCGGGAACGAAGGACAGCTACGACGGCCAAGCAAACCAATGCCGATGTGGCCAAAAAAGCCAATATCCACCATGCATTTCGACCCATCAGAAATTCGGCCTGAGGAGGTGCTGTTTGTAGAAATCGGAGATGCATTCAACGGCTTCTTCCGCCGTGTCTACCACCGTAAAAAGAAACATGTCTTCCGGACTGATGTTGTTGGCTTGCTTGAGGACTGTTGCCTCTATCCAAGCCACGAGGCCAGACCAGAATTCCTTTCCGACCAAAACAACGGGAAACCTCGAAATCTTTTTGGTCTGGATCAGGGTCAAGGCTTCGAATAACTCGTCCAACGTCCCGAACCCACCTGGCAGCACGACAAACCCTTGCGAATACTTCACAAACATCACCTTCCGAACGAAAAAGTAATTGAAGTTGATGATTTTGTCACGGTCAATGTAAGGGTTGAAACTCTGCTCAAACGGCAACTCGATGTTGAGTCCTACCGAAGAACCTCCACCAGCCTGAGCTCCTTTGTTACCGGCTTCCATGATGCCCGGGCCACCCCCTGTGATGACACCAAAACCCGCCTCAGTCAATTTATGGGCCACTTTTACAGCCGTTTCATAGGCAGGATGGTCAGGTTTGGTACGCGCCGAGCCGAAAATGGATACGCAAGGTCCGATTTCGGAAAGGGTTTCGAAGCCCTCAACGAACTCTGCCATGATTCGGAAGATGGTCCAAGTATCTTTGGACCTGTTTTCGGTCCAATCCCGTGTTTTGCTGGAAAATGTGGCCATTTCTATGTTGACATTTACTGATTTGAAGGTGGCAAAGATACGGAAAGATCAGGTCAACGCGCCCTTGGAAACCCCAATTACGCCATTGCCATTCACCGACTTTGAATTCGTGACGGCTATCCGATATTTGCACTAAACAAATGCCAACCGCGGATGGTTTTAGGAGCATTGTATTTATCATGAAACAATTCGACATCCCCAGCTATTACAAAAGTCAACTTACCGGGCAGGTGAAACGTCTCCGCAAGGACAGCGACCCCCGTAAAAAAGACTTCAGCCCTACCCTGCTTGATTTCGGACCCGTCCGTTTTTTGCTGGCCAGGCATTTTGGTTTTTGCTACGGGGTTGAAAATGCAATCGAAATTGCCTACCGGGCCGTCACTGAAAATCCGGGCCGAAACATTTACCTGCTTTCGGAGATGATCCACAATCCCGAGGTGAACCGTGACCTCCAATCACAGGGCATTTCGTTCATCATGGACACCGACGGCAGCCAAATCATTCCGTGGGACAAAATCAGCTCAGAGGATGTGGTAATCATCCCTGCCTTCGGAACCACTTTGGAAATCATGAACATCCTCGAGTCCAAATTGGTGCCTACCCTCACCTACGATACAACTTGCCCTTTTGTGCAAAAGGTCTGGAAACGGGCATCTGAATTGGGCGAAGAGTCGTTCAGCATCGTGGTGCACGGCAAACACAAACATGAGGAGACGAGGGCCACGTTTTCCCACAGCGTGCAAAAAGCGCCTACCGTGGTGGTGAGGGACATGGCCGACACCGAAAAGCTGGCAGGTATCATCGAGGGCAATCTACCCTTGGAGTCTTTTTATACACATTTTGAAGGCAAATACTCCCATGGTTTCGACCCCAAGGTTCATTTGAGCAGATTGGGCGTGGTGAACCAAACGACCATGTTGGCCTCTGAAACACAAGCCATTGCCGAAAGGTTGAAAAAAGCGGTGGTGGACCGTTATGGCGAACAAAATTGGACTGAGCATTTTGCCGACACGCGCGACACGCTTTGCTATGCCACCAACGACAACCAACGGGCTACCCTGGCATTGCTGGAAGCGGAGGCGGACCTAGCTTTGGTGGTGGGTGGCTACAACAGCAGCAATACATCCCACATCGTGGAGTTGTTGGAGCAAAAGTTCCCGACCTATTTCATTTCCTCTGAAGCCTGTATCCGAGGCGATGGCAGCATCTCGCACTTCGATTATCCGAGTAAGACCGAAAAGTCGACCTCTGCATTTTTGCCTCCACAAAAACCTGTGACCATTGTGCTCACCAGTGGGGCCTCCTGCCCCGACACCATGTTGGATGGGGTGATGCTCAAAATATTGGATGGATTCGAAGGAGTGAAGGAAATCCAAGATGTACTCGCATCAGCCTGATTCAGGCACTTTGCCTCTCCAAAATCTGGCGGGCCATGGTCACCACCAATTCCGTTTGTTCTGGGATTGTGAGATTGCTCGTATCGATTTCGATGGCATCTTGGGCCTTCCTGAGGGGGCTGTCGGCCCTGGTAGAATCAATGTGGTCCCGGTGTTGCAGGTTTTGTCGAACTGCTGATTCCTCTTCGGTTTTGCCACCCGATTTCGCGATTTCGGCCAGCCTTCTTTTCACCCGCGTGTCCATTTTGGCGGTCAGGAAGACCTTCAACTCAGCGTTCGGAAATACAACGGTTCCGATGTCCCTGCCATCCATGACAATTCCACCCTCCTTACCCATTTGCTGCTGGAGCGCCACCAACCTCCTTCGCACCGAGCTCAATGTGCTCACTTCGCTCACCACGGCAGAAACCCTCATTTCTCGTATGGCTTGTTCAACGTTGCGGTCATTCAAGAAGATATCCCTTTTACCTGTGTTCGAATTCATCACGAACTTCAGGTGGATGCATTCCAAGGCCTGCAGCAATTCGGGACTTTCTCGATGAAAATCAACGCCGTTCTCTAGCAAATACAACGTGACGGCCCTGTACATCGCTCCCGTGTCGATGAACGTGTAGCCTAGGATGTCTGCAACACGTTTGGCTGTGGTGGATTTCCCTGTGGCCGAGTATCCGTCTACCGCGATGATGATGGGTTTCACAAAGACAAATTTGGCCCATTGCCCACTCCATTCCAAACCCTTTTTTGCACCGTGTGCCCACAAACACATATTGAGCACCCTCTCCGATTCCCTTGAGGTTCGGACGAAACTGACTAACTTTGCCCCGATGAGAACCCTCAAACCCTTTATTGTACTGGTTTTATGCCTGTTTTGGGCTTTGAGGATTCATTCCCAAATCATCACGACACCCAAGTCTGCTTGGAAATCCTTGTATTCTAAGCCAAAATTCTTGGCAGGATTCGACACACGAAGAAGTTTCATCAGCAGCCGCGACGTGAGCATTTTCGGTGTCAAAATGGGACTTGATTTCGACAAAAAAATCAGAACCGGCTTCGGCGTCTATTTCCTTTCGACACCTTTCTACAGGAGTTTCCAAGTAGAGCAACCCGGAGGGGGCGGCAGCCTGGACACGATTCAAGCCAAACTGGGCTTCACCTATTTCTCCTATTTCTTGGAATACGTTTTTCTTCATTCCAAAAGATGGGAAATCGGCATTCCGACCTACTTGGGCATCGGGGAAGTTAATTTTCCGGACGTTCCGGGATTTGTACGTCAACCCTTGTTTTTGGGTCAATTTCTGGTGAGAGTGGACTACAAAATCTTGCCTTTCATTGGACTTAGCGGAGGATTGGGTTACCGGCAGATTTTGCTGGGAAACACCGTGATTCAAGAGCGATTCAACGCCCCGATTTACACGTTCGGAATCAAATTGTGGTTGGATTGGGTCGCAAAAAAGGTATTTCCAGGCACATTTGGCCCCTTGGAACCATGATTACTCCATGTATTCGCAGGCACTTGTGCATGTTTCGTGTACCACCACAGAATGCAGCATGGGCAATTCAGGTTTAATTTGACGGAATAGCCAAACACAAATGTTTTCGGAAGTCGGGTTTTTCAGAAGGGGAATGTTGTCACGTTCGGCCAATGTGTTGAGGCAATCGTGGTCGAGATAATCGATGTAGGGCTTCACAACCGCCTTGATATCAGCGAAATCCATCAGGATGCCCATTTTCTCATCGGCTTCTCCCTTGACTTTGATTTCCACCCTGAAACTGTGACCATGCATCCGTCGGCACTTGTGACCGTCGGCAAATGCCGGAATGAAATGGGCTGCCTCGAAGGTGAATTTTTTGGTTATGATGAACGCCATAAGGTCACAAAGATAGCAAAACATGCAAGTTTTGACCACAAGGCTGTCCTGTGTACTGATCGGTCCATGGATGCAAAACGTGAAAATTCAAGACAAATTGGATTAAATCCCTATATTTGTTCAACGATTGGGCTTTAAGGTATTGCAAGGCCCGGTCAGTTCCTTGGTCGGAAGGGTTGCAGGAAACGGAACCAAAAGTTGCTCTAAAGGCATATTTCGATGGTTACGGCTGTGGAGGGTGGCGCACCCGTTGCAAGGCTCGCAGGATTTGATTCGTAAGGCAAGCTTCCTCCTCGACGACAAGGCAGTGATGACATGGTTGATCTTAGATTTTGCGGTTGCGCACCGGCTTCGGGATCCACTTACGTTCAATTTAGTTTAATACACATTGAAATTCACCGAATTTGATCTCCACGATGAGATCCTCCTTGGCCTTCAAGACATGGGTTTTGAAGAGTCTACACCCATTCAGCAACAAGCCATTCCGTTGATTTTGAAAGGGCATGACCTCATCGCTTGCGCCCAGACGGGCACCGGCAAGACTGCGGCATTCTTGATTCCCATGATCGACGTCCTTGACGACATCCCAGGCGCCCACATCAAAGGCCTGATTTTGTGCCCCACCCGCGAATTGGCCATACAAATCGATGAAGCATGCGAAGGCTTGGCTTATCACAGTTATGTGCGTTCATCGGCGGTTTTTGGCGGCAACAAAGGTGGAGATGATTTTTCCAGGCAAAAGGCTGCATTCCAACAAGGTTCCGACATCGTGATTGCCACACCCGGACGCTTGTTGCAGCATATTTCATTGGGCTACGTGGATCTGTCCAAACTGGAGTTTTTGGTACTTGACGAAGCCGACCGAATGCTCGACATGGGCTTCATCGCCGACATCCGCCGCATCATTTCGTTCTGCAACCCACAACGCCAAACACTTCTTTTCTCGGCCACAATGCCTCCTAAAATCAGGGAGTTGGCTCAAGAAATCCTGCACAACCCGACGCAAATCAGCATCGCCATCTCCAAACCGGCTGAGGGGATTTCCCAACGGGCATACTGCACACACGACACCCAAAAAATCCCTCTGTTGCAACACCTCATACGGTCTACCAACATCGAGTCGGTCATCATTTTCGCCTCTCGTAAACAAAGCGTGGACCGTATCACGAAGGCCTTGGTAGACTTGGGATTCGATGCACGCGGCATGCACAGTGACAGGGAGCAAATCGAGCGGGAAACCATCATCAACGATTTCAAAAACAAACAATTCCCGATTTTGGTGGCTACCGACATCATGTCACGTGGCATTGACATCGACCTCCTTTCGCACGTCGTCAACTTCGACGTCCCCTCAGACCCGGAGGATTATGTGCACCGCATCGGTCGTACTGCGCGCAATGAAACCACGGGAGAGGCCATCACCTTCATCAATGAGGAGGACATGGCTCGATTTGGTCGGATTGAACGCATGATTGAGCGGGAAATAGAAAAGTTCCCTCTGCCCGAAGGCATGGGTGAAGGCCCAGAGTACAACCCCAACCGCAGATTCGGTCAAGGTGGCGGCAGGGGCCGCGGAGGCCAAGACCGCCGGGGGGGCAACAACCGCAACAAGGGACGCGGACCAAGCCCACAGCGTGAGGGAGAGTCCAACGGGCCCCGAAACGGAAGACCACAACATCAACAGGGAGGGCAACCACGTCCCCAAGGACCTCCTGCTCAAGGTCAAGGACCCTTGCCTGAGGGACAGGGAAACCGGAAGAAGAAAAAGAAAAAGAAAAAACGGAGCGGTGAAGGTGCCCCACAACCTGGAAATCGTGGTGAATTCGTGGAGAAACAACCACCAAGGGTGTTTTTGGAAAGCAGCGATGATGTGGGTTTGCCGACCAAAAAGTCTAAAAACAACCGCAAACGTGGCAAGGGTGGCAAGTCAACCGGACCAGTCTCACCTGCCTACATTGCACCGGGAGAGTGAGGATTGCGCATGCGAAAGTTTGCTAAAATCGTCGTCTTGGGATCAGGTCTGGGCTGGATGATGTTGGTGGGAGCGGTTTGCATGCCTGCCCGTAAAGTCAAGGATGCACGCCTGGACCAAATCAAACTTCCCGAAGGTTTTCAGATTGAGATTTTTGCAGATAAAATTGTGAATCCACGTCAAATGGCATTGGCTCCGGATGGAACCATTTTTGTTGGAACGCGGGGAGCTGGGAATGTGTATGCAGTTCGGGATGTAGACGGAAATTTCCACGCGGACACGGTGCTTGTGCTCGCCAAAGACTTGAACATGCCAAACGGTGTTGCATTCCGGAATGGCAGCCTGTACGTGGCAGAAGTGCATCGTGTTTGGCGTTGGGACAACATTTTGGACAAACTTGACAATCCCGGAGATCCAGTGGTGATTCAGGACAGCCTGCCCAATGAAACCCATCACGGATGGAAATACATCGCTTTCGGTCCGGACAACAAGCTTTATGTACCGGTCGGGGCTCCCTGCAACATTTGCGACCACCCCGAAGACCGCAGGTATGCCTCCATCCTGCGTATGGATTCAAATGGAAGCCAAATGGAAGTGTTTGCCCATGGTGTGCGCAACTCGGTCGGTTTTGCTTGGCATCCCCAAACCCAAGAATTATGGTTCACCGACAATGGACGAGACTGGCTTGGGAATGACGCCCCCAACGATGAACTCAACCGGGCTCCCCGATCGGGTATGCATTTCGGTTACCCCTATTGCCATGCCGGTTCAATTTTGGACCCCCAATTCGGAGAGGGGAAAAGTTGCAAGGATTATACCCCGCCCGCACAAAAGTTAGGGCCCCACGTAGCTGCCTTGGGTATCTTGTTTTACCAAGGCAATCAATTCCCCAAGGAATACAGGCAAAAAGTCCTGATATGTGAGCATGGCTCTTGGAACCGAAGCGTGCCCATCGGATATCGAATCTCCGTGGTGGACATCGACCCGAACACGCAAGAAGCGAGCCATTACCAACCATTTGCAGAGGGATGGCTGCAGCAAAAACAAGCGTGGGGAAGACCTGTCGCCATGTTGGAAATGCCCGACGGAAGCATTTTGGTCAGCGATGACCATGCTGACATGATTTACCGAATTTCTTATCAGCCTTGAGTATATTGTCCCCGGGTTGACAACCTGAGCCCATATCGGTAAACTTCCAGGCCAAAGCCCTCTCCCATCAAAATCTCAACATCACCCGGATGTTCAACAGGCGGGCAGACAAGAAGTTGGGAACAGCGAATTGGGTGTTGTAGACATCCTTGATCCAGGTGTACGAAACCGTGTTGGACCTTTGGAACAGGTTGAAAATTTCGGCTGAAACCCACACGGATTCCAATCCCGCCGCCTTGTCCTGCAATTCGGCTTTGCTGTTGATGAGGAAGATTTTTGAAAATCCAAGGTCAACCCTCTGATAGCTGGGCATGCCGAAAACCGTTCTGTTTTCGATGACCCTAGGAGGTCCAAATCTCAAACCTGACCCATACACGAAGTTGATGTGCACTTTATAGGTGGGATTGATGGGCAATTCATCTTGGAAATAGGTACTGAACTGAATCCGTTGGTCGGTTGGACGGCGGACATAACCTTGATTCAATTCTTGAATCCGCTCCTTGGTGTTCAGCAAGCCCAAATTCATCCATGAATCGACTCCTTTGATGAATTGGCCAGTGATTCGGGTATCTACTCCATAGGCATACCCATCTGCCGTGTTGAACGGATAATACCGGATCCTGACATTTTCGACTTCATACGGCACCAAGTCGGTCATGTATTTGTAGTAGGCTTCGCCGGTGAGTTTGAACGGACGATTCCAAATTTTGAACAAGTAATCGCCACCTGCAATGAGGTGGTAGCTCGTTTGTGCTCCACGACTTAGGTTCAAACTGCCATCGAGGTCACGCATTTCGCGATAAAACAAGGGTTGGTGGTACATGCCTGCGGCAAACCTCACCTGATAATTGCGCTTGTCGCTTCGGGTGTATTCCCCCTCTTCCATCAGTTCCGTCTCCGACTTCACTTTGGAGGCTGGGTCGATGACAAACTGAATCCTCGGTGCAACCAAAAACTGTCCATTCAAATCGTTGTAAATGCCGCGAACACCGAAAATCAAGCGTTTGGTTTGGTCCTTGCTGAGTTTCCAGTGGTCTTGTACAAACACCTTCAGCAGATTGCTCTGGACCTGTGACTGCGTTTGAAACCGCTCCGTAATCCGAAAATAACCTGCACTATCCACCGCTGCCCACTCGTTGAGGTCGTCGTTGATGAATTGATGTTGCGCGCGGATGCCCCAACTGATTTTGTGACGGTAATCCCCTTTGGAAAACCAATCTCCCCGCATTTCCCCCGCATATACATCCGCAGTGAGGTAATTTCGACCGTAACGATAAAAGGTCCCTATGCCTCTGTCGAACACGGTCTCGTTGTATCCCTCTGACCCAAAATTGGTGTTGACATCACTGAGAAAATATCCTCCCTCCACTTCGAAAAGTTCAGTTTCAACCGTCCGGAATGCCGTGAAGATGTACTTCATCCTGAGGCGCGCATGGGGCCTATACTCCATGGTGAAAGCTCCCAATCCTGTGGTATATGCCGAAATGTCCTGTCCTTGAAAAGCTACCCGCAACCTCAAAACACTTTGAATCGTGCCAAATGAAGTTTCGCGGCTAACCGGAGTGAATATGTAATCGTTGTTGGCGAGGTTGAACAAAAAGGAAAACTTCAAAGGGTCTTGGCTGAGGTACAAGGTGTCTGAATTCCCGTTTTTCCGGGTGCGAATTTTGAAGGTTTTGAGTCTATGTCCTGGTGTGAAGGACAGCATGCCTTGGACGTCATGGAATTTCGGGCGGTATTCCCCTTGGGTGTCAAGACTGTTGAGTACGTAGCTGGGTGTGAATCTTCTGGCCCCGACGAGGTAACCGAATTTTCCCGAACGGTAATCGAACGGTGAAATCCCCATTTCTTCGAATTTCTCCTTACTGCGCGGTTTCCTGATGCTGCCCTCGACATGGAAGTTTTGGTTCAAAATGCCCAATTCAACCGTACCATGGAATTTCTCCGGATCGGTATAAACCACATCCAATACGGAGCTCAATTTGTCGCCGTATTTGGCTTGGAAGCCACCGCTTGAAAACCCGACTTCGCTGGCAAGGTTCGGATTCACGAAGCTCAACCCTTCTTGTTGGCCGGTACGCATCAAAAAGGGACGATAGATTTCGATGTCGTTCACATAAACGAGATTTTCATCGAAATTGCCACCCCTGACCCGGTATTGGGAAGAAAATTCATCTGATTGTTGCACACCAAATCCAATCGTAGCCAATTTGCTGGACAAATCACTTTTAAGGGAGGTGATCTCCACGATTTTTTTGGGATTGATTGGGATGAGGCGGGTGAAACTCTTGTCAGGGTCGTCGATGTCGGTTGCTTGACGATTTTCAGTGATGACCTGGTCGGCCAGCCGGTAGGCTTCCTGAAGCTTTACATAGACCTTTTTGCCTGCTCCTGCCGCCAATACCACTTCTTCCACCGCCGTCTTGTAGTCAGACTGCGAAAAAGATACCAAGTGCTTTCCTGCTGGAAGAACCAAAAAGAAACTGCCCGAAGAGTCGGAAAACGTGCTGGCATTGGCTTCTTTGACCTCGACCAAACACCGGTCTACTCCCCTCCCGTATTCATCCATGACCCGTCCGGACACCGAAGACTGAGCCCATGCCCAGACAAACGACGTCACCCACAGTAGGTGGAACAACCCTAACCGGAGAATGAAAACCCTCATCCCCTCAAAGATAAGCATTCATTTGAGCCATGAGCATGGAATTGCAACTGCACTTACAGGTTTCGCGTCCGCAACCTTCAGGCTTCTTTCAGGTGCTTGATCACAGCCATCGGATCGGGTGAGGCAAACACCGCGTTTCCAGCCACCAACACATCAGCTCCGGCTTCATACAATTTGGAAGCATTCGCCGCCGAGACACCGCCATCGACTTGGATCAGGAATCGGTGGCCCTGCTCCATCCTCAAATGCGCCAGACGGTTCACTTTGGCGTAGGTGTTTTCGATGAACTTTTGACCGCCGAATCCCGGGTTTACGCTCATCAACAGAACATAATCCACCAGGCCCATGAGATCCATCAGCACTTCCACCGGCGTGCCCGGATTCAATACGATACCGGGATGCATGCCGCTTTCCCTGATTTGATTGATTACACGGTCGTGATGGCGGTTGTTTTCCCAATGGATGCTCAGCCAATCCGCTCCAGCATCACGGAATCGGGTCACGTACCGGTCGGGGTTCTCAATCATCAAATGCACGTCCAAGGGCTTGGTGGCAACTTTGGCTACTGCCTCCAACACTGGGAATCCAAAGGAAATGTTGGGCACGAAATTGCCATCCATGATGTCACAATGGATCCAATCGCAAGCACTTCGGTTCAGCATGTCGATGTCGCGGGCCAAATTGCCAAAATCAGCACTGAGCACCGAGGGTGCAATCATTTTTTGAGAGACAGGTTGTTTTGCGTGTACCATTGGGCGTATTCTTTGGCGAAATATGTGATGATGATGTCGGCACCGGCACGGGCAATGCTGAGCAGCAATTCGTTGCGGATGGCGTCCCCGTTGAGCCAACCTTTTTCGGCAGCGGCCTTGACCATGGCGTATTCCCCGCTCACATTGTAGGCCACGATGGGAAGGTTGGAGTTGTCTTTGAGCAAACGGATCACGTCGAGGTAGGAAAGCGCAGGCTTCACCATGAGAAAGTCTGCACCTTCCAGGGTATCGAGTTCACATTCCCGCAGGGCCTCGATGCGGTTATGCGGGTCCATTTGGTAGGTTTTTTTATCACCCGACTTGGGTGCGGAGTCCAACGCATCGCGGAAGGGACCATAGAAGGCACTGGCGTATTTGGCGGTGTAACTCATGATGGCCACACCTGAATAACCGGCTTCATCCAATGCTTGGCGGATGTATCCTACCCTGCCATCCATCATGTCGCTGGGCCCCAATATGTCGGCGCCCGCTTCTGCTTGGGCAATTGCCATTTTGGCAAGAATGGGCAAGGTGATGTCGTTTACGATTTTTCCATCCTGCACATAGCCGTCATGACCGTCGGAACTATAGGGGTCCATGGCTACATCCGTGATGATGGTGCAATCTGGGTATAGCGATTTGGCTTCGCGAATGGCCCGAAGGTAGAAATTACCCGGGTTCCAGCTCAATGTGGCCTCTTTGTCTTTAAGGTGTTCAGGGAAGGCTGGAAACAATATGAAATTGCGGATGCCCATCGACATGCATTCCCCGATTTCCTTGAGCATTTCGTCAACCGTGAGGCGGTCGATACCAGGCATGGAAGCCACAGGGATTCGTGTGGAGGTGCCATCGATGAGGAAAAATGGGAACACCAATTGCTCTGGATGAAGGCGGGTCTCACGTACCATCCCACGGATGGCAGCAGATGCCCGGTTGCGTCTGGGTCGAATCAACATGCCGCAAATTTAGGGTGAAATCAGGAAAGGCATGCCCACAACTTCCCATGATTTCAATCACCCCGAAACAAAAAAGGTCGGCATGAACCGACCTTGATGATGTTGCTCAAGAAGATCAGCCGAGGTACGCCTTCAACCCTTTGGAACGGGAGGTATGACGCAGACGGCGGATGGCTTTTTCTTTGATTTGACGGACGCGCTCACGGGTAAGGTCAAATTTCTCGCCGATTTCTTCCAAGGTTAGGGAATGCTCTACCCCAATGCCAAAGTACAAGCGGATGACTTCTGCTTCGCGCTGCGTGAGGGTGCTGAGTGCACGTTCCACCTCTTTGCTGAGGCTTTCGTTGATGAGGCCGCTGTCCGGATCGGGTTCTTCGTCGTTTTCAAGGACGTCAAGCAGACGGTTTTCCTCGCCCGCTACGAGCGGAGCATCCATTGAAATGTGGCGGCCCGAAATTTTCAAGGTATCGGACACCTCATTTTCGCTCATCCCTTCGAGGATTTCTGCTATTTCTTGGGCGGAAGGCTCCCGTTCGAATTCCTGTTCGAGTTTGGAGAAAGCCTTACCGATTTTGTTGAGGGCACCCACCCGGTTGAGGGGCAAACGCACAATCCGGGACTGCTCGGCAAGTGCCTGCAGGATGCTTTGACGAATCCACCAAACGGCGTAGGAAATGAACTTGAAGCCGCGGGTTTCATCGAAACGCTTGGCGGCCTTGATGAGACCCAAATTCCCCTCGTTGATGAGGTCACCAAGGGACAGACCTTGGTTTTGATATTGTTTGGCCACTGACACCACGAAGCGCAGGTTGGCTTTGGTCAACTTTTCCAGGGCATATTGATCACCTTCACGGATCCTACGGGCGAGCTCCACCTCGTCGTCGGGCGTGAGTAGTTCCACTTTCCCGATTTCCTGGAGGTATTTGTCCAGCGATTGGGATTCGCGGTTGGTAATCTGCTTACTGATTTTAAGCTGTCTCATCCAATGCTTTTGCTTAAGAAACCCGAACCGTAAACAGGCCGGGAATACTGACTTCCGAGGGCAATATTAACAAAATTCAATCTGATGGGTGTAAATTAATAGAACAAGGCATGGGATGAGATTCACCCCATGCCTTGTCGTGACCCATTCTCAGGTAAAGTGAGCCGAAGCGAATTGTGCGGTGCGGTACTCGCGCTTGGGCTTGATGGAGAAAACAGGGATATCGGAGTGGTTGACCACATGCACGGCATCCGTACCCAAGATTTGCTCCTTGAGGTTGGTTTGCATTTGTTGGGACATGATGACAATCAAATCGGCACCCACACCTTTGGCATAGCTGATGAGCTGATCGGCAACCTTGGCTTTGGCCTCCAACATGTTGGACTCGACCGGAATCTCATGTTTTTTCACGTGGGCCACGGCCAAGTCGATGCGCTTCTGCATTTTCTGACGGTCTTCGGCGTTTTTGCCATCGATGAGACCCAAGATGTAAATGGAAGCACCGAAGTTTTGGGCGAACTCGATGGAGAGTTCCATTTTCTCACCTGTTTCGATGGTGAGGTCCAACGGAACAATCAATTTGGAGAATTTGGGCTTTTCTTGCTTGTGGTGAAGGGTGATGACCGGGCAAGGGGCGTGTTCGATGACACGGCCTGCATTGGTACCCACAAAAACTTCCTGTACCCCGCTACTTCCATGGGTTCCCATCACGATGGCATTGACGCTCAACTCGATGGCCGCATCAACGATGGTTTTCCACGGCTTGCCTACTTTGATAATTTTGTTGTAGACGATGGAGTCGTCGCCGTAGGCTTTGATGAATTCATCCATCATTTGAAGGGCCTTTTTGCGGGCTGCCTGTTCGTCGAACCCGCTGATGATGCGGAGAGGACCGGTCGGGGCCTCCAACACGTGTACCATGTAGATTTCGGCATCGTAGGTTTTGGCCACGTACTGTGCCATGGGAAAAGCAGCATCGGAATGCTCCGAAAAATCGATCGGGAACAGAATTTTGATTTTTTGGCTCATTTTCTCACAAAGTTGTTGACAGTGAATGCCTCCGGTGTGAAACAACCGAATTGGTGGTTGGCCGGGAATGTTGCAAATCTAATCAAAAAACAACCATTGCAAACGATTGACCATGGTTTTGCAATCAAGCCAAGGCTACAAATCGGGCAGAGCTTTCAAGGCTTTGAAAAAATGGTCCATCGCCTTGTGTTTGGCATCATCGAAAAGATATTGGATTCGCTGTGTGAGGTAAGACTCAGCATCTTTCGGAGTATAACCGAATGTAGCTCCCCATTTTTCCGCACTTTTTTTACGCTGAAGCCATCCCGAACCCAAGGCTGACTCAAACTGCCGCAGGCCAATGGAATCCAAACCTCCTTGTTTGCATACCCAAACAGCGAATACGAATGGAAGACCAGTCATGATTTTCCATTCGTGGGACAGGTCGTAAACAAATTTGAACCTACCACGTTCTGCATGTGCCAAATCCCCGATCATGACAGCAGCCGTATGTTTTTTGACCAAATCCAAGGGACGTTGCGAAGAAGTTCTCACCGTGATTGGTCTTTTCCAGTGCTCGGAAAACAAAATCCTAGCCAATCCATTGGAAGTCCGCGAATGAGGGTCCAAAATCAGTTCCTCGACTTCCTGAACGGGCACATCGGAAAACAAAAACACCGAATCCACCGCCCCATCCGCACCAATACAAAAGTGGTTCAGCACGTCCAATCCTTGAAAATCCAACAGAGAACCGACCGGCAACAAGGCAACGTCACAACCGCCGGCATGCATGGCTTTGGCGCAATCTGCGGGAGAAAGGAAGTGGTACTCCATTTCGTGCGGGCCAAACGCTTGCTCTAGGCCATCTGAAAAAGGCTTGGTGTTGAAATAAGAAACCAAGGCCACGCGGATCATGCCAAATGGGTTGTATCGTTCATCCGTTCGGCCATCCAGCGTCCACCAGGCCTTTCGACGAGCACATTCAAGGCTGTATTGTGGTGGGGGAACAAATGCATGTGTTCCATGCCATACCCGAGCATCTGACTGATGATGATGCGGCTGATTCTTCCGTGGATGCAAACCAATGCACGGCCATGGGGAGGCAATGCTTCCAAGACTTTTTGTACTCCGACCGAAGCGCGCGTCCAACCTTCGTGGGGTGATTCCCCGCCCTCGACCTTCGCGTGCAGGTCACCCTTTATCCACCTCGCCGTGATGCCTTCAAACATCGTTTGCAGATGGGAATCAACTTCTTTTCCTTCGATGATGCCCCAACTCAACTCGTTCAACTCCGGAATGGGTCGGATGGTATGGCCTTGTTCTTGAAAGTGCTCCACCGTTTGGAAGGTCCTGACCAATCCGGTGCAGGCCACCAGGTCAAAATGCAGGTCTTTGTACTTCTCGTAAAAAAGTCGGCCTTGTCTTCGTCCAGTATCGTTGAGGTCGGCATCTACACCACTGCCTTGCACGATGTTCCGTTTGTTGAAGTCAGTTTCCCCGTGCCTGAAGAAATAAATGCTCCTCATGGGTTGTCAGTTGGCCAAGCTCTCTGTGGTGACACCCGTGAAGTCGTTGACCACCCGGTAGAGGGTATCGCGCTCAATGGGGTCATAACCTGCCTTGCGAATCATGTCTACCAATTCAACTGTGGACATGGCAGGATGTTGGTCCTCCGCTCCGGCCATTGAATAAATCTTGGTGGTGTCGTCGATGGTACCGTCCATGTCGTCCACGCCGAAGGAAAGCGACAATTGGGCCGTAC
>Ga0068872_10001779_pt1 | contig 17147 bp, 14 predicted proteins | sample NOAtaG_7_FD_66441 | JGI IMG/M metagenome (GOLD analysis project Ga0068872, IMG submission 66441) | Freshwater lake microbial communities from Lake Erie, under a cyanobacterial bloom - NOAA_Erie_Diel1S_2200h metaG | ecosystem: Environmental > Aquatic > Freshwater > Lake | place: USA: Ohio, Lake...
CAGCGCGTTGGCGTCGAAGCCGCGGGCCCAGTCGAGGGCGCGGCGCCGGATCTCGGCGTCGCGCGCCGCCGGGTCGGGATGCGAGGCGGCGAGCTGCTCCTCGATGCCGTAGAGGCGCAGCGTGTCGACGCGCAGTTGCACCAGCGTCTCCAGCACGCCGCCCGCGGCGTAGTAGTCGCCGCCGTTCCAGGCGGGATCCCGGGCGAGGAAGGCGACGAGCTGGTCGAGGCTCTCGCGCCCGCCGGGCGAGCGCGGCGAGGAGATCGCCGGCACGATGCCGTCGACGAAGCCGGGGAAGGAGACCGCCCACTGGAAGGCCTGGAAGCCGCCATAGGACGGGCCTGCCACGGCGGCGAGCCGCGCGACGCCGAGCGCGTCGAGCATCGCCCGCTGCGCGGCGACGATGTCCGCGAGCGAGATGTCGGGAAAGCGCGGGCCGTAGGGACGGCCGCTGCGCGGGTCGATGCTCGCGGGCCCGGTCGAGCCATGCGACGAGCCGAGCATGTTGGACGACACGACGAAGAAGCGGTCGGTGTCGATCGCCTTGCCCGGCCCGACCAGCCCGCCCCAGTAGCCTTCCGCCGCGCCGTCGCCAGCCTCCACCATGTGGTGCGAGCTGGTGTAGCCATGGGCCAGCAGCACCGCGTTGCGTCCATCGGGCGCGAGGCGCCCATGCGTCACGTAGGCGAGGCGCAGATCCGGCAGGACGTCGCCGTTCTCCAGCCGGAAGTCGCGCGTCGAGAAGAAGAGGTCCTGCATGCGTCCCGCCCCTCCGGAGGCGCGGCGAAAGGGCTCCTGCGGCGGAATGCCCGCGCGCCCCGGTGGCGACGATGATGCATCCTCGAGCGCATCGAGGCGATGGGGGAGACGCGCCATGCGCGACGGCGAGGTTCAGGGCTGGGTGCGCGTCTGGGATCCCTTCGTGCGCGTCGCGCACGCCGTGCTCGCCCTCGGCTTCGCCATCGCCTGGCTGACCGAGGGCAAGCCCGCCTGGCTCCATGAATGGGCCGGCTACGCGGTCGGCGCGACGGTGGCGCTGCGCGTCGCCTGGGGCTTCGTCGGCCCGCGCGAGGCGCGCTTCGCCAGCTTCGTCGTGCGCCCCTCGGCGGCGCTCACCTACCTGCGCCGCCTCCTCGCCTTCCGCGCGCCGCGCTTCCTCGGGCACAGCCCGGCGGGCGGCGTCATGGTGGTGGCGCTGCTCGCGAGCCTCGCCGTCACGACGGCGTCCGGCGTCGCCTATCTCGGCGCGAGCCGCGACCGCGGGCCGCTGGCGCCGCTGCTCGGCGCGGAGGCCGCGCGGCTGCAGGCCGAGGCCGCCGCGCGCGGCGAGGCGCGCGCCCGCCGCCCGGCGCGCTGGCTGAAGCAGGTCCACGAGGCGGCGGCGGACATCACGCTGCTGCTGGTGATCGCGCATGTCGGCGGCGTCGCGCTCGCCAGCCTCGTGCATCGCGAGAACCTGCCGCGCGCGATGCTCACCGGCCGCAAGCGCGCGCCCGACGCGTGAGCGGCACCGTCGCGGCGGCCATGGGGCTGGCGCGCGCCGCGATCATCGTGGAGGATCGCGCCGATCGAGGCATCGGGGCGCGGGGGAGCGGGGCGATGGCGCAGGCGGGACGGACCGGGGACGGGCTCTTCGCGGAGGGTTTCAAGGAGACGCCCTACTGGTGGGAGGCCGCGGCGCCGCCGCCGGAGACCGCGCCCGAGTTGCCGGACCGCGTCGACGTCGCCATCGTCGGCGGCGGCTATTGCGGCCTCAACGCGGCGCTCGAGCTCGCGCGGCGCGGCGCGACCGTCGCGGTGCTCGAGGCCGAGCGCATCGGCTTCGGCGCCAGCTCGCGCAACGGCGGGATGGTGTCGGGCGGCATCAAGCTCGCCTCGATGGGGCTCGACGCGCAGTTCGGCGCGGAGCGCGCCGGCAGGCTGGTGGCCGAGGCGATGGGCTCGCTGCCCTTCCTCGAGGACCTGGTCGCGCGCGAGGGCATCGCCGCCGACTATGCGCGCAGCGGCCGCTTCCTCGGTGCGTGGAGCGCGGCGCATTTCCGCAGGATGCAAGGGCAGGTCGGGCTCTATCGCCAGCTCACCGGCATGCGCGCCGAGGCGCTTCCGCCGTCGCGCCAGCGCGAGGAGATCGGCTCGGACTACTATCGCGGCGGGCTGGTGGCGGAGGCCTTCGGCTCGCTGCATCCCGCCAAGTACCACCAGGGCCTCGCCGAGGCGACGCGCAGGGCCGGCGCGCGGCTCGTCGACGGCACGCGCGTCACCGGCGTCGCGCGCGACGGCGGCGGCTTCCGCGTCGGCACCGCGCGCGGCGACTTCGCGGCGAAGGAGGTGGTGGTCGCGACCAACGGCTATACCGGCGCGCTCACGCCCTGGATGCGCCGGCGCGTCATCCCCGTCGGCAGCTACATGGTGGCCACGGAACCGCTCGCGCCCGGCGTCGCGCGCGAGATCCTGCCGACCGGGCGCATGATCTCCGACAGCAAGCGCGTGATGGCCTATTACCGCCTGTCGCCGGACGGCACGCGCGTGCTGTTCGGCGGCCGCGCGAGCTTCCGGCCGGTATCGGCGCGGGTCGCCGCGCCGGTGCTGCATGGCCGCATGCTCGAGATCTGGCCCCGGCTCGCCGGCACGCGCATCACCCACGCATGGACGGGCAACGTCGCCTTCACCTTCGACTTCCTGCCGCACATGGGCATGCACGAGGGCGTGCACTACGCGCTGGGCTGCCAGGGCAGCGGCGTCGCGATGATGAGCTACCTTGGCAACCAGCTGGCGCTCAAGATCGCGGGCGGCGCGAACCGCGCCAGCGCCTTCGACGGGCTTCCCTTCCCCACGCGCCCGCTCTATTCCGGCAATCCCTGGTTCCTGCCCGCGGTGGGCCTCGCCTATCGCGTCAGGGACTGGCTCGACCGGCGCGCGGCATGACGCGGCGCGCCAACTTCGGGCGATGCTGAGATAGACGTTGACGCCGGGGCGGCAGATGACCATGTTCCCCGGCATCAACTTCGTCCTGGCCTGACTTCGCCGGACTTGCGCCCCTGACGGGGACGCCTGCCCTCCCAAAGTCACCTACCAAGATTCGGTTGCCGCCGTGGCGCTGCACATGCGCCCGGCGCCGCGCGCAATGTCGCGGGCGGCACAATGCAAAGGAGGCCTCCATGGCCATCGGTAAAGTGAAGTGGTTCGACGCTCGCAAGGGCTTTGGTTTCATCCAGCCGGACGGCGGCGGCAAGGACGTGTTCGTGCACATCTCCGCCGTCGAGCGTTCGGGCATGGACGGGCTGGCCGAGGGCCAGAAGCTGAGCTTCGAGGTCGCGGAGCAGCGCGGCAAGCCGGCCGCCGTCAACCTCAAGAACGCCTGAGGTCCTTCCCTCGCGGGAAGGCAGGGGCGGGCGCGGGAAACCGCGCCCGCCCTTTTCGTTTGCAGGACGCGCCGTCAGGTCGCGGCGGCGCGCATCTCGATGCACTTGCGCGCGGCGGGGCGCGCGAAGCAGCGCTCGAGCCAGGCGTGGAGGTTCTTCCAGCCCGAGAAATCCGCCTTGTTCGTCCAGGTGCCGAGCAGGACCGAGGCGACGTTGACGTCGGCGATCGAGAATGCGTCGCCGATCATCCAGGTCCGCCCCGCGAGATGGCCGTCGAGCACGCCGAGCGGCTTGAACATCCTCTCCCAGGCCGCCTTGATCGCGGCCGGGTCGCGCTTCTCCGGCGGCGTGTAGACGGTCTGCGTCACGTAGCCGCCATTGGCCGGCTCGAGCTCGGTCGCCGCCCAGAGCGTCCACTGGAAGAGCTGGCCCTCGGCCTGCGCGCCCGCGGGGTAGAGGCCGCGCGCGTGGTTGCGGGCGATGTAGAGGTTGATGGCGAGCGACTCGAAGAGCGCAAGGTCGCCATCGACCATCGCGGGGACCGCGCCGTTGGGGTTCAACTTCAGGAATTCCGGGGTCTTCGTCCCGCCATCGGTCCATAGGGTGCGGACGAGCTCGTAGGGGACGCCGCCCTCCTCGCATGCCCAGACGTTGCGGATCGCGCGGGACCGGGCGATTCCGTAGATCTTGATTGCCATGTCTTCCTCCTGTGGGGCGCGGGAGAGTGCTGCCCGGCGCGGGTGCCGCGCAAGCCTCGGCGCCGCCGGGGTTAACCAAGCTTGCCCGTGGAAATACGCATCGCACACACTAGTATGGCCTGCACGCCAATTAGCTCAAATCCCGCAATATCGACCGGAGGTCCCCCATGATGCCGAGCCTGCGCCGCGCCCTGGTCGCCGGTGCCGCCCTCGTCGCGCTCGCCTGCGCGGCGCCCGCCGATGCGAGGTCCTTCCGCTGGGCCAACGACGGCGACGTAAACTCGATGGACCCCTACGCGCGCAACGAGACGTTCCTGCTGACCTTCACGCAGAACATCTACGACCCGCTGATCCGTCGCGATTCCAAGCTGCGTCTCGAGCCCGCGCTCGCGACCGAGTGGTCGCAGCCCTCGCCGACCGTCTGGCGCTTCAAGCTGCGCGCGAATGTCAGGTTCCACGACGGCTCGCCCTTCACGGCGGACGACGTCGTGTTCTCCTTCGCCCGCGCCACCGGCGGCGGCTCCAACATCAAGGGCTATTTCGGCTCGGTGAAGGAAGCGCGCAAGATCGACGACCTCACCGTCGAATTCGAGACCAACGGGCCGAACCCGATCTTCCCCGAGGAGATCACCGGCTGGGGCATGATGTCCAAGACGTGGTCGGAAAAGAACGGCGCCACGGTCGCGGCCGACCTCACCAAGCGCGAGGAGAACTTCGCGACGCGCAACGCCAACGGCACCGGGCCCTTCATGCTGAAGAGCCGCGAGCCGGACGTGAAGACCGTGCTCGTGCCCAACCCGAACTGGTGGGACAAGGCGCAGCACAACCTGACCGAGGTGACGTTCTTCCGCATCGGCAACGACGCGACGCGCGTCGCCGCCCTGCTCTCCGGCGAGGTGGACTTCGTCTACACCGTGCCGCCGCAGGACATGCCGCGCATCGCCGGCACGCAGGGCCTCAAGCTGGTCCAGGGGCCCGAGCTGCGCACCATCTACCTCGGCTTCGACCAGGACCGCGCCGAGCTCCAGGAATCCCCGGTCAAGGGCAAGAACCCGTTCAAGGACCGCCGCGTGCGCCAGGCCTTCTACCAGGCGATCGACATGGAGGCGATCCGCAGCCGCGTCATGCGCGGCCAGGCGAACGTCTCTGCCCTGATGATGGGCCCGGGCGTCAATGGCTGGTCCGAGGCGCAGAACAGGCGCACGCCCTTCGACGTCGAGGCGTCGAAGAAGCTGCTCGCCGAGGCCGGCTACCCGAACGGCTTCGAGGTCGGCATGGACTGCCCGAACGACCGCTACGTCAACGACGAGCAGATCTGCCAGGCGGTCACGGCGATGCTGGCCCGCGCCGGCATCAAGGTGAACCTCAACGCCCAGACCCGCGCGAAGTTCTTCGAAAAGGTCAACGTGCCGCGCTTCGAGACGTCGTTCTACCTGCTGGGCTGGACGCCGGCGACCTACGACGCGCACAACGTGTTCTTCAACCTCGTCCACTGCCGTGACCTGCCGCGCTCGCGCGGCATGTTCAACAACGGCGGGTACTGCAACCCCGAGATCGACAAGCTCACCGACGCGATGGCGAGCGAGGTCGACCCGAAGAAGCGCTCGGCGATCATCGAGCAGGCCAACCAGCTGCTGAAGGACGATTTCGGCTACATCCCGCTCCACCAGCAGACGGTGGTCTGGGCGATGAAGCAGAACGTCGAGGTCGCGCAGTACGCGGACAACTACTTCCCGCTGCGCCTCGTCAACATGAAGTGACGCGCTTCCGCTCCCGAGCGGGTGGAGGAATGGACGGCGCCGGGGGAGACCCCGGCGCCGTCTCGCTTTCGCGGGCCGGCCGTCGCTTCGCCGCGGGGCCTTGAACGGCGGCGCCCGCGGTGTTCAATGACGCGCGCGACGCGTCGCCGGGCATGCCGGCGACGGCGCGAGGCCCCCAGGGAGGATCCGATGCAGATCTCGATGTCAGCGACCGCGCTCGGCACAAGCCGCCACATGCTGGCCAACCTCGACCACATCCTCGCCCTGGGCGAGGCCCACGCGGCCGCGCGCAGGATCGATCCTCTGGTGCTGACCGGCGACCGGCTGGCACCCGACATGTTCCCGCTGCGGCGCCAGGTCCAGATCGCCTGCGACGCGGTGAAGAACGGCCTGGCGCGGATCGCCGGGATCGAGGCCCCCCGGTTCGAGGACAACGAGGCGGGCTTCGACGAGCTGCGCGCGCGCATCCGCAGGACGCTGGCCTTCGTCGACACCGTGCCTGCCGAGCGCCTGGACGGCGCCGAGGACCGGGAGGTCGTCTTCCCGGTCGGCCGCGACGCCACGCGCAGCATGCCGGGCTTCGACTACCTGACGCGGTGGATGCTGCCCAACCTCTTCTTCCACGTCACCACCGCCTACAACATCCTGCGGCACGACGGCGTCGAGGTCGGCAAGGCCGACTACCTGCTGGGCGCGGCGGCGCGCGCGGGCTGATCGACCCAGGAGACTGAGGAGCGGACGGCACCGGGGGCATCCCCGGCGCCGTCCTGCCTTCCGGAGGCTGGCGCGCGGCACGGCGCCGGAGGAATATGGCGCCTCAACTGGGTCGAGCCGACCCGAGGGGAGGAAGCATGAAACGTCGTCATTTCATCGGCGCCGCCGCCGCCACCGGCATCGCCATCCACGGGCGCGCCGACGCGCAGTCCACGGTGAACCTGCGCATCGCGCACGTGCTGTCGCCGACCGAGCCGGCCCACGAGGCCTGCGTGCGCTTCGCCGACCGCGTGAATGCCCGCAGCCAGGGCCGCGTGAAGATGGAGGTCTTCCCGCAGGGCCAGCTCGGCGGCAACAAGGAGATGCACGAGCTGATGAAGCAGGGCGCCAACGTCGCGATCCTGACCTCGCCCAGCGAGTTCGGCGACTTCGTGCCGGACTTCGGCGTGCTGAACGGACCGTACCTGCTGAAGCAGCCCGGCGAGTTCAAGAAGATCCTCGCCAGCAAGTGGTTCTCCGACCTGAACGAGAAGGCCCAGCGCGAGCAGCAGCTGCGCGTGCTCACCTTCAACGGCTTCTTCGGGGCCCGGCACGCGCTCGCGAACAAGCCGCTGCGCTCGCCCGACGACTTCAAGGGCATCGCCTTCCGCGTGCCACCGACGCTGATCTGGCTGGAGACGTTCAAGTCGCTCGGCACCCGCCCGGTGACGATCCCCTGGCCGGAGATCTACAGCGCCATGCAGCAGGGCGTCGCCGACGCGGTCGAGGCACCGCTGCCCTCGCTCTGGGGCATGAAGCTGCACGAGACCCGCAAGGTCATCTCGCTCACCGGGCATTTCCTGTCCTGGATCGGCTGGTGCATCCACGAGCGCGTCTGGCAGCGCATCCCCGCCGACATGCGCACGATCGTCCAGGAAGAGGCGATCGCCGCGGGCGACTTCATGACCGAGCGCACGATGGCGGCCGAGGCCGACCTCCTGAAGCGCTTCCGCGAGGCGGGGCTGCAGATCGTGTCAGACCTCGACTTCCCGGCGCTCCAGAAGGCGACCGAGCGCGTCTACTCGGCGGTGCCCAACTGGTCTCCGGGACTGCACGACACGATCAAGAAGATCCTCGCCTCCTGAGGCGCGGATGACCGGACCCGGCCGCCGCGCGAGGCATCTGGCGCGGCGGCCGCGGGCCGGGCGATGATCCTCCCGTCGCAAGGGCCATGGCCCCCGGCGAGGAACAATGAAACGTCGTCACTTCATCGGCGCGGCCGCGGCAACCGGATGACCGGACGCACGCTCGCGCTGCAGGCGGACCTGTTGGAGAAGTCCCGGGAGATGGACCAGGGGATCGTCGGCAACCTCGACATTGACGCGCGCCACGAGGCGACCGAGGGCTTCTACCCGACGATCCTCGACCGGACGCCGCGCTGCACGCCAGGGAGATCGGGATCCCCGCCGGCCGAACCGGCGACGGTGTGCCAGCTGCCGCGGCTGGCCCAAGGCTGAGGAGGACGCGTCGATGTGGCAACCGAGCGAGCGCTATCCCGATCCCGCGATCGAGGTCCTGGACGCCTCCTTCGAGAAGTACAGGATCTTCTCCGCCGCGGTCGAGCGGCTCGCCACGGGGTTCCGCTGGGCCGAGGGGCCGGTCTGGTTCGGCGACGGGCGCTACCTGCTGTGGAGCGACATCCCCAACGACCGGATCATGAAGTGGGAGGAGGAGACGGGTGCGGTCTCGGTCTTCCGCAAGCCCTCGAACTTCGCCAACGGCCACACGCGCGACCGCCAGGGCAGGCTGGTGGGCTGCGAGCATGGCGGCCGGCGCGTGGTGCGCACGGAATACGACGGCTCGATCACCGTCATCGCCGACCGGTTCCAGGGCCGGCGCCTGAACTCTCCCAACGACGTCGTCGTGAAGTCCGACGGCTCGGTGTGGTTCACCGACCCGGCCTTCGGGATCCTCGGCGACTACGAGGGCCATCGCGCGCAGCAGGAACTGCCGCTCAACGTCTATCGCGTCGACCCGGCCACGGGCGAGATGGACGCGGTGGCGACCGAGCTGCGCGGGCCCAACGGGCTCGCCTTCTCGCCCGACGAGAGGATCCTCTACGTCGTCGAATCGCGCGCGACGCCGCATCGCCTCATCGTCGCCTACGACGTCGGCGCCGATGGCCGGTCGCTGTCCGGAAAGCGTGTCGTCGTCGATGCCGGACCCGGCGGCACGCCGGACGGGTTCCGCGTCGACGTCGACGGCAATCTCTGGTGCGGCTGGGGCATGGGCCGCGCCGAGCTCGACGGGGTGATGGTCTTCTCCCCGGCCGGCAAGGCGATCGGCCGCATCGCGCTTCCCGAGCGCTGCGCCAATGTCTGCTTCGGCGGCCGGGCGCGGAACCGGCTCTTCATGGCCGCCAGCAAGTCGCTCTACGCGCTCTACGTGAACACGAGCGGCGCGGCGGGGGGCTGAGGCGGGGGCGGCCGCGACACCATCGAGGAATGAAGATTAGGTGTCCGATGCTTTTGCGCGACGACGACGTCATCCGATCGGCCGACATCCTCGGGTTTTGACGCGACTTTGGTCTGGAATGGTGCGACCCCAGAAGGCACCATGAACCGGGATGGATGCATTGTCGCTGGTCTTCCCGACGGCCGCCGCACCAGGCGGATGGCGCACCGTTGGCCACGCCGCGCGAGCGCGACGCGGCGCACGCCGCCCCCCCGCAGGATGAGCACGAGCACGCCACCCCTGGGCTGGGACGTCGTCCGCCGGACGGATCGCGCCATCGTCGTCGCGGACATGGCGGGATCGGTGGCGCTCTACGAGCGCGACGAGGCGGGCACGGTCGCGCGCTGGGCCACGCTGCTGCGCCGCCTCGAGGGCACGATCCTGCCGGGAAGCGGCGGCAGGCTGGTCAAGAGCACCGGCGACGGCTTCATCCTCGAGTTCGGCGACGTGTCGGCGGCGATGCGCTGCGCCAGCGCGCTGCACCGCGAATTCGCGGCCGCCTCGGCCGGTGCGCCGCCAGGCATGGAGATGGCGGCGCGCATCGGCGTCAACCTCGCGGATGTCTACGCCAACGAAGCCGACATCTATGGCCGTGGCGTCAACCTCGCGGCGAGGCTGGGCTCGCTCGCCCAGCCCGGCGGCACGATCGTCTCGGCCGCGATCCGCGACCGCCTCGTGCCTGGCCTCGACTGCGAGGTCGAGGATATCGGGCCGAGCTACTTCAAGCACGCCACCGAGCCGGTCCCCGCCTTCCGCGTCATCGGTGACGGCGAGCCGGAGCCACGGCTCCTCGGCCTCGGCTCCGAGATCGTGCTGCAGCCAGCCGTCGCGGTCATCCCCTTCGAGGGCCGCCTCGTCGACCCCGCCTATGGCGTCGTCGGCGAGATGCTCGCTGATTCCGTCATCGCGAAGCTCTCGACGGGCTCCGCCCTGCGCGTCATCTCGCGCCTCTCCACGTCGAAGCTCCAGGGAAAGGCCCTCGGCGCGCGATCCGCCTGCTCGGTCCTCGGAGCCGACTTCGTCCTCGGCGGCAGCTATCGCATGGCGGGGACGGAGATCCTGCTCATCGCGGAACTGTCCTCGGCGCAGGATGGCGAGGCACTCTGGATCCGCGAGTTCCGCGGCCATGTCCGCGACCTGCTCTCGCCCGATGCCGAGATCGTGTCGAGGATCCGCTCGGAGATCGGCGAGGCGATCGCCGCGCGGGAGATCAGGCGCGCACGCACGATGCCGTTGCCCGCGCTCGAGGCGTTCGAGCTGATGCTTGCCGGCATCGCGATGATGCACCGCTCCTCTCCGGCCGAGTTCAGGAGGAGCCGGGATCTGCTGGAGACGCTGGTCGAGCGTTATCCGCAGGCGCCCGAGCCCCGCGCCTGGCTCGCCAAGTGGTACGTGCTGCGCGTGACGCGTGGCCTCGTGGCGCCCGAAGCTGCAGAAACCGAGCGCGCGCTCGAACAGACGCACCGCGCTCTGGATGCCTCGCCGGACTGCGCGCTCGCCCTCGCGATCGAGGGCTTCGTGCATATCCATCTCTCGCGCGACCTGGATGTCGCGGAGGCGCGTCTCGCGGACGCGGTATCCTCCAACCCAAGCGAGCCACTCGCTTGGCTATTCATGTCCGTAGCGCATCAATTCAGGGGACAGGGAAAGTCTGCGCTGGAAGCGGCCGAGTCGGCGCTGAACCTTTCTCCTATAGATCCCATGCACCACTATTTTGATGCGCTCTCGAGCACCGCGGCACTTGCTGCTGGACGCTTCGAACGCGCGATCCAACTTGCGGATCGCGCGCTCCGTACAAACAGAAGCCACCTGCCGACACTTCGCTGCCTGGCTATCTCGCAGGTTGAGCTTGGTCTTCTCGAGCATGCCAGCAAGACGGTCCAGCGCATCCTCGAACAAGATCAGAGTTTCACCATCCACCGCTATCTCAAGGATGCACCCAAGGGCAGCGGCTCAAATCGTGCTGCCTACGCTGACGCACTGCGGCGAGCCGGCATCCCCGAGATCTAGGCGAACGGTTATTCAGGAGGAACGCATGGGTCTGGAATCTGGACTTCTCGGCGGGGGTGCTGGTGGAGGCGCCGGAGGGGGCGCCGGCGGGGGTGCTGGTGGAGGTGCCGGAGGGGGTGCAGGAGGAGGCGCTGGCGGGGGTGCCGGAGGGGGTGCCGGAGGTGGTGCCGGAGGGGGCGCTGGTGGAAGCGCTAGCTACTCCTCTCCCTACCTCGCCGAGGCCCTGAACCGTTCGCGCAGCGCGATCATCGATCCCGGCGAGACGAGCCCGGTCTGGAGCCTCGAGCCGCGCTCCAAGGCCGGGGAGCACGACCACGCGTTCCACTGGGATCCCTGGGTGCGCTCCTTCCTGATGGCCCAGGAATCGACGAGCTCCATGGAGTTCCGGACCGACTTCGTCTCGGTCGGTGGCGCGCCGGTGCCCCGGGCAAGCCTCACCGTGCGCGACAGGCGTGACGGCGCGCGGCTGCCGCTCGCGACGCTGGTCGCGCCACCGGACAGCGTGTTCGACGAGCAGGTCGCAAAGGTCCTGGCCTGGGCCGATCTGCGCGAGGAACGCGCGCCGGAGATCTTCACGCAGATCGACGGGTGCCTCGCCTTCTGGGGCTCCATCGTGCCGCTGCAATCCGACCGGATGCGGCGCACGCGCGAACTGGTCGACGCCGCGATGCAGATGACCATGTTCGTCGAGATGAAGCTCAAGCACGAGCTCGCCTGCTGGCGCCCGGCGGATCGCTCGTGGCAGGTCCAGCCGATGATCCGTACGCCCGGGCACGCGACCCTGCCCAGCGGGCATTGCACCGAAGCCTACGTGATGGTCGAGCTTCTCAAGGCGCTGCTCAACTGCCACGGCGACGATCCCGCGCGACGCAGCGTCACGACGCAGCTGGAGCGGCTGGCGCAGCGCATCTCCACGAACCGGGTGGTGGCCGGCGTCCATTTCCCGGTGGACAACGTCGCGGGCCGGATCCTCGGCACCGCGCTTGGCGAATACTTCTCCTATCTCTGCGGCGCGCGCGACAGGTCCGGCGCGATCCTGCCCTGGCACCACGCCAGCTTCGACGGCCGGAAATGCGATGGCGAGATCGAGTTCGACCCCGCCTCCCAGCCGCTGGCGGGCGATGCGGCGACCGGGTTCTACGCGTTCGAGTCTCCTGGCGCGCTCAAGGGGCCGGAAGCGAACTCCGTGCTGCAGGAACTCTTCTCAAGGGCGCGGGAGGAGTGCGACGACCTTCGCATCTCCCTGAGGTAGGCACGACATGGCCTGGGAGATCCCGAAGCCGGGCCCCGCGAAGCTGGCCGCTTCGATCCCGGGGATCGACGCCGCCCTCGTCGTGGCCGACTGCACCACGTGGCGCGACTTCAGGCGGGATGGCGAGCCGGTCCCCGGTACGGTTCCCGTGGTCGCGGAGGTCAGGCCGGGACGCCTGCCGGAATTCCGGAAGCTGGCCAGCGTGCCAGCCGCCCATGCGGGGAACGGAACCACGCCCTGCATCGTCACCGCGAACATCGCGCCCGGGGCGATCGGCGCGCTCCTCGCCGAGGGCGGGCCGGTGGCGCGGCTGGAGCTCCAGGCGCCCTATCTTCCACGACGCGCGCGCCTGCGGCCCTCCGGCGCGATCGCGCCGCGCGGCGAGGATCCTCCGCAATCCACCTCGCCCGTGCTCGTGGGGGTGATCGACCAGGGCTGCCCCTTCGCCCATGCGGACCTGCGCGCACCTGGTGGCGGCACACGGGTCCTTTCCCTCTGGCTGCAGGACGAGCACCACGCGGACGCCACGCGGCGCATCGGCACGGTCCCGGCTCCGTTCGGGCGCGGGCTGCAGCTCACGAGGCCGCGCCTCGACGAACTGATGCGACGCTTCACGGACCAGGATGGCAGGATCGACGAGGCGGCATGCCACGAGGCGGCCGGGCTTCCGGAGCTGCGACGCTCCATGCTCCACGGCGCCGGGGTGCTCAGCCTCGTCGCCGGTGCGCGCCCCGCAATGACGAGGATGGAGCCGCCGCGGGGCAGCGGCAGCATTCCCGTCTGGACGCCACCGCAGCCGCTCCGGGCCGTCGACGACGAGGCATCGAGGTCCGACATCGTCTTCGTGCAGCCGCCGCGGGACGCGCTCCAGGATTCCTCGAGCGGAAGCCTCGGGCGATACGTGCTCGACGGCCTCGCATATATCCTCTCGTGCGCGGGCCCGAGGACCCGGCGGATCGTCGTCAACATCAGCGACGGCTCCAGTCGCGGGCCGCATGACGGCACCTGGATGCTGACAAGCGCGATGGAAGCCATGGTCGAGGCCGAGCGGCAGCGCGATCGCGAGCTTCGCATCGTCATCGCCGCTGGCAACTCGGCGGACGAGGAGCGCCATGCGCAGGTCGATCGCCTGCCGCCCGGTCGCGCGGCGGGCGTGACGCTGCGCGTGCAGCCCGGAAGCGAGATGCCGACGCAGGTCGTGGTCCGGATCCCCGCCAGCGCGGCCGGGCTGGAGATGCGGATCGTGGCGCCGCATCGCGCCACGGATCCCTCGCGCGTCGGCGTCGTGAGGGAGGGCGAGGTCATCTGCTGGCCCTCCGCCGACTCTGCGGAATGCATCGCCGTCTTCCCGAGGCGCGCGCCTGGCGCCGCGAGCATAGAGGCCCTCGTCTCCTGGGCGCCCACGGAGCGGCAGGACACGTCCATGCCCAGGGCCATGGCTGGCGACTGGCGCATCGAGTTCACGTCCCAGGCTGGCTGCGCCGAATCGATCCATCTCTACGTGCCCCGAAGCCAGAGGAATCCCGGCGCTCTCCATCGCGGCCGGCAGGCTGTCTTCGTCGATGTCTCGACGGGCGCGGACTACGACCCGCGTCGCTGGCTACGGTCGCTCAAGGAGGATCCCGAGCCGGCCTTGTCGCCGATCAGGCGCAGCGGCAGCCTCAACGCGCTCGCGACGGGCGCAGCAGGCAAGGGCATCGAGGTCGTCGGCGCGAACTATCGCCGCGACGGATCGCAGTCCTGCTATTCCTCGCGCGGCCCGACCGTATCCCTGCCGAATGCGCAACCCTCGCGCGCCGCACCCGACTGCCTGCGACCCGCCGACACTTCCCGTGCGCTTCGCGGGATCACGGTCGGGGGCGCGACCGGTGGCCAGCTGGTGCGCGTGACCGGATCGAGCTTCGCCGCGCCGCAACGGGCACGCGAGATCGCGAACGCCCCCCTGCCGTTCCCCTCCCGCTAGTCCCGCGCGCGAGCGAGGCGGGCGGTGGCAGCCGCGATGATCGGGCCGGCATTTTCGGCCATGTCGTCCCGCATGCGGCGCGCCGGCGCATAGGCTCATCGCACCGGGACGATCCCCCTCGCATCGTCCACGCCATCGGAGGCATCCTTTCCGCCGCCGCGCGACGCGGCATGGGGGATGGAATGGGATCGGTCAGGCCGGGCAGCGTGGCGTCTTTCTTCTCGCAGGACTACGCCGAGGCGCGCGGGAAGTTCCTGGCGGCGCTCGAGATCGCCGACGGAACGCTCGTGGAGAGCGCGCTGCATCCGCTGCGCGGGCCCGATGGCGGGGCGCTGCACGCGGACCTGGGCGTCGTCGGGCCGGCGACCGCGCGCAAGGCGCTGCTGCTGGTCTCCTCCACCCACGGGATCGAGGGCCATTGCGGCTCGGGCTGCCAGGTCGGCTGGCTGCGCTGGCGCCACCACTGGCGCGACGCGGCGCCCGACACCGCCGTCTGGCTGCTCCATGCGGTCAACCCGCATGGCTTCGCATGGGGGCGGCGCGTCACCGAGGAGAACGTCGACCTCAACCGCAACTTCGTCGACTTCTCGCGCCCGCTTCCCGCCAATCCCGACTACGAGGCGCTGGCCGCGCACGTGAACCCGCGCGAATGGTCCGAGGCCGCGCTCGCCGCGGCGGACCAGGCGATCGCGCGGCACTACGGGCTGCCGAACGCGGACTTCCTGCCGCGCGCCATCCATGGCGGGCAATACGTCAACGACAAGGGCACCTATTTCGGCGGCTTCGCGCCCACCTGGGCGCGGCGCAACTTCGAGTCGATGGTCACGCGGCACCTCGGCCACGTGGAGGAGCTCTGCGTCATCGACTACCACACCGGCCTCGGGCCGCTCGGCCATGGCGACATGATCTACGGCAACTCCGCCGCCGAGGGCCGGGCACGCGACTGGTTCGACCACGTGACGCCGACCGAGGAGGACCTCGAGGCGGCGCGCAAGGCCTCTGGCGGCCATGTCGCGAACGCGATCCCCGGCACGCTGGCGCAGCGCATGCTCGAGCTCCTGCCCGGCGCGCGCATCACGGCGGGCGGCATCGAGTACGGCACGCATGACGTGCGCTCCGTCCTCAAGTCGATCCGCGCCGACAACTGGCTGTGGAACCACGGCGACCCGCATTCGCCGCAGGGCCTGGAGATCCGCGCCTTCATGCGCGAGATGTTCTACCCCGCCCTTCCGGAGTGGAAGGTGATGGTCCTGTCGCGCTCGAACGACGTGATCCGCCAGGCGCTGCGCGGCCTCGCGCTCGCCTGAGCGCCCTCGCCCGCGTCAGTCGACGAAGCGCAGCCGGTCGAAGCGCGCGCGGAAGGCCGTCACGTCGGCGGCAACGGCCTCCGGCTCCTCGTTGCCGGCGAGCGCGCGGGCGATCAGCTGGGCGAGCTCGGGCATGTCGGACTCGCCCATGCCCCAGCGCGCGATCTCCGGCGTGCCGAGGCGCAGCCCGTTGGCGTCGCCCTCCACCGGCGCGAGCGGCAGGCCGATGCCGCAGGCGAGGATGTTGGCGCGCCGCAGCCGCTTCGACGCCGCCTGGCCGCCGCCGAAGCGCGCGGCCTCGATCGCGAGCTGGTGCGAGCGCGTGCCGCCGCGCGCCGCGGCGAAGACCGGCAGGCCGCGCGCGGCGAGCTCGCGCGCCAGCGCGCCCGCCGTCGCCGCCATCGCCGCGCCGTAGGCCCTGCCATGGCGCTTCCAGTCGAGCAGCGTGATGGCGAGCGACGCGCTCTTGCCGGCGTCGAAATTCGCGGTCAGGCCGGGATAGGCGATGGCGTCGAGCTTCTCGGCGAGCGCGTCGTCGCGCGTCACGATCAGCCCCGCGGGCGGCCCGCCGAGGCTCTTGTAGGTGCTCATCGTCATCACGTGCGCGCCCTCGTCGAGCGGCTGCGGCCAGGCGCCGCCGGCGATCATGCCCGAGAGATGCGCCGCGTCGAACAGCAGCGTCGCGCCGACCTCGTCGGCGATGGCGCGCAGCGCGCGCACGGGATGCGCGAAGAGGTTGAGGCTGCCGCCGATGGTGATCAGCCTGGGCCGCAGGCGCAGCGCCTGCGCGCGCAGCGCGTCGGCGTCGACCGTGTAGCCGGCGGCGTCGACCGGCGCGTGGTGGATCTCGACGCCGTAGAGCCCGGCCGCGCCGGCCTGGTGGTGCGTGACATGGCCGCCGACCGATGGCGGCGGCGCGATCATGCGGTCGCCCGGCGCCAGCGTCGCCATGAAGACGTAGAGGTTGGCGAGCGCGCCCGAGCCGACGCGGATCTCGGCATGGCGGGCGGCGAAGACTTCTGCGGCGAGCTCGGCGCAGATCGCCTCGATGCGCTCGATCGCCTCCAGCCCCATCTCGTACTTGTCGCCGGGATAGCCCAGCGACGGCCGCTGGCCGAGGCCGGCGCCGAGCACGGCCTCGGCGCGCGGGTTCATCGTGTTGGTCGCGGGGTTGAGGTTGACGCAGTCGCGCTCGTGGATGCGCCGGTTCAACGCGACGAGGCGGTCGATCTCGTCCGATGTCGCCGCGGGATCGCGCGCGGCGGTCTCCGCGGCGATCGACTGGACGAGGTCCTCGCAATGCGCGGGGACCCAGGCGCGGCGGGCGAGCGCTGCCATCGGCGCGTCGCTCACCAGTCGACGACCGTGCCGTCGGGCAGGACGGCGTCGCGCGAGGTGAAGGGCTCCTGCCGGAACGGATGCTTCGCGGCGACGCGCTCGTCCACCTCGATGCCGAGGCCCGGCGCCTGCGGCAGCTGCCAGCAGCCATCGACCATGCGGATCGGGCCCTGGACGATCTCGCCATACCAGGGCACGGCGCCGACCATCTCCTCCTGGATCACGAAGTTGGGCGTCGCGACGTCGAAAT
>Ga0068872_10001781_pt1 | contig 17124 bp, 15 predicted proteins | sample NOAtaG_7_FD_66441 | JGI IMG/M metagenome (GOLD analysis project Ga0068872, IMG submission 66441) | Freshwater lake microbial communities from Lake Erie, under a cyanobacterial bloom - NOAA_Erie_Diel1S_2200h metaG | ecosystem: Environmental > Aquatic > Freshwater > Lake | place: USA: Ohio, Lake...
GGAATCTTTTGCCCACCCTTACAGGTATGAAGGTGGAGGGTTGGCAGCAAATTCCGGCCTTTCGGTGGCACTGATCGATGGAAATCGTGGTCGCATCAATGCCCAACAAATCGCCGCTCGCATCAACAACCCCGACGATGTGCACCAGCCCTTGACCAAAGTGGTGTCACTTGAAAACACCTGCAACCGCGGGGGCGGAGCCATTTACGGTTGGGATGAAATCTTGTCAATCCACCATCTCTGCAAAGAAAAAGGTCTGAAACTTCATTTGGATGGAGCCCGGTTGTTCAATGCCATTGTTGAGACAGATCAAAGTGCTGAGGATTTCGGAAAACATTTTGACTCCATATCCATTTGTCTCAGCAAAGGTCTGGGTGCACCCGTTGGTTCCCTGCTGTTGGGTGATGTCGATTTCATCCGACAAGCAAAAAGGGTACGGAAATGGATGGGAGGCGGGATGCGTCAGGCTGGTTTTTTGGCCGCTGCGGGCATCTATGCCATGGACCATCATGTGGGCAGGTTAGTTGAAGATCATGCAAGGGCCCGTGCCATTGGCAAAATGGCTGAATCATGTCCATACATCGAGGAAGTATTGCCCGTGGACACCAACATCGTGATCATGCGTTTGGCCGAGGGCATTCAACCGACCTACTTGTTGGACCATTTGAAATCCAAGGACGTTTGGGCGGTTGGATTCGGGGGGCAATTGGTGCGCATGGTCACCCATTTGGATGTGACGGACTCCATGCTTTCCCAAGTCGAAACGGCTTTGAAATCTTTCCGTTCTTGATTTTGTACGCCTCCTTCCTTTCCTTTGCCATCATCGTCCCGCGACGCGGATACGACCCCAACCCTTGAATCTCGCAAGACCATGTACATTGAACAACTCTACACAGGATGTCTCTCAGAAGCCGCTTATTATATCGAATCTGAAGGCCAAGCTGCCATTGTCGATCCCTTGCGTGAAACAGGACCCTACCTGAATCTCGCCAAACAACGTGGGGCCACCATCAAATTCGTTTTCGAAACCCATTTTCACGCAGATTTCGTGAGCGGACACGTGGACTTGGCCTCCATCACCGGTGCTGAAATCGTATATGGGCCACAAGCCAATCCTGCCTACCGGGCCACCATCGCCCAAGACGGTCAAATTTTCAACCTAGGCAAGGTCCAAATCAAGGTCCTTCATACACCCGGGCATACCATGGAATCTTCCTGTTTCCTTTTGCTGGACGAAAACCAAAAACCCCATGCCCTTTTCAGCGGCGACACCTTGTTTGTGGGCGCCGTCGGAAGACCGGATTTGGCCGTAAAATCTGCAAATCCCCTCACCCCTGCTGATCTCGCCAATCTGATGTACGACAGCCTGCAGAACAAAATCATGTCCCTGCCCGATGATGTCATCGTTTATCCTGCCCACGGAGCCGGCTCATCCTGCGGAAAAGGCATCGGCAAAGAAACATTCAGCTCCATCGGGGTTCAGAAAGCCACCAATTATGCCCTTCAGCCCATGTCCAGGGAGGCATTCATCGAAGAAGTGACCCGTGATTTGCCACCTCCCCCCCCCTACTACTTCGAAGATGCCAAAATCAACATGCAGGGATATGACAGCTACGATTCTGTAATGGCACGTAACCTTCAAGCACTGAGTGCGGACGAAATCGTGGCATTGCACAAGGTCGGCATCTTGGTATTGGACACACGTCATCCCGATACCTTCAGCCAAGGATTCATACCCGGATCACTCAACATCGGCTTGAATGGTCAATTTGCCATTTGGGTGGGCACCTTGATTGACATCAACCAACCCATCGTGGTGGTGGCCGAGGCAGGAAAAGAAGAAGAAAGCATCATGCGTTTGGCTCGTGTGGGGTATGAAAACGTGAAAGGATACCTGAAGGGCGGGATTCAAACCTGGATTCATGAAGGATACGGTGTCGACATGGTGGAATCCATTGGTCCTGAATCGGCTGCTGACCTGACCGACAAGGGGCTGTTGGTGCTTGACGTCAGGAACCCCGAAGAATTCGCCCAAGGCCATGTGGAAGGAGCCATGAACATTCCATTGAGCAAATTGGCCAACAAAACAGATCGTTTGGACCCAGATCTCGACTTTGTCCTGCACTGCAAGAGTGGATACAGAAGCATGATTGCAGCGAGCATCCTGAAATCCAAAGGCGTTGACAATTTCGTGAACGTGACAGGAGGATTCGATGCCCTTCAAAAAACACGGATTTCAGTGGTTTCCGGTCTTGTGAAAAGCTGAGAGAACCATCCGGGGCCAACTCCAATCCAAGGTTTATGGTTTCCTTTTTCCGATTTAATTTTGAAGGCTTGAAAAGGCCATGAAGGAACTGCTGAAGAAAGTACGACGCATCGAAATCAAGACCCGCCGCTTGGTGGATTCCACATTTGCAGGCGAATACCATTCGGCATTCAAAGGGCAAGGCTTGGAATTTGATGAAGTACGACCCTACCAACCCGGGGATGACATCCGCAGTATAGACTGGAACGTGACGGCCAAAACCGGAGAGGCCTACATCAAAAAATTCAAAGAAGAGCGCGAGCAAACCATGTTCGTGTTGTTTGACATCAGCGGATCCGAGGACTTTGGAGCCGGTGAAAGCAACAAGCTCAAAGTAGGCACCGAAATAGCAGCCATCATGGCTTTTTCGGCCATGAAAAACAACGACAAAATCGGACTGGCTACCTTTTCGGACAAGATAGAGCGCTTTTACACTCCTCAAAAAGGCCGTCAGCACATTTTGGCCATCATCAAAGGTTTGCTCACCCACAAACAAGGCAGTTTGAAGACTGATATCGGTTTTGCTGTAGACAGGGTCAGACGTACCATGAACCGGAAAAGTCTGTTCATCTTGGTTTCTGACTTCCTGGACGACCGGTACGAAAAATCGTTGAAAAGACTTTCCATGCGCCATGAGGTGATTTTGATCCGTTTGTTCAATCCGGCAGAAGTTATTTCAGGTGGCTTCGGGACCGTTCCAGTGGTGGATGCTGAATCTGGAAACATGGTTTGGATCAATACCGGGGATGGCGGATACCGTCAGGCCATGAACCAACGCTTTGAGGAAATCGGATCCAATTTGCAGGCACTTTCCAAACGTCACCGCATCGACATGCTCACGTTGGATACGTCGGGCGACTATGTGATGCAACTCGAGAAATTTTTCAGAAGGAGGAACAGCCGCCGTGCCAAAGCTTGACCGGTTTTTGCCCTTTTTGTTGGTCCTTTTGCTGTTTTCAACCGTAAATGGCCAAGTCACGGCAGTCCTCAAAGCATTGGACAGTATGGTGCAGGTTGGCAAGCCGTTCAAGGTGGAGCTTTCCGTGCAACATCCTGTGGACATGGTCGTCGTATTCCCGGATTCTGCCGGTGATTTTGCTCCTTATGAATGGGTTGAAACGCTTCCAGAAGCCACAAAAACTGTCAATGGCACCTCAACCGATGTCGCAACTTATCGCCTGCTGACTTGGGAAATAGACTCGGTGCAATCCATCCAACTGCCGGTCAAATTCCTGAGAGCACCTGGCGACACCTCCACAGTCAGCAGCAATGCTTGTACATTGTTGTTCGACCCGGTGATTGAAGCCTATTCCGACTCCCTCAAACTCAAGTTGCACGAAGGTCTGATTCCAATACGCGAACCCTTCCCATGGCTGGGTTTTGTGGTAATGACCGCCTTGGTGTCCTTGTTGGGGTTGACGCTTTATTTCAGCCTCCGCTCCCCTTTCATGAAATGGTTGAAAAAGTACAGGATACAGCGGGATTGGAAACGTTTTTTGACCAAACATCAGGGTGTTTTGGGCAAACAAGGCGATTGGATTGCCTTTTCCGAGGCCATGCAAGACAATTGGAAGCAATATTTCGACCCCAACGGCGCGCTGAAGTTGCATGCCATGACCACGGCCGACCTGGCTGAAATTCTGACTCAATCCGAAGCTTGGGACGACCAAGACATTTCAATCCTCACAGAAATAGGAAAAATCCGGGATATGGCCGTTTTCGGAGGCATCTTGTCAGATGGCAGTAGGTTGGTTGAACTTCACGGCATTCTTCAGCTTGTGATGGAAAAAGAATTTTCGAAGAGAAAGGAGCGGGTGGCGTCATGATCGGGTTTATCCTGGAAAAATTCCAAGATATCATTTTGGCCTTCGTCAAATTACTGTTCGGCCCGGCTGATTCCTTTAAGAATCCGGAGTTTTTGCTGATGCTGTTGGTACTGCCCATTTTCTTGGTCTGGTACAATTTTGTGTATGCGCCCCGCCGACTGATTTTCAGGTTGAGTTACGACCCGACCAAGTTGTTGAAACCGAGGCTGAATCTCGCTTTTTTGCGTTTCATCCCGTATTTGTTGCTGGCCTCTGCCTTATTTTTCATGATCATTGCCATGGCGAGGCCCATCAGTTCCTTGGAAAGGAAAGACCGGTATTCCGAGGGAATTGACATCATGTTGGTCTTGGATGCGTCCGGCTCCATGGAGACTCCTGATTTCGATACTACCCGAATAGCTGTTGCCAAACGCACTGCTGTGCGCTTTGTGGATGGGAGAGTGGATGACCGGATTGGGATAGTGTTGTTTGCCGAGGATGCATTCTCGTATGCCCCCCTCACATTGGACTACCAATTGCTGAAAAAGCTGATTGAATCCATCAACACCGACATGATGCCCAAGGAAGGAACGGCCGTAGGTTCAGCCATTTCTGTTGCCATCAATCGATTGGATGAAAGCAAAAGTCCAAGCAAAGTCATGGTTTTGCTCACGGATGGAGCCAGCAATCGAGGTCAAATCGACCCTATCACGGCCGCCAAGGTGGCTTCTGAAAAGCGGGTAAAGATCTACACCATCGGAATCGGGAAAGAAGAGTTCGTCCAACGTGGCCCTTTTGGCTCACAGGTGGTGAAGAGCGACCTTGATGAAAAATCCATGCAGGAAATTGCTGACCTTACCGGCGGGAAATTCTATCGCTGTACAGATGAGAAAGGCTTGCAAGCCATTTTTGACGAGATTTCCAACATGGAAAAAGTGGAAATCAAGGTCGATGAGTACCGGGAAGAAACCGATTTGTACGTGAATGTTTTGTTGACCGGGCTTGCTTTGCTGACTTTGGCTTTTGTTTCCATGGCCACCTTCATCCACAATCCTTTGGAAGGATGAGCTACCAACACGTCAAAGCAAACCTTGCTCAGGCAAGGGCCGACATCCAAAAAGCAGCGCAGCAGGTTGGCAGGGCAGCGGATTCCGTGTGTTTGATTGCCGTTTCGAAGTTACACCCCTTGCAGGCTGTAGAGGCTGCCGCCGCATCCGGACAATTGGAATTCGGTGAGAACCACGTACAAGAAATGGTGGCCAAACACGCCGAGAGACCCGATTTGCACTGGCACATGATTGGCACGCTCCAACGCAACAAGGTCAAATACATCGCAGGATTCGTGCACCTGATTCACTCGGTGGACTCGGAAAAACTCCTCCAAGAAATCGACAAACAAGGCAAAAAAGCACATCGAGTTGTTCCTTGCCTATTGCAAATCAACATTTCAGACGAATCTCAAAAAGGTGGATTCTCCGAGGAGGAAGCAGCACAACTTTTGGAAAAAATCCATGAATTCCCGTGGGTGGAAGTGAAAGGCCTTATGGGGATGGCAGCGTTAACCGAAAATGCAGACATCATCAGAAACCAATTCAAACGGCTGCGCCAAGCTTTCGATGATTTTGCATCCATGCCCCAAAAGACATTCAGCATGTCGGTGCTGAGCATGGGTATGAGCGGTGATTTCAAGTTAGCCATTGCCGAAGGCGCCACGCATGTTCGTATCGGAAGCAGTATTTTTGGGCAAAGAAATCCAACTACCCTTTGAAAACCTTCCGGAAGTTGGCCCACTTTTCCCGGATTGAACCCGTCTTTAGGATGAACCTCCAAACGAGCCCTCTGCCATGCTGAAACCACTCGGCAATTCCATTTTTGTAATCAGCTTGATTGGCTATTGCGTCCTGAAGTTCACGCGGAATACAGGGTTGGAATCAGGTTTCTTGCATGCATACGTTGCGGATTTCTTGGCCATGCCGGTCTTCATGCCCATCATACTCACCCTGATTCGTTTATTCAAACGAAACCCGTTGGTCGTGATGACCACAACCCAGATCGTGGCAACCATGATTTTGTTCGCATTTTGGTTTGAAGTCATTTTCCCGTCACTTTCCGATGCATTCAGCCCCGATCCTTGGGACATTGTAGCCTATGTCTTGGGCGCGGCAGTGTTTGCGCACATCCAAAACAAACCAGGTTGATGCAGAAAGCCCAAATCGGGATACAGGAAGAAAAATAATGCGGAATTCCTCCCGAAATGGAGCCGAAAAGGTATCCTCCCCCAAGGTTTCAAAAGCTAGTAGGGACCAAATTTTCAAGGAAAAAACTCACTTCCCTTCGTAATCTTCCCAAGGCTTTTGCTTGATGGTGGAAGCGTCCATGACATTGTTGCCTTTCTCAAGGTCGGCCATGTTCCCCCCGGGGTTCAAGCGTACCCTTTCGATGTTTTGTACCCTCACTGGGAGGTCGACTCTGTAAGAATTTTGCACCCAATGCCAATCCGGCAGCACTTTCACGGCCTCTCCTTTGGCGAATGGCCTCAAGCCCCGCATCAAGTCCAACGGAATGTAAAAATTCATCTTATCACCGTTTTTCAGCTCCACTTCCAATTCCACTGGCATCGGGAACGGCAAAGTCCTGGCAATTTCAACTTGTGCTTTGTTTTCCACCTCGCGGACAGCACGCACGGCATAATCGACAGCATAGGTGGTGTTCAGGAAATACTCGAAAAACCAATCCAATTCAAGGCCACTTTGCTTTTCCATGATGCGCATGAAATCGACCGGAGTCGGATGCTTGAATTTCCAAGACTCAAAATACCGTTTCATGCCCACACGCAAAAGGTCCGGCCCCATCACGTAGCCAAGTTGGTCCAGCAACATTTCGCCCTTGCTGTAGCTGTTCACACCATAGCAGAAATTCGTCTGATAATGATCTGCATGGGTTGTGAGGGGTTCGGCCTGCCCGGAGTTGAGCAGCATGGCCACTGATTCATGTGATTTGTGGTGCGGATTCCCCGTCGACCCCGGGAACAACTCTGCCATCACATCGTTGGAGGCATAGGAGGTAAACCCTTCATCCATCCAAGGATACAAGGCCTCATTGGTGGCCAACATACCCTGAAACCAGGAATGTATCAACTCATGAACGGTCACGCCGACCAAGCTTTTCAATGATCTGCGACCGGTAATCAAAGTGGCCATTGGGTATTCCATGCCCCCATCGCCGCCTTGAATCACCGAATAAACCGGATAAGGATAGCGTCCGTAGTCCCGCGCCATGATGTCGAAAGCCTTGGCGGTATATCCAGGCAGATCGGCCCAAGGCTTGGTGGTGCTGTCGGATTGGTAAAAAAAGTGCAATTCCAACCCCGATTGGGTCTTCAGTACATCGTGCTTGAAATCAGGGTCGGCTGCCCAAACGAAATCATGAACATTCTCTGCTTTGAAGTTCCATGTCAAAGTTTCTCCAGCATTGTGTTTTTTGTTCATCCCACCATAGCCATAGCCTACAACCTCCGGGTTCTGCAACACACCGGTCGCGGCTACTACGTAATCGGATTGCAAGGTCAATTTTACATTGAAATCACCCCATTCCCCGTGGAATTCACGCCCCACATATGGATTTGCATGCCAACCATAGAAGTCATAGGCACAAATTTTAGGATACCACTGAGACATGGAATACCGGATACCCTCCTCGTTGTCACGACCTGTGCGCCGAATCTGTACGGGCACCTGACCTTGGAAATCCAGTTCGAAAACAGCGGTCTTTCCCGGAAGGATCGGTTGTGGCAATTTCACTTCCAAGATTGTACCCTCGATGACAAATTCGGCTTTTTTTCCATCAACCAACAACCTGGAAACCTCTTGCCTGCCCACTTGGTCGGGCTTCAAAGCTGCAATTCTGCTCCCAACCCGCGAATCTGGGTCAATGATGCTTCGAGACCTGACATCCATATCGGAACCGGGCTGAAACGCATTCAGATACAAGTGGAAAAAGGCCTGCCTGAGGGTGTCTGGCGAGTGGTTGGTATAGCTGAGTTGTTGCTTGCCTTGGAATTTGTTAGAGTTCACATCTAACTGAAAATCAATTGCATATGAAACTTTCTGTTGCCAATATCCGTGTTGCCCCAACAACTGGGAGCCCGAATGGCATACAATTATAAACAGGTAGGTTATCGTCCTTAGCATGATGCAATTTGTCAATTCGGTTCAATTTTACGAAAATCCCAATCTACAAGTACCAAGTTGCGTGCCGCTCTTTGCATTCCTTCCGTTTGAAAATTCTAAACCATCGACACCGCATTGCGATTTCGCCTTCTTTCCACGAACTTTCTGACATGTTCCGAACCGTGACGTGGTTGTTGGTGGCCTTTTTTTGCCTGACCTTTACTGGTTTCACCGGGCATCCGGCACCATCCGGTACCGACTCCGACACTTTGCGTTATTTTTTCGTGGGCCATGCCTACAATTGGCAGCCGGGTTACTCCCGCGTGGACCCTCGGGTGGTCGGTTTGGACTACAGTCGGTTCGACATGCAGATTTTTGGGGGTGACCTCAATTCCGAGGCCTTGAAATACGAACGATATGTGACCTTCATCGACAGTTGCTTCGATTTACGTGACCCGGGTACGATTTGGGTCATGGGCAATCACGATGCGAGGAATGAAAACGTGGAGTGGTATGAACACCATACGGGTCGCAAAACCTGGCACGCCTTTTCTGCCAACAGCGCTGTGTTCGTTTGCATGAACACCACCCTCAATGCCGGAAATTGTGAGGAATTGGACGGACAGTTCGACATGATCCGCAACATTTGTGACACCATCACCGCCGCCACCAGCCACTTGTTCATCTTCAGCCATCACAGTGTATGGAACGACGTTCCGGGTCTTCCTGGACCATGGACTTATTGCAATTGGCAATTGCCCTATTGGGATGCCAACTGCACTGGAGACAGCGCAACCTATGCCGCAGCCATGTATCCGCTTTTGGTACAAGCCAAGCAAAAAGGAGTCGAAATCATCCATGTGATGGGCGATGCCGGCGTTTGGAACAAGGGAAACATGATGGTTAGCTCCGACAGTCTCGTTTATTTTGCCTCCGGAATCGACAATTCACGGTACATGAACGATCCGGTATTGTATGCAAGCAAACCCAAAGACAAAGTCTTGATATTCGAACACATGCCTGAAGCTCGAAAGGTTATTTGGAAATTCCACGACCTGGACTCTTTGTATGCCGCACATCAGTAAACAATGAACTTGCCCGAAAGGGAGGGCTTTCCAAGGTCTGATAGTCTGTAAAAATACACGCCCGGTGACAGACCCGACCTTTCAATCAATGCAGATTCTCCTTCCCGGAACTGTTTGGACAAAATTTTTCGGCCAGCGACGTCAAAAGCCTCCCAAGTTGCACTTCCGCATCCCATGTAAGCAGGCAACCTGATTTCACTTGTTTCCATCACCGGATTGGGAACGACCACTTGAAAATCAGAATCTTCTACCGAGGCGACTGTCTGGGGAAGGCCATCCGCAGTCAACATCAAAAAATAGCCGTCGTTCCCACCATTGCCCATTGAGCGGACAGTTCCGACCAAGGCACAACCTCCTCCCGGCAATGCCCTGACCATGCCACCGTAATCAGCGGAATCCCCACCTAGTTCCAATGACCAAATGGCGTTACCCTCGGCATCCGCCTTCACCAACAGCAGGTCAGGCTTCTTGAAAGGCCCGGCCACACCTTTGGTGCCCAGTAAATACAAACTGCCATCTGCTGCAACATCCATGGAGGTTCCATAATCCCAACCTAAGGACCCGAAGGTCTTTGTCCACAAGGTGTCGCCGTTTTCATTGACCTTGAGCAAAAACATGTCAAATGAGCCTTGTCCATGATTTTGGGTGGACCCGAACAAATAAAATCCTCCATCTGATGCTTGTGCAATCGACCTTCCGAAGTCGTGCCTTTTACCCCCGAACACCTTCCTCCACAATTCATTTCCCAAAGCATCTACCCGAATGAGCATCAGGTCAGCATGGGGTTTCCCGTGGTCCAGTTCGGAAGGAAACAAGAATCCAGACTCTGTCCCAAAAAGTAAAAAGCCCCCATCTGGAAGCTTCAGGAATTCATGCCCATAGTCAACCCAAGGGGAATCATAAATGCGGTACCAAAGGGGCTGCCCGGCGGCATCGATTTTGGTGAAGTAGAAGTTTCCTCGGGTGTCACCCTCCCTTGAAATCCCCAAAGCCGCATAACCACCATCCACCAATGGTTTTCCGCACAAACCTACGTCCAACAGGTTGCTCCCTTGGATTCGTTGCCATTCCAAATCTCCTTCAGAATTCAATTTGAGCATGAAAAAGTCCTGCCTTCCCCTTCCTTGGGGGTGAACATAGCAATAACCCGTCACGAAGAAACCACCGTCCTCGGTCGACTCAATCCAAAAAGCTTGTTCTTGAACGTCGATTCCGAAGGTTTTGGACCACATCCTGCATCCATTGGCATCCAATTTCACCACATACAAATCATTGGAACCTGCCCCTTCACTTCGGGTTAGACCTGCCACTGCAAACCCACCTTTGCCGTCCACGCAAAGCGCCGTCAAGGATTCGTTTTCTCCTCCTCCGATGCTTTTCCCTTCCAAAAATTGACCATGGAGTTGGCCCGATTCAACAATACCGAAAACCAGCAACCAGAAAATAACTGTCAACCGAATGCTCACGGACGCCCTCCCCATGTTGCACCCCTTATTTTTCTCCACTGCCATGTCCTTCCGTTTTGGTCCAAAGTCACCAAGCCTCCGTTCTCACTCGAAAAGCGAATCACAAAACCCGCAATCGGGTCTGTCCATTCACCCGAAGCCAACGGAATCAGCTGCGAAGGTCTTCCTCCACCAGCTTTCACGCTCAAAGTCAGTCCGTTTTCAGAAATGGTGACCACGTCAGATGCCAAGGGAGATTGGAAATAGTCCGGAAGCTCACCAACGAATTCATACCTGCCCGAAAGGGTTGCAAAATTATTCTCTCCCTCCGAGGGCAAGGCATTCAACAGGATAATCCTCCCGATGCGGTTGCAAAGTTCCAGTGGAACTGCCTGTTCGGAATTTGAGAGCACCACAATGGAAACCGCATCTTGGGGAAAAGAATAAACATAAGAGTTCCAGCCCGGAAGGTAACCTCCATGGCCGACCAATACCTTTCCATAAAAATCCTGTACATGCCAACCATACCCATACCCATGCTGATAGGCGGAGGTCATTTTCCCCAATGATTTCGCGCTCAAAACTTTGCCTCCCCACAATCCTTGGATCCACTTTCTCATGTCTGAGGCTGTGCTGTGCATCCCGCCCATACCGTATATCCACTCACTTTTGAAATTGGATATACTCTTAGGCTTGTTGCCCGCCATTCGATAAGCGATTGCCCATTTTTCTGGGGATTCATTGGCTCCGAAACCGGTATGATCCATGCCCAACGGCAGCAAAATGTTACGCTCCACAAAAGACTGAAACGAAGTTTGGGAAACGATTTCCACGATTTTGGCAAGCAAAACGTACCCAGAATTGGAATAACGGAATCGGGTTCCTGGAAAAAAAAACAGGGGTTTGTTGGCAAAAGTTTGCACCAAATCGTCGGGAGTGGGCGTCCAATCAGCCACCTGCCGCATTTTGAACCACAATTTGCGGTCGTTGATGTAATCCCGGATTCCAGAGGTATGGGTGAGCAAATGGTGGATGGAAATTTGGTCAGAGGCCCAAGAGGGATATCCGGGAAGGTACTTTCCAATCATGTCGTGGGTGGAGAGTTTACCTTGCTCCTCCAATTTCAAAATCGAGGCTGCAACAAACGATTTGGAAATGGATGCAATCATGAATTTTCTGTCCAAAGTCGCTGGAATCTCTCTTTCCGCATCGGCCCATCCATAGCTGCGCTCCAACAACACTTTATTGCCTTGGCTTACCGACACAACACCTGAAAATCCTTCTTCAAACTCGGCTTTCCTTAGGACTGTTTCAATCCGGCCCAAAATGGCCTCCTCGGGCACTTGGGCAAACAAACTCCCATTCCAACCCCAAAGGCAGCAAACCAACATCCACCCCATCCGAGGCCATTGTCTTAACTTCCACCGAATCCTTTCGTTCATCAAGTCCCAATTTACCACATTCGCAAGGATGTTTCAAGGGAGTGGAAAGGATGAATTGAATTGCCTTGAACGAAACATCAAAATAGGCCACTGTTGTTTCAGATGCTGAATTCTTTACCTAAATTCAAGACGTCAATGAAAAAGAATTCCCTCCTCAAATTCGCCTTTGGTGTTACCTTTTGGGTCCTCTGCTATTCTTTCCTGCATGCCGGCGGTGAACAACAAGCAATTGGTGGTAGAAGAATCAGCCTCGGTGGTGCATACGCAGGAATCAGGGGAGATTATTGGTCACTGAATGCCAATCCTTCAGGCCTCTTTGGCATCGAATCCATGCAGGCAGGAGTATTCGTGGAGCGCCGCTTCCTGTTGAACCAAATGAATCATGGAAATGCAGGCTTCGCCTTACCATTCATGGAGCGACACGCAGCGGGCATTTCTTTCGGAGGTTTTGGTTTTGGTGGCTACTCCGACTCCCAAATCGGGTTCACTTACGCTGCGAAAGTAATCGACCAAATCCATCTGGGTGCACGGATCAACTACAAAAGGACATCCATCGCCAACTACGGTTCCGCGGGTGCCTTGGTGGTAGACGCTGGCCTGAACGCCATGCTATCCAAAGGATTGACTTTCGGCTTCTGCGTCTACAACGCCAACCAAGCCAGATTGAATCGTGAACTCTTCGAGCAAATTCCCACCACCTTGGAAATGGGGCTGGCCTACCAAGCCTCCGACAAGGTTTTGATCGTGGCAGACCTTCAAAAGCAAATCAATTTCCCTTATTCATTTCGTGGAGGAGTGGAATATGCATTGATTCCGACCCTCAAAGCGCGCATCGGGGTAAGCACACAGCCGGTGACCCTCAATGCGGGTTTGGGCTTGGATTGGAAGGGCCTTTTGGTGGATTGGTCCAACAGTTACCATGAATATTTGGGCTACACACCCGCCCTGTCCATTTCCTATCGTTTCGGCAACAAACCGCAGGAAAAGCCATGAGTGCCAGGATTTGTGCGCTTTTGGCCCTTTACTTGATTTCTTGGACCCTCTCTTGGGCCCAGCCGGGGAGGGACTCAATCCCCAACCGAAAAGACGATGTTGACCTCGACCAAATCATCGAGGACGCCATCATAGACAACGAAACCGATGACCAAACCGATTGGACCTTCATTACAGACAATCTGCAGGATTTGAGATCCAAACCCCTCAGCCTCAACCAAGCCTCTGTAGAGCAATTGCTTCAACTTCCGGGAATCAATGCGGTTTTGGCCAACAATTTGGTGGGTTACATCCAAGAATTAGGCAACCTGACTAGCATTTATGAACTTCAAGCCGTGCCGGGCTACAACGCGGATATTTTCCGGAGAATCCTCCCTTATGTGGTTGTGCGAGAGAGCAGCGCAAAGGACGTGAATCCGGACATCCTCCATCCTGCAGGTCCAAGTTTCAAAACCATTTTCCAAGAGGGGAAGCACGAATTCACGGCCAGATCCATTTTCACCTTGGAGCAAGAAAAGGGATACTCTCCGCCGGACACCAACACCGACGGAAGCCTTTCCAATCGTTATTTGGGCAATGATGCGCGCTATTACGGCAGGTATCGTTTTCGATTCAACCAAAACTTCAGTGCCGCCGTCGTCATGGAAAAAGATGCGGGCGAAGCCATGGTTTGGAACCCTCAGGCTGGCCAGTATGGATTTGATTTTTATGCAGGCCACGTGGCGCTTCGGGATTTTGGCCGACTCAAAAGGCTGGTAATCGGGGACTTCAACATTCAAGCAGGACAAGGGCTCTTGTTAAGCACAGGATTGGGGTTTGGGAAAGGTTCGGAAGCCGTCAATGCCATCAAAAGACAGTCTCTGGGCGTGATGCCCTACGCGTCGGTCAATGAAAATCAGTTCATGAGGGGAGTTGCGGGAACTTACGCCTTGCAAAACTTCTATTTCACCGGGTTCATCAGCCACACCAAACTCGACGGCACAGTGACCCAAGCTGACACATTAGAAGATGATGTGGCCTTTTTGTCATCCCTTCAAACGAGTGGTTTGCACAGAACCGAAAGCGAGATGAAAGGGCGCGATGCAGTCACAGAAACGGCAGGAGGTGGACGGGTTGAATTCCGGCAAAGGTGGTTGACATTGGGCGCAACACAATATCACCAAGTTTACGGCAATCCCATTCAGCCTAGCGATAAGGATTACAAGCTGTTCGACTTTTCTGGGCAGTCCAATTTCTTGACCGGATTTGATTTTGATGTCACGAGGCGCAACTTCAACTTTTTTGGAGAGGTCGGAAGGAGCCAATCAGGCGGCATGGGCGGAATCGGTGGGGTGTTGGCAAGCCTCAGCCCCAAAGTAGACATGGCACTCCTTTTTCGAAAATTCGAAGTGGACTTTCATTCTTTCAGGGGGTTCACCTTTTCGGAGCGACCCACCACACCGCAAAACGAAACCGGGACCTACGTCGGAATCAAAATCGCTCCCAGTTCCAAGTGGCTGTTTTCGGGGTATTTCGACCAATTCTTTTTCCAATGGAACAAATTCAATACCTCCTACCCTTCTAGAGGCCATGAAGTTTTGGCGCAACTCGACTATAAACCCAGCCGCAACCTGCAGGTCCAAGTTCGCTTCAGGTCAGACAACAAGGAAATCAACGCCAGCATTCTACCTGAGGACCAAAAACTTGATTACCTCGTACCAACACACAGACATGCGCTGCGCCTGCAATTGAGTTACAAAATGGGTATGAACCTAACCATGAAAACCAGGGTGGAAAAGGCATGGTTCGTGCGAGGCTTTGCGGGTTCGGAGGAAGAAAACCATACAGGATTCTTGGCCTACCAGGACTTGACTTGGAAACTTGGGTGGAAATGGAAAATCTCCGCCAGGTATGCCGCCTTCCAAGCGGAAGATTATGACTCGCGGATTTATGCATACGAAAACGACGTCCTCGGTTATTTTTCCGTTCCCGCTTATTCGGGGACCGGAACGCGATATTATGCCTTGGTGCAGTTTCAGCCCACAAAAAGCCTTGATCTTTGGTTCAGACTCGCGAGGACCCATTACTACAATGACAAAACCATTGGTTCTTCTTTGACTGAAATCCAAGGAAACCAACGTACAGAAATCAAGCTCCAAGCGAGAGTGGTTTTCTAAATACCCTATCATGGACATTGAAAAGTTCAGGAATTATTGCCTTTCATTGCCCGGTTCCGAGGAGACTTTCCCTTTTGATTCAGAGACATTGGTATTCAAAGTCGGAGGTAAAATATTTGCTCTGATTGGGCTGGACCAACCTGACCGTGCGAACCTAAAATGCGACCCCGAAAAAGCCGCGGAACTGAGAGTTGAATGGGAGGAGATCCAACCAGGTTACCACATGAACAAAAAACATTGGAATACCATCCATTTCTCTCCCCGACTTTCCGACCCGTTCATACAAGAATTGGTAGATCACTCTTATTCCTTGGTTTACAATGGGCTTCCGAGGAAAACAAGAGAATCCATTCCCAAACCTTAAAACTCCAGAATGGCCAATGGAAGGGTTGATGGCCCAAAGTCCTATCCGAGGCAAGTACAGGTGTTGACCAATCAAAACCGCGCCCTCCGATTCAATTTGGTTGTTCCCGATTCCTTACCTTTACCCAAAATAGCGACGGCATGCACCGCCATTCTGAAACGGAAGAAAACTACCTAAAAGCAATATTCAAACTGTCGGACGGCGGTGCCATGGTTTCAACCACTCAATTGGCCAAGGACCTGAGCACAACCCCAGCATCGGTGACAGACATGCTCAAGCGGCTAAGTGAAAAAGCATTGGTTGAATACCTACCCTATCATGGTGTTAAGTTGATGCCGAAAGGGGAATCAGTTGCACTCGGAATTGTGAGGAAGCACCGTCTATGGGAGCTGTTTTTGGTCAATGTCTTGAATTTCACCTGGGACAACGTCCACGACACGGCCGAACAATTGGAACATGTCGACAGCCCATTGCTAATCGACAAGATTGACGAGTTCATGGGTTATCCCAAGTTCGACCCGCATGGCGATCCGATTCCGTCCAAAGAGGGCAAAATTGAGCACATGAATGCAGTCCCGCTTGCGGAATGTTCAACCGGTGAAACAGTATCGGTAGTTGGAGTATCGGAGCACGCATCGGATTTTCTCAAGTATTTGGACAAAGTCGGCATTCGATTGGGAATCAATATCATGATTGAAGATCAGATTGATTTTGACAAGTCCATCATCTTAAAGATTGAGCGGAACACAATCATGTTATCAGGGGAGTTTGCCAAACAAATCAAGGTTCTGAAAATCGATAGTTGAATTTGGACTTTTTTGAACATCACGTAGGTGTTAACTTTCCCCTGCGATACCCATCTCGTTCCATGCGTAATCCGTTCAAACCAGGAGACACTAAATCCTACCAGACCAAAGTCAGTCGGTCCATGTTGGCAGAATTCGACTCGGGGGTCGTGCATGAAGTTTACGGCACATTTGCATTGGGAAAAGATGCGGAATGGGTGTGTCGGCTGTTTGTATTGGACATGCTGGAAGAGGGAGAAGAAGGGATTGGCTCTATGCTGACAGTCGAACACCTTTACCCGGCGCCCTTGGGCTCAACTGTCGAGTTTACGGCAACACTGGAAGAAATCAAAGGCAATGAGGTCATCTGCACTTATGAGGCAACTGCAAACGGTAAAACAATCGCAAGAGGCCGTCAGGTGCAAAAAATTATTCAAAAAGACAGATTCAAAAAGTTGTTAGACTCAATCAATCCTATATAATGGCAGGTAATTCACTTAGGGTAATTTTGGTGGCTTTTGTGATGAACATGGGCATCGCTGTTGCCAAGCTGGTCGGTTTTTTCATCACGGGGT
>Ga0068872_10001782_pt1 | contig 17122 bp, 14 predicted proteins | sample NOAtaG_7_FD_66441 | JGI IMG/M metagenome (GOLD analysis project Ga0068872, IMG submission 66441) | Freshwater lake microbial communities from Lake Erie, under a cyanobacterial bloom - NOAA_Erie_Diel1S_2200h metaG | ecosystem: Environmental > Aquatic > Freshwater > Lake | place: USA: Ohio, Lake...
ATCATACTCATATTATAGGATGATTTGGTGACACAACAGTACAGCAGGTGTCAAATAAATGATGTGGTATACTTGTGCATCATTCGAGCTTACGGCGAATCAAAGGAGTGTGAATGGCACCGCGTTTCAATAAAGCTTGGCACTACCATACCCGCATGGTGATTGCAGGCGAGCGTCAACCACCGCAACCTGGTGCCCCTACCAGCACACCGTTATACAGCTCAACTACCTATTTCCACCAAAGTCTTGCCGATTTTGATGTAGCCCTGGCAGGAACAGGATATGCGTATGGGCGCAACGGCAATCCAACCAATACAGCGCTCGAAATCGCCACAGCCACCGCCGAAGCGGGCACAGGTGCATTAACAACTGCCTCTGGGATGTCGGCCATATACACCGCAATTCTGGCCGTATCACACCTCAATCAACGACCATTACGCACGATTGTCGTACCACGCGACATGTACGGCGCTACCACTATTTTGCTGCGCGATTTTGTGTCAAACCATGGCACAACCGTCATTACCTGTGACATGACCAACAGTGCCGAGGTGACGGCTGCAATTCACACACATCAGCCCGACATTGTCTATATTGAACAATTATCGAACCCACTACTCCGCGTGGTTGATATGGCCCAGATTTGTGCCGCAGCCCGATCAGTAGGCGCACGCACTGTTGTAGACAACACCATCGCAACGCCAATCGTACAACAACCACTCACCTTGGGGGCTGATTTCGTCTGTCACAGTGCTACCAAATACTTTAGTGGGCACGGCGACAGCACCGGTGGAGTTGTCGTTGTCAGCGACGAAGCATTGATGGGGCCATTACGGCATATCAATGCGACACTCGGCATGGTGCTTGGTCCATTCGAAGCGCTACAAATTCTGCGTGGACTCAAAACAATGCCGCTACGAGTCATGCGACAATGTGATAATGCCTTCGCGATCGCCACATGGTTGGCATCGCACTCGGCAGTATCGACAGTGCACTATCCAGGCTTGGCACAACACCCCGACGCCGACACTGCTCAACGCACACTTGGAGGGCGGTATGGTGCCATGGTGTCGTTTGAATTGGCCAATCCACAGGGCCTACGTGCATTTGTGGATGCCCTCGAACTCGTACTACCAGCTAGCACGCTCGGCGATATTTATACCATGATTAGCATTCCGGCCATGGCATCACACCGCGGGTTGTCGCCAAGTGAGCGCCAGGCACGTGGCATCAGCGACAGCCTGATTCGGCTATCGGTGGGCATCGAAAGCGTCGATGATATTATCGCCGATCTCGATGGTGGTCTCCACCACTGCAGGCACTAGTCATGCAGGTGGTATCACTAGCATCGGGGAGTTCGGGTAACGCCACACTGGTACAAACAACCTATGACGGCGGTTTGCTCGTTGATGCAGGCATCAGTCAACGCAGTATTACCCAACGCATTAGTCAATTGGGCACGACTCCCACTCAACTCCATGGCATTATCGTAACGCATGAGCACAGCGATCATATTACCAGCGTCGTTGCACTGGCCAAACGCTACAATCTCCCCATCCTTGCTAGTCGTGGCACACTTCATGCATTGAGTGTGCCACCATCGGTTGTGACAGTGCCTCTCAGCGCCAATCAGTCGTATAACATCGCCGGCATGCAGGTAACACCAATCCCCGTATCACATGATGCAGCTGAACCGATGGCGATTAAAATTCATCACGATAGCATCACCACTGTAATTGCAACTGATTTGGGTATGTGGGATGAAACACTTGTCAGCGCATGTAGTGATGCTGATTTGGTCGTAATCGAGGCCAACCACGAACGTGAACGGCTGCATATGAGCAGCTACGCACCACCTCTCAAACTACGCATCGCTAGTCCACGTGGGCATCTTGATAACATACAGGCAGGCTTGTTTTTGGCACAAATCGCACAGAACAAACGCCGACGTACTGCCTGGTTAGCCCATTTATCGCATGAGGCAAATACCAGCGATTTGGCAGTCCGCAGCGTCAGAAGTGTTCTAAACATGCATCAGAGTGCACAGTACTACCACACCATCACACCACTCCCACGCAATCAACACGTCGTATGGGGACCAGCACAGCGTGGCCATCAACCATCGTTGTGGGACGACGAATCACCATCTACCCCTTGACAAATTAGCACATTTGTTCTATAATCACCTTATGTACACCGTAGTACACGCTCCTCGTGTAATGCTCAATCGCAGCGCGATTGCTTGGCACATTCATGACAGGAATCATGGTTGTCAAGGAGTCAGCATATGCGATTTGGCAGTAGCACGCTCGAGGTTGCACCCCATGCAACAGCAGGATTACGACTATTAGCACGTTGTCTAACTGCAAATCAGTTAGGGCATGGTGTCGTACGTATCCCTCACACATCGATTGCGCCAATTGATAGTGCAACAACGATTGCAATCCGACATACACTTATTCAGCACCAGTTGCGATGTGTGATTCATGCACCGCTGGTTGCACCACACACCATCATCTCACAACTCACGGACTACGCCGATTTTCTGCGTCATATCGAGGCAGATGACGGTGTTATCATTTGCCACATGCCATCAGCATCGCCACACACATGGCAGGCGTTGCAAGCCATACCGGCCCACATACGCACATATCTTGCGATCGAGATCACGAATCAGTCGATTGATAATCTATGCGCATCAGGCATTCCTATCATCTTTGATTGGTTGCACTATCATATTCAATCGCCCTGGCCATATCAACCGATCATTGCCGCCACACAGTGCTATCACACATGGGGGTCACGACGACCATTGCTCCACATCAGCTCGCCGGACACCGCAGATTATGGCGACCGCCACAAACACATCCATGGTCGCCATAGTGCCTATCTTGACTGGGCAACACTGATGCACTTTGTTGGTCAACTCAGTGCGCGCGTCGGTGATACATTTGACATCGAGGTCGAAGCAAGTGCAGGGGCCAGGGCCGTGGCACACTTCCTCCAACAATGCCACCACCACACCCCACCACATTGGCAACACCTCTGGCAATCACAACTATCGGAGGGAGTACGGCAGTGCATCAGCTGACCACCACCTCTGGCATCACCATTGCCATCGTCGAACGCCAACACGATTGGCAACACCTTTGGCGATCACAACTATCGGAGGGAGTACGGCAGTGCATCAGCTGACCACCACCTCTGGCATCACCATTGCCATCGTCAAACGCCAACCCGATTGGCAACACCTCATCCAGACTCGGCAATACCATATTCCAGTGCGTTATGTCACACGCATCATACACTCGCCTTGGGTGGCCTTCTACATTCCAGGCTGGCATACGACGCACCCACACTGTATTCGCCATGTGGCGAGCATGTCCGCCATGACCATCGCACCGCGCTGTGCATACCTCCCCGAGGAACACACGCATCCGCGGGCACATCAGCTCTATGCAATCCTAACGTTTGATGTCATTTACACGTTACGCATGCCAATTAGTAGTGCACACTGGCGCCGCATCAGCGTACACAACACCACGTGGGGTGCACTGACCCGCACCTATGACCTTGGATCTCTTAACCGTATTACACAACAAACAAAGAAGCACACCACTACTGATGTCGATAACACTGAGCTCTTCGATGTTTTTGAACCGTATGAAAAGGAAGAACAAGATGTGCGTACCATCACACAATGATGATCCGCATCCAGAGCGGCTGCCATACCTTAGTGACACCGCGATCAGCAGTCGCGTGTTAACGCAATTACATCCTCAATCAACTGTCCTGGAGACTGCGTTAATGTATAGAACAATAGTTCAGAATGGCCTCGACCTGGGTATATTTGCAGTGATACAGTCGCGCCTGCATCGGTCAGTGCACGCGCAAAGTCTTGTGACATCTGTAACGGTACAGTCTCATCTTGGTCACCATGTATCAACAGTGTATGCGGAATATCGGCATGGACAAACGAGATTGGCGATGTGGCGGCAAAGGCTGACTCTCCCCCCATAACTGCTGTCATAACCGGAGCTGTCCGACCATTATCCACTTCAAATTGATATTGTGCATTTATATCATAAACGCCACTAATGCCATAGTAAGCACAAATAGCCGATGGAGTCAGTTGATGTGTCGCCAGCACACTCTTATCAAAAACGGTCATCGCACTTAGTTGCGCCCCAGCAGATTGACCACCAAAGACGATGCGTGCGGGGTCACCATTGTAGTTAGCAATATTGTTTACCGTCCACGACAATGCAGTCGCCACATCATCGCGCATCTGCGGATAGGTAGCATCCGGATACAGTTGATAGCGAGGCACCACCACCACTACATCATACGGAACGAGCTTCTGAGCGACAAGTGCGTATAATTCTTTGTTGCCACTGTTCCACCCACCACCATGAATATAGACAATCACCGGGTAACTCCCCGGTGCATCTGGTTGATATATATCTAACAGCTGATGTGACTGACTGCCATATGCGACGTTTTTGGCAATCGCCGGGTGTGTCTCATAGTACTGTTGACCCAACCGATACGCATTCAGCAGACGCACATTATAGACAATCTCATCCCAGGCCCAAATGCCTGCCACAAGCCCAACTATCGCAACACTCGACACAATAATTCGTAGCGATTTACGCAACATATCACACTCACCATTCAATACATCTGACTATATAATCAAACGCTTATGTCGCCGTAGTTGGATGTCAGGAGTATCTGAATAACACCAGGAAGCCACTGACGAATCAGTGACTCCCTCAGTTAATGCACGCGCACAACATCATTCCACCTTACAGTAGCCGCACTCACAGATTATTGAGTATCCATGTATGGTGCATAACCCGTCGTATTATTCAATGGTGACCGGCGCAACCTTGATTGCACCATCTGAGGATCCAGCAAATACCATGCCAGTGCCGTACTGTGATGCAATATCCTGCACAATTGCGCGCGCATCAGGGCGTCCAAGCACTGCCACGGTACCACCACTGCCACCGCCCGTAATTTTGGCGCCATAGAGACCATATGCAGGGCCGAGTGCGCGTACCTGCGCCACGATTGCATCGGTGGCATCGGCACCAAGACCACAGGCATTGTAGCTTTCATGAGCCTGATACATCAACTCACCAAGCAGCTGGGCACGTTCATGGTTCATCGTTGGATGTTGTAGGAGTGCGGCAAACAAGCGGACGCGCTGATGTTCATAAATAGGATGCGCAGTGGCTTGTCGCACTGGATAGTTTTGATGTGGATTGACATGAGTGACGGTGTCATGCGTTGCCTGATAATGACGAATAAAACTGCCACCATCAAGATGATTGGGTAATTGTGCATAGTACTGCATAAATTCCGATGGTGTAATATTTGCCAGATACCCATGCCAACGTGAATCATCGATTTTGGCAACTCCATCCACAATTGTTGTAGGCATGCCAAGCAGACTTGTCAACATACGATACCCCATGAATGCAGCCACGCGAACCGTCGTGTAATCTGCCCCGGTCACCGCATGGCGCACGCCGGAGTCAATCCCCCATACCTGGATTGAATCAGGCAATGCCACCGGTTCGAGCAACTCAGCAGGTTGACAACGAAGCGCTAACAACTGGTTGGCCACACCACATGCCGAGGTCATTTGATCCATAATGCCACACGGCGCACCAACGATATGGTTCTCAACCATTTGGCTCCACATGGCCAAAGTCCGCCCATCAATTTCATGTCCGACTAGCGCTAACAACGCCCGCATTGTGGCAACTTCAATCGCCGCCGATGAGCTTACCCCTTTACCGAGCGGCACCTGAGAATCAATCACAATTGTGATGCCGTCATACAAAAAGACGTTGGCTTGGCGGGCGACAATCGCCACCACACCCAACAAGTAGCTCGCCCACGCGGTATCAGGATTGACAGTCAACATTTGATGTAATGCGGTGGTATCAGCAAGATACCGATAAATTTCGGCAATTGGCATTTCGACAATATTTGGACCCGACAAATCAGTGACCGCACCACTGACAACTACGACCTGCCCATCACATCGCGGTTGCACCAGTGCATATGTCGCCTCGGTCAGAGGGAGTTGTAGTACTAACGAGCCTGAGTAGTCTGCAATGCCACCCATCACATCGAGCCGGCCAGGAGCGCGCCCAATTAGTCGAGGGCGACGCATATCAAGATACGACTGCCCGAGCGCATGCAGTATGTTCATTTGAGCTGTCGAGATCGCAGTCATTTCTGTACCTCCTCAAGCGCCATACCATGTTCAATCAGCGCCTGTTGTAATGCGGGGATGAGCTGTTGGGCCAGCGTCGCATTGGCCACTGCAACCCACGACACTGGTGAATGCACGTCAAGTGGTGCGTCGAGCGGCAACCCATTTGCCTGACACACAATGATACCCGCCTCACGGGCAACTAACTCGGTACATACGTCGTATGGATGGCAACACAACATGGGCTGACTCCCCAACCGATCAGCCGGCGCTAACAACAGCGGCCGTACATCGGCCAACCAGCGATCATGGCCCATCAGCAATTCATAAAACTGTCCACCAGTCGAAATGTATTGATCTTCAAATGACAATGCACGTCCTTGTGGTGCCTCGCCCAACATACTGGTTACTACTTTGTCATCAACGGCCGCTAAGCGCGCGCGATCGCCCGGGAAGAAGCGGGCAATATTGCCGAACCCCTGACGAATCGTCGTCGCTTGTGATGGCCGAATCGGCAATGCAACCGTTGTGCCTCGCACTCGATCAAATCGCGCCGCTTGCGCCCCTTGCCCCTTGATAGCCCACAATGTATCGCTGAGATGTTGCTTGACGAGCGGAATCTCGGTCATGACAGCCAACATTATGTCACTCAAACAGGTATAGTCACCACGATATGGCGCAATACCAGTCAAAATCCAGGCCGAGCGCTTTTGGTACATCAAACCCCGCGTCCCGTCAATGGGATCAACAATCACCACATATTGCAGTGCGTCGGGTGATACGCCCAGCGGAAAATCATGCACGCCGCTTTCACCTAATCCCTCAGCCACTAGGCGGAACGGCACTTTTGCGCCGAGTTCAGCAAACTGTTCAAGTAACACCACCTCCGAAACACGATCAATCGCAAAGATAGTATCGCCACCCTCATGCCCCGTCACTGCAGCAAGTTGCTCAAGCGCCGTCGCTTCACAGGCGGCAACTACACGATCACGAATATGTTCGTGCACGCGTTTGACAAACGCTAAAAGCTCATGTGGTTGCATCATTCCCACCTTTTCGATAGTGCAAAAGCGTTGTGGCTTGGAGTTGTGCTGCCGTTTGCTCGGGCGCCGTATCACTCAAAAAGTTCCCGCCGCCAATCTCAGGACCAGCCAAGTATTTGAGCAAATCGGGACGGCGCAACGGCGGTTGAAAGAGGATGAATGCATGATAGAAGTCATAGTTGCCACCATCGGTCGGTGCCTGATGGAGCGCCATTACATACGGGAATGGCATTTGCCAAAGATTATCAAAGCGAATCGTAATAGCTTGGACTGCCGCGGCCAACGACAACGACTCGGCATCGTTCAACGCATAAAAGTGCGCAACACGTCGCTTTGGCACCACATAGACCTCGTAGGCATACCGCGCAAAATACGGCACGTAGGCAACGGTGTGTTCGTCCTCATAGAGCACACGCCGGCCATCGGCAATTTCGGCCTGATTAATATCGGCCATCAGACCACGACCGTGTTCACGCCAATGGGTCTGGCTCGCGGTCAACTCCACCTCAACACTTTTAAAGACAAAGTTTGTGGCATAAATCTGCCCATGCGGATGCGGATTTGAGACACCGACGACCTGGCCTTTGTTCTCAAAACAGAGCACATGATTGACCTCAGGACGTTGCCCTAGATCATAAGTTTGTTGTTGCCAGACACCGACAACGTCGGTGATGTGGGGCAAACTCATCTCCGCCAGCGTTAAATTGTGCAATGGACTAAAACATACCACGCGTGCAATACCATCGGCTCGTCGACTGACAAACGGGAATCCAGGTGACACCGGATCAGGCGCATTCGGCCCCACACACGGATGGTCGTTATCGAACACATAGACACCATGATATGTGGGGTTGTTTGCACCACTGACACGGGTGTTACCTGGGCATAAATAACAGGTGGGGTCGTAGACAGGATCGGGGGGCGGTATATTTTTGACTGTTTGGCCAATCCACGGTCGGTTCTGTCGATGTGCGGCCACAATTACCCACTCCTGGCGTAATGGATGCCAACGTTCTTCCCACATGCCTGCAGTATGCGTCATACATGCCTCGTGTAAACTACGTGTCTCGCTATCATCATAAATGATTATTGGAAGGGTCATACAAGTGCAGCATATGGCAGTGGTACAATGCAACTATTCTTTATCACACTGGAGTTCCCGTCGATGCGTATTTTGATAGTGGCCAATGCACCAGTTGTACCCGATCGACGCATGCAACAACTTGCCACCCAAGCCAACTCAATCATCGCTGCCGATGGTGGAGCCCTTGCATTACAACGGGCAGGGATTCAACCACATATTTTGATAGGTGATCTTGATTCAGTAAGCGATATTCATGTAGCCACATTAGCAGGGGTTGGCACCGAAATTCGCCGTTTTCGCCGTGACAAAGACGAAACCGACCTCGAGCTGGCATTGATGGCTGCCGTTGAACTTGGCGCTTCTCACATTGATTTATGCTGTGTCCTCGGCGGACGTTGGGATCATACATTTGCTACCATTGCGCTCTTAACAATGCCTATCCTGCGGGATATTCATGTGTGTATTTATGCAGATAGCCAGGTATTACAAATTGTACGTGACAGTGTATATATTGAGGGGCACACCGAACATTTAGTATCGCTTTTACCGTTAACCCCCGAAGTCACCGGGATTACCACCGATGGACTGCAATACCCGCTGGAGAATGCGACGTTGTACTTCGAACACTCACGTGGTGTCAGCAACGTCATTATTCAAGTACCAGCGCGTGTGAGCATTTCGTCAGGAATTCTGTTGATTGTACGCCACGATAGTAAAATAGTTGATTAGGCATTGATACGGCATAGTGTTGTTGTGGTAGGTGTAATCATTTTACAGTAGTGGGTGCATGTAAATGATTTTGTGACAAATTTCATAATCATTGTGCAGTAAATCTTGGCATACTCAATACAAAAGTATTGCATTACGTAGACAACATGTGATACAATGATTTTACGATATTGGGTGATGTTCAATACGTTCTAGGCATGTTTTGTTAAAACCCCCTTACGCACGTGTGATTGCACTCAAATCCCCTGGTCCGCGCATACCAGATTCCCCCTACGGCATTTACCCACCTTGGAGACTAGAGGAGAGCTAGCGATGAGCTACGCTGACAAGACACTGAACTGCAAAGACTGCGACGCACCATTTGTGTTTACCGCAGGCGAGCAAGAGTTTTACGCCCAAAAGGGCTTCACCAACGAGCCAACCCGCTGCGGTCCATGCCGCCAAGCACGCAAGTCACAAATGAACTCACGTGATGGCATGGGTGGTGGCTACCGCGATCGCGGTAACAGCGGACCCCGTGAGCAATTCACGACAACTTGTGCTGGTTGTGGCAAAGAGGCAACTGTGCCATTTGTGCCGCGCAACAACAAGCCTGTATACTGCGAAGACTGCTTCCAAAGCCAGAAGCGCAGCTACTAATTCTCCGGTTTTTCTTTTCCTAAGCGGACCAGGTTTTTCCCACCCAAATGGCGCGATTTGGGTGGGTTTTGTTTTGGGCGCCCTGTTGGACGCCCTTACGACATACACAACGCACAATGACGGGGTGCCGCATGCAACACCCCTACTAGATACTGAATGCCTCGCCACCGCGCGTACCATAAGGGCACAATGATGGGGCGCCGCACGCGACGCCCCTCCCCCAGGACAGGGCGCCCTTTCGGACGCCCATACGACACCCACAGCAACCAATTACATGCTGACGCCGGTGGGCTTTTTGGAGCGCCAGATGGCCCAAACAAAACCAGCAATGCTCAAGGCCATCACAATCATTACACCAACACCCATTGGCTCACCCTCAGGGCGGGCTGTCACAATGATTGGCGCAATAATCAACGACACCAAGTTCATTACTTTGATCATTGGGTTAAGGGCTGGACCAGCGGTATCCTTGAGTGGATCGCCAACTGTATCACCGACGACAGCAGCTTTGTGGGGCTCGGAGTGCTTGCCGCCAAAGTTGCCCTCTTCGATGTATTTCTTGGCATTGTCCCAAGCACCGCCTGCATTTGACTGATAGACGGCCAAGAGTTGCCCGGAAAGAATCACACCAGCCAAGAATCCGCCAAGGGCCTCGACGCCGAGCATGAAGCCGACAATCATCGGCACAACCACAGCCAAAATGCCAAGACCGAGCAGTTCGTTCTGTGCAGCGGTCGTTGAGATGCTGACCGCACGAGCGTAATCTGGCAACACGGTGCCCTCCATGACGCCCGGGATTTTGAACTGGCGCCGCACTTCATTGACAATCTCAGCAGCAGCACGCGATACCGCACGAATCATGATTGACGAGAAGAGGAACGGTATTGCGCCACCAATGAGCAAGCCAATGAATACATCGGGAGCTGCGACGTTGATTTGCATCAACTTCTCGACACCGATTTGTTCTTGGACCTTACCGACATCAGTCAAGAACGAGCCGAACAGGGCCACAGCAGCAATGACCGCTGAACCGATAGCAATACCTTTGGTAACCGCTTTGGTGGTATTACCCACGGCGTCGAGGTCGTCCATGACGTTACGGGCATTCTTCTCAAGATTTGCCATCTCACCAATACCATTGGCGTTGTCCGAAATGGGTCCGAACGAGTCCATCGAAATGGTATTACCCGTCAGCGTCAACATGCCGATACCGGTCAACGAGACGCCATACAAAATCGCAGTGAACTGGGTGGCTGCTGGCTCGCCAGCATAAATGAAGACTGAAGCCATGACCGAGACACCAATGACGATGGCTGACCACATGCTCGACTCCATACCCAAAGCAGTACCCGACAGGATGTTCGTGGCGGCACCCGTTTGCGAGGCAGCACTGACCTCTTTGACGGGCTTATGCGCTGTCGAGGTGTAATACTCGGTCAACTTGTCGAGGGCAATGGCCAACAATATACCAGCAACCGTTGCCAAGAACGGCTTCCAGTCAACTGCACCGGTAGCAGGGTCAATCATGTAGAACTGCGTCACGGCCGCAAATCCAACAACAGACACCGCAGCAGCCAAATAAAAGCCTCGGTTCATGGCACCCATGGCATCGCGCTTGATCTCGTCGGTTTTGACGACGGTATTACCAATCAGCGAGGCAATGACACCAATACCGCGCAAAATCAAGGGGAAGATGACAAAGCGCATGTCGTATTGACCATCACCCATCACGCCCATGACGGCATCACCAAGCACAATACCGAGAATCAAGGCTGAGACGATCGTCACCTCAAAGCTCTCAAAGACGTCCGCAGCCATACCAGCACAATCACCGACATTGTCACCGACCAAGTCTGCAATGACGGCCGCATTGCGTGGATCATCCTCGGGAATGCCGGCCTCGACTTTGCCAACCAAGTCAGCACCGACGTCAGCGGCTTTGGTGTAGATACCACCACCGACACGCATGAAGAGGGCAATCAGCGACCCACCAAACCCGAAGCCGAGCAATGCGTCAGGTGCACTAATGTCGTACACCATGAAGATGAGTGTACCGCCCAGCAATCCAAGACCGACTGTCAGCATACCAGTGACCGTACCAGAACGGTAGGCGACTTGTAGCGCTGGATTATAGCCCTGCCGTGCAGCTTGGGCGACACGCACATTTCCTTCAACTGCGACATTCATGCCCACATACCCGACAGCATAGGAGAAGAACGATCCCATCAAAAAAGCGACAGCACGCCCAATGGCGACCCACCAGAGTGCGGCCTCTTCGGTGCCGAAACGCTCAACAGCCTCACGCGTGGGAGGAATGATAAGCACACTTGCACCAAGCACAAAGGTCAAGATGGCAATTAAAATTGCAATGGTGCGGAATTGCCGACTCAAATAGGCGTTGGCACCAGCCTTGATGAATCCCCAGACCTCTTGCATGCGCTCTGTGCCTTTGTCCTGGGCCAGAATCTGGGCCCGCAGGATAAAAGCATAGGCGATACCGAGCAATGACATGCCCAGCACCGCCCAGACGGCTGACTGTTCGAACAGCGTTAAGTGTTGCATTTGTCTCCTCATTTGATCTAATGCGCGGATCCGGCCTCGTTGCCGCTTTGCGCCGCCGAGATAACTCTAGCCCGACGGATCCTATCCATATTGGGCGCTATATACGTGTATGGATAGTTTGAAGCAACCCGATTGTAGCATATTTTCTGCTGGTTGTCTGCACTTTATTGTCTGTTTTTGATATATGCTACTGATGCACATCCCTCTACCCTATAAACATACTCGCGAATGATTGTCAAACGTTATCACACTTCTGATGGCACCGTTAATGTGAGTATCGCCACTGTCGCACCAGTCGAGGCACGCGTGTATTGCAATCCCGATCCCTCACCAAAAAGCATACGAAGACGGTTATGCACATTGCGTACACCATGTTTCTGCGGTTCGACACTGTCTTGCAATAATGCGTTGATACGTTCGATATCTGCGTGACCTGGGTTTTCAATAGCGTACTGAATGCAGTCTTCGTGCCGGTTACAACTTATCCGTATCACTCCCGTCTTTTGTTGTTGTTCCAAAAATCCATGAAGTACTGCATTTTCGATGATTGGTTGGAGTGTTAATTTGGGGAGACGATAATTCATATACTCATCACTCACAGATACCTGTAACTGAATATCAAGCTGATAACAGAAGTTCTGAATATCAAGATAATCACGGACAATCGCAATTTCATCAGCGAAAGTGACCATCCGATCAGAATCATTGATACTGTAACGCAAAATATTCGAGAGAGATGAGACTACTCGTGGTACATCAGAATCACCGTGGTCAAGTGCCACCCAACTTATTGAGTCTAATGTGTTATACAAAAAGTGTGGATTGATCTGTGCTTGTAACGCACGCAACTCTGCCTGTTTTACACTGACTCCAGTCAGATACACATCGTGAAGCAGCTGTTTAATACGTACGATAAACTCACGATATGCGTCATATAATCGAGCAATTTCAATAGTTTGTGGACGTTCAAGCATCTCCATATCAAAATCTGACTGTTGACGCGACTGTTGCATGACTTGTGATAATCGGACAATTGGACGAGAGACTGAACGCGCGATCACATAGGATACAATCACCACCGCTCCCAATGATACAATCACGAGCGGTATCAAAAATTCACTTAATCGGTGTGTTTGACGTGTAATCTCAGTAAACGGTGTGACACCAAGTAGCATCCACCCAGTATCTAACCACAACACACTAAACAACTGATTATTTGATTGTACTGTTTGATTCGTGCGTGGTTGAACAAATTGATATGATTGCACAAATTGTTGTACATCTGCTGTGTGTGCTGAACCATTCACTCCGTACACAACACGATTAGGGTCAATCAGATAATATGTTGATGCACCATTCATGTCGGTTTGTTGTGTACCCACAATATCAACGACATCAAACTCAAGTAGCAAAATGCCAATATCAGGAATACTTACTGTACCCGATGTACCACGTAACCATACCGCAGCATATATTTTGCTTGGCTTGTTGTTATCCATAAACCAATAGACTTGCCCTTGTGCTCGTTGTGTCTTATCAAAAAACAGCATTTGCCGCGCATCACGCATCGTCAGTACGCGATTCGCCGGAAAAGAGTATGCCGCATATAATTCACTGCGCGGATATTGATCATCAATAAAGAACCAGTAGTTCACCTGATCAAAATAACGACGCAACGGTACATAGACAGACCGTACTAAATAGCGATTGATTTCTTGACGAGAAATTGCGTGATCTACGTAGCTTTCGCTTAGCGGTAACGCAACTTGTTGATACAAAAACTTATCCGTAGTGAGACCAACAACCACTTCATCCACGCGCTGTAATGAGGTATTTACCGTACGTTGATGTTGCTGCATTATGAGGTGCAGATAATCTTGTGCATTACGCACTAATAAATTTGAAAAAAAGAGATAAATGATGGTAATCGTCGTGGTCAACAATACAAAAAAGAGGACACTGACGAGCAAAAATATACGTCGTAATAATGTCGTATTTGTCATAGTGGAAACGATAAATCACGATATTCACTCGGAGTGGATCCGCAAATCCGTCGAAACACCTTTGCAAAATATTGTGCATCCATGTAACCAACTTCACGGCCAACTTCAGCAATAGAACGAAACTTCTCTTGTTTGAGAATGGCGCATGCACGTGCCATACGCATACGCGTAATCGTGGCGTGCACACTTGCGTGCAAATGGGTACGATATATCTGGCACAGATAACTCTGACTCAGGTGAAACTTCTCGGCAATTGTGTAGGTTGAGATCTCTGCATCACAGTAATGTGCATCAATATACTGTTGTATACGCTGTACTAAATGCTCAGTACTTGGATTGCGTTGATGATTGATATGCCGACACACACCGAGATATATTTGCAGAACGTATTCATACACACTCTCAGCCGTATGCAATGTTTGGATGTCAGCGACTCTATCATTCAGCTGTTGACAACCAACCGATGTTGGCAATCCCAACTGATTTGTATGCTGGTAGACAACGGCCACAAGATGAGTGGCGATTTCTTTGGCAACACGCAATTCAAGTGTACTGTTCTTTAAAATACGTCCCAACACATCAAATAGCGTTGCTTCGTTCGTATGCATCAAAGCTTGGCGTAACGCATCAACATCATTCGATGTAAAAAACGCAGAAATTGATGCCGTATATTTATGGGCACGTTGCGCCATCTCAGTCAGAATCTGTGTAAGTTCATTGATTTTCAGGTGATTCATTGGTTTCAGCACGTAATGTTTCACACCAACAGCCATAGCTTTCTGAGCAAAGCTAAAATCATCATACGCAGAAATCACAATAAGCTGCATATCAGGATATGACTGATGGAGTTGATGGCACAATTCGATGCCATCCATTTGTGGCATTTTCACATCAGTGATGACGACATCAGGGTGTAAGGTGCGACACAACTCCAACGCCTCCACCCCATTTTGGGCAGTACCCACACACACACAACCGGTAGACTGCCATGGAATATGACGACGCAAGCCGTCAAGTGCTTTGATATTATCATCGACTAAAATTACCTGCGGCATAGAGGAGCCCTCCGCGGGAGTTATCTGTGCAATGTGTTTATGTGGTGCCTCATTATACTGCAAGTTATGGGATATTTATCCACATACCATCGTGCCGAGCAGAGTCTTTCGCTGCAATCACGGCATGTGTCGGATGTAAATCCCACACAATATCTCGAGTACGCAGAGATTTTTGATTAATGACATCAATTACATGCTGAAATGGATGCGGTTGTACTGGACACTGGAGTGTCGTACGCGATTCATGTGTGATCACATGAACTTCATTGTGTTGCCCTGTCACAATCATCCCATCACGTCCATAAATGCGTAATTCATCATCTGCCCAACGTCCATGTGCACGGGGATTGTAGTAATTTGCGGCAACGCTAGCCACCGCGCCATTACTAAGTCGCGCTGAAATACTGACAGCCATTATTAACTCACCGGATAAATCAGGGTTACCAATTTTGGTTTCAACAGCTGAAATTGCCACAACTCGAAGACCTGTGATATGAGCAATCATTCGCAACGCGTGAATTCCACACTGCATCACCAATCCACCATCAACACCTTCGTCTTGAGGGCGCCAATCAGCATATGGGTACGATTTACGCACACATACTTGACCAATCTCACCAATGAGTCCTTGTGTAATCAGCGGTGCAATGAGCGCATAGGGTGCTTCATCAACACTCCCTGACATTTCAAAAAAGTGTCGACCGACTCGCTGTGCTAATGCAACCACCTCGTAAATATCATCATGAAGCATGAGACATGGTTTCTCTGCGATTACATGCTTTCCGGCCAACAGTGCACGGCGAATGTAATGCACTTGTTGATCACGTCGCGGTGCACAAATCGCGACGAGATGGATGTGTGAATCCTCTAGTAATTCATCAAACGTTCCATATTGTTTTGGTGAAACCTGGCTTGGAACATCACATACCGCAACGATTGTTGCGCCATCCCACAGACTATCAATCGATAACTGATGCCCGTTGTGACCAAACAAGCCAATACCAATCATTGACATACTCCTGACTCTGGCGAAATCGCACGTTGCATGGCGTTAATAACCTGCAATCCGGTAAGAATACGCTCCGCATAGGCCTCAGTCATGCCTTCGGATTGCCACACAGCACGTTGAAATGCGCGCCATTGATACCCAGCACCTTGTGGTGGTGTTTGTGCATTGATGATACGTTGGTCTCCTCCTTGGACAGTCACAAGACTAAGTTGTACTTCACTGCCCAACGTAAACGGTCCTACATTTCGATAGAGCGTACCATTCGCAAAGTTCATCTCGAGGGCACATCGATAATACTGCTGATCGGCAATACAAAACGACGCAAATACACTCCCAATCGCACCATTGGTGTATTGCACTGACAACTGTGCATTATCGGCAGTCGGGCGCTGTGTAAAAACACGCGATTGCATGACTGATACGTCTTGCACATGCGTAAAAAACCACGATAAATCATTGATGAGATAGATGCCTAGCCGAAAAATCGGCGCCACAGGGCAACGTTGTGGGTCATCGTACCAACTCCCATCAGGGACTTCACGATATGAGCACCACGTCGTTGCACGATACGCGATTGGACGGCCAAGATCGTACTTTGTCATCCACGTATGCAATTGTGCAATATCTGGAGTCATTTGTGGTGGTGGCGAATTGAGGTGAACCACACGTCGTGCAGCAATTGCGGCGTGTAATACCGTTTGTGCGACATTCAATTCACCATCAAATGGCTTCGTTGTAATCACATCTCGACCACTATCAATGATTT
>Ga0068872_10001787_pt1 | contig 17105 bp, 13 predicted proteins | sample NOAtaG_7_FD_66441 | JGI IMG/M metagenome (GOLD analysis project Ga0068872, IMG submission 66441) | Freshwater lake microbial communities from Lake Erie, under a cyanobacterial bloom - NOAA_Erie_Diel1S_2200h metaG | ecosystem: Environmental > Aquatic > Freshwater > Lake | place: USA: Ohio, Lake...
GGCCAAAAGCACGGCTATCTGGTCCTTTTTGAAAAGAAAAACTCCGAAGAGCTGCCCTGGGAACAGCGCATTAGAAGGGAAACCTATACAGTGGACGGGAAAGAGATCGTTTTGTTGAGGATGTAGATAAATTTTTGAGGCTGTCCGAAAAGTCTTTTGGTGGCACAAGCCACCAAATAACATTCTTCTAGAGCGCCGTTTTCACTGATTTTGCTTCGCAAAATCAGTGAAAACGGCGCTCTAGAAGAATCATTTTGCTGCCGAAGGCGGCATATACATTTATACCTTCGCGAGCAGGTGAGGTCTTTCCTGATGTATTTTGACGACGAGTTCGCCAAAAAGCGTATTTGCCCAGGCGAACCATTTGCGCGTGAAGTCAGCGGGATCGTCCATATCGAAAGCCTCGTGCATGAAGCCGGTATTCGCGTGTGTGCGCTTGAGCATACGCAGGCATTGCAGTATCTCGGCATCATCAGTGCTCGTCATGGCGCGCAGGATGATCCCCATCGGCCATATCCTGCGGCGGCCGCTGTGGGGGCTCGCCTGCCCTTCCGCAGCTTTGCCACGGAAAAAGTAAGGGTTATTGTCGCTCAGCAGGAAGCGGCGGGTACGCAGGTACAAAGGATCTGAGGAACGGTGGACACCCAGGTAGGCCAGCGACATCAGGCTGGGCACGTTGGCATCGTCCTGGAAAAGGGCATTTCCGTAACCATCCACTTCATACGCATAGATTTTGCCGAAGCCCAGATGCTTTACAATGGCGTACTGGTTAATGGCTGCCTGCACCTCGTCGGCGAAAGCAGTGCAGGCCGCTGCGAAAGCGGGGTCGCGCAGCACCTGCGTATAGATTTCTGCCAACTGTCGCAGGGACTGGACGGCAAAGAGATTGGAGGGGATCAGAAAAGGCAGTACCGTGGAATCGTCCGAGGGGCGGAACATCGAAGCGATCAAGCCTACCGGCCGGATCAGGTGCCCTTTACCGCTGAATGGGGGTGCGTCAATCATCCAGGTGGTCATCCGGGTAAAGTAGTACGGGCTGTCGCCATTTTTCCGCTGCTCGGTGCGGAAGGTTTCCACAATGAGGCGCATCGCCTGATCCCAGGTTCTATCAAAAATGGCGGTATCCCCTGAATTTTTCCAATACCCGTGGGATAAGCGTACCACATAACACAAGGAATCTATTTCCCACTTGCGTTCGTGCACCCCGGGGAGCAGGACCGGACGGTCGTCTTTCCATTCCGACTCCCTGGAGCCATCCTTGTAAAAGGCATTGGCGTAGGGGTCGAGCAGCACACATTGCACCTGTCGGTTGACCAATCCCTGCACCAGAAGGCGCAGGGGGTCGTCTGCTTTCATCAGGGGCAGATAGGGCCAGACCTGAGCGCAGGAATCCCTCAGCCACATGGCATCAATATCCCCGGTAATGACAAAAGTATCGGGCTTGCCATTCAATTCCCCGAAATCCACCGTAGTATCCAGGGTATTGGGATAACAATTTTCAAACATCCAGGCCAGCTCGGCATCCGGGATGGCGCGTTTGATTGTATCCATTTGTTGCTCTAATGCCACACTTGTGAACTTGCGTGCCCCGGGTGCAGGCCGCTGGGAAACAAACTGTGGCCGGTAGCCGGCAAATAGGGTGTTGGGCTGCATCAAGCCTGCCGCGGCTAAGGCACCGCCGGCATAAAGAAATTTTCTGCGTTCCATGATATTTTTTATTTGGCCTGGGACAATAATACAAAAAAATCGGTGCAAATTGCCACAAAGTACATCTGGCCTTAATATGGGCAAACGACTGGATATTTGGCTCGTGGAATCCGGGCAGGTAGAATCGCGGGAAAAAGCGCAGTTTGCAATCAAGGGTAAGTTGATCAGCGTCAACGGGAAAACGGCAATAAAGGCTTCCCTGAAGGTATATCCCGGCGATGAAGTGACCCTCCACGCCCCTCCCCTGCCCTATGTCGGGAAAGGTGGGTTAAAGCTGGAAAAAGCGGTGCGCACTTTCCTGCTGGACTTTTCCGGCTCCCTGGTAGCCGATATCGGCGCATCTACCGGAGGGTTCACGGACTGCGCCCTGCGCCATGGAGCGATCAAAGTATATGCGATAGATAGCGGGCACAGCCAATTACACCCCAGCCTGGTAAAAGACGAACGGGTAGTATCCCTGGAGGGCCTGGATATTCGGCAGCTCCTGCCCGGACACCTCGACCATCAACGTATGGATTGGATCCTGGTGGATGTGTCTTTTATCTCCCTTTCCCATATCCTCCCCTTGCTCCCGCCTTTGCTCAAACCTGGTGGCAAGGTATTATGCCTCGTCAAACCACAATTTGAAATGGGCAAAAAAACCGCTCAAAAAGGTGGTATCGTGAAGGACAAGCGGCTGCGGGAAAAAGCACTACGGGATGTCCTCCAGCTTGCAGAATGCCTCGGTTTTGAAATTATCGGCCAAATTGCCACCGATGTAGAGGATGAAAACAAGAAAAATCTGGAATATCTTTGTTGCTTTACCTTGGGATAAATTTTGCAGGACAGAAACTGCCGTTTTATCAAAGCAAACGTCCGGGAGTCTTTACAAATTCCCCCGGACCCTATCTAAACGCATTTATGCACAACGAGACCTTAGGAAACCTGCTTTACCGCGAGCTGGAAAAAATCTGCGGGCGCGAGGATCAGGCGGCACTGCAACAGGTAGAATCCGCTTACAGGTTGCTCGGTATCGTATTCAGCGAAGCCACTAAACAGGAGCGGTTGCGGTTCAACACCCTGTTCGCCAGGATTGCATATTCATCACAGAAATACCGCTTAAGCCCAGGCCTCCAGTTCTATGTCCACAACTTCCGAAAGCAGGCAGCCGACGCCCTTTATGCACAAAACTTCCCTGCGGAAAGGGCTTATCTGCCGGAATTAGGCTTCAAGGTATTGTACGAGAGCATCGGCCATTTGTTTGGAGGCCTCCCCCCCAAATCCCTGGCTACCCTCAGCGGCAGCGAGTGGCCATTTCCCCTTCGCCCGGCAGAAATCCAGTCGTTCAAACCCCATGCCCGCGTCATTGCCCTCGACCACTTCCCACTGGAAAAACAACTGCTCGTCAAAGACGAGGCCTGCCCAGAACCCGATATCCGCGTGCAGTACGACCTACCCGACCGCAACGAACAGTTCAATTCCAGTATCCAGGTCATGGTGGACTCGATCGGTTTCCCGCTGAACCTGGAATTGGTGGATGTCGAAATAGACACTGCAGGCATCTACCGACCCCGCGCCCTGGTGATCGAACCCGACTACCTCACCGATGTCACCGCGATAGCCGAATGCTTCAAAGCTGGCGGGACCTTCCCGGAAGCTTATCTCCTCAGGAAATTCCTCCCATTTGAACAAAGCCTCCCCATCCTCCAGGGGAATATCGCCAATTTTTTTCTCGATGAACTCATGGTTGACCTCGACGCGGATTATCGCCAGACCCTGATGAAATTATTCAAAAATTACCCCCTGAACTTTGCCGCAATAGATGACAGGGCACTCGACGAACTACTCCAGGCATCAAAAAAACACTTCCTCCACCTCCGCAAAGTCATCCGGCAAGATCTTCCGGAATTAGGTATCAAGCCAGAAAAGTGTTACCTCGAACCCTCTTTTTACAGCTCGGTATATGGTATCCAGGGCCGCCTCGATGTTTTCTTTCACGAGGTAGGGCAATCCGCAATTATCGAGCTGAAAAGTGGCAAACCGTTCAGCCCAAACCTTTATGGAATCGGCAACAGTCACTATATACAAACCCTGCTCTACGACCTGATTATCCGCTCTGTCTTTGGAAAAAATATTGACCCCGTCAACTACATCCTCTACTCCGCCCTCGAAGAACGCCAGCTCCGCTTTGGCCCGGTCGTGAAAGCGCAGCAGTTTGAAGCCCTTCAGGTGCGCAACCGGATGCTGGGAATGGAATTCGAAATGGCAGGAATCGGGTGTAACCCCGTACTGGGCAATACCGACCTCCTAAAACAGGGCCGACGCTGGCTGCGCCATCTGGACAAGCTCAGCAACCGCCGCCTGGACCAATTCGTGGCCAGGGATACCGAAGCCTTCCAACAGGTACTCCAACGCGCCGACGAAACCGAGCAACGCTATTTCTTCGCCTTTACGGGGTTTACCGCCAGGGAGCATAAACTCTCCAAAATCGGCCTGGAAGATGTCGAAAGCATCAACGGACAAGCGACCCTCTGGCGTGCACGCGACGAAGAAAAAGAAGCCAACTTCGAAATCCTCGGAAACCTGGAAATCCTGGAAAATAACTCCGCTACAGCAGCTTTGACGATACGCCTTGGCAAAACGGAGCACACCAGCCCCCTGGCGAATTTCCGCACCGGGGATATCGCCGTACTCTACCCGACCCCTCCGGATGGAAAGTCCCCGCTCTCCAATCAATTGTTCAAATGTACCATCACTGCCCTGGAAACGACCTCTGTAACGGTACAGCTCCGCGCCCGACAGTTCAATGACCAGATTTTCCGGTCGTTCCTTTCCTGGAACCTCGAACACGACCTGATGGACAATTCCTACATCAACATGTACCGGAGCCTGTTCGATTTCCTCAAAAGCCCTGGCCGCTGGCGCGAACTCCTGCTTGGGCGCATCCCCCCCGAAATACCTGCTCCCTGCCAGATCGCCACCCCGGAAGAAATGACTCCCGAACAAGCCGCGATCTACCAAAAAATCATCGCTTCGAAAGATTATTTTCTGCTCTGGGGCCCACCGGGCACCGGTAAAACCAGTGTGATGCTGAAATACCTGCTCGGATACTGGTTTACCCATACCCGCGAAAATATCCTCCTGCTGGCTTTCACCAACCGTGCCGTGGACGAAATCTGTGCGGCTATAGAAGCCTTTAATCCCGCCCTGCGCACCCAATACCTGCGCGTAGGGTCCCGTTTCTCGACTGCGGAAACATACCAGGACCGCCTCCTGCAGGTACAGTGCGGCCATTTATCCAGGCGCCAGGAAATCCGCGAATTAATAGACGGGTGCAGAATTTTCGTCGGCACCATCGCCTCCCTTACGGGCAAAAACGAGCTGCTCGACCTCAAATCCTTCGACCGGGTCATCATTGACGAAGCCTCCCAAATCCCGGAACCATTACTCGCAGGGTTTTTGCCCCGCTTCCGGCACGCCCTGCTAATCGGCGACCACAAACAACTCCCCGCCGTCGTCCGGCAGGATGAACAAGCCTCGCTCGTACAAGACCCGGTATTGAATACCCTCGGAATCAATAACCTGCGCAACTCCCTGTTTGAACGACTGTACAAACGCTGCCACGCCCAGGACTGGGAGTGGGCATTTGCCCAGCTCAGCCACCAGGGTAGAATGCACGCCGCAGTAATGGCTTTTTCCAATAACGCCTTTTACGAGGGAAAACTGAATATCTTACCGGAAGGGGCCCCCGGCCACCTGGTACAGATCCAAAAGGACTGGCTGCAGGCCGGACAGGGCGTAGATCCGCTGGCCGATGTCCTCGCCAACCACCGAATGTTGTTTTTCCCAACCCCCAGCGACGACGAAAGCACCCAGCAAAAGACAAATATCTTTGAAGCAAAACTTGCAAAAAAACTCGTGCAGACCTACCTCGCTGTTTATTCGCAAATGGGAAAACCTCTGCATGGTGGTTCGATCGGCATCATCACCCCCTTCCGGGCACAAATCGCCCAGATCCGTTTTGCCCTCGAAGAAGCAGGCCTGGGCGGGCTACCAATCAGTATTGATACCGTAGAGCGCTACCAGGGTGGAGCCCGGGACATCATCCTTATTTCCCTTTGCACTAATTCAGGCAGGCAGATGCGCTCCATTTCATCGCTGTCCGATGAGGGTATAGACCGTAAGCTGAATGTGGCGCTTACCCGTGCCCGGGAGGCCGTGGTCATCCTCGGCAACCCGGAGCTGCTGCAGCTCAACGTACTGTATAAATCATTGCTGGAATACTGCCATTGGGTGAAGTGATAGATTTTTTCAGAGCCGCATTTTCAACGATTTTGCTTCGCAAAATCGTTGAAAATGCGGCTCTGAAAAGTTTAATAACCCCATACTTTTTTTTGGAGCGCCGAAGCGCATAACCAGTATTTATTTCGAAGCTGTAACATCCGAGGCACAGCGAAAACCAGTATGGTTAAAGCCCGAATCTTCGCTTGATTTCATTCTTCGGGACACCCGGTAGCCGGTGCAGTAGCTTTCATCGCAGAGGAAAGAGCCTCCGCGGATGACCCGTTTAGGGATGGTAGGCTCTGCGGGATCGAAGGACTGTTCGGGGCCGGAGGGATCACGGAGCACTTTCTCGCCCCGGGTGAGGCTATAGGCCTGGTAATGGTATTTATCCTGGCACCATTCCCATACATTCCCCGCCATATCATATAGGCCATAGCCATTGGGCGGGAAGGAACGAACGGGAGCCGTAGCTATGAACCCATCTTCGGCGGTATTTTTGTAGGGAAAGAGGCCCTGGTAATAATTTGCCAGTTTATTGGCCGACGCCGCGGGCAGATTACCCCATGGGTATTTGGGGTCTTGCTGTCCCCCTCTTGCTGCCCATTCCCACTCTGCCTCTGTCGGCAGGCGTTTACCTGCCCACCGGGCATAAGCGGAAGCATCCAGCCAGGATATGTGTACTACGGGATGATCCATGCGCGCTGAAATATCGCTGCCTGGCCCTTCCGGGTGCCGCCAGTTGGCACCGAGGGTCCATGCCCACCACTGCGAAACGTCGTTCAGGTCAACGGGGCCATCACCAGGGCTAAACACCAGTGAGCCAGGTTGGAGAAGCGCAGCATCTGGCTCGGGGGTACCTGCCGGAAGCTGGCTTTGCATAGCTACCCAGTCAATCGCCTGTTCAGCAGTAGTAACGTAGCCCGTCGCTTTCACGAAGGCATCGAATTGGCGGTTGGTCACTTCGTGGGCATCGAGAAAAAAACCGGATATTTTTACCCGGTGCACGGGAAATTCATCTGCATCGGCCTGTCCTGCTATACCCCCCATCGCGAATACTCCTCCGGGGATAAACACCATACCCCCGGGAGCCTTGCCCCCTTGTGGTTGTTCAGAGGTACAGCTACAGGCCAGCGCCAGCAGCGAGACAATAAACAATTGCCAGGCCATCGCTTTCAATTTAACCCAAGATCTGCGGTCACTGCCTTTACCTTTTCCTGTAACATTGTATAAACCCGATCGAAATCTTCCGGTTTTTCAAGCGGGGCATTTACCGAGACGTAGAATTTGATTTTGGGCTCAGTGCCACTTGGCCGTGCCGACACTTTGGTACCATCGGCCAGCACCAGTTGCAGCACATTGGATTTTTCAATGCCCATTCCTTCGGAGATGTGCGTTACTTTACCGCTGCGCAGGTCGGTGTGGGTAAGTGCGAGGTAATCGAATACTTCCACTGGTGCTGCGCCATTGACAGCAGCGGGCAGGTTGCCCCTCAGGTTTGCCATCATCTGACGGATTTCCTCGGCACCGGATTTGCCCTTTCTGGTGAGGGAGACGAGCCCTTCGTAGTAAAAACCGTGCTTCATATACATTTCGGTGAGGAAATCGAATAAGGTTAGCCCTTTATCCCTTGCGAACGCCGTGAGCTCGGCAATCATCGCACAAGCTGCTACGGCATCTTTATCGCGAACGGCATCACCGATCAGCATCCCGTAGCTTTCTTCGCCCCCGGAAATAAACTGTGCCTTCCCCTCGAGTTCCCGAATCACCTGGGCGATATATTTAAAGCCTGTCAGGGTATTATAGCAGGGCACGCCATAAGCGGCACACATTGCATCAATGATATTGGTGGTAACGATGGTTTTAGCGACAAATTCGCTGCCCTGAAGTTTTCCGCTCTCTTTCCAGGCCTGCAGCATGTAGTAAATGATGAGGCTGGCCATTTGGTTTCCGTTCAATAGCTGCCATTCCCCCTTTTTGTTTTTTACGGCCGCACCCACCCGGTCGGCATCGGGATCGGTAGCGATGACGAGGTCAGCGTCGAGTTTCCTGGCATCGGAAAGCGCCATCGTCATGGCCTCTTCTTCTTCAGGGTTGGGATATACCACTGTAGGGAAGTTGCCATCGGGATCTGCCTGTTCCTTTACAATATGTACATTGGTAAAGCCAATCTGCTCCAGCGCCCTGGGTACCATTGTTATGCCCGTACCATGGATCGAGGTGTACACAATTTTAAGGTCATGCTGCCGCTGAATCACCTGCGGGTTCAGGCAATTGGCGATGACTGTACCGAGGTAAGCATTGTCAATATCCGCAGAAAGCACGGTAATGAGGGCGGGATTGCCCTGAAAACGGATATCATCCACCGACTGGATGTGATTGACTTCCGCTACGATATTTTTATCGTGGGGTGCTACCACCTGAGAGCCATCGTTCCAGTACGCCTTATATCCATTGTATTCGCGTGGGTTATGGGAGGCCGTAATCACCACACCGCTATGACAGCCCAGATGCCGGATGGTAAAGGATAGTTCCGGAGTAGGCCGCAACGCCCCGAACAAAAAGACGTGGATCCCATTCGCAGAAAACACGTCCGCAGCAATCCGGGCAAATTCCGGGGACATATTCCGGCTGTCGTGGGCAATAGCCACCTTAATCCCCTGTCCCGGAAACGTTTTGTTCAGATAGTTGGAAAGGCCCTGGGTAGCAGCTCCCACGGTGTAACGGTTCATTTTATTGGAGCCCGTTCCGATAATCCCCCGCAAGCCGCCCGTTCCAAATTCCAGATCTTTGTAAAAAGCATCGGTGAGTTCGGTGACATTTTGCGCATCTATGAGCGCTTGGATCGTCGCTTTTGTTTCGGGATCATAATGTCCATTCAACCAGGTATTTATCCGCTGTACGGTGGCAGCGTCGAGTCCAGGCAGCATATTCAGCATATTTCAGGTGAAAAAATTATTTATGTGCAAAAATAGCTTTTTGGCGTTGAATATTGCCGTACATCCTCCAGATTTTCCCTATTGCGGCGACCTGCCTACCCGTGTAGAGGTTGCGCTTCCAATCAATTGCCCAGGGGGGGATCCGGCACAGCAGGTAATGTGCCCGCAGCTTATCAGCAGAAAATACTGCATACGCCGTAGCTTTTGGCCCGTATATTCAATAAACTTGTTGCGACACGTCTAGCGGTTTGCTTTTTCGGGGATGATGTGTAGCAGCACGGGGATTAAAAATAAATACAGGGCGACCGAAGTGGCAAAAAACGAGACAGGGATGATCGCCAGATAGAGGTAAATTGAAAATAAAATCCTGCGTTTTGCATATCTGAAATGTTCCAGGGTAAAATAGGGCTTGATATAGGCCTGTTTCCAGGCATACCACAGCATATAGTAGTTTGCAACACTTGAAAGAACCAGGTTGATGGTGAGAAAAATAATACTCAGCTTATCATGCCTGTAATTATAGAGAAAACCAATGGAAAACGGTATAATGCAAATGAACATTAGAAAAACGATATTTAACCAACTGCTGATTCTGTCTGTTTTCATTACGTGATGATGATGAAAATGAGAACCAATCCAAAGAATACCTAAGGTAACGAAGCCCAGTAGGTAAATAAACAGCTCCTGAAAAGTATGTTTAAGGAAATAATTGTGAAGGTCAGCGGAATTCAACCCAACGGGGATTTTGACTTCTAAAATTATGATTGTCATTGCGATCGCAAATACTCCGTCGGTCAAAGACTGTATCCTTTTTATATCTAATGTAGTTTTTTTTAGCATACAGCGTGAAATTTGAGCTTTGAAAAAGTAATGCGCCGGTCTGAGCGGCCGAAAGATGCAATGTACGGGCAAAAAAGAATCTATATAGTCTGCAATGCGATTCCATTTTTATGGGTTATTCCTTCATTACAATGCTGCGGTGCATACCCTTCTGCCCTCCACCGACACGAACCATGGCCTTTCCGCCGGGAAAAAAGGGACTTCCCGAGACATCCGGCAGGGTAAGTTGCTCAGGAGGAATCGTAAATTCGAGGGTTTTGGACTCCCCCGGGGCCAGGAAAAAACGCTGGAAGCCTTTTAAAGCCAAGATTGGGGCCCGGTATGGAGAAGCAGGCAGCGAGATGTAAACCTGGGCGACCTCCTCGCCGGGGTATCTGCCTGTATTTTCTACCTGTACCTTCAGGTGCAGGGGCATACCTACTTTAATCCTTGCCGGAAGGCGCAGGGATTTATACCGGAAAGAAGAATAGCTTAGACCGTAACCAAAAGGATAAAGCGGTTGGCCACGGAAGAAACGATATGTCCTGCCCTCCATGCGGTAATCTTTAAATGCGGGGAGATCTTCGTCGCCGCGATACACGGTAAAAGGCAACCGGCCAGCCGGGTTATAATCGCCAAAAAGGACGTCGGCCAGTGCGGTGCCTGCGCTTTGTCCGCCATACCAGGCCTGGAGGATTGCGGGGAGGTGCTCATCCTCCCAGGGTACCGAAAGGGCACTCCCGCTCATGAGTACCAGCACGACAGGTTTCCCCATGCCATGGAGAGATTTGAGAAAGGCGGTCTGTGCAGCAGGCAGGGCGATATGCGTCCGGTCGCCGCCCAGAAAGCCCGGCACGCTCACCTGCAGCGCTTCTCCCTCCAACTGCGGGGAGATCCCCCCAACAAAAACGATTGCGTCGGCATCCTGGAGGTGGGGGGCAAAATCTTCCATCCTGCGCCTGGAATATGCCCCGGATTGAAGGCGCAGGATTCCCCTGCCGCCACCTTGCCGGTATTCCAACTCCCACTGGTAAGATTTCCCGGCTTCCACCGCTAAAGAAAAGGGATACAAGCCTGGACGGTTCCAGGCATCTACGATTGTTTTCCCCTCTACCCTTAGGATACAGCCATCGTCTGCCTCCAGCAGGAAGGACAAAATGGTATCGCTATCGGCTGTAAAAAGTGCGGCATAGCGCGCCGAAAAATTTTCTGCAAATACCTTCCCATGCAGGAATGCCCCCTCATGCCAGACGCGGTCAGGCATGGCCTCCATTCCCGAAAACAGTGGATCCCCCGAAAGGCTGGGGTTAGAATAATACTCGGCGTAGAAGCCGGGTCTTGAATCCCAGGAAAACCTACCCTGCAATTCCGAGGCTACGAAAAGCGTATCATTGGTAAAGCTGACAGCCGGATCATACCAGACCTCTACCTCAGGTCCCAGTTTTTCCCGGATACCTTCGAGTACCGTGGCGATGGAATCCGGGATACCGTGATAGTTTCCCAGCGCAGAAAAATCATTGTCGGCATTGGGGCCGAGGACGGCGATTTTGCGCACCTTGCGCGAAAGTGGTAGTGTTTCCTTTTCGTTTTTCAATAGAACAATAGATTTTCTGGCCATTTCGAGCGCATGTGCGCGATGCCTGGGCAGATTCAGTGCGGTATCCGGAATTTGCGCAAAAGGAACCCGTTCAGGAGGGTCGAACATTCCAAGTCGAAAACGGATCAGGAACAAACGAAACAAGGCCGAATCCAGTTGCGCTTCGGGCAGGGATCCCTGCTTTACCGCATCCTGCAAAGCAGTATAAACTGCATTTCCGCATTCCAGATCGGTAGTATGGATTAAGGCATCTATGGCAGCAGAAGCGCGGCTTGCATGGGTTTTGTGAAAGCTAAAAAAATCGTCTATACCCCAGCAGTCGCTCGTGACATACCCTTTGAACCCCCATTGACCGCGCAGGAGGTCTTGCATAAGCAGGTCGCTCGCACAGCAGGGCTGTCCGTACACGGCATTGTAGGCGCACATGACCCCCGCCACCTGCGCCTGCACGACCAGGGCTTTGAAAGCTGGCAGATAGGTATCCCAAAGATCCGGGGCATCGGGGATAATATTATCGGAATGGCGGGAAGGTTCCGGGCCGCTATGGACTGCAAAATGCTTGGCACAGGCCGCCGCCTTCAGGTATTTAGGGTCGTTGCCCTGCAATCCATTTACGAACGCGGTACCCATAGACGCGGTGAGGAAAGGGTCTTCACCATAGGTCTCCTGCCCCCTCCCCCATCTTGGATCCCGGAAGATATTGATATTAGGGGACCAGTACGTGAGCCCCATATAGCTGCGGTGGCCGAGACCGAGGCTTAGTGCTTTGCGGTGGACGGCCCTGCCCTCGGTAGCGGTGATATCGGCCATAGTATGCAGGGCAATCGTATCCCAGGTTGCGGCCAGCGCAATCGCCTGCGGGAAGACCGTTACCGGAAAAGGGCTGCGCGCAACCCCATGCAAGGCTTCGTTCCACCAGTTGTACCCCGGTATGCCCAGCGATGGCACTGCCGGCGCGGCGTGCATCATCTGCCCCACTTTTTCCTGGAGCGTCAACCGCCCCAATAAATCCAGAATGCGGGTTTCAAAAGGCAAAGCAGTATCCCACATCGGATAAGTGCGATAATCCTGGGCGCAGAGGATAACCGGGCAAAAAAGGAACAGTGTAATACTCCAGGTTTTCATCAAATATTTTAGAGATTGGTCCGTAATAAATGGTTAGAGCCTCCCGCCTGCGAAAGATAATCCATTCGGGAAGGCGTTGCAAAAAAAAAGTCAGGAAGAACCATTTTATCGCTTTTTCCGTTTTTCAAAAAAGCCTATCTGATGAAAAAGCAAATGACCCTGTTCTTTACAAAATACCGCAATGAAGTCATCGTCGGATGTCTCGTTTACCTTGCCCTGCTGATTAAAGATTGGGTGCCTGTCCTCTTAAGGCATCCGCAGTAAAAAAGCCTAAAAAAATATAAATACTAAAAAATCTTGTCTGGGAAACAAGAATGTGTATATTTGTGCCCGCGAAAAAACCGAACGGAACAGCTTCCCTGCCTTCCGTTGCGGCTGAGTCGCGGTTTCGGGGCGTAGCGCAGCCCGGTAGCGCACCTGCTTTGGGAGCAGGGGGTCCCAGGTTCGAATCCTGGTGCCCCGACAACAAAACAACCCAACTATCTGGATATCAGGTGGTTGGGTTTTTTGTTTTGGGGGGATGGGACAGGATTTTAGCCTTTCAAATACAGGGATAAAAAAGACGAACCCCGAAAGGACAGCAGTTAAGCCTGCCGGGGCTCGTCGTTGAAAGGTTTTGTGTATATCGAAGCACTGAAAGAAGATTAGCTATTTGTCAGTCTCCCTACTTAAACTACCATTTGTTAGGGCTGGCTTCTTTGGCAAGGATAGCACTGGCAGAGATGGAGATCCTGAAGGTGCTTTTCAAAAAGCAGCAAAGGTAATCGAGAAAACCTACACCGCTCCTTTCCTGGCACACAACCCCATGGAGCCCGTTAATTGCTACGCCCATGTAACGGCAGAAGGTGCGGATATTTATGGGCCAACGCAGGCTCCGGAATTCATCATGGGTACCCTTTCCGACCGGCTGGGTTTGCCAAAAGAAAAAATCCATATCCGGCTGGCCAGAATGGGTGGAGGCTCAATCTTCCGGTGGTGGCAAAAGTCCATGCCGCTGTTGATTGCGGGATTGTTATCAATCCTGGCGCTGCCCGGAATATGGGCGAAGGGGCCGTTGTAGATGGTATCGGCAACGCCCTTTATGGAGAAATTGCTTTTCAGGACGGCGTTCCGAATAAGATGAATTTTGACACCTACCGGATGATCAGGATGCGGGAAGCGCCAAAATCCATTGCAATCCACTTTGTAGAAAACCAGGAGGATCCTACAGGCCTTGGCGAGCCTTTTTTCCACCTGTATTTGCTGCATTGGCGAATGCGCTCTATAAAGCAACGGGCAAACGCTTTTATGATCAGCCATTCGGACCTCTGTTAAAGATATAGAGGATTGTTGAAGGAATTTAACCTGAACAGCATCTGCTTGCTATTGAATGTTTTATTACTTTCACCGTCGTAATGCTACTTATTTTGGTAAGTTTGCAATCCATTAAATTTATTCTTTTAGCAATTAATCAGATAACAGATGTTTGAAAGGAAAAAACTGTTTTTGCTCTTTGCAATGTTTCTGGGCTTGACGAGTTCAGTTTCGGCACAGAATACTACAGAGATATGCTATAATCCAAATCTGGTCAAGGATACTACAAAAAGGAGCATCAACTCAATGGCTATTTTAGATGTGAATGGCGATAGTATCAAAGTCAGCTATCATTCACCGGGAGTCCGAAAGAGAATTATCTGGGGAGGTTTGGTTCCCTATGGCGAAGTATGGGTGACCGGTGCTCATGATGCAACGTACATCGTCATGCCGAAATCCTTTGTGGTAGGTGGTAAAACCATACCTGCCGGCAAATACGCATTTTTTACTATTCCTGGTCAGAAAAGTTGGACCTTGATCATCAACAAGAACTGGGAGCAACATTTGGCATCCGAATATGATGAGAAAGAAGACATTGTCCGGGTCGAGGTGAAGCCCAAAAAAGTTGATCCTTTAGAACGACTTCAATATTTTATTGAAATGTCAAATGACAAAGAGGGTAAAATTTCCATGGCCTGGGAAAAGATCAGGATAGAACTACCATTTAGCTTTGCGGACTAAAATCCCTTTCTAATTTCAGTTAATATCCGGCAGGGATGATATTCCGCTGTGCACACTGCTCAAAATTGTGGTAGTTAAATTCTATGTTTTTTTGCCTTCGTTATCATCCTAATAATAAAGTGATAATTATAAAATCATAGCTGATGCTGCGCACCCTATTTACTGAACTTCTGATTCAAAATCAAGTAAGCTGTCAATTCTCGTTTAGTGCATTGAATACCCAAAATCTGTATTTCAGGCTTAATGATCAGGCAGCGTCAGCCGGCTTTATGTACCGGCATATTGGCGAGACAATGCATTTGTTCGGCTACTTTTTTGGTCTTCCTTCGAATGTTCCCAATACAACGATGGGCATGGCGGACAACGGTCAGGGTGAAAACCTGGCCGAAAGCCATCAATTGATTGAGCAAGGATATGCATTGCTACAAACGATAATAGATCGGACAGATGACCCTGAGTGGCAGAATGTTGTAGAAACCCCATTTTTCGGTACGGTGACGAAGGCGAGGTTATTTGCTCATGTGCTTTACCACAACGCCTACCATGCCGGTCAGATAGGCCTGACGCTAAAGAAAGGCCAATAATCTTGTCAGACTTCAGGTTGTAGTTACCTCAAACAGTAGAACAGAATTGATGTTGGCGGTGCTTTAAAAAGAGTTTTGGTCAACCCTGGAAAATTTACGCCCGAATTCAAACAGAAGGTAGTTTTGGAATCCCATAAAAAGCAAACGTCGTTAAGTGCGTCAGCACAGGCGTAGGATTTGCACCCTCATCAGATGGCGACCTGTAAGGCGCACTTTTACCAAATGCCGGGGAGATATTTGAAAAGAGGGCACAGGTAGTAAAGGCCTGGATTTTTAAAAATACGGGATGGCGCAGTCTCTAATGCGCGCATATCTACTTGCGGCCACTCCAAGCAATACCTGATTACCTGGCAGTTATTTTTAAATCCTTAAAATATCCTTCAGTCCCTACATCAACCCAAAGGCCAATATTACCCGAATGTATTGCGCCATGTTTAAGGTCATTTACGATCAAAGACGGTTCGTGATTATCGTTCAGATAGAGTTTGGCCATTGTGCCATTTACCACAATCTTCAGGGTTATCCATTCGTCCAGCCCCATATCGGCGTAGGATTCATAGATCTCAGGAGACTCTTTTCGCAGCCGGTCGAATTTATAATTGGGGTAGGAGAAGTATTGAATGGCCCGATTCCGTCTGACCTGTGCCTCTGCCCTTCCATTCGTGGGACGAATATAGATGGATTCAAACCTGGAATTATCTTCACTGATCCTGAAGGCAATGCCAATAAATCCTCGCGCATAATCCGGAGCATCATTCAGCAACCGACTCAGTACTTTTACCTCAATCACCCCATCGCGAAAATCTATACCCTTAACTTTTGCAAACGTTGGTTCGTCAACTGGAAGAATAGAAGGATCCTTAATCACTTTCAAGACAGGTAGATTGTCCCAGTCAGTAAAAGAGCAGGAGACCTGGCACGGTTCGATGATATCTTTACTTAAAGAAAGGAAAGAAAAATTGGACTTTTTAAGAAACGGGGAGATACTTTCCCAGGAGGCGGCAAAATTGTCGTTATGGCAACCATGCCCGGCATTAGGGATAATACAAATTTGATGATCCGGAATAAACCTCGCAGCACTGATGACCCGCTCGACAGGGTTTCCTTCATCTTTATCACCCGCCATAACCAAAACCGGGCATTTTATCCCGCTTAATAAATCCTTGCTTACAGTCAGCTGATTGTAACAATTTGCAACCTGCGTAAAAATCTCCTCCAGGCGATCGGGCTCGGGCATGAGTTTTAGTTGTTGTTCCCAGTAGCGTTTATCCATTGCTATTGCCTGGCTTGAGGTAAGCTGGAAGGCCCTAATTCCCGGTCTTAACTCCCCTGCTCCGATAACAATCATTTTTCTTACCCTATCCGGGTACATAGCACCTATTTTATAGGCAGTATAGCCACCATCGCTAAATCCAATCACAGTAACGCAATCTTTTGTAACGGCACTAATAACTGCCATTGCATCGTTGGCACGTTGATCAAGCGTTAAGGGAGCAGTCCCCATTTCTGATTTCCCATGACCCCGGGTAGAAACGCAAATAACCCGATAATGACGCTTTAACTTGTCAATAAGATCAGAAAATTCAATCGTTGAACCGAACAAGCCACCATGTAGCAATAGAATTGGCTCTCCTTCGCCATATACTTCATAATAGATTTTGGCATCGTCTGTTTGCACATATTGCCCGGCAGATGGGTTTGCTCCATACGGTGTTTTATTGACAACATGGGCTGGTTGAAAAGCGCGTCGAAGATTTTCCTGACCCAAAAGATCAGAGTGTATTGAAATACTGATGACACCTATAATCAAAATTGCTTTAAAACCTGCAATTAACGGATTCATATTATTTTATTACAGTAGGCAATTCTTTTATTCGATCGACAATACCCCGGCCAATTCAACAATTAATGCTACTCCTACAAAGCTAATATTTTGTTAGAAAAAAAGATTTAAAACAAGCATTTATTTCGTCATTATTAGGTCTAAAAGCATGCGTTACAAACAACTTAATATTGAATTCAACAAAAATTGGATCCATG
>Ga0068872_10001792_pt1 | contig 17070 bp, 18 predicted proteins | sample NOAtaG_7_FD_66441 | JGI IMG/M metagenome (GOLD analysis project Ga0068872, IMG submission 66441) | Freshwater lake microbial communities from Lake Erie, under a cyanobacterial bloom - NOAA_Erie_Diel1S_2200h metaG | ecosystem: Environmental > Aquatic > Freshwater > Lake | place: USA: Ohio, Lake...
ATTGAGCATGGCATCAATCCCGGTTTTGATCATTTTGTTGGGATTGATGTCGTCTACATAATAAGAATTCACCTCTTTCACCAGGGTGGCGAAAATGTCGAGATTCCGGGCAATGTCGAAGTATTTCTCGTTGGGCGTCTGCGCCGCAATGATTAACATTCCGCCCAATAGAATCAGCGTGTATCGGAAGCGGTAAAAAATCGGTTTCATTTATTCAAAAGCTTTTTTGGAAAGGATGCTCACGACTTTTGTCATTGCCTCAAGCAGGACCGGCCAGGCTGTCTTTTCATCCGGCTGGTAAAGAAACGCAATGTGCAGGGCTTTCATTTTATTTTCGGATGAAAGGCCGGAAATTTTTTCCGGCAGCGGATTCCGGCTCAGCCGCCATGCTTCCCTGATTTGTCTTTTGAGGCGATTGCGGTCATGCGCTCTGCGAAATTTTCGTTTCGGTACTGAAATCAGAATCCTGACAGGGTGTGCAGTTTCTTCTGCAGCGATTTCCTGCCATTGCCACGCAATCCTGAAAAGAGGAAGGTTGAATTTCTTTCCTGATGCAAAAAGCTCATCAATCTGCTTTTTACCACAGAGTCTTTCCTCTTTTGGAAATGCGAAGGCTTTCATCCCGTTTTTCAATAAAAAAGCCATCCGGAGGGATGGCTTGCAACAGGCTTTCCGTTCCGGCAAGGATTATTTGCCTTTCCTTTCGTCGGATACCGTTAATTTCTTTCTGCCGCGTGCACGACGACGGGCAATCACCGCCCTTCCGTTTGGTGTAGACATCCGCTGTCTGAATCCGTGTTTGTTAGTGCGCTTGCGTCTGCTTGGCTGGTATGTCCTTTTCATGCTTGCTCTGATTTTTCGGGAGCGCGAAATTAGATAAAAATTGTTTCTGCGATGCTTTTCAGACCTGAAAATTTCCGGAATTCTGTGAAAGAAATTTTATCATCTCTTTAAGCCACTGAAAATCAAAACCAAAAATGACTGCAATATGATTTTGCATTTGCTTTTATTTCTTCAGGGAGACCATTAGTTTTGCACCCCGAAATAAGAGCAAAATCTACCTCTATACATTATGTCAGCAAACAAAGGAAAAATCACCCAGGTAATCGGTCCGGTTGTGGATGTGGCTTTCGATTCTGAAAATGCCCATCTTCCCAAAATTCTTGACGCCCTGGAAATTACAAGGGAAAACGGCCAGAAGATTATTCTGGAATGCCAGCAGCACCTTGGCGAAGACCGCGTTCGCACCATCGCACTGGATTCTACAGAAGGTTTGCTGCGCGGAATGGAGGTAGTGGATCTTGGAAGTCCGATTTCCATGCCTACCGGAGACGATATCAAAGGCCGTCTGTTCAATGTGGTAGGAGAGGCCATCGACGGCATCAAGGCTCCGGCCGGAGCTTCCAAGCTTCCGATTCACCGTTCAGCTCCCCGCTTCGAAGACCTTTCCACTTCATCCGAAGTGCTTTTTACCGGTATTAAGGTAATTGACCTTCTGGAGCCCTATGTAAAAGGCGGAAAGATTGGTCTTTTCGGAGGTGCCGGTGTAGGGAAAACGGTACTTATCATGGAGCTGATCAACAACATCGCCAAGGCTTATGCCGGTCTTTCGGTATTCGCCGGTGTTGGTGAGCGTACCCGTGAAGGAAACGATCTTCTTCGTGAGATGATTGAATCTAACGTAATCAAATACGGTGAGGCATTCAAGCACAGCATGGAAGAAGGTGGCTGGGATCTTTCCAAAGTTGATGAAACTGAACTTGCCAAGTCTCAGGCAACCCTCGTATTCGGACAGATGAACGAACCTCCGGGTGCGCGTGCCCGTGTGGCACTTTCCGGTCTTACCGTAGCGGAATATTTCCGTGATGGTGACGGAACGGGTCAGGGACGTGACATTCTTTTCTTTATCGACAACATTTTCCGCTTTACGCAGGCAGGTTCTGAGGTGTCGGCCCTTCTTGGCCGTATGCCTTCTGCTGTAGGTTATCAGCCAACGCTGGCTACCGAAATGGGTGCCATGCAGGAGCGTATTACCTCCACCAAGCGTGGTTCCATTACATCAGTTCAGGCGGTTTATGTACCGGCGGATGACCTTACCGATCCGGCACCAGCTACTACCTTTGCCCACCTTGATGCCACCACAGTACTTAGCCGTAAGATTGCTGAGCTCGGAATCTATCCGGCTGTGGATCCGCTTGATTCAACCTCCCGCATTCTGAATGAAGCAACCCTCGGTGCAGAACATTATGGCTGTGCCCAGCGTGTAAAAATGATTCTTCAGCGCTACAAGGAACTTCAGGACATCATTGCCATCCTTGGTATGGATGAATTATCAGAAGAAGATCGTCTTGTTGTAGGCCGCGCCCGCCGTGTACAGCGTTTCCTCTCTCAGCCCTTCCATGTGGCCGAGCAGTTTACAGGTCTCAAAGGCGTACTGGTAGACATCAAAGACACCATCAAAGGATTCAACATGATCATCGATGGCAAGCTTGATCACCTTCCGGAGGCTGCTTTCAACCTGGTTGGTACCATTGAAGATGCCATTGCCAAGGGTGAAAAACTCATGGCAGAAGCTAAATAAGCCAATTCATTACATAACAGAATGGCATTTATGCAGGTTGATTTGATTACACCCGACAAGATGGCTTTTTCCGGTGAGGCAAGTTCGGTTCTCCTCCCCGGTTTGGACGGCTATTTCGAAATTCTTGAAAATCACGCCCCTTTGGTTGGTGCGCTGAAAAATGGCATTGTCCGGATTCGTTCCGGGCAGCAGAATCTTGAGTTCGGAATCAGTTCCGGTGTGGCTGAAGTTCTGGGTAATAAAGTTTCTGTTCTGGCGGATAGCCTTACATAGAAAGAAGAACAGAGAAAATTTTCTGTATTCATTACAATTTCTTGACCTATTTTAGCGTTTCGTAAGGCAGTGTATCGTCTTGCTGTTTCAGGTTTATGAAAAAATTAAAATTGTATCTGAAAAATATTGCCGGCATGGCAATGCTGTCGGCTCTGATTTTCGGTTGCGGACAGGGTAAGCCAACCAGCGTTAAGCCTGGCAATCAGAGTACCGCTACCGGTCTGGTCTATGGGCGGGAGGATGGCGACGAAGGTTTCATCGTTAAGGATTACAAGGGCCAGCCACCGGCGCCCAACATGATTTACATCGAAGGAGGCCGAACGGTCCTTGGTACGGGTGAGGAGGATGTCATGTACGCCCGCGACAATGTGGAAAGAACGGTTACCATCATGTCTTTTTACATGGATGAAACCGAGATTGCCAACATTCACTGGCTGGAATATATGTTTTTCCTTCGTCAGGACTCCGGCCACAATCCTGAGCTTTACGCACAGGCCATGCCCGATACCAATGTTTGGGTAAAGGAGCTTTCCTTCAACGATCCGTACCGCGATCATTACCTTCGTTATCCCGGTTTCCGCTACTATCCGGTTGTAGGTGTGTCCTGGGAACAGGCTACCGATTATGCCAAATGGCGTACCAATGTGGTAAATTATAAACTTGCTCAGGATGCAGACATTGAAGTAAGTCAAACAGGTTCCAATGGTCGTATTCCTCTTGAGTCGGGTGTCGTCGTTCCGGATTACCGCCTTCCTACAGAAGCAGAGTGGGAATATGCTGCTCAGGCTCTTATCGGAGTTCAGTACGGCGATGAGAACCAGACAAACCGCCGACTCTATCCCTGGGATGGTCACTCACTTCGTAATCCTTATGGGCGCGAAATGGGTAACTTCCTGTGTAACTTCAAGCGCGGCCGTGGTGATTATGCCGGTATTGCCGGTAAGCTGAACGATGGCGCCATGATCACCGATCAGATTTATGCCTATCCGCCCAATGACTTTAACCTGTACAACATGGCAGGTAATGTGAATGAGTGGGTAATGGATGTTTATCGTTCTCTGTCATTTCAGGACATCGAAGACCTTAATCCCCTCCGTCGTAATGAATACAGAGACCCAATCAAGGGCTCCTATGATGCTGAAAATTCACTCGTAGGAAACTTTACAAAAGGCAACGAGAATCCAAGCAACATGGAAATCGGAAGAAACAACAAACATCCTCGTGTGTACAAGGGTGGTTCATGGGCAGACGCCGCATACTGGTGCTCACCCGGTACCCGTCGCTTCTGGGCTCAGGATTCCAGTTCTTCTACCATTGGTTTCCGTTGTGCCATGATTCAGGCAGGAAGAAATTATTAATTCAGAACACAGGTTTTTCAGCATAGACCCCGCCTTTCGGCGGGGTTTTTGTTTTTCTTGTCTTGGCCTGACCGCTTTTTTTTGATTGATTGCACATGCCATGGCAAACGTCTTCAGCAGATTACTCAACCGGATTTTGCCGCCTGTTCAAAAGCAGCCTTCCATAGCCTGCATCATTAATTTCTGTACTCATGATTCCCGTTTCCTGAATTCCTGCATCAGGGAAGTATCCGGATTCGCGGATCAGGTAATTGTGGCTTGCTCTGATCATTTCTTTGACGGGATGCCTGAAAATAAGGAATTGCTGGAAAAAGCTGAAGCGGAGAATCCGAAGGCTCAGTTTATTTACCTGTCTTTCAACAGGGATGAAAGTTCTGATCCGCAGTACTGGGTAACGCTTTCCCGCTGGAATGCGCTTTCCGTTGTAGAGGATGGGACGGAATACATCCAGTTTCTGGATGCCGATGAAATTGTGGATGGGAAAAGAATGAAGCAGTTTCTGGATGCCTTCCCTTTGCACAGATTCAACATCATCAAGCTCGCTAATTACTACTACTTCAGAGAATCACGCTTTCGTGCCAGGTCTCTGGAAGACTCCGTTATTCTGGTCCGGAAAAACCTGCTTACACGCGAGATGGTTGTCGATTACCAGGACCGGAACAAGTCATGGGAAATGCTGCCGGAGCCAAAGCAAAGAATGGTGATGGGGTCTGACGATCGTCCATTGATCCATCACTTTTCATGGGTCAGAACAAAGGAGGAAATGCTGCGAAAGGTTCAGTCATGGGGCCACGCCGGCGAACGTAATTGGGTCAGTATGGTGGAGGAAGAATTCAGCAGGCCTTTTTCGGGAAAGGACTTCATTCATGGCTATGATTACGAGGAAGTTTCGCCGCCATTCCCTGAAACCGGACTCTGATTTAGTCCCCTCAAACTAAAAACCACGCTGAAAGCGTGGTTTTTGTACCCGGAGCCGGGGTCGAACCGGCACGTCTCGCGACACGGGTTTTTGAGACCCGCGTGTCTACCAATTCCACCATCCGGGCTGGAAAGGGATGCAAAACTACGGTTTTGAATTTTTTTTCAAAGACTTATTTAGTCTGATTCCGGCAATTATTCTGATTTTATTCTGAAGTGAAAAGCCAATTTCATTTTCAGCTTTTGGCTTCTTCGCAGAAATTTTACCTTTGTATAAACTATTGAACATTATGAACCGAATTGATAGAATCGAACGGGGAATTGAAGCCCTGCAATTAAGTCAGCTGAAGACGGATGCTCAACTGGCTAAGACAGATGCTCAGCTGGCTAAAACGGAGCGTATCCTGAGTGGCATCGGCATTAATCTGGGACATGCAGCTGAGGAGTTTTTTTCCCATAGTTTGCAGAAAAATAAGATTCTTGGTAAAATCAGGTTTGACGCAGTGGCGCTTCAGCTTAAAGCACACAAGGGTAAAGTTCAGGATGAATTTGACATTGTTATGTACAATGGTGATGCTGTTGGCATTGTGGAGGTCAAGCATAAAGTTCACCCTGCGGATGTGGAGCAGCTTATAATGCGCAAGTTGCCAAATTTCAAGGCCTTATTTCCCAAATATGCAGATGCTGCATTTTATCTGGGCATTGCCGGAATGAGCATTCCGCAGGAAGTGGTGGAAATGGCAGAAGACGAAGGAGTAGCCGTTCTGCGTCAGGAAGGCCGGGTTCTTGCTATGAATGACAATCTGAAGAGTTTCTGATTTCTCAGCGAAGCTTGTTGTAGTCAATCAGGCTGTATCCGATGAGGTGATCGTACCGTGCTCCGATGGGGCGGAAGTAAACCAGCACATCGTACATGTTCTCTGTCTGGTTGTAAGAACCTTCAAAAGCCACTTCATCCGGTTTCATGCCCGGTTTCATCAGGACATAGGAATAATTGTAAAAACCCTGTTTCAGTTTCAGCGTGGATTCATAGCGGTTTTTATCCCCCGTTTTTTTCATGCGAAATGATGGCAGAAGTCTCCAGTCGCTGAATAGCCCGAACAGATAAATATCTCCTTCTGGCTCAAAACCGGGATCGAAGCTGAAATGCGTTTCTACATAGTCTGCTTCTACGGCTCCCCGCCTGGTTTCAAAATTCTCAATTACAAAACGACCATTGGCATCGATCCATTGCGTAAGTGCAGTTGATTGTTTGCGGGGGGCCTCGGGCGTTACCCAGGCTTCCACCTTTTGATTGTCAAACCGGGTTCCGGCAATGTTTTGTCCGTTGAACCGGTAACTCCGCAGGTCGATTGCCCGGTATTCATTAAGGCCATGGAATAAATTCTCATTATTGTAGAAATGGTAATCCAGAAATTTTTGGTCATCTCGGATGAACATGGGCTTGAGGTCGTAGCAGGCATTGTCCCAGCGGCCATTTTGTCGCAGGACTACATTTACCATCTGAACAGGATTGAACAGTGGGAAATCTCCGTAGTGGATGCTGAAGTCAATCTGCTGACCTGTATTCCTTTGTGCCGGATCCAGCGGAAATTTAGGATCCAACTTAATGCTTACCGGGTTGTCGTATACCACAAAGCGTCTCTGGATTACAACATCCGACTGGTTCTGATTGCGGTAAACTACCAGAACATAATTGCCGCTTACTTTTGCCCTTGGCACATCCAATGTATAGTGAGTGTAGGAGGTGCGGGTATTCAGCGAAAGTTCATAATTCTCCACAAAGAATTCATTGTAACCCTCCATAAATTCAAAGTCGTTGAGAATTGATTTTTCCCAGTCGCGGTTGCAGTGAATCAGCCTGAAATTGTAGTTGTGATACTGATTTCCCAGTTCATCAAATTCCATCCGCATGAATTTTTCACCTTTCAGATACAGGACGGGAAAATCAAGGACATGAGCCGTTTGCTGGTCGGCAGGGTAGAAGAGAACCGTACGAATGTCTGATCCCGGCGTTGCATCCTCAAAGGGCGCTGCACGGAGTATCTGGCAGAAAATCAGCAACCATAATGACAAAATGCTATGCTTCATTCCTCTGTTTTTTTGAAATTTGTTCTAGGAGTGTATTGGCCTGAGCAATCAGACTGTTCTTTTCATCGTTATAGACAATGAAATCTGCCCGCTTCAGCTTCTCCTCATCGCTTAGCTGGCTGGCCATAATGGCTTCAACCTGAGAAGAAGAACGCTGGGGATCACGGACCGCCAGCCTTTCTTTGCGCAGAGAAGCCGGTGAAATTACCAGCGCAGTGAAATCCAGCTGCCGGGCAATATCAGCCTCAAATAATAGAGCAGCTACCTTCAGTACGAAGGGATGATTTTGTTCTTCCAGCCATTGCCGGTATTGCAAAGCCACGGCCGGGTGTAGAATAGCATTCAATGCATTTCTTAAACCTGGTTCTCTGTAAATTTTGTCTGCGATGAAGCCTGTATCAGGGAAACCATCCGGTCTGTAAGACCCTTCTCCCAACAGGCTGATGACCTGTTTCCTGATATCCGTTCGAAGATATAGTTTTTTGGTCTCCTGGTCTGATTCGTAAACCGGTACGCCCATCACGCTGAAAATCCGGGCAAATACGGATTTTCCGCTGCCGATTCCTCCCGTAATTCCCAGCTGAAATGGAATTTTATCGCCCATATACCCGAATCTTTTTTGACTCCGGCTGCGGATCTGAAATTATCTGCGGGTGTTTTGTGATAATCAGTTCAACCGTAGAATCGGCAGGATTGAAGGTTGCCATGTCAGCAACCAGCCTGAAACCGCTGGACTGAACCTTCTCTCTGTCGGGTATGGCTACCAGATAATGCACCCTTTGCCGGTTTTCTTTCAGGTAAAGTCCGGGCTGCTTTTCCGCATGATCAATTTCAATCGGTATTTCCAGCTCATCTTCCAGCGCAGAGCGAATGCTGAAATGCACATTCACCATATCAGGGCCGTATTGAAGCAGTTCGTTTTTCGGATACTCATCCTGAAAATCAATGCTGATGTTCTGGTCAAAGGATTCCTGCACATCCTTTCCACTTATGCTGATTGGAAGCTGAGGCGGAAGGCTTCTTATCAGACTGGCTGCACCTGTAAATCGGATGCTGGAAGGGGTTATTTTGACCGGACTGGAAATTCGGTAGCCGTTCTTCACAGAAAAGTCTTTTAAATCGGCAATCAGTTTGATTTCCCTGCTTTCGATGGGGTCAAACCGACAAAAAATGCTGTCGGTAAGAACGCCTTCAAGTTTTACAGAAGGCATCATTTCCCGCATTTTCCCCTGCCATTGTGCCGGATAAAGATTAAGCGTTTGAAGCGGATTAGAAACCATCACATTCAATACAGAAGGATTTCTCATCCAGATGGCTCTGACCAGATCCCATCCTCTTCCTTCGGCCTTGATTTCTACAAAATCCGGAAGGCTGGCTACAGGTACATATAGTTTCTGATTGAACTGATAGCGAACCGGAACTTTTATGTTGTGATGATACACCTTCCCCATGGCATTAAGAAACCAGAAAAGGCTGGAAACCAGAATACAATAACCTATTATCTCCCAATCCCGCTTTTCCTTTCTGAGTGCCGACTGATAAAAATGGCGGAAGAAAAGGAGAAGGGAATTCATTTGAAACGGGATTAAGATTCTGCCTGAGTCTGAACTCTCTTACTGCCTTCCAGGGAAATGGCGGAGCGGTCGAATTTCAGGCGCATACCACGCTCAACTTCAAGCTGAATGGTCAGGTCATCCATTTCGTAAATCTTACCGTGAAGACCGCCGATTGTTACCACCTGATCGCCCTTCTTGAGTTCGGAAAGAAACTTCTTCTGGTCATTCTGTTTCTTTTGCTGCGGCCTGATCATAAAAAAATACATTACAAGAAAGGCAGCACCCATGGTAATGAGAAGGGAGAAATCAAGTCCGCCCTTAGCCTGTAGAATTATGAAATGGAAACTCATTGATTATCGTTGTTTGTTTTTGGTAACACATCCCCTTCCAGCCAGATTTCAGTCAGTTGTGGATTGGTATTGGCTGTGATTACTACTTTTTTACTTTGCTTACCCTGCTTTCCATCAGAATTGAAAGTGGCTTTGATGACGCCTTTTCCTCCCGGCTTGATTGGTTCCTTCGGCCATTCAGGAACGGTGCAGCCACAGGAAGCCGAGGCATTTGAAATCAGCAGATCACTTTTGCCGGTATTGGTGAAGGGAAATTCATGACTTACCTCATCGCCTTCACGGATGGTGCCGAAGCGGTAAATGGTATCCTGAAAGGCAAGGACTGCTTTCTCTGAATCAGGGACAGTCTGTTCCTGCGCCTGTTTTCCTTCGGCCGGTCCGCGGTCGCAGGATGACAAACCGGCCAGCGCCATAAAGCCCAGCATAATGCTGCAAAAGGATGCCTTATTCATCAATTAAACGTGCTTTCCTTTAATCTGGTTGATCTGACCCATCAGTGCCTCCACATCACTGAGCAGTTTTTCTGCCTCTGCTTTTGTGTCGGAAATGATGCGTTCACCTTCTGATTTGGCAGCCGAAACAGGAAGCTCCGACTGATCTTTCAGTTTCTTCAGCATGTCCATTAGCTTTTCGCGGTAGCGATCCAGTTGAAAACTGATTTTATCCCTGGTATTACGGCCTTCATCCGGGGCATATAGAATACCGATGGCGGCTCCGGCTGCAACTCCTGCCAGAAAACTCAGTAAAACGGTTCCTGATTTACTCATAAGGTCTTGAAAAATTGGATTGGGCCTGCAAGTTAAGCCCCGATGCGGATTTTCGGAAGCTTTTTTTGCAACAGAAACAGGTAAAATACGATGCTGAAATCAGCGGTTGTCCAGCATTCCTTTGGCAGATTTTTTGATGCTGCCTTCCTTTTGCAGGATTTTTGCCATTTTATCTACAACACCGTTGATAAAGGAGCTCGAGCCGGGGGTGCTGTAAGCCTTTGCAATCTCAAGGTATTCGTTGATGGTAACCTTCACCGGAATGTGCGGGAAGTTGCGCATTTCATTGATGCTGAGAAGAATCAGGTATTTATCGAGCAGAGCCACACGGTCCGAATTCCAGTTGGTTATCACGCCCGAAAGTAGCTTTTCATCTTCTTCCAGATTCTGAAGGGATGACTCAAACAATAGGTTGAAAAACCGGGCGAATTCCTCATTTTCGTCCTCATCACGGACGAATGCTACAGGTTCGCCGGCAGTGAGCCTCCGGTAGGTTTCCTTCAGCGCAACCTCCAGCAGAATCCGGTTCTCACTCCATCGAAGGTCAATTTCTTCCATGATTTCATTGAAGATCTCGGAGCGGAGCAATTTCCGGTACAGGACCTTGAAAATCTCATGGTCGTTTTCCGCTGTGCTTTCTTTCAGATCGCGGTATTCCCGGTATTCCGGCAATTCGCGGAAGAGGACCGGATAGAGCCGGATGATCCATTCCGGGTCGATGCTCCGGAAGGCATTCGGAGCGGCGCCCCTGTCAGGGTAGAGGGCATCCTGTAAAACCGGCAGGAATGGATGCTGCAGCATTTTGAGGGTGTGGGGCGCACTGGCCTCCTGCGGAAGAAAGCCTGTTGTGCGGTTTTCTTCTTCCTGTTCCAGCTGCATGGTAAGGGCAAGAAAAAGCTGCCAGAAAAAGACCTCTTTCTCCGATTGCCTTTTGATGTCACTTTGAATGCCATCCAGAATGCGCTGTTTTTCCTGCTTATTTTCCTGATGCCAGTCGATGACAGCCTCTTTCGCAAGGGCAGCCAGCCAGCGTTGCTTGTCTTGCAGTTCCTCGGCTTCGGATTTGCCATCGAAGGCGTCGTCAAGCAGCAGGGGCAACAGTGCCTTGAAGCCTTCTTTTTCAAGGGCTTCTGCATTGTAGAACTCCGGAATTTCGATGAGGCGGGCAAAAACCCTTCGTCTGGCTTCTTCCAGGTTAACCGAACGGTTGTTCAGATAGGTGTACAAGGCCTGCATAGCCTTAATCCGGATTACCCTGCGCATGACGAAATAAAAGAGCGATTAGGGTGCAAAACTCAGCATTTCAGGGCGTAAGTCAAAATCTATAATGAGGGATTTTCGAGACAGAGAATTTATCTGGGTGAAATGGCTGAAGCCCTGAATAGCGTTATTTTGTTCTGCCGAAAACAACTGGAACCGGCAGAAACCTTCTATCCAACTAAGATCAAAAATATTGAAAATTAATACTTTGAAAACTTTGTGTTTGTCTGTTTTTTGAAAGCCGACTTTGCAGCGCCGTTCCTGATTCAACCAAAATAGCTTTTGTTTTATCTGCACTTTTTACTTGATCAAAAAGAACATAAAAAATTCTGCAGAGTCCGCCGTAGGCGACCAAGAAAATTCGATCGGCCTCCACTGGGACTACAGCTCCTCCGCGAATTTTCTTCCTCCCCGCGCAGGAAAAATGTCTTTGCTAGAGAAAGACCAGAATAGATTAAAATCCGACAATCATTTCCAGTCAATATCGTTAAGAGCGAGGTTTTGGTGTACAATTGGCCTACTTACGGGTTTTTGATTGTAAGTCAATTATTTACAGTCTATTTGTATACGAGCATAACCTTATTCATGCTGCAGCCGGAACAAAGCTCCGGGAAAATCCGGCTATAGAAAATCCTCCAGCCGGATGGCCTGATGGGATTCTGCCTTAATGCAGCGCCCGTCTTTTAAAAGCAGCAATTGGGGAGACTGGTGTTCGATACCGGTATCCGCGGCTATGCGATTCGAAATTTCCCTGAAATTCAGAAGGTCCAGGTACCAGGCAGAAACCAGAGACTGTGTTTCCGGCTTCCAGCTGCGGTTGAGCCGGTCGAGTGCCATCTGGCTGATGGAGCAGCGGGTACTGTGTTTGAAAACCAGCACCGGTTTTTCGTGCGATTCCCTGATGATGTTTTCCCAGTCGGCGGAAGATTCAAGATTGTTCCAGAAATTCATGTGGCAAAGATAGTAATCTGAGTTGGCGGTTCAGGCGAATCCGGCAACAATTCATCCCAGATAATGCATTAGAACTTCGTTATGAGAGCCTAACATGCAATAAAGCAGCGCCTTTTATTCGAAATTCGTAGCAGCGCTACGGATACAGAAGAAAAGGCAGCGAAGATTCTGTTTGAAGCAGGTTAGGCTCGGAATAGATTTTCTAATGCGTTTTCTGGGTTCATAATAAAAAAGCCTGCCTCTTTTGTGGAGACAGGCTTTTTTATCGTTTGTGATCCCGCTTGGATTCGAACCAAGGACCACCTGCTTAGAAGGCAGGTGCTCTATCCAGCTGAGCTACGGGACCGGTTTTTTGTCCTTTCAGTTATCCGGACCTAAGACCTTCCCGATTAAAATCGGGATGCTTTGTCCAGATTGACCCAGGGGACCGGTTTTGCGGTGCAAAGAAAAACAAATTTGCGCTTCTTTTCAGCACCTGATCTGATATTCCGGCGATTTTCGCTGCGGGCTTAATTTCCCTCGTCAGCCTTCTGCTGCTTTTGTACCTTTGCCACCATGAAAAAGCGCAAGCCACAGGATTCATTCGTAAGCTCTACGGAGTTTGTTCTTCCCAACGATACCAATACGCTCAATAACATGATGGGCGGAAGGATGATGCACCTTATGGACATCGTGGCCGCCATTTCTGCGCAGCGGCACAGCGGCCGGATTGTGGTAACCGCATCGGTGGATAATCTGAATTTCACCAAACCCATTCCTCTGGGATCGGTGGTGACCATTTCCGCCAATGTTACCCGGGCCTTCAATTCCTCCATGGAAGTGCGGGTGGTGGCGGATCTGGAAGATAATATGCGCGGCATCCGGGAGCGTTCGAATGATGCCTTTTACACTTTCGTGGCAGTGGATCAGAATGGTCGTCCTATTGATGTTCCGGAAATTGAACCGGAAACAGAGGAAGACTGGAAATGGTACAACGGAGCTATGCGCCGGCGCCAGGTGCGCCTCATTCTGGCAGGCCGCATGAAACCCGAAGATGCCGAAGACCTGAAAGCGCTGTTCAATGCAGGAAAGCCTGACTAATCTTTCCCGAAGTTTTTTCGATGTAGAAGTAGCCGGCCAGACGCTCAGGCTGCATGCAGGCTGCTTCGCCGAATGGCGGGAAGAAAAGACCATCTTCATAGCAGATGCCCATCTGGGAAAAATTGCCCATTTCAGAAGATCCGGCTTCAACCTTCCGGGAGAGGCAGGCAGCGATACCTTCTCACGGTTAACTGCCATTATGGAAACAATCCGCCCTCAGCGTCTGATTTTTCTGGGTGATTTGTTTCATTCTGATTTCAACGAAGATTTTCCGCGCTTTGCCGAATGGAGGAAGCATTTCCCCGAAACCGATGTCCTGCTCATTCCGGGAAATCACGACCGGGCAGGAGGAAAGCATCTGCCCAGTCTGGGCATCCGGGTAGAAAATCCACAACTGCTGGGTCCCTTTTTCCTGCAGCATGAACCAGAAAAAACCGACAAGGGATTTCTTCTTTGCGGCCACCTGCACCCGGCTGTTTCATTGTCCGGAAAAGGCCGGCAGCATCTGCGTGTTCCGGCTTTCTGGTATAAGCCCGGATTTCTTTGCCTTCCGGCATTCGGCAGCTTCACCGGGCTGGCCCGTATTGAGGCAGAGAAAGAAGATGTATTTTTTGCCATAAGCGGTGAAAACATCCGGCGGATTCCGGCTGGTATTCTGTAAATCCCTCCCACGAAATTACAACAAGCTGTATGTCTGTTTACCTGATCGGCCTTCCCGGAAGCGGAAAAACAACCATCGGAAGGAAGCTTGCTGAAATGCTGAACCTTCCTTTTTTTGACCTTGATTCGGAAATTGAAAAAGAAACAGGGAGCAAAATCGCCGAACTGTTTGAGTCAGTAGGGGAGAGTCTTTTCCGGGAAGCCGAAAGGAAATGCCTGCAGCATTTTATTAAAACAGGGGATTTTATCCTTGCTACCGGAGGCGGAACAGTCTGTTATCATGATAATATGAATCGGATGCTGGCATCCGGAACGGTCGTGTTTCTGAATCCGCCGCCGGAAGAAATCCTGCGAAGGCTGAATTCGGAGGAAACCCAAAAAAGGCCCCTGTTTTCAAACGCAGAATCCATTGTGGAAAGACTGAATAGCCTTCTGAATGAAAGAATAGGCTTTTACCGGCAGGCGCATATTACCTGGTCGGGCAGTGATGTTGCAGAACTTGCTGCTTTGCTTCGGAACTGAACTCAGCTTTCGCTTTCAGCCTCTGACTTATATTTGGATATTGCCTTCAGAATGGATTTCGCCAGTTTATCCTGACCTTCTTTACTGGCCAGACTTTTCTCCTCCTTTGAATGGCTGAGATAGCCAAGTTCAATAAGCACGGCCGGCATGGCTGTTTTCCAAAGTACGAGAAAGCCTGCCTGCTTTACTCCGCGGCTGTTTTTTCCTTCAAGCGATTCAAAATGCGTTTCTACTTTCTGAGCGAATGAAAGTGAGCGGTCGAGATAAGCGTTCTGCACATTGGCAAAAAAGATATGAGCCATAGGGGAGGAGGGGTCGAAACCACCGTACTTTTTCAGGTAGTTATCTTCCTTTAATACGACGGCATTCTCTCTTTTTGCCACATTGAGGTTCCCTTCGGAAGTGTGCAGACCCATGGCGTAGGTCTCAGAACCGCAGGCATGGGATGGACCGGAATTGCAGTGAATGGAGATGAAAAGATCGGCCTTGTTGCGGTTGGCAATGGCTGCCCTTTCATGCAGTTCGATGAATTCGTCGGTTTTCCTTGTGTAGATGATTTTCAGGTCGGGGTACTTTTCTTTCAGGAGCTTGCCCAGTTTTAGTACAACCGAAAGGGCCACATCTTTTTCTTTGGCCTTTTTGCCGTGTGTGCCCGGATCTTTTCCGCCGTGTCCGGCATCCAGAACAATGGTTCTGAGCCGGAAATCCGGAAGTGCCGGTGCAGGAGGGTGAAGTCCTGACAGTGGCAGAAAAAGAAAGAGAAGAAGTGTTTTAAATGATTTGGTTGGCATTGCTTACCGAAACCGTAATTTCGCCCCAAAATTGCAAAAAGCATTGTAAACCCCAAGGCCTTGCCAAAGCTCCTGATTTTCCTGCTGATCTTTTGCCTGCCGGCTGCCATACAGGCACAGCAAAAGAAGCCGGCAGGCAGGAAAAAAGGTGGTTCTGTCCGGAAAATTGTTCCGGTATCTCCAAAGCCTGCGAAAGTTCCCGAAGCTGCCAAAAAAGATTCGCTGAAGGTCCCTGAGGTTGTCCGGGTACTGGAAGATACCAGCGCAGTTTTCACACAGGCCGAAGACAGCAGTGCCCAGGCCCTGGAGGATGAAGTAAAGTACCAGGCAGAAGACTCGGTTGTGTACGAGGCCGGTACTTCCAAAGTCAGGCTTTACGGCAATGCCACCGTGGATTACACCGACCTTAGGCTGACAGCCGCCTTCATTGAGGTGGATCTCAGCCGCAATACGGCCTTTGCGCATGGAGTGGAAGATTCCAGCGGCCGCCGCAGAGGAAAGCCGGTTTTTACTCAGGGATCGGATAAGTACGAGGCGGAAGCCATGACATACAATTTCCGCAGTAAAAGAGCGAAAATTCAGGGTGTGGTAACCCAGCAGGGTGAAGGCTACATTCACGGCGAATCGGTGAAGAAAACGCCGGAAAATGAAATGTACATCCGGGATGCACGCTACACTACCTGTAACCAGGAGCATCCGCACTTTCACATACAGGCCAGCAAAATCAAGGTTATTCCTGGTAAAAAGCTTGTTACAGGTCCGTTCAATCTGCACTTCATGGATTTGCCCACACCCCTGGGTTTTGGTTTCGGCATATTTCCTACGCCCAAATCCGCCACATCCGGCATCATTGTGCCAACCTATGGTGAGGCTGTTGACCGCGGTTTTTTCCTTCGCAACGGCGGATATTACTGGCACATCAACGATTATGTGGATGCCCGTTTTCTCGGGGATATTTACTCCAAGGGGAGCTATGGCTTCTCGGTTATTTCCTCCTACAAAAAACGCTATTCCTTCGGCGGGAATGTGGATATACGATACAGTTTCCGCAAGGCCGGAGATGATGATCTTACGCCGGTGGGGAAAGATTTCTGGCTGAACTGGACGCATACGCCGGAAACCAGAGGAACTTCTTCTTTTTCAGCATCGGTTAATCTCGGAACATCCAGTTTCAATCAGCGGAATTCATTTTCTACCAACAACTACCTGTCCTCGTCTTTTTCATCCAATATTGCCTATTCTAAAACTTTCCGGGGTACACCCTTCAGCATGGGCATCAATGCCCGGCAGCAGCAAAATGTGGTAACCAATCAGGTGGACCTTGAGCTGCCATCCTTTAACCTGAACATGAACCGGATTTTTCCATTCCGGGGAAAGTCGGGCAGCAGTAAAACCTGGTACCAGAAAATCGGGATAGCCTACAACTTGACCGCCCAGAACAGCATCAGCAATGCACCGGTTTCCGGAGCGGCGGTTTCGGGAGTGAAACTTGTGCAGGAAGTAAATCCCCTGCGGGATAGTCTGCTGCCTTTTTCACAGGAAAATTTCAGGCCTCTGCTGGACAGAATGCGCAGCGGAGTAAGGCATTCAGTTCCGGTTTCAACCTCTTTCAGCTTTCTGAAGTACCTTCAGGTTTCACCTTCTTTTAATTATGAGGAATACTGGTACCGGCAGCGGCTTTCCTACAGCTGGATTGAGTCGGAAAGGGCAGTGGATGTGGATACCATCCGAAAGTTTTCCAGAGCCTACCAGTACAGCGGCAGTGTTTCGATGCAGACCCGGCTTTACGGAATGTTCTTTATCCGGAGGGCAGGAATTGAAGCCATCCGGCATGTGATGAATCCCAGCATCAGTTTCAGCTACCGGCCGGATTTTTCAGATCCCAGATATGGAATGGTACAGGAAGTGCAGG
>Ga0068872_10001793_pt1 | contig 17065 bp, 13 predicted proteins | sample NOAtaG_7_FD_66441 | JGI IMG/M metagenome (GOLD analysis project Ga0068872, IMG submission 66441) | Freshwater lake microbial communities from Lake Erie, under a cyanobacterial bloom - NOAA_Erie_Diel1S_2200h metaG | ecosystem: Environmental > Aquatic > Freshwater > Lake | place: USA: Ohio, Lake...
CTGTCCTTCTATGCCCCGCCCGCTGATATTAATAACCTGATTTGCCGGATTAGGAGCAATGGTTAGGTTTCTATTTTCGAATTTAGACTCTAATCCAACCGAATTATCAATCGTAATTACATAGTCTTGTGTTTCTCCTGTAAAGAATAATGTACAAGCATCCGATGCTCCAAAGATGGAGTTACACGTTCTTATTCTCATTCCGGTTTCTCCTAAAAGAGCTGTTTGAGGTACTGTAAAGAATGCGTTTGCAGGAGTTCCGGCTGTTTGGTTACTTGCAATAAAAATAAATTCGGCCATTTCATAAACCCCATTTCGATTGTAATCAATCCACATTCCAATATTTGCCGTACTATTAGCTATAACCCTTATGTTGTAAATCTGCCCTATTCCCAAATTATCGGTAACGGCGGAAGATGGAAAAGAGGTATAAGCCGGACCACCAGTTGAACACTGATTGTAATTGATGAGGTCTTCAAAAACAATCTCAACACCTAAAATACCGGTATTATTGTCGCAAAAGTTATTTTGCAAACCGGTATTACAATAACATAAATTAAAAGGTTTAACCGTAACCTTAATCGGAATAGAAAACGAAATTCCAACACCGCAAGTTAACTTACATCTGAAGAAACGAGTAACGTTTAGCGTGTTGGTAGAATATACAGCCTGATAGGCTCCAGTTATGTCATTCCAGTTAACACTATCGATAGATGATTGCCAGGTATATGTTTGTCCGGAACCAAAGCTATTACCCGCCAAACTCAGGTTAACACTATTGCCAAAGCAAATCTCAGTTTTATTTGCTTGAGTATTACCTGCCACAGGAGGGTCTGTACAAGGCCCCGGATCAGTTAATACTACCGTATAATCTTCAGTTTCGCCCCAACTATATGTTTCGCAGGGCCCTGGGCCCTGTGTTTCGCTGAGTACTATGCGCATTCTGGTTGTTCCACTGGAAGCAATTATCGGAACATCTATATTTCCGGTAAGCGTCATACCGGTATCGGTTGTAATTCCTAATACAACCTGCTCTTCAGGCACTTCAAAAATACCATTGATGTTATAATCAATATACACACTTATCTCACAATCATAGAACACATCCTCGTTTATCTGACTGACTTTAATAGGATAAGTACTTCCTTTTATTAAAGTTGTTGAAATATTGGTAAAATCGGTATAGGTATTAACGGAAGTTGGATTATTTAACGGCGGTATATTAGAACCGTTATCAATAGTATTAAATACTACTCTTCCAATATCGTCATCAGCGGTATTGGTTGCGTAACTGAAACAATAACATTCAATAACCGGTTTTAGGCCTATAAAAATAGATGCTGTAGACAAAGTAGATGATCCGCATGTGGTTGTAAACCTTACATAAACAGGAGTGTTTAGGGTGTCGCTGTAAATTATATCAGTCTCATTTAACAAGTCTGTCCAGTTACTGTTGTCGGCAGAAACTTGCCATTGATTGGTTTGTCCGGCTCCATAGGCATAACCAACAACTCCTAAAGTATAAGGGGTACCCGGGCAGAGAAGGGTGTCGCTAACATTTATACTGCCTGCTAAAGGTGGCTCTGTGCATGGGCTTGGTTCAATAATACTTAAAATATAATCCTGCGTTTCTCCGCTTCCAAAAGACAAGCACGAACTTGTTGCATCGTTTGTATTTCCCGTGGCGCGAACCCTAACCCGCATGCCTATTTTGCCTATTGGGATTGTGGTTGGAACAACAAACGAATATAACGTAGGAACATTTGTTAAAGAAGATGTTGAAGGCTGAAACCATTCGTAAGTATCATAAAAACCATTTTGATTAAAATCAAGCCAAACCGAAATTATTCTGCTTGCGTTAGTTGTAATAGAAAACTGATAGGTATTTCCTTTTACAAGAGTTGCGGTGGTGTTTCCGGAATCAATAAAACTAATAAAGGGCGATGCACCGTTATTACAAGTTAAGCTATTGTTTAATGAAGTGCCTGTTATTGCAATATTATTAATACTAGCCGTGCAGGAGTTAGAGTGTATAGGTGTACAATAACAAGAAATAGATGGATTAAGGTATAGTTTAATCGGATCTGAATATTCGGTACTAGCGCCGCATGTTATAGATGCTCTTATGAATGTATCTTCAGTAATTGAAGCAGAATAGGTGGCTTCGTTTGCTCCACTAATGTTTGCCCAGTTTACACCATCGGCAGATGTTTGCCATTGAATAACCTGACCAATACCAAAAAATATGGAGTCAAAACTTAATATAACATTCTCGAATGCACATAACGTAGTGTCGCTAACCACAATGTTCCCTACAAATGGAGGCTCCGTACAAGGGGTTGTGGGTTCAAATTTAATTTTAATATTCGGACGGAAATTTGATAGTGTTCCAGTTGAGGTGGGTGGATTTCCATCTGCTTGCCAATATTGAAAGCTATTGTTTAAGGTGCTATTATACCTGAACCTTTTTGCAGTTGCATCTTCTATACCGCTTCCTCCTCCATTAACTTCTATAATTATTTTTAAGGAGCGGGCATTATTGTATACAAAACCCGTTGAGAAAGGTATGTTTACATAGTTACCGGACACGAAGTTAGAAATGGTCTGATTAAAAACTAACGTGGCGCCTTGTTCCTCGGATGTAACGGTGGTATTAGTTAAAAAATAGGTGCTATCCGTTTCTTTCACGAAAACTTTAACCGGAACGGCCTCAGGCAAAAAGGCTGAATCTAAAAAAAATGAAATTCCTGTAATGGTGCCGCTTAATCCTACTTCTGATCCACTGTAAATAATTGCAGAACGTTCAAATCCCCAATAACTTCCTAATGGTTTTCTAAGTATGGTGTTTCCAGGCAAACCTGTAGTAGGGGGGTTTCCGTTAGGGATAATAACCATTTGACCAAATAACGTAATCGAAATTAATAAGGCAGATAAGGTAATTAATAAGCTTTTCATCTAAAAAATTTTCGCAAAAGTATGCTAAATCAGATGGAAAATCAATTAATATTTTGGAAGAAATTCAAAAGCTGGTTTTCCTTTAGCCCATACTAATTGTGGTAACGGAAACTTGATAACATTTAAGCATCTTAAAAACCTTCTCCATTTGGGGTCTTTAACTGGTAATTTAGTCCAATCTATATCCAAAGAAATCATATATTGTCTGTAACGCAATTGTGAACTAAAGCCTAATTCCTGTTGTTTGCTGGCAGATGCTGCAATCATCCCATTTGCTCCATATCCAAAAGAAAGTTGGAGGGCCTTGTACCAGCCGTCTTGCTTCATAAAAGCAAAAGGGCTGGCCGACAACCAATAAGACTGTGCATTGTAATCTTTTATTAATTGGGATGGAAAATTATTTCCTAATAACTCGGGTCGAAGTGCTGCAAAAGGCGAAGGAATATAAAGAAACTTTAATTGAATTTTTTGTTCATCCCAAAGTGCAATTTGTAACGCCGAAATGGCGCTACCACTTATATTGGCAAGTAAATCTCCTGCCGAAAATCCCCAGCCACCCGAAAAACCATCCATTGCTTCAATGCCGGCAAAATAAAGATTACTGGCCGCAACAGAAAGCAGAAGGGATTTGCTTTTTGAATACCCCACCCATCTGTATTGATTATTTAATAAATCAGTGAAATGATACGACCCATATATATGGCCCATCTTATCAACTTGAAACCACTCTTTATTATCATTAAAAAAATGGAAACGGCCTGTATTATAGTCTTTATACCATGCATTATAAAAACCCGTGTAAAGAATACCGCCAGTTACTGCTTGAGAAATAAACAAACTTTTTTTAAAATGAGGTTGAAGCGTATCGGCGACTACCTGCTGAGCGTTGTTTGTTTTATAAAAAAGAATGGATAAAAACAAAAAAGGTAAAAGTGTTTTTTTAAATTTCATTACCTATTTGTTTAACATTAAATAGTATTAATTTAGTTTTTCGAGAGCAGACTTAAGCCTTTTGATGGCTTCTATTAATTTATCATCGGAGGTGGCGTAAGATAAACGTATGCAATTATTATCACCAAACGCCTCTCCTGCAACTACTGCAACATGTGCCTCATTTAGTAGATACATAGACATGTCGTATGAATTCTTAACAACTGTTCCATTATAGGACTTGCCAAAAAAAGAGGTGATATCTGGAAACACATAAAATGCGCCTTGGGGAATATTACATTTTAATCCTTTAATTTCGGCTAATAAATTCAACACTAAATCGCGTCTCTTTTTAAAAGCCTCACGCATAGTGTAAGTAACACTTGGTTCGGCCAACATGGCTGCTATTGAGGCGCGTTGTGCAACCGAACATGTTCCACTTGTAAACTGTCCTTGCATCTTCTCGCATGCCTGTGCAATTGGCAATGCAGCGGCAATATATCCAATTCGCCATCCAGTCATTGCAAAACCTTTAGAAACGCCATTAACCACTACAACCTGATCTTTTATTTTTTCGAACTGCGCAATACTTTCGTGCCTTCCTGCAAAATTAATTAGTTCGTATATCTCATCCGAAACGCAGTAAATATTGGGGTAATTGGCTAGTACATTAGCTATTGCTCCTAACTCTTCCTTACTGTATAAACTTCCCGTTGGATTGCAAGGAGAACTAAAAATTATCATTTTGGTTTTAGATGATATACTTTCCTGAAACTCCTGTGCTGTAAATTTAAAATCGTTATCTACTGATGTGTGAATGTATTTAACCGTTCCTCCGGCCAATTTTATCTGATCTGAATAGCTCACCCAGTAAGGAGTGGGAACAATTACCTCGTCTCCTTCATCTATTAAACTTAAAAAAACATTAGCCAGCGATTGTTTAGCTCCCGTTGATACTACAATATTAGCCGCCTTAAAATCTAAATTATTATCGCGCTTTAATTTAATTGCTATTGCCTCTCTTAATTCAAGAAAGCCCGGAACCGGCGTATAGTGAGTATAATTTTCATCTATAGCTTTTTTAGCTGCCTCTTTAATAAAATCAGGAGTATTAAAGTCGGGTTCTCCTATACTTAAACTTATAATGTCTATTCCCTGAGCCTGAAGTTCGCGGCTTTTCTTGGCCATGGCCAGTGTTTGCGACTCGGTTAAGCTATTTACACGGTTAGATAATTTCATAAGAAAATTTATAGGGCTAATTTATCATTTTATTTAATAGAATATCATTAAGTATTAATACTGACCACCATACCATTTATTTGGTTTAGCTTTTAGATTAATTTTCCAATTATTTCTATAATAAATCATCTTACTAACACTGAAGCCCAGTGCTGCGCCCATAAAAACATCCGAAGCCCAATGTTTATTATCGTTCATGCGAGATAAACCAGCCAAACCAGCCATCGTATAACAAATAAGGGGCACGTACCAGTTATTATTGAATTCTGTTGCAATAATTGTTGCAACCGAAAAAGCGGTTATAGTATGACCACTAGGGAAAGAACGGTATTTTAATTTTCCTCTATAGAATTCCCATTGATAAGGATTTGCAGGATTATCCTGATAAGGCCGGTGTCTCTCAAATGTATACTTTAACACGGTAACCAATAATGCAGAAATAGCGGCCGATTTTGCACCCAAATAAAATACGCGCCCACTTCTTTCGTTTCCAGTTATAGCGTGATGCAGGCCAAATGCACCTAATATTGGAAAAGAATATATACCTCTACCTATGGGTTCAAAAAAAAGTTTAGATAACGTATCTGTATAACTATTTCGCTTTTGTTGTGTATATAAATTAATTTGCCTATCAAATGCAATCAATCCTCCTGTAACGGCGCAAACACCCCCTGCCATAATCCACTGTTGCTTTTGCCAATGAACAGGCGCAATAAAAACATCGCGGGTATCGAGTAAAACAGATTTAAAAAAAAATTTATTGGGTTTTACGGGATTAAACTTCAGAGAGTCCTGACCGGAAGCAAACTCAACACAAAAAAGGGATAGTATTATGAAAAATACCTTTTTGAAATTCTTCATTAACAAAATTAATAAAATCAACCATTGGTTAATAATTCCTTTGTTTAATGGTACAAATGTTTTAATTAACATTGGAACTATTTGATTTTTAAATTTCAGTAAAAGACACCGAAACCTTTCATCTGTGTTTTCTTAATACTCCTATTATTCTTTGTTCGAACTTGTTACACCCCTTAACACCATTCTCTCCTCTTTGTTCTTCTCTCTTTTTTCTAAACTTCTCAATATCCGTGCTTTAGAGCTCGTATTAAGGGCTTATTAATTTAGCCAAAACCTGCTCTTTTCTATTAAAATTTGTTAGCTTTGCATGCCAATACCGGTATGTAATCGGAAACATATGATAAGTTTACTTTTAGTTGTTCTCCCCATAATAATAGGCATCGAGTTGTTGCTTATTAAATCTGAAAACGTTAAACAATGGGCTTTTATTCAGTCCCTGGTTGTGTTTGGAATCTCTTTAGTTCCCTATTTCTCTTTCCAACCAACAGCAGACTATCAATTTGTTTTTTCTCAGCCCTGGTTTCCTGAAGCTGGTTTAACCATTAAATTAGGAATAGATGGAATAAGTTATCTCCTCGTGTTATTAACTACCTTTTTAACACCTCTTATCATATTGTCTTCTTTTAAACACCAGTACAAAAATGCTAATGTGTTCTATGCGCTCATTATGTTTATGCAAGCGGCATTATTGGGGGTGTTTATGGCTATGGATGCCTTACTTTTTTATATTTTTTGGGAACTTGCACTAATTCCTGTTTATTTTCTCTCTGCTCTTTGGGGTGGAGAAAATCGGGTAAAAATTACCTTTAAATTTTTTCTTTATACTGTTGTAGGTAGTTTATTTATGTTAGCTGCAATTGCTTACATCTACTTCCAAACCCCGGGTTCGCATAGTTTTGATGTTGCTGAGTTTTATACAGTTATTTTAAGCGACGACAGTCAGCGTTGGCTGTTCTGGTGTTTCTTTATCGCTTTTGCAATAAAAATGCCTGTTTTTCCTTTTCATACTTGGCAACCCGATACTTATACCGTTTCTCCAACCCCGGCCACCATGTTACTTTCTGGCATTATGCTTAAAATGGGTATTTATGGTGTTATTCGCTGGCTATTGCCAGTTGTTCCTTTTGGAGTTGAATGCTATGGAGGCATTGCGGTGGGGCTCTCGATTATCGGAATTGTTTACGCCTCCTTTTTGGCAATTATTCAAAAAGACGCCAAACGATTAGTGGCTTATTCTTCTATTGCGCACGTTGGATTAATTGCTGCCGGTGTTTTTGTTTTAAACTCACAAGGCATGGAAGGCGCTGTAATTCAAATGTTAAGCCATGGTGTTAATGTTGTGGGGTTATTTTTTATTTTAGATATCATTTCCTCAAAAACCGGTACTCGCCAAATTGAAGAATTGGGCGGTATTGCCAACAAAGCACCACATTTTGCCGTATTGTTCATGATTATAATGATGGCAAGTGTTGCGTTGCCTTTAACCAATGGTTTTATTGGAGAGTTTATGTTATTAATGGGTGTTTTTAAATATAGCGTTTGGGGTGCTGTGTTTGCAGGTTTAACAATTATTTTGGGTGCAATCTATATGCTCAATACATACAAAAAAGTGATGTTTGGTCCGGAATCAGCGGCAACTATTGGCTTTTCTGATATTGGAGTAAATGAAAAAGCAGTTTTAATTCCAATTGTAATCATGATCTTTTGGATTGGTTTGTACCCCAAAACGTTTACAGATATTGCGCAACCCGCAGTAGAACAATTGGTTAATATTATTAATAAATAAACTATTTATATGAATGCCCTTGTAAGCCTCTCCGTTCTTGGTGTTATAGCTTTAATTAGCGGCCTTTTCAGCTTACGCAAAATGGTTATTCCAATTTCGGTAATTGGGTTAATTGCGGTTATAGGCTTAAGTGTGGCCGATTGGGATTCTTCCCTTCGTTGGTACAACGATATGTTGTTTATAAACAATTACTCTATTGTTTTTACATCGTTAATGGCCTTTACAACTCTTCTAATAGTTTTATTGTATAGCAACCAAGCCGATTCCTTAGATGTACCAATAGCAGAAACTGTTGCATTGCTAATTTTTGCTCTAACAGGAGCCATGGTTATGGTCTCTTTCTCCAATCTAACCATGTTATTTTTGGGAATAGAAATTATGTCTATATCGGTTTATATTTTAGCAGGCTCCCGTAAACGCGATTTCTTTTCAAATGAAGCTGCTCTTAAATACTTTTTAATGGGTGCTTTTGCAACCGGAATTATTTTATTTGGTATTGCTCTCCTATACGGAGTTACCGGTTCATTTCATTTAACAGGTATTAAGCAATATGTTATTAATAATGTTAACACCCTTCCTTCCATTTTTTATGCTGGCGTTTTATTAGTGATGGTGGGAATGGCTTTTAAAATCTCTGCTGTGCCCTTTCACTTCTGGGCTCCAGATGTTTACCAAGGTGCTCCAACGGTCGTAACCGCTTTTATGGCTACTGTTGTAAAAACAGCCGGTATTGCGGCGCTTTATCGATTGTTTAGCGAAGCATTTGGAGATATTGAAGGTTATTGGGCCAAAACGCTTATGATTATTTCGGCTTTAACCATGACTGTTGGTAACATTTCGGCTGTTGTGCAAACCAGTGTTAAACGTACTCTTGCTTATTCGTCTATTGGTCATGCTGGATATTTTTTATTGGCTATTTTTTCAATGGGTAACAATTCGGCTAATGCTATTCTCCTTTATGCTGCGGCATACTCGTTAGCGTCTGTTGTTTTGTTTTTAGGCGTAATAATGGTTGAGGGGCAAACAAAAGATGATTCTTTTGAAGGTTTTAATGGTTTAGCTAAACGAAATCCTTTATTGGCTTTTGGAATTGCGGTTGCGCTTTTCTCAATGGCAGGTATTCCTCCTGCTGCAGGATTTATGGCAAAATTTTCGGTATTTTCTGCCGCTATCAGTAAAAACTATGTTTGGATGGTTATATTGGCCGTTGTTAACTCCTGTATAGGTATCTTTTATTATTTCAGAATTATAAAAGCAATGTATATGGCTGATCCTACTTCTGAAGAAAAATTAAGTCTTAGTTCTATTCAAAATACAGTATTAGTCTTAACCTGTATCTTAACCATTCTTCTTGGTATTGCGCCCGGACTAATTCTAAACTTAATTTAGTTTTCTCTTTCTTGTTAAACCAATATCTTGAGGTCTTTTTTATGATTTAATTAATATTGCCTAGGAATATTAAAACAAATGAAGTTGTTTTTAGTTTCTTACAAGATATTGCTATATAATATTTTTAAAGAGTAAGTTTTATAATTAATTGCACCTGCCATAAAACAAAATGACTAAGGGCAATTCAAAACCTAACGGTTGGTTCTTAAAAAAGAAAAATTCTAATTGACTTTATTAAGGCTTAAAGCCCACCAAAACAGAAACACAGCCCGAATGTGTAATATCGTGTCCACCTTTACTGTGCTCACCGTCTTTATGATCGGGAACTACAACCTCTATAAACATTTGTTGGGTGGATTTTACATTAAAATCGAAATGCTGGATGTCTTTATCATGACTATTGTAAAGTTCTTTATGATCAGCATCTTTTAGTTTAAAATACACCCCCTCTATACCGGGCTCGTGGCAAACCTTTAAACGGTAATTTTGACCTGAATAGAATGTCATGGCCAGTTCTGCTGTTTCGCCGGCGCCCAACTGTGTACTATTAAGCTGTCCGTTGTGAGTATACGGACTTAAAGTAGGTAAGCACTTCTTTTTGGCAAACGAATTACATTGTGCTTTAGCATTGTTTGTTAATATAGCAAACATCACAAAAAACATAAATATATAGGGCATCTTTTTTGCAGAGTACATAATTAATAATTTAAAGTTTTTACGAGCTAGTTGATTAGTTTGTTACGAATTTCCTCAACTTTTTTCAAGATTAATTCTAATTGTTCTGGAGAAACCGTTGCCTTTGGAGCATCCGAACCAATGGTAACTACACCTGAAGCCTCATCTGTAGATAATTTGGTATCACCAGTGGCTACATTTATGGATGAGTAAACCTCTTTTAATCCATTTAAATCTTTAGAGAAATCTGCAACCGCCGGATCTTCGGGATAAGCAGACATAATGCCCAACAAATTTTCCAATGATAATTTTTGTTCAGCTATACGGGTTTTAACATCCTCTCCTTTTGGAGCTACCTTTGCAACTTTACAAGCCAAATATAGCCCTTCTATCCACCCGCCGGCAATAACCAAAGCAGAAACGTTTGATCGATCATTCTCTTGAAGATAAGCATCCGTTTCGGTAAAAGAATCTGAGATAATCGCCATCATTGAGTCTTTGTTGCTGATGTTGTTCTCCATTCGCTCAATTGTTTCCTTTTTAAAAGCCTCGGTAACACCTAATCCATCGGCCAAGTTTTTAGCGGCCTTAAGATAGAACATGGTTTCCTGTGTTTGATCGAACACAGAAGTATAGGTTAAATCTGCTCCATAGATTCCAAGATTTATGGCTTTTGCAGCATTAGAGCTATAACGCGAAGTATTATTAATATCATTTAAAATCATTCGATCGTATTTTGCACCTGCTTTCTGCAATAAGCTTGCCATTTCCAATGGAGAAGGAACAGAGTAAAATACTTTTTGCGTATTGTTTTTAATCAAACTCGAGCGGGCAGTATCGATAGTTTGAGTCTCCTCTTTACCTCCATCACCACATGAGGCCATAAATATAATAATTGATCCAACTAAAACTGTTTTGGATAAAACGGATACTGTTTTAAAAGAATTTTCCATGTTTAAATATCTTAAATCAATCAAATTTAAAGAAATACGTGCCTAAAAGTATTAAAAAACAATTTAAAAAACGTCTTTTTTTGGTGTTTTTTTAAATTAAACAATTAAAATTTTCGTTCTATTACGAAGCGTTAACAATTAAATTAAACGGATATGAATAATGGAGATACTATTTTAAATTGCTCTTCTGCATTTCAGATTTACGATTCCAAAAAATATATGCTTTTAAACAATATTAACCTTAAGTTAATTGTTTTATAAAAGTAGTGCCCGGTAAAGCTTTATAAATAAAATTTATTATACTTGCAGCTTAATTTAAACCAAATAAACTAATAATCAAAAACTAATAAAAATGAGCACTGGAAAATCAGAAAGCAAAATCCAAAGTATGTTCGCTTCATTAGCTATTCCAATTTGTATAGCAATGGGTATTTCAATTTATATGTTTGTAATGGGTGATCCTGCCAACTTTGAAGGTGGCGATCCTAACAATCATCCCGTTCAGGAAGGCGTTCGTCACGTATTAGGTTTAATTCACAAAGGTGGTTTTATCGTTCCAATCTTAATCTCTTTAGTATTAATGAATATTACCTTTTCTATAGAACGTTCGTTAACTATTGGTAAAGCAAGTGGTAAGTCTGCTTCCAATACATTTATGCGCAAAATTAAATCTGCATTATCTGCAAATAATATTTCGGGTGCAGTAACAGAATGTGATGCTCAGAAAGGCTCTGTAGCTAATGTTGTTAAAACAGCATTACACAAATACAAAGAAATGGAAGCAGCAACCGATTTAGATAAAGATCAAAAAGTAATTGCTATTCAAAAAGAATTAGAAGAAGCTACTTCACTAGAATTACCTATGTTAGAAAAAAACCTGGTTATTATTGCAACCATGGCTTCTGTTTCTACTCTAGTAGCTCTATTAGGAACGGTAATCGGTATGATTAAAGCGTTCTCAGCGTTAGCAACCGCCGGTTCACCGGATTCAGTAGCGTTAGCATCGGGTATCTCTGAGGCACTTATTAATACTGCTTTAGGTATCGGTAACTCTGCTTTAGCGATCATCCTTTACAATGTATTTACTTCTAAAATCGATTCAATAACACATACGATTGATGAAGCTGGATTTAGCATTGTACAACAATTTGCTGCATCGCATAAAAACAAATAATTAACGTTATTATCATTAACTAAAAGACCTTAGGCAATGCCAAAAGTTAAAGTACCTCGTAAAAGCACCAGTATCGATATGACGGCCATGACCGATGTAGCGTTTCTGTTGCTTACGTTCTTCATGCTTGCAACCAAATTTAAGCCTGATGAACCCGTACAAATTACTACGCCTTCGTCTATCTCCGAAATTAAATTACCCGAATCTGATGTAATGCTCCTTACCGTTGATAAAGAAGGGCGCGTGTTGTTCGGTATAGACGGACAACAAAATCGCGCTTCACTTCTCGACAAAATGAGTGAGAAATACAAAGTAAGTTTTACACCTGCTCAAAAGAAAGAGTTTTCTTTAACAGAACAGTTTGGGGTATCAATTAAGCAACTGGGTCAATATTTGGATATGAAACCGGATGAACGTAAAAAAGTAAAATTTACAGGCGTTCCGTGCGATAGCTTAAATAATGAGCTGGGTGACTGGATTTGGCAGGCACGTTTGGTAAATAATAACATTCGTGTGGCTATAAAAGGAGATGGCGATGCCAAATACCCTGCAGTAAAACAAGTTATCTCTACTGTTCAAGACAAAAAAGTGAACCGTTTTAATTTAATTACTTCTGCAGAAAAACCAGAATAATATTTAGTATATTAACTAATTAAAATTTTAAAGCATGGCAGAAATAGAAGGCGGTGGCGGTGGTAAAAAGAAAGGTAATAAGCCCGCAGCGAAAAAGATGTCTACTCGTGTGGATTTTACTCCAATGGTGGATTTAGGTTTCCTGTTGATTACATTCTTTATGTTAACTACTTCCATGAATAAGCCCACAACCATGGAAATTACCTTCCCCGATAAAGAAAAACCTAAAACCGAGGAAGAAGAAACAAAAATTAAAGCCTCTCAGGCAGTAACACTCATTCTAACCGATAAAAATAAAATCGTTTATTATTTTACCAGTCAGGATGGTACCCCCGGAACCCCTACTGTTATTGGTTATGGAAACGAGGGTATCCGTAAATTTTTATTAACGGAAAACCGTTCGCGTAACTCGGCTGTGGATTCTATTCCTATTTACAAAGAGAAATTTAAAAGTAAAGAAATTACAGAAGAGATTTACAAAGCCAACGTTGGCCGAATTAAGGCTTTTAAAGATGGTTTAATTGTAGTTATTAAATCCGATGAAAAAGCAACCTACAAAAATCTGGTTGATATTTTAGACGAGATGTTAATTTGTAATGTAGGACGATATGCGGTGGTTGACGATCTTGCTGAACCTGAAAAAGAATTGTTAAACGGTGTACAAGCCCAATTATAAGATTTAAAATGTCAGGAAAACTAGATTTATTAAACAAAGAGTGGTGCGATATGGTATTTGAAGACCGTAATCAGGAATACGGCGCCTTCGAGCTTCGCAAACTATACTCTAAAAACATTATTTTGGGTGTAATATTAACGGCAGTCATTTTTGCCCTTTCTATTGCTGGCCCCATTGTAGCCCGATTAATTTCTGACGCTTTGCCTCAGGAAGAGATTTTAAAACAAACCGAAGTAACTACACTAGAGGAGCCGCCGCCGTTAGATAAAAACGAGCCGCCGCCACCACCGGTAGAACCTCCGCCACCATTAAAATCTACCGTAAAATTTACTCCACCGGAAATTGTTCCGGATAAAGAAGTTCCAGAAGAACCACCACCAACACAGGAGGATTTAAAAACCGTTGATGCCTCAACTAAAACCGTTGAAGGTAGTGATGATGGTGTTGATCAATCCTTATTGGAAGGAAACGGAAATCAGGTTGTGGAAGAAGCTGCTCCTGAGATATTCGTTACAGTTGAACAAATGCCCGAATTTCCTGGCGGGGTTGAAGAACTTTATAAATTTTTAGGCAACAACATCAAATATCCTCAAATGGAAAAAGAAGCTGGTATTCAGGGTACTGTTTACTTACGCTTTTATATTGATGCAAATGGAAAGCCTAACGATATTTCAGTTGCCCGTGGCGTTAAAGGAGGTCCAAACTTAGAACAGGAGGCTGTTCGGGTTTTAAAAGTAATGCCATCTTGGAAACCTGGAAAACAAAACGGAAAAGCGGTTAACGTTTGGTATTCTTTACCTATTAAATTTACATTACGCTAATAAAACGGCTATGCCCGTTCCAAAACTTAAAACCGAAATGCAAGGTAAAACACCCTTGTATTTCGGTTTTTTTATGGCCGCACTTTATCTTTTTGCAAGCGGCTACGTTATTTGGTCAAAAGATGTAAATTTGCCAAACTCTTACCGATACCTCTTTGGTTTTATCTTAATATGTTACGGAATTTTAAGGGGTTTTAAGGGATACATGAAATGGAAAAACAATAATCAGAACCTGGATGTTTAATAATAAGATATCACGTGTAATAATAGGACTGATTGGTATGTTCTACTTCGTTTCATGCAGCCAAACCGATAAAAAAGGCAAACCACTGGACACTCCAACCAGCGGTGAAATTAATATTGCCATAGATGAGTGTTATAAGCCCATAATGCAGGGCGAAATAGACACCTTCCACGCCTTATATCCTCGCACTAAACTTAACGTAATATACACTAACGAATCAGAGGCTTTTAATTTATTAATGAAAGACAGCGTTCGTTGTATTGTGGTTCCGCGCAAAATAAACGATGCCGAAACAGCTGAACTCAAAAAAATTCCGATTAGTCCTCGCAATATCTTAATTGCAAACGATGCTGTGGCATTAATAGTAAACAACGAAAATAAAGACACATTAATTACTTACGAAAAACTGGAACAGATTATCTCAGGAGAATTTACCAACTGGAATCAATTGTCAAAAAACTCAAACATTGGAGACCTTAACATTGTATTTGATGCCAACGGATCCAGTACGGCTCGTTATCTTCAAGAAAAATTAAACAAGAATAAACCACTGCCTAAAAACTGCTTTGCTGTAAAATCAAATGCGGAGGTAATTGATTATGTAGAGAAAAACAAAAATGCACTTGGAGTAATTGGTGTTAACTGGGTTTCGGATGCCGAGGACCCCATGGCACAATCTTTCCTGAAACGAATTAATGTGGTATCGATTTCTGCTCCCGATACCGGCATAAACGACCCGGAATACGTAAAACCTTACCAAGCTTATATTGCAACTCGCCAATATCCTTTACTTCGTGAAGTTTTTATTGTAAGCCGGGAGGCACGCACAGGCTTAGGCACGGGCTTTGCTTCCTTTGTTGCAGGTGAAAAAGGACAACGTATTATTTTAAAATCGGGTTTATTGCCCGCAACAGCTCCGGTTAGAATTATTCAGTTTAAAAAATAGATTATATCCTAAAATATGAAAAAGAAAACACTTGTTGTATTATCAGCTTTATTATTAAGCTTTCATACAAAAGCACAAACTATTGACGAAGGAATTAAGGCCTGGGAAAATGATAAATTAAATAAAGCCGCGTCTATATTCAGAACGTTAGCAAAGGGAAATAACCCCGAAGCAAACTACTATCTGGGTAATATTTATTTAGAATTTGAAAGACCCGATTCGGCTAAAATGGCATTTAACGACGGTATTACCAAGAATCCAAGCAACCCCTATTGCTATGTTGGTTTAGGAAAAATTGCCTTAAATGACAAAAACGGAACAGAATCAAAGAAAAATTTTGATAAAGCACTGATTATTACCAAAGAAAAAGATGCCAAAGTACTTAACGCAATCGGTAGCGCATACTCTACCGCCGATATTAAAGAACCAAAGAAAGCTATTGAATATTATAACAAATCGCTTGCGCTAGATAAACGAAATCCCGATACTTTTTTAGGATTGGGTGATGCTTATCTTGACGATTTACAGGGCGGACCCGCTATCACTAATTATGAAAAGGCACTCGAGATAAACAATAAACTACCTAAACCCTATTTACGTATTGGTCAGGTGTATGTCCGCTCTCGTAACTGGTCCACCGCCGAAGAGAATCTTAAAAAAGCTATAGAGCTGGATCCTGGCTACTCTATCGCCTACAAAGATTTAGGCGAGTTGTATTATAAACAACGCAAATATGATAAAGCAGCCGAAGCTCTTAAAACTTATATTGATCTTGCGGACAGAAATGTTAGTTCATTAACTAAATACGCTTATGCTTTATTCCTGAATAAGGACTACGATAATGCATCAAAAACTATAAACGAAGTAATAAAATTAGATTCCTCTAATTATGTAATGAAACGTTTATTAGGTTATTCGTATTACGAAACCAAAAAATACCCTGAAGGATTGAGTTACATGAACAAATTCTTTGCTCAGGTAAAACCCGAAAAAATAATTGCTTCTGACTACACCTATTATGGAAGACTTTACAATAAAACAAACAACGATTCCTTAGCCGCGCTAAATTTTGAAAAGTCATTAGCCATAGATACAGGAGATGTTGAAGTTTTAGGCGAACTTGCAGATGTTTACACCCATTGGAAAAAATATCCCCAAGCCCAAACAGCTTATACCAAGAAAATTAAATCATTAAAAAACCCATCGGCACTTGATTATTTTGGATTGGGTAAAGCCTACTATTACGATAAGAAATATACAGAGGCAGATACTGCTTTTGCCTCAGTTATTGCAATTAAGCCAGATGTAACCATTGGCTACTTGTGGAGATGCCGTTCTAAAATAAAAATTGGAGATGTTAACTATGAATTATGTAAACCTTACGCAGATAAATTTATTAGTCTTGCTTATGGCCCAGACGGAAAATTAAATCCTAAAGTTCAAACAAAAGAAATAATTGAAATATTGCAATACGAAGCATCCTATTTTGCTGCCAAAGAAGATATGGTAAAAGTAAAAGAATATTTAAACAAGATACTGGAAACAGATCCCAATAATAAGGAGGCCAAAGACATGTTAAGTAAATTAAAATAATTCTTTTATTTATATATAAAAGTTTAGATAGAGTGCAGTTAGCCTAACGGTTATCTGCACTTCTTTTTTAGGCATAATAGCAAAAAATAGTTGGTAAAAAGCTCTATAACCCTTTATGCTATTGGGCTACAAGAAAGTTTAGTGAAAGTCGTTTCACTAAACTTTTTTTGTATATGAAAAAACTTAAAAA
>Ga0068872_10001795_pt1 | contig 17059 bp, 14 predicted proteins | sample NOAtaG_7_FD_66441 | JGI IMG/M metagenome (GOLD analysis project Ga0068872, IMG submission 66441) | Freshwater lake microbial communities from Lake Erie, under a cyanobacterial bloom - NOAA_Erie_Diel1S_2200h metaG | ecosystem: Environmental > Aquatic > Freshwater > Lake | place: USA: Ohio, Lake...
GTGCTGCGCCACTGGCAGTTCGGACGCCGGTGCTGTTGCAGCGGATGCAGCGATATCAGCGGGGGCCGGCAGGCTTGTAGCGTCGGGCGCCGTCTGAGTGGGCGTATCCGTGTTGGTTTTGGCGAGATGTTCTTGTCGGAAATTGGTCCATTCGACCAGCGTCATCCAGCCGACGAGCGCCAGAGCGATCATGAGAGCGTAGCGCTGGATGTCCATCAGTCAGGCGTGTCCGTGGTGCAGGTTTCGGGGTGTCGTGGCGGGACGGGATCGTAACCGCCCTCGGCCCAAGGATGACAGCGTGCGAGCCGAGAGATCGTCAGCGCGCTGCCCTTCAAAGCGCCGTGGTGGATCAGCGCCTCGCGGCTGTATAGAGAGCAGGTCGGGTGGAATCTGCAGTGCTGGCCTATCCAGGGGCTCAGCAAGAAACGGTAAGCACCGATCAGGGCGACGAGGACTCTGGCGGGGAGAGAGATGCCAGGACCGAAGGCGCGCGCTTGAGGAGTCGGGTCCATAGGGTGTCCAGCCGCTGCCTGATGCCCGCGTTGTCCAGATCAGCGATGCCGTTGCGGGCGAGGACAATGATGTCGAGCCGACCAAGGCTGTCTTGCCGCAAACGGTAGGACTCTCGCACCTGCCGCTTGAAGCGGTTTCTGCCCGTGGCAAGGCGGCAGGCTTTTTTGGGCGCTACGACCCCAAGACGGGGGGAGGACGATTCTCCGGACGTGGCGAGAAGAAGGATCTCGCCTGCAGAAAAGCGGAGCGGCGGATTGGCAAACACGCGCTTGAATTCTGCGGGCTTCAGCAATCGTGCCTGTCTGGGAAAGCGTGAAACTCCCATGCATCCGCGCAAGGCCTGCTGTATCAGGCCGTGAGCCGCTTGCGTCCCTTGGCACGGCGACGCGCAAGGACGATGCGGCCGTTGCGGGTTGCCATGCGTGCCCGGAAACCGTGGGTACGCTTGCGCTTGAGATTGCTGGGCTGGAATGTGCGCTTCATCGGTTTGCTGCCTTGGGGCCCTGAAAGGGGGCTGAAACAAAAGGGGTCGCAGTCTAGTTAACCGAGCGTGTCCGGGTAAACCCGTCGACGTGTGGCTGGGTCGGGAATTTTCCAGTTCAGCGGGAGCGTCGGCGCTGCACAACAGGGCGCGGTGTGCATCCGGCGCATTCAGGGGTGGCGGCGCTCTTGATGATCTGGGAAACCTGATGTGTGCAACTTGGCGAAGCCATTGAATCTAAAGGCCACTGTCAGCTCACAACGTGTGAATCACCGGTGAGCCTGCTGGGGAAACTGGGTATCGGCGTGCTGGGCATGGTGTTGAAAGTGCACTTTGATGACACAGGCTATCCATAAGTTAATAACATCTTATCAACAGAAAATCGTCTTGGGCATGATGCCATGGCGCCTTTTAGAAGGCCGATAGCGCACTTTAAATCTTATAATAAACAACGACATAGAAAAATTACGAATTTCTTTTTGTCTCGTGTGGATAAGATCTGTGGACAACGTTAGAATGCGCGCCTCGGGTTTTCCACGTATAAATCAAGACCCGAACCTCGACCACCGGGAAGCTATTGGATGGATGTCACCTGGCAGCGCTGCAGCACCTTCCTGCGCGACGAGATGCCTCCTCAGCAGTTCAACACCTGGATCAGGCCCCTGCGAGCGCAGGAGTCTGCGGATGAGTTGCAGCTGATCGCTCCCAACCGCTTCGTGAAGGACTGGGTGCATGACAAGTACATCGAGCGGATTCGCCAGATAGTCCGCGAGGTGTCGGGCGGCCGCATCGCCCACGTTCAGCTTGATGCTGCAGGTCGTGAGCCGGCGGAGAGGAGACTTCCGGAGAAGCCGTCCCTCCCTGTGCCTGTACTTCGGGGATCAGAGCTTGATGCTGCTTCGCCGCCCGCCCGAAAAGTAGAGGCCGAGGTGGCCGTTCGGCAGCACCACTACCTGATCGAGGGCTACACCTTCCAGAACTTTGTGGAGGGTAAGAGCAACCAGCTTGCACGTGCCGCCGCGCAGCAGGTCGCCCAGAACCCCGGCGGTGCTTACAACCCCCTCTTTATTTACGGCGGCGTTGGGCTCGGCAAGACCCACCTTATGCACGCTGTCGGCAATGCCCTCTTGGCCAGCGATCCGAACGCGAGAATCGTGTACCTGCATTCCGAGCGCTTTGTAGCCGATATGGTTAAGGCGCTGCAGTTGAACCAGATCAACGACTTCAAACGCTATTACCGCTCGGTAGACGCCTTGTTGATCGACGATATCCAGTTCTTCGCCGGCAAGGAGCGCTCACAGGAGGAGTTTTTCCATACCTTCAATGCGCTGCTCGAGGGTGGGCAGCAGATGATCCTCACCTGCGACCGCTATCCCAAGGAGATCGACGGGCTGGAAGAGCGCCTGAAATCGCGCTTTGGCTGGGGCCTCACGGTTGCAGTGGAGCCGCCGGAGCTCGAAACCCGTGTGGCGATTCTCTTGAAGAAGGCCGAGCAATCAGGCGTCGAGCTCCCCGCGGATGCCGCGTTCTTCGTGGCGCAGCGCATCAAGTCCAACGTCAGAGAGCTGGAAGGCGCCCTGAAGCGCGTGATCGCCAGCGCGCAATTCACCCACCGACGCATCGATATCGATCTGGTCAAGGAATCTCTGAAGGATCTCCTCGCACTCCAGGACCGCCAGATCAGTCTGGACAACATCCAGCGCACCGTAGCGGAGTACTACAAGATCAAGCTGTCTGATTTACTCTCGGCGAGGCGCAGCCGTTCGGTGGCGCGTCCACGACAACTTGCGATGGCCTTGGCAAAGGAGCTGACCAACCACAGCCTGCCGGAGATCGGTGAGAGTTTTGGTGGCCGTGACCATACAACTGTCTTACATGCATGCAGAAAAATCAAAGAGTTACGCGAATCAGACTCTGATATGCATGAAGACTACAAGAATCTTTACCGTTCGCTGTCGGCCTGAGACGCCCCAGTACAGCCCGTTTTCCGGAGACACTTCCCATGAAATTCTCGATATCTCGTGACGCATTGCTCAAGCCGTTGAACCTGGTCGCAGGCGTTGTGGAGCGTCGTCAGACGTTACCTGTGCTCTCGAACGTGTTGCTCTCACTGGATGGCAACCGTCTCTCGCTCACAGGGACGGATCTCGAGGTAGAGCTTGTCGGTCACATCACCCTTGCCCAAGCGGGGGAGAGCGGTGAGGTAACGGTTCCAGCCAGAAAGCTTGCGGATATCTGCAAGTCCTTGCCCGACTCGGGTGTGCTGGAGTTTTCGCTCGACGACCAGCGCCTCAGCCTTCGGTGTGGCCGCAGCCGCTTTACGCTCTCGACCCTTCCGGCGAGTGATTTCCCGAGTATCGAACACTCTCCGTCCATGGTGGAGTTCGCGCTACCGCAGGCGCAGTTGAAGAAGCTGATCGACCGCACTGCCTTCTCGATGGCGCAGCAGGACGTTCGCTATTACCTGAACGGCACGCTCTTCGAGCTCACACCGAAACGCCTGCGCGCAGTCGCTACCGACGGTCATCGCTTGGCCCTGGCCACCCTCGAGGCCGATATGCCGGGCGTGAAAGCCGATGTACACGCCATTCTGCCCCGCAAAGGCGTTTTGGAGCTGCAACGGTTGCTCCAGGACCCGGAGGCCGAGGCGCGCGTGTCCTTCGGTGGATCGCTGTTTCGCGTCACAACCCCGGATTACGCCTTCAGCTCCAAGTTGGTGGACGGCAAGTTCCCGGACTACACGAAAGTGCTCCCGAAGCCCGCGGGCAAAAGCCTGACGGCGGCCCGATCGGAGCTCAAGGATGCCCTCAGTCGAGCCTCCATCCTGTCAAACGAGAAGTTCCGGGGTGTCCGCCTTGTGATTGAGCAGGGTGGGGTACAGATCCTGGCGAGCAACCAGGAGCAGGAAGAAGCGGAAGAAAGCGTAGCGGTTGATTACAGCGGTGATCGGGTGGAGATCGGTTTCAACGTCAGCTACCTGATTGATGTGCTGTCGGTGTTGGGTGGTGAATCGGTCCGCGTCCAGTTTTCCGATGGCAGCAGCAGTGTGCTGATGGAAGACCCTGCCGTTGATGGCGCTCTCTACGTCGTCATGCCAATGCGGCTCTGATCACGGGTTTGCATGTCCATTCGTCGGCTTCGGGTTCAGGAAATCAGGAACCTTCACGACGTCGATGTAGAGCTCGCTCGGGTGAACGTCTTTTTTGGCGCGAACGGGAGCGGAAAGACCAGTCTTCTCGAAGCGGTGTACGTCCTCGGGTCGGGCAAATCCTTCCGCGTTCCGCGTCTGGACCCTGTGATCAGCCATCAGGCGACCGGCTGTGTGGTGCACGCCGCGGTCACAGATTCCCACGATGCAACGGTCTCGATGGGGCTTGCCCGGCAGCGAAACGGCGAGTTCCAGGGCCGGATTCAGGGCAGGACGGTCCAGAATGCGGCTGAATTGGCCCGGGCACTGCCGCTCCAGTTGATCAACTCTGACACCTTCCAGCTGTTGGAGGGTGGACCCAAGAATCGCCGACAGTTTCTTGATTGGGGTGTGTTCCACGTGGAACAAGGGTTCCATGCGGTATGGCTGGATGTTCAGCGAGCCTTGCGTCAGCGCAACGCTTTACTGCGGCATGCTAGAATCGCGCCCGATCAGCTGGAGGCGTGGGACGTTCATTTATCTGCTCGTGCAGAGGAACTGGACGCTTTCAGGCGCGGGTATTTTGAGGCGTTTCACCCCCAGTTTGTGTCGACCTTGCGGGATTTGGGGTCGGTGGGGGATATCGAGCTTGCTTACCAGCGTGGCTGGGATCGGGACCGTTCTCTCAAGGATGTGTTTAAGGAAGGGCTGGCTCGCGACCACGAGCGCGGGTTTACGGTCCAGGGACCCCACAGGGCGGATATACGTGTGCGCGTCCAGGGCCAGAGCGCGGATCAGGTGCTCTCTCGCGGCCAGCAGAAATTGGTCGTGTGTGCGATGAAAGTAGCGCAGGCGCGGGTCTTTTCGGCTAACCGCCAGCGGGATTGCATCTTTCTGGTGGATGACCTGCCAGCCGAGCTGGACAGGAAGCATCGTGCAGCCTTGGCCGCGCTGTTGAGCAGCCTGGGCTGTCAGGTGCTGGTGAGTTGTGTGGATCGTTCGGATCTTGAGGCCGCCTGGCCTTCGGTGCCCGAAGAACAGAGGCGGATGTTCCACGTGGAACAGGGCCGTATCGAGACCGTGTCATGGCAGTGAAAAGGAATCAGGAACATGGAACCAGGTGAGCAGCCGGTAGGCGGAAGCTACAGCGCCGATAGCATCAAGGTGCTGAAAGGTCTGGATGCCGTACGCAAGCGCCCGGGCATGTACATCGGTGATACCGACGATGGCACGGGTCTTCACCATATGGTCTTCGAGTTGGTCGATAACTCGATCGACGAAGCCTTGGCGGGCCACTGCAACGAGATTTTCGTGACGCTGCACCCGGACGAGTCAGTGACGGTCACGGATAACGGCCGTGGCATTCCCACGGATATGCACGAAGAGGGTATGTCTGCTGCCGAACTGATCATGACCACCCTGCACGCAGGGGGAAAGTTCGGTGAGGAGGGGGGGGGTTACAAGGTGTCGGGAGGCCTGCACGGCGTCGGCGCGTCGGTCGTCAACGCACTGTCCTCGAAGCTCACGCTCACCATTCGCCGCGGTGGCAAGGTGCACGAGCAGATTTACCGGCACGGCGCAGCAGAGGCTCCGCTGGCTGTCGTCGGCGATACGAGTCACCGTGGTACCGAGATCCGGTTCCATCCCTCGGCGGACACCTTCCGCAATATCGAATTCCATTTCGAGATCCTCGCCAAGCGCTTGCGTGAACTCGCCTTCCTGAACTCAGGCCTCAGCATTCACCTGAAGGATGAGCGCTCGGGGCAGGAGATCACGTACTTTTATGATGGCGGTGTGAAGGCCTTCGTCGAGTTCCTGAACACGAATACCAAGCCGGCTAACCGCGTTTTTCACTTCCGGACCGAGCAGTCCGGGATTGGCGTGGAAGTGGCGATGCAATGGAACGATACTTATCAGGAAAACGTCCTTTGCTTCACCAATAACATTCCACAGCGTGACGGTGGTACCCACCTCGCGGGCTTTCGTGCGGCGCTCACCCGAAATCTCAATACCTATATCGAGAAAGAAGGCCTCGGTGGCAAGGGCAAGGTCGCCACCACGGGTGACGATGCTCGAGAGGGTCTTACGGCCGTCATTTCGGTCAAGGTTCCTGACCCCAAGTTCTCGTCACAGACCAAGGACAAGCTCGTTTCTTCTGAGGTGAAGCCTGCAGTCGAGTCTGCCATGACCGACAAATTCGGTGCCTATCTCCTTGAATTTCCTAAAGAAGCCAAGGAAATCGTCACCAAAATGCTGGACGCCGCGAGGGCCAGGGAGGCGGCTCGCAAAGCGCGCGAAATGACGCGCAAAAATCCCCTTCAAATTGCAGGGTTACCGGGGAAGCTGGCGGACTGCCAAGAGAAGGATCCCGCGCTATCGGAACTGTTCCTGGTCGAGGGCGACTCTGCTGGTGGCTCCGCCAAGCAGGGACGTGACAGGCGCTCCCAGGCGATCCTGCCGCTGAAAGGCAAGATCCTGAACGTCGAGCGGGCCGGTTTTGACCGGGTCATCTCCTCTCAGGAGATCGCGACACTCGTCACGGCTCTCGGTTGCGGCATTGGCAAGGACGAATTCAACGCCGACAAAGTGCGATACCACCGCGTCATCATCATGACCGACGCGGACGTCGACGGCTCCCACATCCGTACCCTGCTGCTGACGTTCTTCTATCGTCAGATGCACGCTCTGATCGAGCGCGGCTATGTGTATATCGCCCAGCCGCCGCTCTACAAGATCGCCAAGGGCAAGCAGCAGCAGTACCTGAAGGACGACGACGCGCTCGCGCAGTTCCTGACACAGGCCGCGCTCGATGGCGCCTCCCTTCACGTCAATCGCGAAGCGCCGGGCATTTCCGGGCAGGCGCTCGAGACGCTGGTGAACACCTACCGCCGCGTCATGCGGATCATCGACCGAATGTCCCGTGCCTACCCTCGGCGTGTGCTCGAAGAGCTGGTGCATCACCCCTACCTGGACGCGAGTACCGGGCTGGACCGGGCCAAGGTTGAGGATTGGCTGGCGGGTCTGGCGGCGCGCTTCTCCGGGGAGGGCAGATCGGGTGACGATCGCTACACCTTCCGGGTGCACGAGGATGAGGAGCGTCACCTGCCGCTTCCTGCCGTCGACGTACTTAGCCATGGCGTGAGCACAAGCTATGTTCTCAGCCGTGATTTCCTGGGCTCCGCGGAATACCGCGAAATCGCGGGCCTGGGGGCAACGCTTTCAGGGTTGATCGAGCAAGACGGCTATGTGCGTCGCGGCGATCGCGAACATCCCGCCACCGACTTCGGTGCCGCGCTCGAGTTCCTGATGACCGAGGCACGGAAGGGTTATGGCATCCAGCGCTACAAGGGCTTGGGTGAGATGAACCCCGAGCAGCTCTGGGAAACCACCATGGATTCGGCGCAGCGAAGACTTCTGCGGGTCACGATCGACGACGCGCACACGGCGAACCAGCTTTTCATCACCCTGATGGGAGAGGAAGTGGAGCCGCGGCGGGAATTCATCGAACGTAACGCGCTCTCGGTGGCGAACCTGGACGTCTGAGCCACGGCTGATCAGCCGGCTGCCGCGAACTCCGCCAGCCGTGCTTCGATCCAGGCTTGTGCTTCGCGCGTCAGGGCCCCCGCCTCGCCACCGGTGCTCGGCAACGGCGGCGAGATAGCCACGTTGATGGTGCCGGGGAACTTCAGCAAGCGGCGCCCGGGCCAGCACTTTCCCGCATCGTGCGCCACGCACAGAATGTCTGCGCCGGCGCGTATCGCGAGCTGCGCCGCGCCTCTCGTGAAGCGGATCGCCTGACCGCTCTCCACGCGTGTTCCCTCCGGAAACACCAGCACACTGTTGCCTTGCCCCAGTCTCGCCGCACCTTGCTCCACGAGTTGCTTCAGCGCAGCGCGCGGATTGTCACGGTCGATGGCGATGGGGCGAAGCAGACGCAGCGCCCAGCCAAAGAAGGGGATGGACAGCAGCTCGCGTTTCAGCAGGATGCAGACTTGCGGGAAGAGCGTCGCCAGGAAGATCGTCTCCCAGCTGCTCTGATGATTCGCCACTACCACGCAGCCGCGGGAAGGCAGGTTCTCCAGCCCTTGCACGTCGTAGCGTATGCCACAGCTGATCCACGCCCACCGAACGACCGCGCGGTTCCACGCCACGAGAAGGGTGTATCGACGCGGGTAATCGATGAACGGCGACACCACCAGCATCACGATGCTGTGTACGCACACGCTGAGTGCGTAGCCCGTATAGAACACCAGAGACCGAAGGCTCGCGAGGAAGCACGCTGCAGCCCCCGGATCAGCCGTCACAGCCAGCTCCCCTGCGGCTGCGGTCCGAGCGCACCACCCCCGCGTCACGCAGGGACGAATGCCGCTCGGCCGCCAAGGGCATCAGCCCACCGCCAGTGCCGACACGTCGGCTACCGCCAGGAACGCAGCACGCAGGCGAGACAGCAGTGCCATGCGGTTGTTTCGCAGCGCTGCGTCCTCGCTCATCACGAGTACCTGCGAGAAGAAGTCGTCCACCGCCGCGCGAAGCTGCGCGAGCCTTTGCAGGCTAGCCGTGTAATCCGCCTGTGCGAGCAGGGGTGAACAGTCGCTGATCGCCGATTCCAGTGCGGCGAAGAGGGCAGCTTCGGCCGAATCCTGGAAAAGCGATGGATCCACCGCCTGTGGCAATGCAGACACATCCTGCTTCTGCAGGATATTCGCGACCCGTTTGTTGGCGGCAGCCAGCGCCGAGGCCTCGGGCAACGCCGAGAACGCTGATACCGCGCGCACCCTGCGATCGAAATCAAGCGGTGCCGTTACCCCGCGCGCTTGGACCGCCAACACGCACTCCGCGCGCAGACCCGCATCCGCGTACCACGCGCGAAAGCGTTCAAGCATGTAATCGCGCACCTCTGTGACCACGGTCGACGCGCGCGGCAGCGCACGATGCGCGGCGGCTGCGCTCTCCAGCAGTGGTTGCAAGTCCAGCGGAAGCTCGCGCTCGACGATGATCCGCAGAACGCCAAGCGCGGCGCGTCGTAACGCAAACGGATCCTTGGAGCCCGTGGGTGGCTGGCCTATGCCGAAGATACCCACGAGCGTATCCAGACGGTCTGCGATCGCGAGTGCTGCACCCACGGCACTCTGCGGCAGGACACCGCCCGACTGCCTGGGCAAGTACTGCTCTACCAACGCCTGCGCAACTGCCTCGGGCTCGCCGTCGTTCAGTGCGTAGTATCGCCCCATCGTGCCTTGGAGCTCATCGAACTCGAGCACCATCTCCGAGACCAGATCGGACTTGCAGAGCTCACCTGCGCGCCTGCATTGCGCGGCATCTGCACCCAGACTCTCGCCAATCCGCGACGCGAGTAACGCCACGCGCTCGGTCTTGTCCCACACCGACCCCAGTTCGGTCTGGAACACCACGTTGCGCAGGCGCTCACGTCGCGCTGCGAGCGTTGTCTGACGGTCCTGCGCGTAGAAAAAAGCTGCGTCCGACAGCCGCGGACGAATGACGCGCTGGTTGCCGGCAATCACCTGCGCGGGATCCCTGCTCTGGACGTTCGCCACCGTGACAAAGCAAGGCAGCAATGCGCCCGTTGCGTCCCGCACCGGGAAAAATTTCTGATGACCTTTCATCGACGAGACCAGAGCCTCTGGCGGTACATCCAGGAAGCGCTCCTCGAACCTTCCCGCTAGTGCACACGGCCACTCGACGAGGCTGCAGACTTCCTCGAGCAGCGACGCATCCAGCTCGGCTTGACCGCCGGCAGCCCGTCCGGCCGCCTCGACCTGCCGCGCGACTTCGGCACGACGCTCGTCGTGATCTGCAATCACGAAGCCCCGCGTGCGCAACGCCTCTGCGTACTCCGCTGCATCCGCCAGCGCGATCGACGATTCACCGTGCACGCGGTGACCGCGCGTGGTCCGGCCGGTTTCAAGGCCAAGCACCGTACCCGGCACCACCGTGCTGCCGAGCAGCAGCACCACCCACTGCACCGGACGCACGAATTCATCCCGCCGTGCGCCCCAGCGCATGCGCTTTGCGATGGGCAGTGCGCCCAGGGCGGATTCGATCAACGCGGGAAGAAGACTCGCCGTTGGTTGCCCGGGTACCGTCTGACGGAACGCCAACCGCTCACCCTTGTCGCCTTGCGCGCGCCCCAGCTCCGATACGTCGACGCCACAGCCGCGCGCAAAACCCAGCGCCGCACCCGATGGCTTTCCGCTGGCGTCAAACGCGGCCGAGACCTGCGGGCCGAGCTTTTCGATGACGGCGTCTTCCTGAACGGAAGCTACCGCCTCCACGAGCACCGCGAGCCGACGTGGAGAAGCGAACCAGCGCGCAGCGCCGTGCGGGATCCGGTGCTCATCCAGCCGCGCGCAGACTTCCGTGCGCAAGGCTTCTCCGAGCGCGCGCAAGCTTCCTGGCGGGAGCTCCTCTGTGCCCAGTTCGAACAGCAGTTCCGTGGTGCTCATGCCTGCACCTCCTCGGCTGCCAGCAACTCTTTGCGCAGGGCCTCCGAGGCCATCGGGAAGCCGAGCGATTTGCGCTTGCCGTAATAGCTGTGCGCCACGGCGCGTGCGAGCGTGCGTACGCGCAGAATGAAGCGCTGCCGCTCCGTGACGGAGATCGCCTGACGCGCATCGAGCAGGTTGAAGGTGTGCGAGGCCTTCAACACCTGTTCATACGCGGGCAGCGGCAGTTCCCGCGCGATCAGGCGTTGGCACTCGCTCTCGTGCTTGTCGAAGCAGGTGAAAAGCCAGTCGACATCGGCCTCCTCGAAATTGAAGCGCGACATCTCCACTTCGTTCTGGTGAAAAACATCGCGGTAAGTGACGGGGCCTTGCGGGCCGTTTGCCCACACAAGGTCGTAGAGGCTGTCGACGCCCTGCAGATACATCGCGATGCGCTCGATGCCGTAGGTGATCTCGCCGGTCACCGGGTAGCACTCGAGTCCGCCCGCTTGCTGGAAGTACGTGAACTGCGTGACTTCCATGCCGTTCAGCCACACTTCCCAGCCGAGACCCCATGCGCCCAGCGTGGGCGATTCCCAGTTGTCTTCGACGAAACGGATGTCGTGCACCGAGGGGTCGATGCCCATGTAGCGCAAGGATTCGATAAAGCGGTCCTGGAAATCGTCCGGTGAGGGCTTCATCACCACCTGGAACTGGTAGTAGTGCTGGAGGCGGTTGGGGTTCTCGCCATAGCGGCCGTCCTTCGGGCGGCGCGACGGCTGCACATAAGCGGCGTTCCAGTTTTCGGGCCCGATGGCGCGCAGGAATGTGGCCGGGTGCATGGTGCCTGCACCCACTTCCATGTCGAGTGGCTGCAGGATCACGCAGCCCTCGCGGGCCCAGAACTGCTGCAGGCGCAGGATCAGTTCCTGGAAGGTCTCGGGGGGCAGAGGCGTTGCTGCTGTGCTCATCGGAGGGGCGTCGGTGCCGGGCCTGAAGGCCGCCAAGTATAGGCGAAGCGCCTGCGCGCCCGATGCGCCTGCGCGCGGCTCAATGCGGGGGTTTTTGCAGCAGCGCGTAGTAGAAGCCGTCGTGCCCGCCGATGGCCGGCAGCAACTGCAACCCGTGCGGCAGATGCTTTCCCTGCTCGAGCGGCAGGGGTTTCACGCGGGCATCTGGCGTGCGCGCGAGGAACGCCTCGATGGTGTTTTCGTTCTCTGCCGGCAGCACCGAGCAGGTGGCGTACAGCAGCCGCCCGCCCGGGCGCAGCAGCGGCCACACCGCGTCGAGGATCTCGGCCTGCAGGGTGTTTGCCTCGCGCACCTGCGCAGGACGACGCAGCAGCTTTATGTCAGGGTGGCGACGGATGACGCCGGTCCCCGAACACGGTGCATCAACGAGGATCGCGTCAAAGGCGCTGCCGTCCCACCACTGGGTGGGATGTCGCGCATCGCCCTCAAGCAGCCTTGCCTGCAGCTTCAGCCGCTCCAGGTTGTCGCGCACACGCTCCAGGCGCTTGGGTTGCGCATCCAGCGCGAGCAGATCCATCGCGCTGCAGCGCTCGAGCAGGTGACCGGTCTTGCCGCCCGGTGCCGCACACGCATCGAGAATGCGCTCCCCCGGTTGTGGGTCCAGAAAGCCGGCCGCCAACTGCGCGGCCTCGTCCTGGACGCTCACCTCGCCCTCGGAGAACCCCGGGATCTCCTGCACGTCTACTGCCTGGTCAAGAACCACGGCCTCCGGCGCCAGCGCGCCGGGCCGCGCATCGAGGCCGGCGGCCGCAGCACGCGCGAGCCAGGATTCCCTGCTCCCCCGCGCAAGATTGACGCGCAGTGTGAGTGGCCCCGGCGCGTTGTTTGCTGCCAGCAGTGTGTCGATGTCCTGTGGCCACGCCTGCGACAGTGCATCCACGAGCCAGGCCGGGTGCGATACGCGCTGCCAGGATCGCAGGCCTGCTTCCAGCTCCGGGGTGCGCGACTGATACGACCGCAACACGGCATTCACCAGTCCACGCGCCCAGGGTTTCTGCAGCGCTGCGCAGGCATTGACGGTCTCGGCTACCGCGGCATGGTCGGGAACACGCATGCAGCGCAGCTGGTACATACCGAGCAGCAGCAGTGCACGCACATCGGCATCCCGCGCTTTCAGTGGTTTCGCGAGCAGCGGGCCCAGCAGCCCATCGAGCTCCTGGTAGCGCCGGCATACACCGAAGCAGAGCTCGCGCAGCAGTGCGCGTTCGCGCGGCACGAGTTTCTCGGCCGCGCGCCTGAGACCCTCGTCAAGGGTGGCGTCGCCTGACAGCACCGGAGCGAGCGCCTGCGCCGCTGCCGCGCGGGTGTTTTTCATCCGAAACGGGATCCGGGCGTGCAGAGCCTGGCACGTCCGTTCAGCAGTTCTGCGGCGGTCATGGGCCGACCGCCCGCAGGTTGAAGTGTGGTAAGCAGTAGCGCTCCCTCGCCGCAGGCCACGAGGATTCCCTCCGCTCCTGCACGCAGAATTTCCCCGGGAATACCGCTTCGCACGGCCTCTGCGGTGTGTGCCGCGTGAATGCGAAGCGCCTCGCCGCCGATGTTCCCGTGGCAGATGTTCGCGGGGTTGAAGGCGCGGATGCGTCTCGCCAGAACCGGCGCCGGCTGGCCCCAGTCGATGGCTGCTTCTTCCTTGCGCAGCTTTGAGGCGTAGGTGGCGAATGCCTTGTCTTGGGCAGTGGCAACCGACGCGCCAGCCAGAATCCCGGGTAAGGCCGCGAGCAGGGCTTCGGCGCCCAGGGCCTGCAGTCGATTGCGCAGGCTGCCACCCGTATCACCTGCCTCGATCGGACACTCGCGGCGCAGCAACATCGCGCCGGTGTCCAGGCCTTCGTCCATCTGCATGATCGTGATGCCGGTGCGTGTGTCGCCTGCCTCGATGGCGCGTTCGATCGGCGCTGCACCACGCCAGCGGGGCAGGAGCGATGCATGCACGTTGACGCAACCCAGCCGCGGAATCTGCAGCACGGCAGATGGCAGCAGAAGGCCGTAGGCCGCGACGATCATCAGGTCCGGGTTGAGCTCTGCCAGCTCCGCCTGCGCGGCCGGCTCGCGCAGCGACAGCGGTTGGTACACCTGCAGCCCGTGCGCGAGGGCGAGTTCCTTGACGGGTGAGGGCTTCAACTGCCGGCCGCGGCCGGCGGGCCGGTCAGGTTGTGTGTAGACCGCCACGACCTGCTGCGCATCGGCAAGGAGGGCGGCAAGGCTCGCGGCGGCAAACTCCGGCGTGCCCGCAAACACGATGCGGGCGGATGTGTCTGGCATCGGGACTGGCCTTGCCGCTCAGGCGGACTCGCGATGCTGTTTTTCGAGCTTGCTGCGAATGCGTTGGCGCTTCAGAGCCGAGACGTAATCGACGAAGAGCTTGCCGTTAAGGTGGTCCATCTCGTGCTGTATACAGACGGCGAGGAGGCCATCGGGTTGCAGCTCGATGGCGTTGCCGTGCTGGTCCTGTGCCCGCACCAGCACATGCTCGGGCCGGGTGACCGGCTCATAGAACCCCGGCACAGAGAGGCAACCTTCTTTTACTTCACGGGTGCACTGGTCGAGCACCGTGATCTCGGGATTCACGAACACCATCGGCGCATTGCGCTCTTCGGAGACATCGATCACCACGACCCGCTTGTGCACGTCGACCTGCGTTGCCGCGAGGCCAACTCCATCGGCCTCGTACATGGTGTCGGTCATGTCCCCGACCAGCTTGAGGAGGCTCGCGTCGAACTGCGTGACCGCCTTGGCGATGGTCCGCAGCCGGGGATCGGGGAACTCGAGAATCTTCAGAATGGCCATGCCCTTGCCTGCCTGCGTTCAGCCCCGGGTGAAGCTGCCGATACCGGAAAGTGGAGTCGTCCGCAGTATAAACAAGCCGCCGCGCACGGCGGGATGCGGGCTGTACGCAATTTCCCCGGCTTTGGCTACACTTCGCCATGGCCTCCTGACTGTCGGCGGGTTCGCCCCTGCGAAAGGACATCGTGATGAAAAAGACCCTGTTCGGCGTACTGGCTGGCGCCCTCTTCGCCTGCGTCGCAATGGCGAGCGAGGTCGAGCTTCGTGAAGACCATCCCCAAGAGTACATCGTGGTCAAGGGCGACACCCTGTGGGATATCTCCGGCCGGTTCCTCGAGAAGCCCTGGCTGTGGCCCAATATCTGGAAGGCAAACCCGCAGATCAGCAACCCGGATCTGATCTACCCGGGCGATCGCATCACGCTTGTTTACATAGACGGTGAGCCCTACCTGATGCTGAACCGCGGCAGCGGTGGCACGGTCAAGCTGAGCCCGGAAGTCCGCTCGAGCCCGCTGGCAGAGGCCATCCCGGCCATTCCGCTCGAAGACATCAATGCCTTCCTCTCGCGCAGCCGTGTTGTGGAAGACGGCGAGCTCGACGCAGCGGCCTATGTCGTGGCGGGCGCTTCGCGTCATGTCATCACCGGTGCCGGGGACGAGCTCCATGCCCGTGGCAGCTTGGCCGAAGGTGAGGTCAACTTCGGTGTTTTCCGCGATGGTGGCGCGATCATCGACCCGGAAACCCGGGAGGTCCTTGGCCGCCTCGCGCGTGAGATCGGCGCCGCAAGGCTCCTGGATGCCGAGGGAGAGATCTCCACCTTGACGGTAAACCGCAGTCGCGAGGAAATCCGCGGGGGGGACAGGCTCCTGCCGGTCGTAGAACAAAAGATCACGGCTACTTTCTTCCCCAGCGCCCCGCAGGGGGAGATATCCGGGCAGATCCTCGCAGTGGAGAACGGCGTCAACCAGATTGGCGCACTTGATGTCGTCGTCATCAACCGCGGTAGCCGTGAGGGACTGGTGGATGGCAACGTGCTCGCCATCAACAAGCGCGGAGAACAGGCTCGTGATCCCGTCACCGGAGAAACGCTGCAAATGCCCGATGCGCGTGCCGGCCTGCTGATGGTCTTCCGCACCTTCGAGAAACTCAGTTTCGCGATCGTCCTCGAGACCAACCAGTCTCTGGTCGTTCTCGACAAGATCGGCAACCCCTGAACGGTCGGCCGGCTCTGCCGGCCCGCTGAACTGAAGGCCGACAGGATGTCGGCCCCGTACGCGCAAGGAGGCGCGCATGTCACATGGACGGTGATGAACTTGCTGCAGCTCTGACTCTGCTGGCCCTGCCAAAGGCCGGTGGCATTGCTGTTACCCGCCTGATGGATGCGGCCCAGAGCCCTCTTCACGCCCTGCGGCTGCCGCGATCCCAGGTCGAGACTCTAGGGTTACGTCCGGAAACGGTCGCGGCCCTTGTCGCACTTCGCGGGAGTCCCTCGACGGACGCGCTCCGTCAGCGCGATTGGATGCAAGACGGTGGCATACGGCTTCTTGCCCGCTCGGATGCTGCCTTCCCGCCGCTGCTGCGCCAGATCGCACGGCCCCCGCCTTTCCTCTTTGTTCAGGGGAGTGAAGCCGCTCTTCTGGCGCCCCAGATTGCGGTGGTCGGTAGCCGCAAGCCCACCCCCGCGGGCCGGGAGTTTGCAGCCGAACTGGCGAGTGGACTGGCGCGCTACGGGCTGGGTATCACCTCTGGCTTGGCGAAGGGGATCGATACCGCCGCGCACTGGGGGGCGCTCGGGCAGGGCGGCAGGACCGTCGCGGTGATGGGCACCGGACCTGACCGGATCTACCCCGCCGCAAACCGGGAGCTCTCCTTGAAGCTGCTCGCGTCGGGCGGCGCCCTGCTGACCGAGTATCCGCCCGGAACCCCGCCCGAGGCCGCTCACTTTCCCCAACGCAACCGCATCATCAGTGGGATGGGGTTGGGGGTCGTGGTCGTGGAGGCCGCCTTGCCGAGTGGCTCTCTCTCGACCGCCACGCACGCCGCCGAGCAGGGAAGGGAGGTCATGGCAGTGCCCGGGCCGGTGCGATCTCCCACCAGCCGGGGTTGTCACGAGCTTCTTCGCAACGGCGCCGCCTTGATCGAAACGCCCGAAGACGTCATCCGCGCTCTGGGTGACAGATTCAAGCCTCAGCCCATCGTCACGCACGGACACACCTCAAGCCCTGTTACTGTTCCGACGCGGCTGGACCCGCAGCTGCAGAGGGTGTTTGCCGCTACCTCTGTCTTACCCGGCAGCGTTGACGAGCTGGTGAGTCGCACGGGCCTGGCGGCGGCGGAGGTGGCCGCCGCGGTGGTGCAGCTCGAGCTTGCCGGTTTGCTCGAAACCACACCCGGGGGTGTAGCGCGCCTGCGTTAGACTCCGAGCCTTGCGCGCCCCACATGCCTTCCGCTAGCGTCGTCTCCCCTTTCCAGCGGAAGCCTCTGATGGCGCGGGTCCGAATGTGAACACGCCCTCCGCCACACAACTCGCCCGTGCCGTGCGGGTGTTGCGCCGGGGACTGGTACTCGCGTATCCCACAGAAGGGGTATGGGGGCTTGGCTGCGATCCGTCCAACGAGGTCGCTGTTCGACGCCTCCTCGATCTGAAAGGCCGGTCGGCCAGCAAGGGCCTTATTCTCAT
>Ga0068872_10001796_pt1 | contig 17059 bp, 17 predicted proteins | sample NOAtaG_7_FD_66441 | JGI IMG/M metagenome (GOLD analysis project Ga0068872, IMG submission 66441) | Freshwater lake microbial communities from Lake Erie, under a cyanobacterial bloom - NOAA_Erie_Diel1S_2200h metaG | ecosystem: Environmental > Aquatic > Freshwater > Lake | place: USA: Ohio, Lake...
GAGGAACGCCACGATCCCTACAAGGCGCGCGGCAAGCGCGCGGGCCCCTGCACCTGCCCGGGCTGCGGCGCGGTCTGGGAGGCGGGGCGCTGGCGCTGGACCAACGGCGCCGACCGCCCCGCGGCGCGCGCGACCTGCCCGGCCTGCCATCGCATCGCCGACCGGTTCCCCGCGGGCGAGGTGCGGCTCTCGGGCGACTTCGCGCTGCGCCACCGCGACGAGATCATGGCGCTGGCGCGCAACACCGAGGCGCGCGAGCGCGCCGAGCACCCGCTGCAGCGGATCATGGACGTCGAGGAGGGCGGCGAGTCCGCCATCATCCGCACCACCGGCATCCACCTGCCGCGGCGCATCGGCCACGCGATCGTCGACGCCTACAAGGGCGAGATCGAGACGCATTACGACGAGGCCGGGCATTTCCTGCGCGTGACCTGGCACCGCGAGGCCTGAGCCCGGGCGCCGCGCCGCGGGCCGCGCCTCAGGCGACCAGCAGCGACAAGGCGATGCTCGCCACCGCGGCGGCCGTGAGCAGCCGGCGCAGCGGCAGGTACCAGGCCGCCGACACGCCCGCGCCGAGGCTGCGCAGGTCGACGAAGAGCGCGGCGGCGAGCGACGCCGCGAGCAGCGCCAGCGCGGGGCGCGGCGCCATCAGCAGCGCGATCCAGCCGAGCAGCGAGGGCGCCACGCCCCAGCCGAGCCGCGCCCAGCCGGTCTCGTGCGGCGCGCGCAGCGCGAGGCCCCAGTGCACGCCGCCGAGGAAGGTGAGGATGACCGCGCCATAGGCGACCTGCGCGCGCAGCGCCGCCGCCTCGACCTCGCCCTCGGCGAAGACGACCGCGAGCGCCGCGACCCAGAAGGGGACGAGGCCGGCGAGGCCGAGCGCGCGCGCGGCCGGGGGCGTTTCGGGATGGAGCATGGCGTCCTGCCTGCGGTCTTGCGTGGACGGGCATTCCTATCGCCCATCGCGCGGCGTCTTTCCAGCGCCCGATGCGATGGCGCGCCCGCCGCCCCCCGCGACAAAACCCGGCATCCGCCTATATTGCCGGCCGGTCGTTCTGGGAGTCTGGCGATGGGCGAGGATGGTGGCGTGCTCGGGCGGGTGATGGCCAAGCTGGTCGACACCAAGCAGAAATGGGCGCGCGAGGGCAGGCTGCTCACCGGCGAGCAGGCGCCGCCGGCGCAGCGCCTGCCGCCCGGCCAGCGCGAGGTCAGGAACTGGCCCGTGCTCGACCTCGGCATCCAGCCGGAGGTGAGCCGCGCCAACTGGAAGCTCGAGGTCGAGGGCCTGGTCGAGAACCCGATGGTGCTCGACTTCGACGCCTTCATGGCCCTGCCGCAGGTCGAGGCGAAGTCCGACATCCATTGCGTCACGCAATGGTCGCGCTTCGACAACACCTGGAACGGCGTCGCCACGCGCGAGCTGCTGGCGCGCGTGCGCCCGCTGCCCGCGGCGCGCTTCGTGATCCAGACCTCCTATGACGGCTACACGACCAACCTGCCGCTCGACGACTTCGCGGGCGAGGACGTGCTGCTCGCCCATCGCTGGGAGGGCCAGGACATCACGCGCGAGCATGGCGGGCCGGTGCGGCTCGTGCTGCCGCGGCTCTATTTCTGGAAGAGCGCGAAGTGGCTGACGAAGCTGAGCTTCGTCGCCGAGGACAGCCCCGGCTTCTGGGAGGTCCGCGGCTACCACATGCGCGGCGACCCGTGGAAGGAGGAGCGCTATGGCTGAGGACGGTCTCTCCGGCTGGCGCCGCGTCGTGCTGCGCCACGCGCTGCCGCGGCGCCTCTTCCTCGCGCTGGGCGCGGCGGCGGCCGCGCTCGCGTCGCTCGGCCGCGACGCCGCCGCCAGGACCACGCCCAGGGAAAGGAAGACCACGATGAGCGCCCACGACTTCGCCTTCCCCGCCATCGAGGGCGGCGAGCTGCCGATGAAGGCCTGGGCCGGTCGGCCCGTGCTGGTGGTGAACACCGCCTCGTTCTGCGGCTACACCTCGCAGTACCGCGAGCTCGAGGCGCTGTGGCGGCGCTACCGCGACCGCGGCCTCGTCGTGCTCGGCGTGCCGTCGAACGACTTCGGCCAGCAGGAGCCGGGCAAGGCCGCGGAGATCCGCCAGTTCTGCGAGACCTTCGACGTCTCCTTCCCGCTCGCCGACAAGCAGGTCGTGGTCGGCGCCGCGGCGCATCCCTTCTATCGCTGGGTCGCGGCCGAGCTCGGCGAGGCCGGCGCGCCGCGCTGGAACTTCCACAAGTACCTCGTCGCGCCGGACGGCACGCTGGCCGGCGCATGGCCCAGCCGGGTGAAGCCCGACGCGCGCGAGATCGTCTCCGCCGTCGAGGGGCTGCTCGCGAAGTCCTGAGGGCGCGGCCTCGCGCATTGTCGCGCGCCGTGCGCCCGCCCTAGACTTCCCGCCCTTCGAGGGGAGGACGGGATGCTGGCAAGGCGGGCGATTGTGGCGGCGGGCACGGCCGCGGTGGCGATGGCGGCGACGCGCGCCCCAGCGCAGGCCCAGGGTGCCGGTGCACAGGGCGCGGGGACGCAGGGTGGCGCGGCGCGCGCCGGCGCATCGGGCGCGCAGCCCGGCGGCGACGCCTCGCCGCGGCCGCGCGCGGGCGACGCGCTCCTCGTCGTCGACGTGCAGAACGACTTCATGCCCGGCGGCGCGCTCGCCGTGCCGCGCGGCGACGAGGTCGTGCCGGTGATCAACCGCCTCGCGCCGGCCTTCCGCCTCGCGGTGCTGACGCAGGACTGGCACGTGCCGGGCCATTCCTCCTTCGCCTCGTCGCATCCCGACCGCAAGCCCTTCGACGTGCTGAAGCTCGCCTACGGGAACCAGGTGCTCTGGCCGGACCATTGCGTGCAGGGCACCGAGGGCGCGGCGCTGCATCGCGACCTTTCCGTGCCGCATGCGCAGCTCGTGATCCGCAAGGGCTACAACCGCGACGTCGATTCCTACTCGGCCTTCATCGAGGCCGACCGCAAGACGCGCACCGGGCTCGACGCCTGGCTGAAGGCCAAGGGCGTGAGGCGAGTCTTCTGCTGCGGCCTCGCCACCGATTTCTGCGTCGCCTGGACGGCGCTCGACGCGCGCAGGCTCGGCTTCGAGGCGATCGTGGTCGAGGACGCCTGCCGCGCCATCGACCTCGACGGCTCGCTCGCGCGCGCCTGGGACGCGATGGCGAAGGCCGGGGTCGGGCGCGTGCGCGCCGCGGCGATCGCGTGAGCGCCGCCATGTCCAGCCTTCCCGATCCTTCCCGCCTGCTGCGCCTCGACGGCGAGGTCGCCATCGTCACCGGCGGCGCGCGCGGCATCGGCGCCGCCACCGCCGAGCTGATGGCCGCCGCCGGCGCCATCGTCGTGGTCGCGGACCGCGACGAGGCCGAGGCCGCCGCCCTCGCCGCGACCATCGTCGCGCGCGGCCACGCGGCGCACGCCGTCGCGATCGACGTGACCGACGAGGCCTCCGTGGCCGCGGCCTTCGCCGCCGCGCGCGAACGCCATGGCCGGCTCGACGTCCTCGTCAACAACGCCGGCATCGCGCTGCGCCGGCCGACGGCCGAGCTCTCGCGCGCCGACTGGGACAAGGTCGTCGCGGTGAACCTCACCGGCGTCTTCCTCTGCGCCCAGGCCGCGGCGCGGATCATGATCGCCGACGCGCGCGCGGGGCGCATCGTCAACACCGCGTCGATCATGGGCCTGTCGGGTGGCGGGCTCTACCCGAACATCTCCTACCAGGCGACCAAGGGCGCGGTGGTGAACCTCACCCGCGCGCTCGCCGTCGAATGGGCGGGCCAGGGGATCCGCGTCAACGCGGTGGCGCCGACCTGGGTGCGCACGGAGCTGACGAAGGCGCTGTTCGAGACGCCCGAGCTGCTCGCGCGCATGCAGGCGGTGAGCCCGCTCGGCCGCTTCCCCGGGCCCGCGGACGTCGCGTCGGCGATGCTGTTCCTGGCGAGCGGCGCGTCGTCCTTCGTCACCGGCCACGTGCTGGCCGTCGACAGCGGCTTCCTCGCGCAGTAGCGGCGCTCAGGCCGCGAGCGGCAGGGCGTACTCGGCCTCGGCCACGTAGCTGGGCCCGCCGGAATGGCGCAGGCTGGAGAAGAGCGTGAAGTGCCCGACGCGGAAGGGCCCGGCGCGGAACAGCGCGTTGTGCGCGAGGAAGGCCTGCGCGCGCAGGACGGACGCGCCGCCGCAGCGCGCCAGCGTCACGTGCGGCCGCCAGCGCCGCTCCTCCGGCGGGAAGCCCATGCGCACCAGCGCGGAATCCACGTTGCGGCGCAGCTGCGCGAGCGGCTCGCTCCTGTCGACGCCCGCCCAGAGCGCGCGCAGCTCGTCCCCGGTGGAGAAATGCCCGACGCCATGCAGCGACAGGTCGAAGCCGGGCGCGCGCACGCGCATGAGCGCGTCATGCGCGTCCTCGGCGTCGGCCTCGGTCACGTCGCCGATGAAGCGCAGCGTCAGGTGCATGCTCTCCGGCGCGACCCAGTCGGCGCCCGGCACGCCGCCGCAGAGGCCGGCGAGCGCGTGGCGGACATCCTCGGGAAGCTCGAGCCCGACGAAAAGACGGATCATCCGGCCCCTCCATGCGCGCGACGCGCGAGCGTCCCGCGATTCGACCACCGCGGCAAGGCTTGCGCGCGGCCGCGCGAGGCGCGAAACCTGACGGCGAGATGAGCCTTCCCGATTTCCGTTCCGCGACGTTCCTGCGAAGCCACATCGCGTGGATGACGTCCTTCCTGCACCCGCGCTGCATCGACCCGCGCGGCGGCTTCTTCCACTACTACGGCCTCGACGGCACGCCCTTCGACCGCGACCGCCGCTCGCTGGTGAGCTCGGCGCGCATGGTCGTGAGCCTGGCGATGGCCGCGCGCGCGCTCGGCACCGACGCCTACGACGCGGCGATCCGCCACGGCCTGTCCTTCCTGCGCGCGGCGCATCGCGACCCGGCGACCGGCGGCCATGCCTGGCAGCTTGCCTGGCGCGACGGCGCCTGGCGCGCCAGCGATCCCGCGAACCAGTGCTATGGCCACGTGCATGTCGTCCTCGCCCACGCGCACGCGCTGGCGGCGGGGTTCGGCGAGGCGCGCGCCTGGCTCGAGGAGACCTTCGAGACGATGGAGCGCCATCTCTGGGAGCCGGCGCATTCGCTCTACGCGGACGTCGCCTCGCCCGACTGGTCGTCGATCGATCCCTATCGCGGCCAGAACGCCAACATGCATGGCTGCGAGGCCATGCTCGCCGCGCACGCGGCGACGGGCGAGGCGCGCTACCTCGACCGCGCCGCGGCGATCGCGCACGCGACCTGCGTGCGCCAGGCCGCGCTCACGGGCGGGCTCGTGTGGGAGCACTACCACGCCGACTGGTCGCCGGACTGGGACTACGCGCGCGGCGACTTCTCCAACAGCTACCGGCCCTGGGGCTTCCAGCCGGGCCACCAGGCGGAATGGGCGAAGCTGCTCGTGCTGCTGCACGCGCGCCGGCCCGAGGGCTGGATGCTGCCGCGCGCGCGCGCGCTCTTCGACGCGGCGATGGAGCGCGGCTGGGACGCGGCGCATGGCGGGCTCGTCTACAGCCTCGAGCCCGACCTCTCGGTCGCCAACGCCGACAAGTACTTCTGGGTCCAGGTGGAGGCCGCCGCCGCCGCCGGGCTGCTCGCCCGCGCCACCGGCGAGGATCGCTACGCGCGCGCCCATGACCGGCTCTGGGCCTATTGCTGGGAGCACCTCGTCGACCACGAGCTCGGCTCGTGGCGCAAGATCCTCGGCCCCGGCAACGCGCGCATCGCCACCGACAAGGGCAGCGGCGGCAAGGACTACCACGTCGTCGGCGCGTGCTTCGACCTTCTGGAGCCCGCGCCGCCCATGCGCGCCCCGCGCTGAGCCGCCCTCAGGGGCAGGGATTCGGGTTGGCGGCGTGGATCGCGTCGATCCGCGCCAGCACGTCGGCGGGCAGCACGATGTCGGTGGCGGCGGCGTTCGCGTCGAGCTGCGCGAGGCTGGTCGCCCCGATGATCGTCGAGGTCACGAAGGGGCGCGAGGCGACGAAGGCCAGCGCCATCTGCGCGGGATCGAGGCCGGCCTCGCGCGCCAGCGCGACATAGGCCGCGCTCGCCGGCTCCTGGCGCGGGCCCGAATAGCGCTTGAAGCGGTCGAAGAGCGTCAGCCGCGCGCCGGCAGGCCTGGCTCCGCCCAGGTACTTGCCCGCGAGCACGCCCATGGCGAGCGGCGAGAAGGCGAGCAGGCCGCAGCGCTCGCGGATCGACATCTCGGCGAGCCCGATCTCGTGGATGCGGTTGAGCAGGCTGTAGGCGTTCTGGATCGACTGGATGCGCGGCGCGCCGTGGTAGCGGGCGAGCCGCAGGTGCTCCGCGACGCCCCATGGCGTCTCGTTCGAGACGCCGACATGGCGAACCTTGCCCGCGCGCACGAGCTCCTCGAGCGCGCGCAGCGTCTCCTCGATCGGCGCGCCGTCGCGCGCGGGGTCGTGCACGTAGTCCTGGCGGCCGAAGCTGTTGACGTGCCGATCCGTCGAATGCGTCTGGTAGAGGTCGATGCGGTCCGTGCGCAGGCGGCGCAGCGAGCCCTCGACCGCCTCCATGATCGCCGCGCGGTCGAGCCTGCCCTTGCCGTCGCGGATATGCGGGATGTTGTTCGAGGCGCCGATCACCTTCGTGGCGATCACCACGCGCTCGCGCATGCCCGGCCGCGCGGCAAGCCAGGAGCCGATCACGCGCTCGCTCTCGCCCTGGGTCTGCGGCGTCGGCGGCACGGGATACATCTCGGCGGTGTCGATGAAGTTGATGCCGTGCGCCTCGACCGCGCGGTCGAGCTGGGCGTGGCCCTCGGCCTCGGTGTTCTGCACGCCCCAGGTCATGGAGCCGAGGCAGATGGCGGAGACGCGCAGGTCGGTGTCCCCGAGGATGTTGTAGCGCATGGCTGGTGGTTCCTTCGCGAGGACGGGGCTCACGCCAGAAGCGCGAGCACGCCTGTGTAGCCGTAGAGCCGGGCGTTGGATATCTCGCCGTCGCAGGACATGCCCGCGAGCGGGATGTCGCCGATCTCGCGGCGCAGCAGCGCGACCTCCGGCGAGGCGGAGCCGAAGAGGTTCGCGCCACGCGCGACGCAGGAATAGTAGAGCGCCGCGCGCGGCCGCCGCCGGCAGCGGCGCATCGCGTCGCGGGCCATGCGCGCGAGGTCCCGCGCTGCGGCGTCGGCGTCGCGGCTGACGAAGACGAGCTCGCGCCCGGGCTCGGCGAGGTCGCCGATCGAGATGCTGCCCGAGGCCTGGTCGACGCCCGTGAGGTTGCGCACGAGGTAGTCGGCGCCGTCGCTGCCCGCGACGGGAAGCGCGACATGCAGCCGCCGCGCGGCGCGCTCGCGCTCCGGCTCGGACAGCGCGAGCAGGTCGTCCTGCAGCGCGCGCAGCGCGGGCATGTCGTCGAGCGTCTCGATCACCGAGCCATCGGCCTTGGTGATGCGGCGGCGCGCGGCGCCGAGCGGGCTGCAGCCCTGGGTCAGGCCTGTCGCGGCGACGATGCCCGGCGCCAGGACGACGCCGGAGAGCGGGCCGCGCCCGATGGCGCCCGCGGCATGGACCATCGGCACGCGCGACGAGCCGAGGCCGCCGAGGACGTGGCAGGCGCCGAGGTCGGCGAGTTCGCCCAGGCGGTCGGGCAGCGCCGCGTCGCGTGCGTCGCCATGGACGATCGCGGTGCAGTTCGCGTGGCCCGCGGCCCAGCCCGCGACGTCCCGCGCGGCGGCCTCGTCGTGGCCGGGCGCCAGCAGGCGCAGCGATCCGCGCGGCACGCTCGCCGCCATCGCGACCAGCGCCGGTTCGTCGAAGTACTCGCGCGTCCCGCCGATCACGCCGGCGCCGCAGGTGCCGATCCAGTCGGCGATGCCCGTGCCCGCGCGCAGGTGGGCGACGATGGCGTCGAACTCCGCGGCGAAGAGGTCGGCGGCGAAGACGAAGCCGATCGCCTCCTCGCCCTCCGCCGGGGCGGGCGCGTCGCCGATGGCCGCGATGCAGGCGTCGGCCAGCCGCATCCAGTCGTCGTCGTCGCCGGCATGGCCGAGGCGGATCATGGCGTGCGTCGCTCCATCGCCTCAGGGCGCCAGCAGCCGGCGCACATGCGGCAGCAGCGCGGCTACGATCACGCCGACGCCCTCGCGGTTGGGATGGATGCCGTCCTGCTGGTTGAGCGCGGGCTGGCCCGCCACGCCCTCGAGCAGGAACGGGTAGAGCGCCACGCCGTGCCGCGCGGCGAGCGCGGGGAACACCGCGGCGAAGCGCTCGGCGTAGTCGCGGCCGAGATTGGGCGGCGCGGCCATGCCCGCGAGCAGCACCTTCGTGCCGCGCGCGGCGAGGCGCGCGAGGATGCGGTCGAGATTGGCCTCCATGCGCTCCGGCGGCAGGCCGCGCAGCCCGTCATTGGCGCCGAGCGCCACGATCGCGTGGCTGGGCGGCGCGTCGCCGATCGTCCAGTCGATGCGCGCGAGCCCGCCCGCCGAGGTCTCGCCGGAGACGCCGGCGTTGACCACCTCGGCGTCGATGCCGGCGGCGTCGAGCGCGCGCTGGAGCTGCGCGGGCAGCGCGTCCTGCGCGGGCAGGCCGTAGCCGGCGGTGAGGCTGTCGCCGAAGAGCAGCAGCCGCGCGCGCGCCGCGCACGCCGGACCGGCGGCAAGCGCCGCCGCGAGGCACGCGTTGACAAGGGCGATCCGGCGGCCATATCGCCTGCCTGCGCGGCGCGTCCGCCCGCGCGTCTCCTGCCTGTCCATGGTGTGCCCGATGACCTCCGCGAACGCCGGTCCCATCGTGGAGCTTCGCGACGTCCGCCTCAAGCTGGAGTCGCTCGCGGGCGAGGTCAATATCCTGCGCGGGCTCGACCTCGTCGTCGGACGCGGCGAGACCGTCGCCGTCCTGGGCCCCTCGGGCTCCGGCAAGTCGACGATGATGATGGTCATGGCCGGGCTGGAGCGCGCGAGCTCGGGCATCGTGCGCGTCGCGGGCGAGGACCTCGGCGCGCTCGACGAGGACGGGCTGGCGCTGTTCCGCCGCCGCCATGTCGGCATCGTGTTCCAGGGCTTCCACCTCATCCCCACGATGACGGCGCGCGAGAACGTCGCCGTGCCGCTGGAGTTCGCCGGCGTGCGCGACGCCTTCGCGCGCGCCGACGCGGCGCTCGCCTCGGTCGGCCTCGGCCACAGGCTGTCGCACTACCCGGGCCAGCTCTCGGGCGGCGAGCAGCAGCGCGTGGCGCTGGCGCGCGCGGTGGTGGGCGAGCCCGACCTCGTCCTCGCCGACGAGCCGACCGGCAACCTCGACCACGCGACCGGCGCGCAGGTCATGGACCTGCTCTTCGGCCTCGCCGGCGCGCGCGGGGCGACGCTGGTGCTGATCACCCACGACCTCGCGCTCGCGCGGCGCTGCGCGCGCGTCGTCCGGCTGCAGGACGGGCGGATCGCCGGGGACGCGCCCGCCGCGCCCGACGCGCCGTGAGCGGGGCGGCCCCGTCCTGGCGCGTCGCCTTCGCGCTGGCGCGTCGCGAGCTGCGCGGCGGCCTCGCCGGCTTCCGCGTCTTCCTCGCCTGCCTCGCGCTCGGCGTCGCCGCGATCGCGGCCGTGGGCTCGCTCGGCGCCGCCGTGACCAAGGGGCTGCGCGACGACGGCCGGCGCCTGCTGGGCGGCGACGTCGAGCTCTCCTTCACCCATCGCGAGGCCGAGCCCGCGCAGCTCGCGCATCTCTCCGCCGCCGGGCGCGTGTCGCGCGCCGGCGAGATGCGCGCCATGGCGCGCGCCGGCGACCAGCGCGCGCTGGTCGAGCTCAAGGCCGTCGACGCCTCCTACCCGCTGGTCGGCGGCATCGCGCTCGCGCCGGCCGGCGACCTGCGCGCGACGCTCGCGCCGCGCGGCGGCACCTGGGGCGCCGCGGTCGAGCCGTCGCTGCTCGCGCGGCTCGGCATCGCGCCAGGCGACAGGCTGCGCGTGGGCGACCTCGACTACGAGGTGCGCGCGACGATCGCCTCCGAGCCCGACCGCACGGCCAATGTCTTCACCCTCGGCCCGCGTGTCATGGTGCCGGTGGAGAGCCTGGCGCAGACCGGGCTGGTGCAGCCCGGAAGCCTCGTGCGCTGGCTCTACCGCGTCGCGCTCCACGACCCGGCCGGCGCGCCCGCCTTCGTCGAGGACCTCAAGCGGCGCTTCCCCGGGGCGGGCTGGCGCATCCGCGCGCTCGCCGACGCGGCGCCCGGCCTGCAGCGCTGGGTCGACCGCATCGCGATGTTCCTGGGCCTGGTCGGGCTCACGGCGCTGCTGGTCGGCGGCGTGGGCGTCGCCAACGCCGTGCGCGGCTTCGTCGAGGGGCGCATCCCGACGATCGCGACGCTCAAGTGCCTCGGCGCCCCGGGCGGCCTCGTGATGCGCGTCTACATGATCCAGGTCATGGCAATGGCGGCGCTCGGCATCGCCGCCGGCCTCGCGGTGGGGGCCGCGGTGCCGCCGCTCGCGGCGCCGCTGGTCGAGCGCGCGCTCGGCGTGGGCCTCTCGGTCGGCGTCTTCGCGGCGCCGCTCGGCCTTGCCGCGCTCCAGGGCCTGCTCGTGGCGCTGGCCTTCGCGCTCTGGCCCCTGGCGCGCACGCGCGAGCTGCCGGCCGCCGCGCTCTTCCGCGCGGTGGTGGCGCCGGCGCGGGCGATCCCGCGCGCAGGCGTCGTCGCGGCGACCGCGCTGGCGCTCGCGGCGCTCGCGGCGCTGGCGATCGCGAGCTCCCCGGACCGCCGCCTCGGCGTCGCCTTCGTCGTCGGCGCCGCCGCGTGCTTCGTTCTGTTCCGCCTCGCCGCCGCGGCGATCGCGGCGGTCGCGCGCCGCGCGCCCGCGCCCGCGCGCCCGGCGCTGCGCCTCGCGCTCGCCAACCTGCACCGCCCCGGCGGCAACCTGCCGGGGATCGTGCTGTCGCTCGGCCTCGGCCTGACCGTGCTGTCGATCATCTCGCTGGTGCACGGGAACTTCTCCGGCGCGCTGCGCGGCCAGCTGCCGGCCGTCGCGCCGAGCTTCTTCTTCATCGACATCCAGCCCGACCAGCTCGAGGAATTCGAGGCGACGCTGCGCGAGGCCAGGGGCGTCGGCGCGGTGCAGAAGGTGCCGAGCCTGCGCGGCCGGATCACCCGGCTCAACGGCGTGCCCGTCGAGCGCGCGGCGATCGCGCCCGAGGCGCAGTGGGCGATCGGCTCCGACCGCGGCCTCACCTACGCGCGCGAGATGCCGCGCGACGCGCGCATCGTCGCGGGCGAGTGGTGGCCACCCGACTATTCCGGCCCGCCGCTCGTCTCCTTCGACGCGCAGATCGCGGCGGGCATGGGGCTGAAGCTCGGCGACACGATCACCCTCAACGTGCTGGGGCGCGAGATCACGGCGCGCATCGCCAACCTGCGCGCCATCGACTGGACGACGCTCGGGATCAACTTCACCCTCGTCCTCGCGCCGGGCGCGCTCGAGGGCGCGCCGCAGACCTGGATCGCCACCGCCCAGGTCGAGCGCGCGCACGAGGACGCGCTGGAGCGGCTGCTCGTCGAGCGGCTGCCCAACGTCTCGTCGATCCGCATCCGCGACGCCCTCGCCACCGTGGAGCGCGCCCTTGGCTCGATCGCGACCGCGGCGCGCGCCACCGCCTCGGTCACGCTGCTCGCGGGGGCGCTGACGCTCGCCGGGGCGATCGCCGCGACGCAGCGCCGGCGCATCCGGGACGCCGTCGTGCTCAAGGTGCTCGGCGCGCGGCGGCGCCAGATCCTCGAGGCGCTGCTGCTGGAGTTCGCCCTGCTCGGGCTGGTCGTCGCGGCGCTCGCGGCGCTGCTGGGGTCCCTGGCCGCGCGGCTGCTGGTGGCGCGGTACCTGTCGCTCGACTTCGACTGGCTGCCGGGGACGCTGCTGTCGGTGATCGCCGGCGCATCGGCCGCGGTGGCGCTGATCGGGCTCGCCGGCACCTGGCGCGCGCTTGGCCAGCGTCCCGCGCCGCTGCTGCGCAACCCCTGAGCGCGTGCCGGGCGAGGCGATTCGCAAAACCCTGTTTTTATTGGCGGAATGCGGAATATCCGAGTGGCGCGCTATTGAATCGATGGCACCCCCGACCATATGCTGCGGCACCTGCCGAACAGGGGATCGATGGGAGAGAAATCATGAACAGTCCATTCTTCAACCAGACCGCCCAGGGCGCGCGCATCGACGCCGCGACCGATGCCGGCCTGCGCGCGCACATGCTGCGCATCTACAACTACATGGCGTCGGCGGTCCTGCTCTCGGGCATCCTCGCCTACGTCATCGCGAGCTCGCCCATGCTGACGGCGCTGATGGTGAAGTCGCCGCTGCGCTGGGTGTTCATGCTCGCGCCGCTCGCCTTCGTTTTCATCATGTCCTGGCGCTTCGAGCGGATGTCCAAGGCCTCGCTGCAGGCGATGTTCTGGGCCTATGCCGCGTGCATCGGCGTGTCCTTCGCCGCCATCCTGCTCTACTTCACGGGCGCCAGCGTGGCGCGCGCCTTCTTCATGGCGGCCGGCCTCTTCGCGGGCCTGAGCCTCTACGGCTACACCACGAAGGCGGACCTCTCGAAGCTGGGCACCATCCTGATGGTGGGCATGGTCGTCGTGTTCCTCGCGTCGATCGTGAACATCTTCCTCGGCTCCAGCGCCCTGCAGTTCGCCGTCTCGATCGTGGGCCTGCTGGTCTTCCTCGGCCTGACCGCCTGGGACACCCAGCGCATCAAGGACACGTACCTCGAGTACGCCGGCACGGAAGTCGAGGGCAAGATCGCGGTGATGGACTCGCTCGGCCTGTACATCAACTTCGTCGCGATCTTCCAGTTCCTCATCTCGCTGACCGGCCAGCGCGACGAGTAGTCGGGTCCGCGCATCGCGCGGTCCCGGACCCCGGCGGGGAGACCCGCCGGGGTTTTTCTTTGCCCGGCGCGCGCCCGCGGGTCAGCCCGAGCCGATGCCGAAGCGCCGCCGCAACGCGTCGGACAGGCGCTTGCCGCAGGCGGACACCGCGAAGACGAAGGCGATGTAGATCGCCGCGGTCGCGGTCAGGATCTCGATCGGCTCGTACCAGACGTTCACCAGCTTCTGGGACTGGAACATCAGGTCCTGGACGGTGATCACGGACACCAGCGTCGAGGACTTCACGATCACGGTGAACTGGTTCACGATCGCGGGCGCCGTGGTGAGCGCGACCTGCGGCAGCACGATGCGCGCCATGACCAGCGCCGGCCCCATGCCGACCGCCTCGCCCGCCTCGCGCTGGCCGCGAGGCACCGCCTCGATGCCGGCGCGGAACGTCTCGGCGAGGTAGCCGCTGGACTGCAGCGCCAGCGCCACCCAGCCGGCCGTGAAGAAGGAATTGGGCCAGCCGAAGAGCTCCGGCCAGACGTAGTTGACCCACATCAGCTGGACGAAGATCGGCGTCGCGCGGAAGAACTCGATCAGCAGCGTCGCGAGCGGCCGCAGCGGCCGGACATGCATGCGCAGGAGGCAGAGCGCGAGGCCGCCGAGGATCGCCGCCGCGAAGGCCAGCGCGCAGACATGCAGCGTGACGAGGAACCCCTCGAGCAGGACCTCGCGCTGGTTCCAGACGAGGCGTTCCCAGTTGCCCATGGCTGCCGCCCCGCCTCAGGCCAGGATCCGCCGGCGCCAGCGTTCGCTGGCGAGGCGCACGAGCGAGGCCGCGGCGAACACGACCGCGAAGTAGAGCAGTGCCGCGCCGGTGTAGAGGGGCAGCGGCTTCATCTCCGTAGCCGTGACCATGGACACGCGGTACATCAGGTCCGGAACGGTGATCAGCGAGACGATCGTCGTGGCCTTGAACAGCGACACGAGCTGGTTCAGGCCCTCGGGCAGCATCCTGCGCACCACCTGCGGCATGACGATCCGCCAGAGGATCTGCCGCTCCGACATGCCGCAGGCGCGGCCCGCCTCGAGATGGCCGCGCGGGATCGACTGGATGCCCGCGCGGAACGTCTCCGCGTAGTAGCCGCTGTAGACGAGGCCCAGCGCGATCACCGCCGAGGCGAAGGGGTGGAACTCGATGCGCGTGCCGAGCGCCGCGCCGAGCAGCAGGGGCAGCACGAAATGCACCCAGACCAGCATGATGTAGTCGGGCGCGTTGCGGAACGTCTCGACATGCAGCGTGCCGAGGACGCGGAAGGGCAGGGCCTGCGCGACCCGCAGCAGCGCCGCGCCGAGCCCGAGCGCGATCGCCGCCGTCGCCGAGGCGGCGAAGACGTGGAAGTTGAAGGCGAGGCCGCTGAGCATCACCTCGCGGTAGTCCCAGAACAGGGAGAGGTCGACGCTCTCGCGCAGCGCGTCGGAGAACATCAGCGCGCCTGGCCGATGAACTTCGAGAGGAACTGCCGGCAGCGCTCCGAGCGCGGCGCGCCGAAGACCTGCCCGGGCGGCCCGCTCTCCTCGATCACGCCGTCGTGCAGGAACATCACCTCGTCCGAGACCTCGCGCGCGAAGCGCATCTCGTGGGTGACGACGATCATGGTGGTGCCGCGCTGCGCGAGGTCGCGCATCACCGCCAGCACCTCCTCGGTGAGCTCGGGGTCGAGCGAGGACGTCGCCTCGTCGAAGAGCATCGCCTTCGGCTGCATCGCGAGCGCGCGCGCGATGGCGACGCGCTGCTGCTGGCCGCCGGAGAGATGCGCGGGATAGGCGTCGCGCTTCTCGGCGAGGCGCACCTGCTCGAGCGCCGCCTCGCCGAGCGCGACCGCCTCGGCCCGCGGCAGGCCGCGCACGCGCATCGGCGCCTCGATGACGTTGCCGAGGGCGGTCATGTGCGGCCAGAGGTTGAACTGCTGGAACACCATGCCGAGGTCGCGGCGCAGGCGATTGATCTCCGCGAGCGACCGCGCCCGCCGCCGCCCGCCGCGGTCCTCGACGAAGCCCATCGGCACGCCGTCGATGTAGACCTCGCCCTCCGTCGGCGCCTCGAGGCGGTTGATGCAGCGCAGGAGCGTGCTCTTCCCGGAGCCGCTGGCGCCTATCATGCTCACCACGCTGCCGCGCCGCACGTCGAAGGACACGCCCCTGAGCACCTCGAGTTCGCCGAAGCGCTTGCGTATGCCGCTCGCGCGGATGGCCGGCATGTCGTCCATCGTCGCCCTCCCCGCGCGGCCCCGCCCGGCGCGGGGACCTGCCCCGCGAAATGCCGGATGGACACGCGCGCCCGGCTTCATCATCCTCGCTCGGGACGGTTCCTTGCAACACCAGCGTCCCGCAGGTCGACCATGCAGCTTCCGCCCGCCGACATCGGCATGCCCGTCGACGAGATCGACACCCCGGCCCTGGTGCTCGACCTCGACGCGTTCGAGCGCAACCTCGCCAAGATGGCCCGCCTCGCGCGCGAGGCCGGCGTGCGGCTGCGCCCGCACGCCAAGACGCACAAGTCGACCGCGGTGGCGCTGCGCCAGATCGCCCATGGCGCGATCGGCCAGTGCTGCCAGAAGGTCGGCGAGGCCGAGGTGCTCGTGCATGGCGGCGTGCGCGACGTGCTGGTCAGCAACGAGGTCTTCGGCGAGCAGAAGATGCGCCGCCTCGCCGCGCTCGCGCGCGTGGCGACGGTCGGCGTGTGCTTCGACGACGTCGAGCAGGTGGAGCAGGCCTCGCGCGCCGCGCGCGACTACGGCGTCGAGATCGGCGGCCTCGTCGAGATCGAGCTCGGCATGGCCCGCTGCGGCGTCATGCCCGGCGCCGCGGCGGTCGAGCTCGGCAAGCGCATCGCCGCCGCGCCCGGCCTCGTCTTCAAGGGCATCCAGGCCTATCACGGCACGGCGCAGCACATGCCCACGCATCGCGAGCGCGTCGAGGCGATCGCGAAGGCCTCCGAGGCGGTCCGCGTCACGCGCGACGGCCTCGCCGCGGCAGGCCTGTCCTGCGAGATCATCGGCGGCGCGGGCACCGGGACGTTCCGCCAGGAATCGGCGAGCGGGCTGTGGAACGAGCTGCAGGTCGGTTCCTACGCGTTCATGGACACCGACTACGCGTCCATCGGCGACGAGCACGGCGCCAACCGCTACACCGAGTTCGAGCACAGCCTCTTCGTGCTCGCGACGATCATGAGCGCGCCGGCCGCCGACCGCGTCGTTGTCGATGCGGGCCTCAAGAGCTACTCGATGGAGAAGGGCCCGCCCTGGGTCCATGGCCGCGCGGGCCTCGAGCCCTACGGCGTCTCCGACGAGCATGCACGCGTGCGCGTGACGTCGGGGCCGAAGCCCCGGCTGGGCGAGAAGCTGATGCTGATCCCGGGGCACTGCGACCCGACGATCAACCTGCACGACTGGTATGTCGGGATCCGCAACGGGCGCGTCGAGGCGCTCTGGCCGGTCTCGGCGCGTGGCGCCAGCCGCTAGCGCGGCGCCGTCTCGGATCCGCGCCCGCGGGGGGCGCGGGCTTTCAACGGAGGGGGGGAACGACATGAACAGGTTCATCGACGCCGGGAAGCGCGACTTCCTGAAGGGGGCGGCCATGCTCGGCGCGGCCTCGGGCCTCGTCGCCGCCGGCGCGCCGCCGCGCGAGGCGCTCGCGCAGGTGCTGGAGACCGGCATCCGCCCGGATTCCGTGCTGGCGAAGATCCGCAAGGACGGCGTCCTGCGGGTCGGCTACTCGCAGACCGGCCCCTGGTTCTACAAGGACGCGCGCACCGGCGACCTCGGCGGCATCTACAAGGACGTCTGTGACCGCCTCGCCAAGGAGATCGAGATCAAGCTCGAGTACAAGGAGGTCACCTTCGCCAACGCCACCGTCGGGCTGAGGCGCGGCGACTACGACCTCTACGGCTCGTCGCTCACCTACACGATGGCGCGCGCGCTGACGGTCGACTACATCGGCCCGCTCTACTCCAAGGGCAGCCTGCTGCTGATCCACAAGGACAACGCGGGGCGCCTGAAGACCGCCGCCGACCTCAACGACCCGGGCGTCACCATCTCGGTCACGGCCGGCGCCAGCGAGGAGGCGCGCATCCCCGTGCTGTGGCCCAAGGCCAAGGTCATCACCACCACGGGCCAGGTGGCGCTCGG
>Ga0068872_10001803_pt1 | contig 17023 bp, 18 predicted proteins | sample NOAtaG_7_FD_66441 | JGI IMG/M metagenome (GOLD analysis project Ga0068872, IMG submission 66441) | Freshwater lake microbial communities from Lake Erie, under a cyanobacterial bloom - NOAA_Erie_Diel1S_2200h metaG | ecosystem: Environmental > Aquatic > Freshwater > Lake | place: USA: Ohio, Lake...
CACAATTGCAAGGGCATTCTTACTTTGAATCTGCTTTACGACTGTTTCTATATTCTTGACCTCACCAGTTGAATTTGGGTAGGCAATCAATCCAGCAAAAATCTCTTCATTCAAATCAGAAGAAAAATCGGTTTCGATAATCTTAATTTTCAATGGTTTGGCCCTGGTGTGGATTACTGCTTTAACATGAGGGTGAAGATTTGAATCGATTGCCAAAGCCGCGCTATCACTGCCCTGCCATACTCTCCTAGCTAAGGTCATTGCCTCAGCTGCTGCGGTAGCCTCATCGAGCATCGAAGCATTTGCAATAGCCAAGCCAGTTAAATCTGTTACTGCAGTTTGAAAGGCAAAGATCGCCTCTAAACGTCCTTGGCTTATCTCAGGTTGGTAGGGTGTGTATGCAGTGTACCAACCTGGATTTTCTAAAACATTCCTTAAAATTACCGGTGGAGTTATTGTTCCGTAATATCCAGTTCCAATAAAGTTTTTCTTGACTTGATTTTGCGCCGCTATTTTTTTTATTTCACCTAAGGCATCTATCTCAGATAGCGCCTCTGGCAACGCCTTCTCGATCTCACCTTTTATATGAATGTTTGATGGAACAACAGATTTTATAAAGGATTCTAAATCTTTAAAACCCAACTCCAAAAGCATGGTTTGAACTTGGTAATGGTTGGGTCCTATATGACGATCAACAAAATTAGATCGATGATCCATCACTCCCCCAAACCCGTTTACTGTTAGGGGAAGATTTTAGTTGTTTTAAGCTCCTTTAAGCTTTCGGCGTTGGGCTAACTCATCGTTACTTTGCCCACTAACTACGAGGGAGCCATCCTCTAAACTCTCACCTTGTAAATTAGACAATGAACCTTCTACCTCACTCCAAACCTTGCCAATGGCAATTCCAAATACTCCTTGACCACCTTGAAGTAAGTCCACAATCTCATCTGGACTCGTACATTCATAAATGGAGGCACCATCACTCATTAAAGTTATTGATTCCAAATCAGAGACACCGCGAGAGCGCAGATGCTCCACTGCGGTGCGGATATTTTGCAATGAAACCCCAGTATCCAATAAGCGCTTAACAATCTTTAAAACCAAAATGTCTCGGAAACTGTATAGTCGTTGCGAACCAGATCCAGCAGCGCCACGAACACCTGGTTCAACCAATCCAGTTCTTGCCCAGTAATCTAATTGGCGATAAGAAATTCCAGCGGCCACACAAGCAGTTGCGCCTCGATAGCCGATATCTGATGAGGTGTTCATGGGGACTCAATTCTATGGGGAAGGCTTAATTGTAGAAGAGATAGCTATCGGCTTTTGGGTGCGACACGAGGCAATTCAAGCCCAGGTTTAGGGTTGGACTTATCCGAGGAAATCTTCTGGATTGATCTGATCCAAGAACTCTTTAAACCGCTCCACCTCATCTTCGGCCTGATCTGGTATCTCAATACCAGCATCAGTTAGCAGCTGCTCGCTGGCAAGGATAGGAGCACCAACTCTTAAAGCAAGGGCGATAGCATCACTTGGCCTGGCTGAAACATTAGGTCCATCCTTAAAGTTGAGCTGAGCATAAAAAATCCCATCCTTAAGCTCAGTTAGATACACAGTGCTTAAGGTTGCACCTAGCTGCTCAAGCACATCTTTAAATAAGTCATGAGTCAATGGCCTGGGTGGTTTTACATCTTGTTGCGCAAAGGCGATAGCAGTTGCCTCCACTGCGCCAAGCCAGATTGGCAAATACCGAACTCCATCTAGTTCCTTTAGTAGAACAATTGGCTGGTTTGATGGCATTTCTACTCTAACGCCCATTACCTCAACTGGATGATAAATACTCATTAGATTAAAAGTAAATTACTTTGCGCGGTGTAAGCCGGCGCGTACCAATGCGGCATGCAAGCGAATAGATAAAGATGCTAATTCGCGTTCTACCTCTTCAGCACGTGCTTTGGCTTCAGAACCTTTTTGCCTAAGTAATGGTGTGGTTACCTGTTCAACTAAACCAATCTCGCGATCTGCTGCAGTTTTGAAAGCTCGCAAGTGACGTGCACCAATTCCAAAGGTTGAAATCTCGGCCACAGCTTTTGCAACCGCAAGGGCATCTGAGTCATAGTGGCGATTTCTTATTGAAATCAATCCATATGATTCAATCTCGGTTAACTGATCATCAGTTAGTTTTGATGCTGCAAGTAATTCATTCCTGGTAAGTCTTAAATCATTCTCTCCTGCATAAGCATCACCTATAGATAAGCCATCATTGGTCGCTAACCGTGGCGTTGCAACTCCACCCACACTCTTAGCTGGCGAAAGTCCTCGATCCATCGCATCAAGGTTCTCTTTGATAACTTTGAGGGGTAGATATTGATCTCGTTGTGCTAACAAGACAAATCGAAGACGTTCTAAATCATTGGTAGTAAATTTACGATAACCACTAGGTGTGCGTTGAGGTTCAATTAATCCTTCAGACTCTAAAAATCTAATCTTAGATATTGTGATATCTGAAAATTCACTTCTGAGCCGAGTTAATACCTCGCCTATACTCAAGTACGCTCTAGCTGGAACACTCATTTCTTTTCTCCCACAAATAAAGTTAGATGATATTTACCAATCTGAATCTCATCTCCAGCTTTAATCGATGACTCCTTAACCGAGATTGCATTTAAATAAGTGCCATTTAAACTTCCGAGATCTTTTATAGAATATCCATCAACTTTACTTATCATTGCATGCGATCTCGAGACGGTAATATCATCTAAATGGATATCATTATTAGTATCACGACCAATTTTTGTTTGGTTAGAATCTAATAAGAACCGTGCCCCAGCCCCTGGTCCTTTAAGCACCAATAAGATTCCCTCGTTTTCAGGAAGATTTTCAACTACTTGCTGCTGCTCAGAATTCAAAGAGTTGAAAAGCTCATTGGTAGGACTTTGTTGCGGAATTGAACGCAGCTGGCGAAGATTTAGAGTAGATGTTAGATCTTTTGGCGGTGGTGCTTTATCTGCCATCACTCCCCCAACCGGTTTACCGTCAACTAGAGGCTCACACTATTAGGTCACTTGATAGTGGTCAAGCGGTCAGATTTTGATAATCCTGAGCGGAAAGTAGTTTCTCCGACAAAATTGGGGTGGAGATTTCTATCTCTGCAATCCAACCGGCGCCGTAAGGGTCTGAGTTTATAACCTCTGGATTAGATTCTAATTTTTCATTCACCAAAACTATTTTTCCAGTTATCGGTGCATAAATCTCTGAGACTGATTTGGTCGACTCCACCTCACCGCAAACTTTGTCGGCGGCTACATCATTGCCCATCTTTGGTAATTGAATATAGACAATATCTCCTAAGGCCGCCTGTGCGTAATCTGTGATCCCGATACGAAATCTAGTAGCAGTTAACTCTTGAACCCACTCATGCTCTTTTGTGTATCTAAGCTCTGATGGCACCGATGACATTTGCGTCCTATTCCTTAATCAGGGGCTGATGTAGACCCTTTATAAAATACTGAACTCCTGTGTAAAAGTACAGGCACAATCCCCAGATAGCAAAGGCCCAGCCAACTCGATAGCACCAGATACCTACTACGGGTAGATCTTCCAGTAGCAAGAAAGGAAATGCATATAAAAGGTTAAAGGTTGCTGCCTTACCTAAGAAACTAACCTCTACTAACTCAATCTTGCGAAGACGCTGCCAGATAATCAAAACTAATAAGAGTAAATCTCTGCCTATGATTGCAATCACCAGCCACCATGGCAAGTAATCCTTTATTGCAAATGCGATGATTATCGCACCGATATACAGTCGATCCACGGTTGGATCAAACTTGGCTCCAAAATTTGACGTTTGATTTAAGGATCGAGCTAGTTTTCCATCGAAGTAATCGGTGATTGCGCCTAGTGTTATCACTATAAAACTTGCCACCGGCTCCTCCAACACCAGAAATAGGTAGAGGAAAAGCGGCACCCCTAATGCGCGAAGGGATGTAAGCAGATTTGGAATATTAAGCTTCATCACGCTCCTTGACCTTCACTGCGACCTCAATCGGAGTGCCATCAAAACCAAAAACCTCACGTAAGCGACGTTCTATAAATCGGCGGTAGGCATTTTCTAGAAAACCATTGGCAAAAACCACAAATTTAGGTGGGCAGGTGCCAGCCTGGGTTGCAAATTTAATCTTTGGTTGCTTGCCACCTCTCACCGGTGGTGGATTGGCCCCAACTAATTCACCGAGAAATGCATTTAATTTAGCTGTAGGGATTCGCTTTTCCCAGTTGGTCAAAGCGGTTCGAAGCGCTGGTGCCAGACGATCCCGGTGCCATCCAGTTTTTGCCGAGAGATTGACACGTTGAGCCCATGGGTAACGTTCTAATTGGCGCTCTATCTCTTTATCTAATTCCAATTGTCGTTCCTCATCAACTAAATCCCATTTGTTCATAACGATCACTAATGCCTTGCCAGCTTCATCTGCCATAGAAACTATTCGAATATCCTGTTCGGTGAGTATTTGGGAAGCATCAAAAACTACTAGGGCCACTTCAGCACGCTCTAATGCAATCGAGGTTCGCAGGGAGGCGTAATAATCAGTGCCACTTGCTTGATGTGCCCTTCGTCTAATTCCAGCAGTATCGATAAATCTCCAAGTTGATCCGCCGAAATCAATTAATTCATCAACAGCATCACGAGTCGTACCCTCAGCATCATCCACTAACACTCGAGGTTGACCGGCAAGTACATTTAACAAACTTGACTTACCAACATTTGGACGGCCAACCAAAGCCACTCTGCGATAACCATCATCAACCTGAGCGCTTCCAACCTCTGGTAACTGCAAGATCAATAAATCAAGTAGATCACCACTTCCGCGACCATGCAACGCTGATACAAAATGTGGCTCCCCTAATCCTAAATTCCAAAGCGCGTAACCATCTGATTCATCTTCTGCGTTATCAATCTTGTTTCCAACTAGGATGACTTTTTTTCCACTTTTTCGAAGTAAATCCACTAAAGATTGATCCTCATCTAATGCTCCCACTTGTGAATCAACTACAAACATCACTAAATCTGCTTCATTAATAGCTGCCTCTGCCCCAGCGGTAATCTTTTCTGAAATTCCTTCTGGTTTCACCTCCCAGCCACCTGTATCTATCAGAAAAAATCTGCGTCCATTCCATTCCGCTTCATACTTAACCCGATCCCTAGTAACTCCTGGGGTATCCTCAACGATCGCTTCTCGCCGACCGATCATCCGATTTACTAAGGTTGACTTACCAACATTTGGCCTGCCAATTACTGCAACGGTTGGCAAACCTAAAAGATTTCTTTGCTTCAACCATTTCCAGATTTGATCAACTACCTCTTGTAGAGACAATCTAGTGGAGTCAATAACCGCTGCATCATCTGCTTGAGTTAAGGGTGAAACTGTTCTATTTGAATCGATTTGATCCCGTTGAGAGAGGGATTTGCCTACCTCGCTGCGATCAATGTTTTCAAGCATTTCACTCTCTCTACGTAAAGTTCTGGCGTCGATATCTGCATGTAAATAAACCTTGAGCTGAGCATTTGGTGCAACGACAGTACCAATATCACGTCCTTCCACAACGATACCTATTGGCGCATCATTGATGTACTTTCGTTGAATATCAAGTAGCACCTTGCGCACTTTCGGCATGGCACTTATTCTGCTAACCAAATCATTTACTCTCTGCAACCGGATCTCTTTAGATACATCCAAATCATTTAAAAAGATTTTAGGATCAGCAGGATTGGTGTCGAAGATCAGAGTGCTTTTTGCTAATTCGGCAATGAGATCATCTTCCAGATTAATGTTTTGCTGTAATGCTAAATAAGTAACAGCTCGATATAGCGCGCCAGTATCTAGATAACTCCAATTAGCACGTAGCGCTATCGCTTTTGCAGTTGAAGATTTTCCTGAGCCACTCGGCCCATCTATAGCTAAGACTAGATTGGACATGAGGTGAGTCTATCTTTAGTAATTAAAGATATTTATCGATTTTTAGGCTGGTGAACCTTAAAGCCTGATTTTTCTAAGTGACTTGAAAGTCTCTGACAATCATCGCCAGACAAAGCCAAGGTAATTAATCCAGTTTCTTGACCCGGCGAATGCTCAATACTTAGATCTTCAATATTAACCAGTACTTTTGCGCACTCATTAAAAATCCTAGCCAATTCACCTGGCTTGTCATCAATCACAATAGGTAAATATGAGTAATCTCTATTTTTTGCACCATGCTTGCCTGGTATTTTATTTTTACCAACTTTTCCTTGATTTATAAAATCAATCACTTTAGTTTGATCTTTGTTGGCAATATCGCGCTTAATTTCTCCTAATCGATCAATAAAAGAATCAAGAATTGGTATGATCGATTTATTATTCTCGATAAGTATTTGACTCCATAAATCAGCATCCGCACTTGCTAATCTGGTTAAATCTCTTAAGCCTTGTCCTGCCAAATTCAAATTTTTAGTTGAGATTTCCTCCAATGATCCGGCAAGTAAGGAGCTTAATATTTGAGGTAAGTGTGAAATCTGTGCTACGACCTGATCATGCTCTTCTGATTTGAGCCAGTAGAGGCTTCCCCCACAAAGCTGAACTATTTCTTGAGCAATCGCCTTATTTTTGTCGTTGAAGAATGAATCGGTAATTGCTATCCAGGCTCGACTCTCGAAAAGATCTGCTCGCGCATTCTCCGCTCCACCAATTTCACGGCCGGCCATTGGATGGAGAGAAAAGAAATTGTGACTGTTCGCTGATAATTGTTTGACCTTTAGTAGAAGATCAGACTTAACACTTGATAGATCACACACTATAGAGTTTGGATTATTATTGAGTTGTTCTAAAACTACCGAAGAAGTTACTGCCGTTGGGACAGTGATTACTATCAGATCTGGGTTTGAAATCGCCTCACCTTTAATTAAATCGGTGGCCAATTTCAACGCATTTGAATCGATATCAATGATCTCAACAGCCACACCACACGCTTTTAACCGTAGCCCGACTGAAGTGCCGATTAATCCGGCGCCAACAATACGAACAGTTTTGATCATTGAGCTAAATCTTTGCGTAAAACCGTAGCCCCTCGCAGATATATATGTTTAACATCTACAAGCGGGCGATCGAGCTGTGCGTGCATAAGTACCCGAACAACCCTAGGGAGTGCTTGCGCCACATCGATTTCAACCGCACACAAAAGCGGTACGGTTCCTAGTCCGATCTTCCTTGCCGCAACCGCCGGAAACTCTGAAGTCAGATCTGGCGTAGCGGTAAGAATCATTGAAATCAGATCCTCATTTTCCAGTTTGTTCGCAGTGAGCATTTGGGTGAGCAGATCCGAGACTGCCTCAACCATCTCCTCCGAGCTATCTTTTTCAAGCTGGATTGCTCCCCTGATGCCTCTAATTCGCATCCGGCAATAGTAGCGAGAACACCCTCAGGGTCATTGATGTTAAATAAATTTGCAGAGATGTCGCTTTAACCATCAATAGGGATTTGCTGGATAAATTTATTAATAAAACGACAATGACTGTAAATCTGTATAGTTAATAAGTCGATAAAACCATATAATTTTGATCGCAAATTTATCGACAAACCTATAATTATGGATAGCTAGAAAGACAATGAATCGATATATCTATACGAGCATTATCGGTTTATTGTTTTATACTTAAAAGGTTAAACAAATTAATTAATTCTTGCGAATTTAAAACTCGGTGCCGCCCAACCTTCATATCCCCTAACGCTATTGGACCAAACTCAATGCGGATCAACCTTAGGACCTTAGTTCCCAGACTTTCAATTAATCGCCGGATGATGTGATATCGCCCCTCATGAATCGTTATCTCTACCCAATGATGATTTTTGGTTACGGCTCGCACATGCACTACCTTGAGAGCTCGAGCTAATCCATCTTCGAGTTTAACTCCCTGAAGAAGTTGATCTGATAACCCCTTGTTGAAATCGCCTTCAATTTCAACCAGATATTTCTTTTCCAAACCGTATGAAGGATGAGTGGCTCTGTGTGCCAATTCTCCATCATTGGTCAGCAAGATCAGACCCTCTGAATCCTTATCTAGCCTGCCAACATGGTAGAGACGATCCTTTCGATCGGCAAAGTAACTCCCCAGGTTCGCACGGCCCTCTGGATCTGACATCGTAGAAATAACACCGGCAGGTTTATGAAACGCAAGATAAGTTTTAGACTTATTTATCTTTAAACTCTCACCATCTACTTTAATCTCATCATTTTCCGGATCGTATTTCCCACCAAGCTCTAGAACCGTTTTATCGTTGACACTTACTCGGCCTTCAAGAATTAATTGATCTGCGGCGCGACGACTTGCAATACCTGCATCTGCAATAATTTTATTTAATCGAGTTAGACCCATGCATCATTTTACCGCGCTTATCTTGTGAGCTAAACCGATTGAAATTAATCAGTCAAAGTTGAGAGCAGTTCATCCAACCCATCAATATTTGGCAAGAATGGAGCCAATGCAGGTAGATCGGAGATCGAGTTAAGCCCTAATTTCTCAAGGAAAAAAGAGGTGGTTTGATACAAGACTGCACCTGATTCACCCTCAACTCCGGCCTCTTCAACCAAACCACGATTTACCAGCGTCTTCATTACCGCCTCTACATTTACTCCCCGTATTGCCGATACCCGGGCCCTGGAAACAGGTTGGCGGTAAGCGATAACCGCAAGGGTTTCAAGCGCCGCTTGGGTTAAACGGGCTTGCTGTCCATCTAATACAAATTTTTCAACCAAAGGCGCCATCTCTGGATGGCTGTAATAGCGCCACCCGCCAGAGACCTGCCGTAACTCAAATCCTCGTTGTTCAGCTTCATACCTGGCCTGAAGTGAGAGAAGTGCAGCGGATATTTCTTCCGTTGGTGCCTCAATAATTTGAGCCAAAACCACCTCAGAAACAGGCTCGTCCACCACCATTAATATCGCCTCAAGGCACCGTTGTAGTTCAACTTCAGACATTATCGGCCTCATCTATCGTTTGAACTGGTAAATCAAACTCATCACTAACTCTAACTTCTCCGGAGGCTGTTCCGATCCAAGTGATCTGAAGCTCGCCTAGCGAAACCATCTGTTCAAATCTAACAACCCCCTCTCGATAAAGTTCAAGCAGGGAAAGGAAACGAGCAACCACTACCAAAGTTGAGTCAGCATCGGCGATCAAGGCTCGAAAGGTTGCCCTGCCGGCTCGCCTTAGGTGTTCAACCACCTTAGTGGCCTGTTCAGCTACGCTAACGAGAGGTTGATGTAGATGGGCAATGCTAAAAGCTGGGGTTGTTTTCGGGGTTAATACTCGATTCGCAATTGCGGCAAATCGTTGCGCACCTACTCCAATCAGTACCTCTGGAAGTAGTTGGGCAAAGTGAGGCTCCAAAGCCACCAAGCGGGCAAAGGATTTCTCTTCACGTTCAATTCTCTCGGAAAAGATTGCCGCAATCTCCTTAAATGCTCGGTATTGGAGTAATCGGGCAAAGAGAAGATCGCGTGCTTCAAGGAGTGCTAGATCAGCCTCATCATCTATCTCACCGCTTGGCAGCAACTTAGCCGCCTTAAGGTCAAGCAAGGTCGCAGCAACAACTAAGAATTCGGTGGTTTTGTCCAAATCCCACCCCTGATCTGCATTTTCCAACTGTTTGATGTAGGAAATGAACTCATCGGTGACCGCCCCCAAGGCCACCTCAGTAATATCCATTTTGTGTCGTGAGATCAGCTGAAGCAGCAGATCAAAGGGACCATCAAAATTAGTTAAGTGCAGCGAAAATCCGGCCACTCGCCCATCAGTAATCGAGGCAGGTTGGTTTGGTGCTGTGGATAAATTTTCTTGCGACATGCGCACAAGATACTTCACACATCCTTGCCTTTGCACATGCCCCACCGTAGGTTCTGGGCATGGGAAAAAACGCTAGACAGACTTCTCGGTTAACCGCTAAATCGACATTGAATCCAACTCGTTCTCCTCGGGAGGAGAGTTTGGCAACTACTGCTGATGTTCTAGGGAAAAAATTAATCAATTTCCCTGAGCCAAGTAAAACTCCCGAAGCTGGCGCAGCACGTGTCATTTCAGTTGTCAATCAAAAAGGTGGAGTTGGAAAAACTACTACCGCAATTAATCTTGGTGCAGCACTTGCTGAGGTTGGTCGAAAAGTCTTGCTGATTGATTTTGATTCGCAAGCTTCAATGACCACCGGTCTTGGCATAAAGGGGCCAGCACTACGAGAGCAGTATGGCTCTATTTGGTACTTACTAAATGACTCAGAGGCAAAATTAGAGGATTTTATTCTTAAATCATCAGTTGCCGGTCTGGATTTCATTAGAGGACATGAAGATTTAGCAGCAGCAGAGGCAGCATTTGTCTCTGAAATTGCGAAGGAGCATAAGCTTCGTAAATTGTTAGCACCAGTTCTTGATAAGTATGATGTTATATTGATTGATTGCTCACCATCACTTGGCACCTTGACTGTTAATGCACTGACAGCATCCAATGGCGTGATTATTCCAATGGAGTGCGAGTACTTCGCTGTGTTAGGTCTTTCTTTGGTTAAGAAGACAATTCAAAAGATCAAAGAGAATACAAATCCAGAGCTGCAGATTCTAGGCATCCTCGCAACTATGTTTGAGCGTAAAACAAGCCATTCTCGCGAGGTATTGGAGTTAATCGATAAGGAGTTCCCAGATGAGGTTTTCGATACCATCATCTCTAGAACTGTTCGGTTCTCAGAATCAACTGTGGCAGGTATTCCGGTAACCGCCTATGCCAGCAGCAGCTCCGGCTCTGCCTCCTATCGAAGATTAGCTAGAGAATTAATCGCACGAGGAGGAGCAAAATGAGTCGCCGTGTGAGTTTGCCTGGAGCGGATGAGTTATTTCGTAATACCGCTACCTTAAGTGCGGTGCCAAGCCAGCGTGAAAATAGTGAAGAGATAACTCAAGCACCAGTTACGTCAACTAAGCCAAAAAATTCAGTCAGACAAACTCCAAGAAGAAGAGTTAACGCCTTTGATCGCGCTCCAAGTGGACGTGAAAAACATGATGAAAAAATTACTGTATATCTCTCCCCTGATGAGCTTTATGATTTAGATCAAGCCCGGTTAGCTCTCCGTGGAGATTTAGGCCTTGCAGTTGATCGCGGAAGAATCGTTCGAGAAGCACTTTCAATCATTATTGCTGATCTGGAAGCAAAAGGTGATCAAAGTATTATCGCTCGAAGATTACGGGGCCGCTAAAACTATTTGCTTCTAGGGTGCGCACTGGCGTAACTCTCTCGTATACGATCGATCGTAATTAATGTATAGATCTGAGTTGTAGTTACTGAAGCGTGGCCCAGCAACTCCTGTACAACCCTGATATCTGCTCCACCATCCAATAAATGAGTTGCAAATGAGTGCCGCATTGAATGAGGTGTAACAACTTCAGATAACCCGGCTCGTGCCGCTCTATTTGCCACAATCTTCCATGCACTTTGTCTGGTTAACCTGCCACCTCTTTGGTTTAAAAAAAGAGCTTTCTGAGTTGATACTTTTAGTAAATTTGGCCTTGACCTAGTTAAATAATGGTTAATAGCAGTTAGCCCAAAACTACCAATGGGAACAACTCGCTCCTTTCCACCCTTACCCTTCACTCTTATAGTTGTTATCTCAGAGCCCTCAGATTTAATATTTGATATATCACTGGTATTAAGATTTATAATTTCAGATACTCGACCGCCCGTTGCATATAACACCTCTAATAAGGCTTGATCCCGCAGTGAAACTGCATCCTCACCAGCAAGATTCAAAATACTCATTATTTGTTCCACTGTTAAAGCTTTAGGTAACCGCTTGGGAATCTTCGGCGGCTGAAAATTCAGTGTTGGGTTGGCATATCGGTGCTCCTTTGCCAGGTAGGCAAAGTAACTCCGCAAACTGATGATATTTCTAGCAATTGATGATTCACTAATCTTAAATTCTGTATTTTCCCGTCCTCTTAACCAGGAGAGATAATCAAGTAATCCCTCTGCAGTTACCTGGGACAGCGTAAGTTGGTTTATCGATAAATAGTGAAAAAATCTCTGCAGATCACGCCGATAAGCACTTGTGGTGTTGCTGGATAAGCCCTTTTCTATGGAAAGGTAGTTAAAAAAATCAGTTAAGTGATCACTTACCATGCTTTGCGATCGCTGCCGCAATTAATCCGGCAAATAAAGGGTGTGGTTTAGTTGGCCTGGATAAAAATTCTGGGTGTGCTTGAGTTCCTACGTAATATGGATGAATCTCTTTAGGTAGCTCAACGAACTCGACTAGATGTTTATCTGGCGAAAGTCCAGAGAAAACTAAACCAGTCTTAGAAATCTGTTCGCGATACTTATTGTTGACCTCATACCGGTGTCGGTGACGCTCGCTAATTTCATTTTTTCCATAAACACCACAAACCACAGACCCAGGAAGTAAATCTGCCTTATATAGTCCAAGTCGCATGGAACCTCCCATTTGACCATGACCTGCAACAATCTCAACCTGATCACTCATGGTTGAGATAACTGGATTACTGGTTGTTTCATCAAACTCTGCAGAATTAGCATCCTTTAAGCCAGCCAAATTACGTGCTGCCTCTATCACCATGCATTGCAAACCTAGACATAAGCCTAGAGTCGGTATCTTCTTTTCACGGGCATACTTTAAGGCACCAAGTTTTCCTTCAATGCCCCTTACTCCAAATCCCCCAGGCACGCAGATCGCATCAACGTCATTTAGATTTGTCGATGCACCGTTCTCAGTAGCGCAATCATCACTTGCTACCCACTTGATATTGACCTTGGCAAAATGAGCAAAACCGCCCGCGCGCAAAGCTTCGGTAACTGAAAGGTATGCATCTGGTAGATCAATATATTTACCAACCAAGCCAACAGTTACTTGATGTTTCGGGTTGTGAACTTTATTTAGTAAATCCTCCCACTCACCCCAAACCACTTCACCACACTTAATCTGAAGGCGCTTCACCACATATGCATCTAAGCCTTCTGCGAATAACACCTTGGGTATGTCATAAATAGAGGGGGCGTCAACCGCCGCAACTACTCCTTCAATATCGACATCACACATCAAAGATATCTTTTTCTTTACAGCATCTGGAATCTGTCGATCGCTGCGTAAAACAATCGCATCCGGTGTAATACCTATGGATCTAAGAGCTGAAACACTGTGTTGAGTTGGCTTGGTTTTCAATTCACCAGATGGGCCCATGTAAGGAACCAGTGAAACATGTAGATAAAAGACATTATCACGGCCCACATCTTGTCTAATCTGCCTGGCTGCCTCCAAGAAAGGCAAGGACTCAATATCTCCAACGGTGCCACCAATCTCCGTAATAACTACATCCACATCAGGACCTGCCATTGCTTTCATGGCATCCTTGATCTGATTTGTAATGTGTGGAATTACCTGCACCGTCTCACCTAAATACTCACCACGGCGTTCCTTAGCAATCACCTTTGAATATATTTGACCCGTAGTTATGTTGGCCGAACCATGCAAATTAGTGTCTAAGAATCTTTCATAATGACCAATATCTAGATCGGTCTCAGCACCATCATCGGTAACAAATACCTCACCGTGTTGAAAGGGATTCATAGTTCCCGGATCAACATTTAAATAGGGATCTAGTTTTTGCATTGTTACTCGAAGCCCACGCGCACGTAAGAGACGACCGAGACTAGATGCGGTTAATCCTTTGCCTAAACTTGAGGCGACGCCACCTGTAACAAAGATATGTTTACTCACATGATTGGCGGTCATGGAAGACTAGATTATCATGCATTCCCAACGATAGCCAACAACTCACCTGCATGCTCTTGAGCGGTTTGAGAATCCTCTTGTCCACTTAACATTCTTGCAATCTCTATTTTTCTATCTTTTGCAGTCACTTCATTTACATCAGATTGAGTCACTGATCCATTTTCACTCTTTCTCACAACTAGATGATTGTCCGCCCAAGCAGCAACCTGAGCTAGATGAGTAATCACAATAACCTGTGCTGATTTTGATAGCTTTGATAATCGTCTACCTACTTCTATAGCCGCCTTACCGCCAACGCCAGCATCTACTTCATCAAATATATATGTTCCAATTGGTTCTGCCTCGGCAATCACAACCTCTAAAGCCAACATCACTCTAGATAACTCACCTCCGCTGGCCACCTTGTTTAATGGAAGAGGTGTGCCGCCAGAGTGGGCTGAAAACAAGATTGATATTTCATCTATCCCATTAGATGTAAAAGATTTAATATTTTTACTATCACCGACGATTTGCTCCACAACAAACGAAGCATTGGGCATAGATAAAGCCTTTATCTCTTCAGTGACTTTGGCAGATAGCTTTGCTGCTGCGCCTTTGCGCAATTGACTAATAGCTATCCCCGCATCCTGTAGTTGCTTGAATAGTAGATCAGCCTCTTTTTGCAGCTCAGCAATCCGTTGATCGCCTCCTGACAAATCTGCTATCCGCTCTCTAGCATTTTTTCCATCTACTAATAACTGTTCGTAGGCCGCCTCTTTATCGCTGCCTTTGCCATACCTTTTAAGAAGTGAATTCAATGCAGCTTTTCGCTGCTGTAATTTTTCAAATCGATTTGGATCGGCTTCAAGATCTGTTAGGTAGCTGGTGAGCTCACTAGAGATATCTTGAAGATTGAGAAGATTTTCAGTATATCTTTCCGTAATCGCATCGAGCTGCTTATCTTTGCCATTTACCGACTCTAAACCTTTTCTTATCTGCTGCAGCAAATTAATCGCAGAAAGATCCTCGTTTTCAAAAAGATTTAATACGGTAGAGACGGCTTGATTTAACAACTCAACTGACCCTAACTTTGCGATCTCATCTTCAATCTCAAGCAACTCTCCAGATTTAGGGTTTAATTTAGAAAACTCATCAACCAACTCCGAGAGCTCTGCGATTTGACGATCCGCCTGAGATAACTGGTCTTTTAACTTATCAATCCGTCGCATCATTTGTTGATATGCATCAAAGGTTTCTTGATAGGTGGTTAGATCTATAGCGGCAAATCGATCCAATAACTCCCGAGCTACTCCTGGCCTGGTTAGTTTTGAGGATGAGGATTGGGCGTGAATCTCAACTAGCGAAGAAGCAAAAGATGAAACAGCAGCTGTTGATGAGACCACGCCACCAACTAAGACCCTTGATTTTCCTGCGGTGGTAACAGTGCGAGAGATGACAACACTCTCATCCTCTACATCTCCCCCAGCATCAACTATTTGGGTGGCTAAATCTTTAGGAACAGAAAATCTTCCGGTCACAATTGCCCGTTCTTGACCCTGTCTCACCAAATCAGAATCTGATTTGGAGCCCAGTACTAAACCTAAAGCGGTGAGCACCATTGTTTTACCAGCGCCAGTCTCCCCCGTCAGAACGGTTAACCCTGGTTTAAACTCAATATTTGAGGATTCAATTACCCCTAAAGATCTGATTGAGATCTCTTCCAAACTACTTTTATTAACTTTCTTACTACCCACGCCAACCCTCGACTGGCAATTTAAATTTGGCAACTAACCGATCTGTAAATGTTGCAGCTTTTATATGAGCAAGCAAGACATCCTCTTTATCGCTTGTTAATATCACCCGATCATTTTTTTGCAATTTAACCCGGCGAATCCCATCAGCATTAAGGTCAGCCGATTCACTGCCCAAATCCAAAACAATCTCTGACTTTGGCGAAACTACCATCGGTCTGGAAAACAGGGCATGAGCGGCTAAGGGAAGAAGCACTAATGCATCAACCTCAGGCCAAACCACTGGACCACCAGCAGAGTATGCATAAGCTGTGGAGCCAGTTGGGGTTGCACAAATTACTGAGTCACACCACCATCTTGAAAGCGGGCGATGGTCAATTTGTACAAAGGTGTCAATCATCTGATGATCATTTCGCTCTACCAGTACTTCATTTAACGCCCAGCCTGATTGCAAAAGCTTGCCATCGCGAATCAATTGATAATTAAGGGACATTCGCTCCTCAATTGAAAAAGTACCGCCAACAATTTCAGAGGCAATTTCTTCAAGTGAAGGTCTTTCAATCTCAGCTAAAAATCCAACATGACCTAAATTAATGCCAAGGATCGGAACACCCTGGCCACGGAAGATTTCCGCAGCTCTAAGCATTGTGCCATCGCCACCTAATACAACCGCTAAATCAATCTTTTGATTATTAAATTGCGAGTTCAAACCTCCTGGTAGTGTGGAGTAAACCTGAATTTGTTTTTCAGCAAGAAGTTTTGCTAATGCTGTTGCGGTGCTGTTTGCCTCGGGGCGATTAGGATGAATGACCAACAAAACAGATTTCACAACCTTGCTCATGCTGGCCCCTTTTCGATCGCAAGATCTAAATCTACTTCTAATAAGGCTGGTCCTGCTTTGCTCAGCCACAAAAAGTACTCGACATTGCCGCTTGGACCAGGAAGTGGGCTTGCCACCACCCCAAAGCAGCCCAAGCCAAGAGCAAATGCAGCGTTGGCGACAGCAGTTACAGCCTCTTTTCGCAAAGCAGAATCTCTAACTACCCCACCTGCGCCAAGCTTGCCTTTGCCCACCTCAAATTGAGGTTTTACCATAAGCAAAAAATCAGCATCATCTTTTGCCACCGCAATTAATGCTGGCAAAACTAACTCCAGCGATATGAATGAAAGATCTGCAACTACTAGATCAACCTCCTGACCCACCTGCTCTATCGTCAGTGAGCGAACATTGACACGATCTAATACTTTGACTCGGCTATCTTTTTGCAATTGCCACGCCAATTGGCCATAACCAACATCTGCAGCAATTACTTTTTTAGCACCTCGCTTTAACAAGACATCGGTAAAGCCGCCGGTGGAGGCACCGGCATCTAATACCACCTTATCTGTCACCACCAAGTTGGAGAAGTGATCTAGAGCGCCAGCTAACTTGTGACCGCCACGTGAAACAAAATCTGCTTGATCATCTTTTAAAGTTAT
>Ga0068872_10001804_pt1 | contig 17014 bp, 19 predicted proteins | sample NOAtaG_7_FD_66441 | JGI IMG/M metagenome (GOLD analysis project Ga0068872, IMG submission 66441) | Freshwater lake microbial communities from Lake Erie, under a cyanobacterial bloom - NOAA_Erie_Diel1S_2200h metaG | ecosystem: Environmental > Aquatic > Freshwater > Lake | place: USA: Ohio, Lake...
ATTGGGATGTTTGATTGCTTAAGACCCCAATATGTAGTGGAGCGTTTTGACCGTCTTATCCAAGTTTGTGCACCAGGTTTAATGCCAATTTATGTGGAGTTGGTAGATAGAGTGGAGGATTTAGGTGAATATACGGTTCGCGGAGAAGGAGGAATTGGGTCCACGGGGAGATAAAATCTTTGTATATTGTATAAAATGGCGAGTTTTGCTGCTGCTGCTTCTTCTGATACTGATACTCCTACTGCTTCTGATACTGATACTCCTACTGCTTCTGATACTGATACTCCTACTGCTTCTTCTGATACTCCTACTGCTTCTTCTGCTGCTGCTGCTACTCCTTCTTATGATGTTGTGTTTTCTTATCAAGGTGCATTTGGTCCTCCTACCTATGGTCACTATAAATCAATGGAGGCATTTGCAGATAACTTAACCAGAGAATTTTCTAATAAAAAAATTTTAATGTTGTTTATGCCAACTGCAGGTGGGTCAAAATCACATTTGCTTCCAACTCGCATTATGCGTAAAAATGTTTTGGATATGTTTTGCAATATGTTAAACGGCAAATTTGCCAATATTATATTTGAGACAAGTGAAATTGAGAATGAAATCTTTGATGCTGAAGAAACAAAAACTAAAACTACAACTATATACACAATTTACAAGTTGAAAGCAAAATATCCAACTTCCACAATTTGTTTAGGAATGGGATTAGATAATGCATACCAACTTCCATATTGGCAGGATATTGATAAATATGTGGATTTAGTTCACAAAATTTATGTTGTTCCAAGAGACCCAACTGCGGAGGAACTTGAAAAAACACGCATATTTACTGTTACAAATACAAATGGGCCAATGCGATTTGATGTCATGGTTCCTTGGTTAAATGATACGTTTTTAAAATGTTTTATTGAAAATAAAGATAGAATTAAAATTGAATATGATAATTCTGTTACCCCCCCCAAAGTCAAAAATTGTTATGTTGATGAAGAAAAAATTCCAACTAAAACACTATTTTTAAAATTAACTTCGGTTAATAGTGACAACAAAGAACCATATAAGTTTTATCAGACATTGCCGCCGGTTTTTGTGCTTAAAAATGAAGAAACAACATCAGCGTCAGCAGCAGCAGCATCCACACCCAAATTATCAATTCCAGCAACATCTTCAACCATGATGCGATATTTTATTGGTCAATATTTGCAAGATAAAGATAAAGAAGCCAATCTAGAAAAAATACAAAAACTTATGTTTGGACCTGGTGTTTTGATTGAACCCACTTCAGGTGGTCCTTCAGGTGGTCCTACAGTTAGTGATAAAAAAAATATAGTCATGGACACTATAAATGATTATATAAATGTTTTCAATGGCAAATTTCCAGATAATGCAAATGTAAAAGAATCAAAAGAAAAAACATATGAAGAGCAATATACAAGTATAAAGGGATTTTCCGGCGGAAATCGCAAAACCAAAAGACAAAGAACCAACAAGAAAAGAAGAAGCCAAAGAAAGAAAAGAAGAAGTCACCGAAAATAAAAATTTGATGAAAATATATTTTGCATATTTTTACCAAATAATTAAATCTCCCAAATAATTATCAAATGGACAAATCAGAGAAATTCGGACTCGATATTAGCGAAATTGCAACAAATCCCCAAAATTTAGAAGAAAATTCATCGGTCATCAGTTCAGAGGGTGTAACCAATGATTATATTATCGACAATCTCTCTCCAAACTGGGGAATTATGTTAACTGTGCAAGATAATCTTAATTTGCACATAGGAACCCAACTCAAGAAGAAGTATTTTAATGCCGGATTCTGGAATTACATTTCGACGCCCATCAATTTTACAATTACCTTGTTGACCGCATTTTCCACCGGCCAAACTGGTTCCGGGTCCGCATTTTTGACCGAAAGACAATTGTTCTATGTTTTGTTGACAACCTTTGTTCTCTCCATTATCAATACATTTTTCAAATTAAAAGAAAAAGCCGAAATCAATTACAAATCCGCAAAATCTTGGGAACTGTATGCCGCCACTTTTGAAAAAATTTATTTCACACCAATCGAAAAAAATGAAGATGTTGTTCAAAAACTGCGTGATTACAATGAACTTGTTTACACAATTAATGCAGAGAACAAAGAAGAAACTGTTGAATATGTCAATTACATTACCGAGATGTTTTTTTACATGTTCCGTCTTTGCCGTATATATAAAGATTATCGACATTTAGGGATTAAACAACGACACTGGATTTTGGACGGGTCAACTGCTGAGTTTTATATAAACAATCTAGAGAAATATGCCAGTAAAGATGATGGTGTTTGCTATAAATCATACGAAATTGACCCCAAAGTGTTTCGCAAAAATGTAGAAAAATTTGAGAGAACAGATAATCCAACAAAAAGGTATTATTTCTTTTGAATATATATATATAAATGGAGCAACAACCTATTTCTATGCCTTTAGATAAACCCGTGTCCAAACCTATGTCCGAACCTGTGACCGAACCTGTAGTTAATTCTATGTCCGAACCTATGACCGAACCTATGTCTGAACCTATGGATAAACCTGTAGTCGAACCTGTAGTCGAACCTATGTCCGAACCTATGGACATGGCCGAATCTGTGTCCGAACCTGTAACCAAATCTATGTTTGATTCTGCTTCCAGTTTTGACGAGTTGCCTTCACAAAGTATTTCCATATCAGATGATGATAATAATAAACCTGTTATTTTTTATCAACCATGGAATAATAAAAAGAAGAAGAAGAAGCGAACCAAAAGGTGTAAATGTAAATGCACAAAGAATAAAGATAAAAGCAAAGGAAAAGGAAAAGGAAAAGGTAAGAAGACCAAAGGACGAGGCAAAAAAATAAGCCAAAAAAAGAGTCTTTATGAAATGTATAGCAACAACAATGGACAGCCCAACTTCTAATGAGTCACTTGTTGATATTGAAATTAACACGCCTGCAATAAGCACAGACGTAGTTGTTCCTGTCAAAGACGTTGTCAAAGATAACCAAGATTTTAATCAAAAAGCCGGCGTCACAATTACAGTTTTACTCGAATTGTATCGCGTTTTAATTGCATCTTTCTTAATTCTTTTTGTCCCCCAAACATGCGGTGACCACATTTGCTCAATTTCCGAAAATGCACAGACTGGTGATGACCCATTGTATAATGCTGGTTTCTCTTTCAATTGCATAACGCTGATTGCTTTTTTGGCAATGTATTTTGCAGAAATCAAGAGAGAAGGAAAGCTAATCGCGTATTTGGACGTAAACCCCAAGTGCAAAACGGACAATGATTCAGTGGGAGAGGTCTTGGCGCGCCTGCCTGAGCAAAGAAAGGTGACAATCCTCTTTTACGACGGTCTTTACCAGAAGACCGCGTATTTCGCATTGACATGTTTTGTAACAAACACAATTCTCTCTGGGTTTGTCGTTTACAAATATTATTTGGATGACAAGACTACTTCGACATTTATCACATCAGTTCTCTTTATGATTACCAAAATGGCGGACGTTTATTCCACCGTGAAAACAGAGAAGAACATTTTGTATAGTGCATATTTGAAAGGTAAGGTTCAATACAATGACCTGGATGCCGATAAAGGGAACCAAGGTATTCAGTGAAGCTTTGCTTCACTTACGCCTTTAAATCCCTCCTTTAAATCCCTCCTTTTCCCTTTCTTATAAAAATAAAAAAAATACTCTTATTTTTATACAATGGATTCTTATTATTTTGAGCGTTCTCTCATTCCCGAGAATATGACAATTGGTGATAAATACATCATATTTTGGGAAAACAAAACATTCAAAAACCTTGGCTACTATTTAGGAAAAATCCAAAGCAAAAATAAAGAGACTTTTTTCTACTTTGGTGAAACTCCGGATACACTAATTGCTGAATCTAAACAAATATCTTCATTTGACTTGATTTTTGTTTTTCGCAAAGTATACGGAACTTTGCAACAGGATTATCCTTACGACCTTTATACTTCTCAAACCGTAGACAATACTCGATTGATAATTTATAAATCTAAAAACTTGTTATCTTCAAGAGATGATTTGGAGAGACTATGATTTATTCCAATGTGTTTACATAAATTTGAGAGATAATTTTTAACCCATGGTCGATAATATTCATATTCATATTCCATTCCAGGAGTTAGTTTAGTGATATCATATTCAAGATGCTGGTAGGCTACACATTCTTTATATTTGGGTTTATGCATATATGGATGATTTGACCCATAAATATAAACAATTTTGTTTTCTCTGTTGTATGAGAGAACCTGCGCCACAATTTTGTCAAATGCGGATTCGGGCATTACATAATACCTGGTTAAAAATACAAAAATGTTCTTTTTCTCTGCAATGTCTGCACGTAAACGTTCAAAACGTCGTTCATATTTATTTATTGTTTCTTCCACAGTTGCTTCATTGTCGTGAGGGAACCAAATGTTTTTATGAACTCTATTTGTCTGGGTGATTCCAACAAAATCTTTTACTAAAAATGTGCCTTGCATTAATTTCTCTACGATTTCGAAATTATAATTGATGTTGGTAGCTGTAAAATATTTTACATGGCTAATCCAATCAAATGGATAACTGCATTTGCGCAGACCTATGTCTTTTAAAACCTCTGCAATTATACAATTGTCGCCCATTGGAATTATATTGTATTCGTCCATACAATATAATATGAAAAATAATAAAATTATAATCTTACAATAATAAAAAATGGATATAATATTACAAAAATTCAAAAAACCGGATAAAAGTTTTCTATTGGAAAAAGAATGCTTAATTTGTCTAGAATCGGTTGACATAGAATCGCAAAAAATAGTTAAACTGCCGTGCGAATGTGCAAACTCGGTATACCATATTGTTTGCATAACACAATTTTTGCAATCGGGACAAAATAAAAACTTTTGTCCTCACTGCAAAACCACATATGAATTATTGGTACAAGAACCACCCAGACAACTAAGGTGCATTCTATTTTTCCATATTTTTTCAAATTCGGTATTGAATATTATCAATATCTCTACAATTTCGGATGATTATCATAATACAGGTGCAAATATTATATCAAAAACATTGCTAATATGTTATTTTTGTAAAATGCTTTTCAATGGTTGTATTACATTTTATTCAAAACAAGAGCCTGATAACATAGAGATGCATCTGGATTTGAGTTATGTAATCCAAACTACATTGTTTGTATTATTGGTGATAATGATAGCCAAAATAGAAAATGATTTCAATTCTGCAATGCTCATGGCAAACAATGTATTCTTTTGTTTTGGGGATTTGGCGTTTCGAATAACAGTTGATTGTAAAAATGGAAATCGTGTATTACCTTATTTTGGGTAACATGACCGGCATAATGGCATATAATTATCGCTTCCAATAACAACTTGGTTTACTTCAGCACTTACTCGATGAGAGAAGATTGCAGGAGTCCCGTCTCTACACATTCCGCAAAATGCGGACAGCTTTTCCACTTTGTCTGCATAAGGAATCAAATCGAGCAAAGAACCAAAACGTTGTCGGCGAAAATCGCCGTCCAAACCACAAATATGCACTTTTTTATTATGCGTATCCACCATTTCGATAACGGTTTGCACCAAATCCTGAAAGAATTGTCCTTCATTAATGAGGATAACATCCGCATCTATCCATATGGATTTGTCTGCCAATGTGCTTGTGAAAACACATGGTATCTCTATGCGGTCATGTGACGACAATGCGGTTTCGCTATATCGGGTATCCAGCGAATAATTGAGGACCACAATTTTCTTCTCTATGAATTTGTAGGCCTTATAGTGCTGGATTAAGCGCGTGGTTTTACCGGAAAACATTGGGCCCAAAATAAGTTCTAAATATCCACCGGTTTGATTCATATATAAAGGGAACCAAGGTTCCCTTTAAATCCCTCCTTTTACAATAATAATTTGGATATTAAAAAGGAGGTATTAAAAGGAGGTATTAAAAGGAGGTATTAAAAGGAGGTATTAAAAGGAGGGATTAAAAGGAGGGATTAAAAGGCGTAAGATAAGCGAAGCTTATCTGAATACCTTGGATTCAGCTTCGCTTATGCCCTTTAGTTCCCCCAAAATAAAAAAATTCACCAACACATCAATATTGCAATCATAATTATGGATAACAATTTCCATTTTCTCTACGATTTCTGTGTTTATTGAATGATTTAAAATCAAATAGTTGTAATAATCCTTGATAATCTGTTTCTTATCAATATTATAATTAATGCTCAACTGATTAATGAAAACTTTTATTGTTTTTTTGTTTTCTTGAAATAAATCATACAAACTTTTCCAAACTGTGTCATCAATAATATTACTTTGTTGAACCGGCACATTCTGGTTCAATTGAATAAAATTAATCATGCTTCGGATATCAGACTTGTGCAAATTCTGGATAGTATCAATATTTTGGTCAGTTAAATCAACCCCCTCTTTGACACATATCTCTCGAATAAACTCGCGAATTTTTTGTTTTGGAAGCTGGTTAAAACGAATACATACAAACTCATGTTGCAGAGAAAGTTCAATCTTGCTAATATAATTGCAAATCAGGAAAAACTTCACATTGTTCCCACATGTTTGCAGCAAATACTTGAGTGCTTGTTGTGCATTTTTGGTCATATAATCAACTTCGTCTAGAACCACGAATTTGTATCCAGTTTCAAACAAATTCTTGGTTTTCACAAATTGATAAATCTGGTTGCGAATAATATCGATACCTCTCTCATCAGACGCGTTCAAATGAATTACCAAGCTTTTGTTTTTCTTCACGCGCTGATACTCATTAATTAAGTTAATAATGGTGGTCGTTTTGCCAGTTCCGGGAGGGCCATACAATAATAAATTGGGGAAATACTTATTTTCAATCATATTCATGAAAAGCGTTTTGTTATTGGGGTCGAGCACAATGTTGTCAAAATTGCTGGGGCGATACTTTTCGGTCCAGGGAATATTTTCGGTCATTAAAGGTTCTAATCATCGAATATTTAAATAGTTTTATGAAACCGATAGATACTGTAGTTTGTTCCCTCTTTTTTCAGGAGGTTGTATCGAAAATTGTATTTTTTTGAAAAATCCTTAACCGCAGACGAAACAGATTCCATCCAATAATCATCACCTAAAATTTGTCCGCCAACACGCAGTTTTTTCCACCAAAACTCCAAATCTGCAAGGACAGCATTGTATGTATGATCGCCATCAATAAAAATGCAGTCCAAACTTTCATCTGCTATCTGGTTATTTTGGATTGCAAGACTTTCATTGCGAAACCATGTGTATCTCTCTTTGTATTCTTCCAAATAATCAGTGATAAGACCATACAATTCGTTAAAATTGTTTCCGGGAATGATTGGGGTTGCAGACATAATATCAGTTGCAAACAAGTCGTTTTCATAATATTTCATTGGGTCTACCAAATATATTTTATCCACATTTGTAGTTTTCAAAATATACTTTGCATGAGTACCATATCCAATTCCAATCTCTGCAACTGTTTTATAGTTATTCTCATTGATTATTGCACTGAATATTCCATAATAATTGGGTGCCCATCCTCCAGTCATTGTTTCGTTCTTGAATACCGTGGTTTTATAATATGTTTGTAAATCCATTGTATAATAAAGGGAACTACGTTCCCTTTAAATCCCTCCTTAAAAAATAAATAATATAACTGCTCATCGTAAATGTGCTTTGGGGCGTATGAGAAGCTTTGCTTCTCTGAATCCGTAGGTTCCCCTACCTTAAAATTGATTTTTTATTTCAACTTAAAGCAAAAGACATAAAGAATAATAAAAATGGAATTAGATAACGAATGGGAAAAATTTTTAAACGGAGGTGAAACCAATGATATTGACGATGATTCAGATGAACTCGGTGATGCCCCCGAATGCAAGGACCTTTACATTTCAACCAAAACAAAATTACTTTATTTAAACCAATCCAATATTGATGTTGCACATATTTTCTGGAGTGTTCCCATCGTAGAATACTGGAGACCGGACGAGGGTGTCATCAAGAAACAAATGAAGGTTGCTGCGCAATCCAAGGAGGAATGTGCAGAGAACGAACGCAAGTTAAAAGAAACATATTATTACACCGAGCGAATTATCAAACAAATTGATAATCCAATTGCAAAGAAAATTAAATTCAAGGACGAGAGAAAAGTGACGGTGGGCATTTCCACCAAGAATGTGATGAATTACAGAGGCAAAGACAAGGGCGGGGCAATGTTCAATTGCATTGCACTCACGTTTCGTTTCCGCAATGATGCCAACAACTTCCATGAAATTCACGTCAAAGTGTTCAATACTGGAAAATTGGAGATTCCAGGGGTTTTGAATACCAGTTTGTTTGACCGCGTAAAGGTCTTTATTTTGGACACTTTGCGACCTTATTTTGTGGAACCGGTTGCGTTCAAGGATATTCCAAGTGAAAATGTGTTGATTAATTCCAACTTTGAATGCAATTATAATGTGAACCGCGATGCACTCCATTCGATTCTGCAAAGTGAAAAATACCGGATTGACACGACATATGATGCGTGCAGTTATCCGGGCGTCAAGTGCAAGTATTATTTCTGCAATAAAAATGGATTTGATGTAGAGAAACAGACGGGTGTCATTTTGCAGGAAGACAACCATTTGACAGTGGAGGAGCTGATTGATTCTAAGAAATATACCAAGGTTAGTTTTATGATTTTCAGGACGGGCGGTTGTCTCATTGTGGGAAATTGTTCCGAAGAAGTTTTGACATTTGTCTACGATTTTGTGAAAAAATTGTTGAAAGACGAATATTCCCACATTTGCATGAAAACAGAGAATCTGGGAATTGTGGAAGAAAAAAAAACAAAGTTGAGAAAACGGAAAATAATGGTTTCGACCACGTATTTTTCGGATTTGAAGAAACTGTAGGGGAACGTAGTTCCCCCTACGACCCCCTCCTTTTATTTTGTGCATTTTTTTTGGAAAGAGTGTGGAACTAGAGAAGCTCAACTTCTCTTATGCTCCCTAAAAGGGAGGGGGTTTGGGAGAACCCGTAGGTTCTCCCTTAATGTCAGCCAGGCATCCTCTGAGCTGTGGAATATGGAATCTCTCGTTTCTGTATTCTCTATTTTTTATGGATTCGCGAATGCCTTGGATAATCTCTTTGCGTTTTTTTAGCACATTTCGCCATCTTCTCTGCACTATCTTAATCCAAAATGTTTTGATTATTATGTTGTATAATGTGAATCCACCCGGTAATTGTATGTAGCTGGTCTTCACTATGTCTATTGGCGCTGATTCGTCAATCAAAGCACTAATGGTGTATTCACGAATGTAATTTTTAACAGATTGCAGAGAATTGTTGGCAAATCCGCGACTGCTGATGTGCAGGTCTTTCAAATAATTTTCGTTAATTCTGTAAGGAACCGTAATGTAATACGTGTTGTCATGTTCCAAAGATGCATAATAGTTAGTATCAAATAGACGCTCCTCAGTTGCAATTGATTCAGATTTTACTTGGTCGTCGGTCATTTCGTTATCAGAATCAGTCTCTTCTTCGCAATTAGTCATTTTATATATGGTTTTTGTAAAGTCATATATAACTGGTAAAAAATTTCAATTTTAAAGGGAGAACCGAAGGTTCCCCCTTACCCCCTCCTTAAAAGAAACCGTAGGTTTCTTTTTGACTCTTCCCTTAAAAGGAGGGATTTAAAGGGAACCTTGGTTCCCTTTACGCGATTCGCTTTGTCGGTATCTTATTATCAACAACATAGATGGAATTCTCGGTCATAATAATAAAATCATTACCTACCTTGAAAATCTTCTGAATTGGACTGGTATACTCCTCTTCACTTTTGACAAGTAACTTCTCGCTATTCTCGCGAACGCCAATCAAAGCCTTTTTCTCTAAAGAAGCAGTCCAGTAATCCATCATAATGGGTTTGTCCTCGGAGATGGCAATCTTACTAATATTTTGCAGAGTAGTAGCATCGGGAAGACGGTATTGGTCTGAAGCAGTTGTAGATGCAGGGGCAGTAGTTAATGCTGATGAAGTAGTACTCATATTTAATTATAATATGTAAAACAAAATAAAACCACTTTAAATCCTTATTTGCAACAAATATTTAAAAAATAACCACTCTTATAAAAATTGATTTTTCCTAAAACCTTTTTGTAAAACTATATAAATCCAAAAATTATAATTGTATAATATTCATGTCTTCATTCAAACTCCACGAAACTTTGCCCACTTTATATGGAAAAGACATTGCAGGAAAGACCAAACAATGGTCTGCTGCCATTTATACAAATGGATTAGTTGCCAGATATACCGTGGAATACGGCCAAGTAAATGGCAAAATCCAATCAACCAGCCGTGATTTTACAGAGGGTAAAAATATTGGCAAAGCCAATGAAACTACACCCCTACAACAATGTTCCAATGAAATCAAAAAAAAATGGTCGGATAAAAAGTCAAAGGAATGCTATACAGAAGAAGAAACACAGGATGTAGGAGCGCAAACTAAGACTTTTCCAATGTTGGCGCACGTCTACGACCCCAAATCCAAGACCAAAGTAAAAAATCCAATTGTGTATCCGTGTTTTGTGCAACCCAAGTTGGATGGGCTTCGTTGTTTGATTTATATGGGAGCTGATAGAACAATTGTCACTCAATCCAGGACGGGCGGTATATTCACAACCATGAACCATATTACTGCGGGTCTGAAACCATTTTTTGATGTTTGGCCCAAAGTTGTATTGGACGGCGAGCTTTACACCAATAAGTATCCATTTGAAGAGTTGGTCGGACTTATCAAACGCAAGCAGGTGGATGACCCGCGTATTGCTCAAGTTCATTTCCACATATATGATATTGTTTCGCCAAATGGGTATGCAGAAAGACGGCAATTTATTCTGGATAATCGGTCTTTGTTTCCACCCACGTTTGAAATTGTGAAGACGGAGGAAGCAACTACGGTTGAAGATTTCAAGGCCAAATTCACCGAGTATGTGCAAGAAGGATATGAGGGAATTATGTTGCGCAACAAGAAGGGACCTTATGTAAATAATCGCAGCCACGATTTGCAGAAATACAAGGAATTTGAGGAGGACGAATTTGTCATCGTTGGATTTAGTGAAGCTGAAGGACGCGATTCAGGAACTGTTATTTGGAAATGCGCCACCAAAACGGGCGACGAATTTGACTGCAGACCCGTTGGTTCGATTGAGCATAGAAAGGCACTTTTCCAAAATGCAAAGGCCAATATTGGTAAATTGTTGACAATCAAGTATCAGGAACTTTCGGAGAAGGGAATACCGCGGTTTTTGTCGGGGAAATCCATTCGAGATGGCTTTTAATAAGAACTTGTCGCTAATCCCATACTTTTTATCAAAGATAAATATATATAGCCATGGATTACAAAATACGCGATTCCGAAGAAGATGGATACCGAATCATAGAATTATCTGAAAATACAAAAATGAGTTTGCGACTTCTAAACAATGTAATCAATTTGAGTTCGGTTGAATGCGACATTCCAGAACTTAAGGGCATTTGTTTCAAAGAATTTATGAAGATTCTTGTTAAAACCGCAAAAAATGGTGAATTGTTTGGAAAACGGTTAAGTTCCAAAACAATGGTGGAACTGTTTGTTTATCCAACCGGTGTTGAAAACAAAGAAGATGAGGAAAAAGCAATCCAAAAAATAAAAAATAAATACGCAGAAAGTGGATTTGTAGAAGAAGCAAACAATGTTATGACCGCATCATTGTGCGTTATAAATAAAACCGTGAATAATGGAGATGTATCAAAATGCACCAACACAACAAAAAGTGTTAGTAAAAAAGCATCAAAAAACTATATGTCTTCCACCGCGAGTAGTCGTTCAAAAGCCAAAGGCAAAAGAACTAAAAAAAGAATTCGCAAATAAATATAAAAACAATCACATATTTATGTTATCAAATGAGTGCATACTACGACGAGTCAACCAACACTACTTACTATGACCCCATAATGGTTATGAATATTACGGAGTATGATAAGAACAATGACCAAGACATGTCCGTTTTTATCTTGTTTGATGTCGATGACAATTTATTTTACGTATATGGTTCACGCGAGGGTTCTAAGTATGTAAAGTATACAAAGACCTTTGATAATGTTAACACTTTGTATAATTTTATTTCTTTGTCAATGGCTTTAAGTGAAAATCACCAAATCAGCATTTCTGTTAATTATATTGAGGGTCTAACCAATTATGATGAGTTTAATGAGATAAATGAAAAGATGACGCGTTACAATGAGATTGTCGCGTATGATGATATAAATGGGTTTTCCAAGAAGGATTTTAGACAATATGTGGATGCATTTTTGCTCCAGTAAATAATCATTTTTTTACACACCAGTGTTTGTAAAAAAATATCACGTATAGTATATATAAAAATGGTATATGTAGCTGAAGGAACATATGGGTGTGTATATCGCCCACCAATAAAATGCAAAAACGGCAAAAAATACACAACCGGCAAAGTATCCAAATTGATGACTCGCCGCGCCGCAAAAAAAGAAATAGAAGAATACAAATTTATTAAAACCGTGGACAAAAAGAAACAATTTTATCCAGGACCACCCATTGATTGTGAAGTTGATGAAATTGATGCGGCACGTGAAATGACCCCCGGCGAATGTAAATTATTTGAACAAGACCCAAACATTAACAACTATAAACTTCTTATTTACAATGATGGAGGTTATGATTTGGATAAATTTACAAAAATCTATCTAGATGGATATTTGGCACCAAATCCCAGACAACAAACAGATTTGTTTTTTTTAAATGCATACAACTTATTTGAAGGACTTCGGGTTTTTTTAACGAATGACTTGTTGCATCATGATATCAAACCGCAAAATATTGTATTTGACCCGGCCACATACCGTTTCAATTTTATTGATTTTGGATTGGCGGAGAAAAAAAGTGAATTGTCTTTGGGAATTCTAGATGAAACAAACCATGAAAACTTTCATTGGTCATATCCACTTGAATTTGGATTTTTAAATCATTCCAAAGACTATTATTTACAAAATATATCTGAACGACGCTTAAACAAAGCTGAAGTTGATTTTATCGGATTATTGTCAGCAACAACAAACATTCCAAATTCATATAATATTAAACCAACATCATTTAGAACGACTTTTCGATATATGGAAAATCGATTGGCACCTTTTAACCAACAATTATTTATAGAAAGTGTTTTTAACGGATTAAGAAATTATACTGGACGAAATTATCCATTGCTTGTTGGGAAACTACTTATTAATACAGACATCTATGCCCTTGGATTTACCATGAACCACATGATTAATTGTTTCTATGATAAAGGCGCGTTGTCACAAGATGAATATACTCGATATAGTAAATTATTTAATCGAATGTTTCATCCAAATGTTGAATTAAGAACTACGTTTAAAATTTATCAATATGCTTATTGGTATGAAGATATTCTTAAAAATACGGGAGTATTGTCGCGTCTTGGTAAGAAAATTCAAATAGATGGTACAATTGTGGATGTTTCAAAACCAGTTACTCCAGCCCTTAGTCCAAGCCTTATTCCACCCCTTAGTCCGGGCCTCAGACCAGTTGTAAAAACATGCCCTGAAGGACAAGAATTAAATCCTGCAACAAAACGTTGTCGCAAAGTGTGCCCGCCAAATCATTATCGAGATGAAAAACAAAAATGCAAAAAAATCAAAGCAGTTGAGTTAGAATCTGAATCTGATTTAAGTATGAATGGAATGATAGATAGAATTGGAAACCAGTTATCTTCTAGAACGCGCAAAGTTTGTCCAGCGGGGAAAGAATTAAATTATGCGACTGGTCGTTGTCGTAAAATATGTAAACCAGGAACTGTGCGAAATAACAAGGGACGATGTGTAAAAATATAATCTTTGCATTTTATATATGAAAACTAAACGATTAAAAAGAGGAAAAATAAGAGGAAAAATAAGAGGAGAAGGAAGAGGAAAATCCTATGCTAGTATGGTTTCCGGGACAAAAAAAACCAATCCTTTATTGGATTCTTTATCAGTTCCTTTACCACCGGCAGTTCCTTTACCACAGCCAGTCCCTTTATCCGACACACCTTTACCACCGGCAGTCCCTTTATCACCGGCAGTCCCTTTACCACAGGCAATGCCTTTACCACCGGCAGTTCCTTTATCAAACATGGGTCAAACATATAGTTATAATCCATTGGCATCTTATGCATTTATTCCAAAGTATTTTAAAATTGAGGAAACGCTGGAAGGAATTGAAGAAATAAAAACCACTTTTGGAAACCCCGACAACAATTTGTGTAGACACATGATAAATTTTTTTCCAGCATTTAGTATTGACCCTGCAAAAAAACACAATTTGTCCGAAGAAGATTCCAAAAAATTTAGAACAATTATTTGTTCTCTCTTGTATATGTTTGGAACATTTACAAAGTATTTGCATGAATCTGACCGCCAAAAGAAAAATAAAATCATTGTAAAAGGTGGAACTGCGCTGAAATTACTGACAAGCAATTCAATGAATCCTACTTTCAAATATGATTCTGAAGACATAGATATATTGGTTACTGGTAAGGGGGCAGAAGATTTTGCCAGTGATATGGCAACATATATTAAATGGATATATGCAGTAGAAGTTCCTAATCAAAAAAACCAATGGTATTACAACAGTATTTTGCAAATAGAACCTCAAACTCGTGGGCTTCATGTATTAAAGTTGTATTTTGTTGTTCCCGGTAAAAAGATTGCTATTTGTGATATCGAATATAAGGAAGAAGTTGACAATCCGTATTACGCGGATGAGAACTTAGTTACTACGATGAATAAATATGTGATGTTTCATTGTCAAAGTATACAAGCATTTTATGCAGAGAAGGAAATGCTTTATAATAAATATAGTGAACAGTGTCGTGTTCATAAGTGCAAAGAAACTTCAGTGACACAAGAATGTAAAGAATGTAATTTTTTTAAGAAAAAATTCAAAAAACCGATGGATGCAATTGAATCATTTTTACAAAAAAAATAATTTGCGGTCATTATTTTCTGAAAAAAAAATAATTTTCGGTCATTATTTTTTGAAAAAAAATAATTTGCGGTCATTATTTTCTGAAAAAAAATAATTTGCGGTCATTATTTTCTGAAAAAATAATTTATAAAATTGAATTAAAACTTATATATTAGTATACATTAATATATAAAAAATCATGTCATATTATGCAGTAAAAAAAGGGATTGAACCAGGTGTTTACACAACATGGGAAGAATGCAACAAGCAAATTGATGGTTTCAGTGGAGCCGAATACAAAAAATTTAAAACAGAGGCAGAAGCCACAGATTATTTGAACACAAAAACAATCGTTACGAATAAACCACTGGATTTATCTAAGTTTGCTTATGCTGAAAATAAGCCACTTGGCGACACTAAACCAATTGATAACCCTAAGCCAATAGACCCAATGGATGACTTATCACCCGAGCAAAGACACGCATTTGAGCGATACCAGCAGGGACACAATGTTTTCATTACCGGCCCCGGCGGAACTGGAAAATCATATCTAATTAAGACTATCAAATCAGATTTGGAAAAACGCGAATTCAAGCATGCCGTTTGCGGTCTCACCGGTTGCGCCTCCGTCCTGTTAAATTGTTGCGCCAAAACCATTCATTCATGGAGCGGAATCGGGCTCGGCACCGGCGAAATCCACGAAATTGTTGACAAAGCTGTAAAGAACCGAAAAGCCAATACAAACTGGAAGACAACGCGCGTTCTAATTATTGATGAGGTTTCCATGATGTCTGTAAAAATATTCGATGCATTGAATAAAATCGGCCAAACTATCCGCAGAAACCATTTCAAACCATTTGGCGGTATGCAGGTCATTTTCATCGGCGACTTTTATCAGTTACCACCCGTCGGCCGATACACCGAACCCGAAACCACCATGTTTTGTTTCCAATCATCTGATTGGTTTTCCACATTTTCCAGGGAAAATCATGTTGTTTTGAAAACACTTTATCGGCAAAAGGACCCGACCTACATCAAAGTCCTGGATGAGGTGAGGCAAGGCGTCATTTCGGAAGAATCCGCGGAGTTATTAAAACAACGCACTGTAGCCAAATATGTGGACAATGGAACTGGCATCATTCCTACCAAATTGTTTCCCAAAAATGCGGATGCGGACCGCGTGAACCAGATTATGTATATGAAACTGAAGGATGAAGAACAGACGTATAATTTTGCAAAACACGTGAATATGCAGACCTACGCGGAATCTGGAAAACCCATTCAACCAGAGCTTTTGATTCGGTGCGCGGATTTGTCGCGCGAAGAAGTCGACCAACAACTGGAACTTTTGATGGAGAATTGCAAGGTGAATAAGGAACTAAAGTTGAAGAAAGGTGCGCTCGTGATGTGTTTGGCAAACCTGGATATTGATGCGGGTATATGCAATGGTTCGCAAGGCGTGATTGTGGATTTTGTGCAAGGCACAACCAACACAATGTATCCAATTGTCAGATTCTTAAATGGAATCACAATACAAATTACACCCAAAGTGTATCAGCACGGAGACTATCCAAGAATTGGAATCGAACAGTTGCCGCTGCGCTTAGCGTGGGCATTTACGATTCATAAATCCCAAGGAATTACATTGGATATTGCAGAGATGGATTTGGGGTCCAATGTATTCGAGTATGGCCAAAGCTATGTGGGTCTAAGCCGTGTTCGGAGTTTGGAAGGGCTTTATTTAAGCGGTTTCAATCCGCAGAAAATCAAAACGAACCCAACTGTTAGCGAGTTTTACAAGTTATTTTGAAAGGGTGGGGTCTTTATATTTTTACAAAATAAGAATATAAATATTTTTTTTCTATTTATTTATAATGCAAACTATTTTGGCCGAATACAAAACCCATTGTGAAAGT
>Ga0068872_10001812_pt1 | contig 16982 bp, 28 predicted proteins | sample NOAtaG_7_FD_66441 | JGI IMG/M metagenome (GOLD analysis project Ga0068872, IMG submission 66441) | Freshwater lake microbial communities from Lake Erie, under a cyanobacterial bloom - NOAA_Erie_Diel1S_2200h metaG | ecosystem: Environmental > Aquatic > Freshwater > Lake | place: USA: Ohio, Lake...
GCCTGTAGCCACGCACGCGTCATCTCCTGCACACGTTCATGGGGTCGATTGACCAACCACTCGAGTAACCGTGGCGTTGGTGTCAATCCATGTGTATCCACCCGAAAAACGCCAGCAGCCAGCCAACAGCTACTCAACCACTGCATCATCGGCAACGACACGTCGTCCCGCCCAAGGCGATTAAGGGCGACTTGTGATACGCGACCATGCTGTTGTAATGGCAAACGCCCCTCGATGGCGAGGCAAGCCGCCGTCACCAATATCTCATCTCGTTGGGGGACTGATTGTACAAAAAGTTCGGGCTGGGGGGTTTCGGCTGTTACCAGCGCAGGAATCGCCCCACACGCACGTTCAATCTCTGCCGCAATAAACCACTGTCTACCGCCTTGTGCTGATTTGAGTGGCCAAATGACGCCACTCACAAACAACTGTTCAAGTGGGGTCAATGGATGATGTATGGTCAAAAATGCACGCGGCGATATGCTGTCTAGGTTTGTCCGGAAAGGTCCTGCCACAGACTCAAGCAGCGCCGCAGGCAACACACCTCCGGCCCGACGTATCCGCGCCACAATGGCGCGCGTTGGCCGAGAAAATCGTTCCATCAATCGAGACCACACCGATGTATCGTGCACAACATCATCAACTGTCTGCTCATCAATCCCGTGAGCCACAGCGATTGCCGCACGATCACTCAACGACAGTGATTCCCACATTGATGCCAACGAAGGAGTGTTCATTCCACCTCAAGTATTCCGGCAATTTGGGTAACATGTGTCACACACTGCCAGGCCGGAGCCAAATCATCGGGATAGGGCAAATGTGGATGGGTAATCCATATTGCCCGCATTCCAACCGCATGCGCCCCACGAATATCCGCCTCAGGGTTATCACCAATCATGATTGCGTCAGTTGCATCAATACCGAGTTGATCTAGTACATGTGCAAAGATGCGTGGATCCGGCTTTTCAACACCGTACTCACCAGATACAACCATACACTCAAACCAGCGACTCAACTGTAGTTGGTCTATTTTGGCGCGTTGGGTCCAACTAGGGCCATTGGTAATCAGCGCTAGTCGATAGCGTGTTGCAAGCATATCGAGCAACGCCTCAACCCCCTGATCAAACGTCAAATCACTAAACCACGTGTCACGACTCTGTTGACACAACTGTTGATTGAGATGCTCGGGTATATCATACGACCGCAAAAAATCAGCCATATCACGAAAGAAAATACGCTGCGATACTGCAGCAGCAATCACCGATGTTTGGGTTTGTATCGGCAACGTAGCGAGCCATGGTTGCCATGCCCGACGAAGATGATAATCACGGTGTCGATTCAGCGTATACAACGTATCATCGAGATCAAATATCAACGCCTGCATGGCACCTCAACATGACAATACGACTACTACCCCGTATAATACCATGGAGTTTTCTACAAAGGACAGGACACCTTCATGGCACAGATTTCGATGGCTGAGCTCATCCAACACGTGTCTGCATGCGGCGATTTTGCTCGTACCGAACGGGCCCAACTCCAACTCTTACGAAAGTCTGATGGCTCACTCGTGACACATGTTGATGAAGCCATCGAACAGCGTTTAGTTGCATATCTCCAAAGCGCATATCCCGATCACGCTATTGTCGGCGAGGAAGGCACCGCGCATAATCTCTCGAACGGCTCACCCTATACGTGGGTCATCGACCCAATTGACGGCACATCGGCATTTGCGGGGCAGTTGCCAGGCTGGTGTATCGGTATCGGCCTGCTCAAAGATGGCCTGCCACTTGCCGGAGTCGTGTATGCACCAATGAACGACGAGTTATTCGTGGCTACCCCTGATGGTCAGACACTGCGCAATAATCAACCTATCCACAGCACCGCTATGCAGTCAGATTTACTTGATGATTGGGTGGCAATGCCATCTGATGTCCATCGCAAGTATCACATCGCCTATCCTGGTCGTATTCGTACTACCGGTGCTACAATTATGTCATTATGTTATGTTGCTGCCGGCATGGCCAAAGGCGCATTAATTGGTAGTTGCAAAGTATGGGATCTTGCCCCCGCCATGGCATTGCTCTACAACGCCGGTGCTGATTTATGGGACATGAAGGGCACACGCATCGATATCGCAACCTACCTCAATCCACCAATCAAAACACCAACGATGATTGCAGCGCCAGCGAATCAGGCAGATTTCATGTTGGGAATGATTCGCTCAATCGTCAAATAACACAACACCGCCCTCGTGAGTAATTCACGAGGGCGGTGTTGTGGTACCACGTTACGCAACAATTAGCGCTTCGTGTATTGTGGGCGCTTACGAGCGCGCTTAAGACCGGCTTTCTTACGCTCTTTCATACGTGGGTCGCGAGTCAAAAGACCAGCACCCTTGAGCGCTGGGCGCAACGTCGCGTCGAGATCGAGCAATGCACGGGCGATACCGTGACGAATTGCGCTTACTTGACCAGCCACGCCACCACCCATGACTTTCGCCATCACGTTGAACGAACCGACGTTCCCTGAGACCACAAATGGGCGCTCAAGTTCGGTGGCAAACAGGGCACGGTGACCGAAGTAGTCACGTGGGGCCTTACCGTTTACCACAATCTCACCTTTGCCACGATAGAGGCGCACGCGTGCAACAGCAGTCTTGCGGCGGCCTGTACCTTGGTAGTAGTTCTTCTCAGCCATGTTATCCCTCTCGTCGTAGAACTAACCGCGAACCGCTGGCGCAAAGACCGCTGGTTGCTGTGCCGTATGTGGGTGGGTGCTACCTGCGTAAATACGCAATTTGGTCAGTTGTTGGCGACCCAAACGTGTCTTGGGCAACATGCCTTTAACGGCGAAGCGCAATACGCGCTCTGGGTGCGTGGCCAACATGCGGCGATATGGCACAGCCTTAAAACCGCCTGGGTAGTTTGAGTGCCGATAGTACATCTTCTGGTCTTGCTTCTTACCCTTAAGCAAAATCTTTTCGGCATTGATCACAACCACAAAGTCGCCACCATCGATATTTGGGCTGAACGTTGGCTTGTGCTTACCGCGCAACAACGTAGCAATTTGGGTTGCGAGACGGCCAACATGGTGACCGTTTGCATCAACAACATACCACTGTCGTGATACTTCTGATGCTTTCTGCGAGTAGGTCTTCATTCCCGTTATTCCTTACCTCAAATCGTCATTCCATGAGAGGCGGTGCTGGTCGGAGCGCCGACGCAGGATACTCAACCGCCATCAGTGTCAAGCCGTGTGCCACGGCTAGTTGTCCGGCATGCTGACGGGTTTTACCGTCGAGTATTGCTTGGACTCCCTCTGTGGATAGGCGCCCTTGGCCGACGAGGAGCAAGGTACCTGCCACAATGCGCATCATATTGCGCAAAAAACCATTTGCGGTAACGCGCACCACCACCACCGGCTGGTGGAATCGAATGGTGCGTTCGCAGGTTACTGCATAGCAACGACGCACCGTTGAACCGGCTGGAGCACCTACAGTAAATGCAGCAAAATCATGTTCCCCTACGAGAACCTGGCCAGCTGCCTGCATGGCATCAACATCGAGGCATCGACCCATTGCCCAGGCATGCTGGCGCAACAACGGCGATTTCACCACCTGATCATCGATGACATACTCATACGTACGTCGCTCTGCCCAAAAGCGTGCATGGAAGTCACGGGGGGGCTCCCATACCTGCATTATGGCGATATCATCCGGCAGATTCGCATTGAGTGCCGCCAAAAGCGTCGCAATGCTTCGCTCGGTCTCACTCACGACGTTCCCGACTTGGCCGAGTGCATGCACTCCGGCATCGGTACGTCCTGCGAGGGTAACACGCACAACTTCACGGTTGAGCCGATACCACACTGCCTCTAACTCACCCTGGACTGTCCGTTGGTTGGATTGCAATTGCGACCCAGCCAACAGTGTCCCATCATAGGCGACTTGGAACGCAATATTGCGCACCATCATCACCGTAGATTACAACAACTCGATGATTGCCATCTCAGCGCCATCACCAACGCGGGGTCCGAGCTTGGTGATACGGGTGAAGCCACTCGAGCGATCCTTGAATTGCTCTGGGGCAAAGGCAAACAATGCACGCATGGCGTCTTTGCTGGCCAAGCGTGACAAGGCAATACGGCGGTTGTGTGGAGTATCCACACGGCCGAGCGTAATCAAGCTCTCGATTTCAGGCTGGATAGCCTTTGCCTTGGTAATGGTCGTCTTGATTTTGCGGTGCTCAATGATTGAGATCATCAAACCGCGATAGAGCGCTACGCGTTGCTCTTTGTCACGACCCAATTTGTACCCATCACGACGATGTCGCATCTTAATCCCTCATACTCTGCACGAGCAATTGATTTCTCAATGTGCTCGTCATTATCGCGATCCCAGAGCAAGTATTACTGATTCTCAGTGATATCCACAGGCGTTGCATCATTTGTAGCCCACTTGCCACCCAAGTCGTATCCATGACGTGCACACTTCTCACGGACACGGTCTTTGATCTCCTCGAGTGACTTCTCGCCCAAGTTACGCACAGCCTTCAGCTGCTTCTCGTCCATCTGCAAGATTTGGCCAATTGTGGCGATATCCGCACGGCGTAAGCAGTTATGTGTACGCGTTGATAGCTCAAGTGCATCAACTGGCATATCCATGATTTGCTGAGGAATCGTATTGCTACTATCCACCGACGAAACTGGACCATCCACGCCACCGACAACACCACCCACATCAACCGTATTACGATTAAAGCCTGCGATTATTTGGTTGTACTCAACCAGCACCTGTGCTGCATGAATCAATGCATCACCTGGCTTAATCGTGCCATCAGTCGTAATCTCAATGACAAGACGATCAAAGTTTGTGGCTTGACCTACGCGCGTATTTTCAACGACGTAATTCACCTTGGGGATTGGCGTAAATATCGCATCGATTGGAATCTCGCCAATTGCCACGACTTCATTCATCTCGGCTGGAATGTAGCCACGACCGACCTCGACCGTAAACTCCATTTCAATCCGGGCATCATTGCTGTCAAGCGTACAAATATAGTGGTCAGGATTGACCAGCTCGACGTTGCTCGGCAAATCGATATGACGTGCATACACAGGGCCTGCGCCTTGGTGCATCAACGTTACCCGAATCTTGCGGTTGGCATACGAGCGCAAGCGGATACCCTTGATGTTCAAGACAATCTCGGTCACATCCTCGCGGACTCCCGGAATTGTCGAGAACTCGTGGTATACGCCCTCGATCTTGACCTTGGTAATCGCAGCACCAGGGATAGATGACAACAACACACGGCGCAATGAATTGCCGAGCGTATGCCCATACCCTGTTTCAAGCGGTTCAATCTTAAAGCGGCCGTAGTTTTCTTCTGCCGCAACCAATTCAATACTCGGCTTGGCGATGTCTAGCATCGGCCGCCTCCTTCCATCGTCACTGCGTTCGACCAATCAACAGCATCTGATTAGCGGCTGTAGTACTCAACAATCAGCTGCTCATTGATGCCCTGCTCAGCGTCCTCACGGCGTGGCAGTGCGAGAATCTCAGCGCTCAGATCAGTATGGCTAACGCGTATCCACTCTGGGGCGCGGTGCAACAACTCTTTAGCGTCGGTCAGATTCTTGAAGTAGGTGCGTTTGCGGCTCTCGACGCGCACAGCAATCTTCTCACCCACACGCACGGTGAATGACGGAATGTTGGTCTTGCGACCATTCACGGTGATGTGGCCATGTGTCACCAACTGACGTGCCTGTTGGCGCGTGCTGGCCAGACCCATCCGGTACACCACGTTATCGAGGCGGCGCTCAAGCAACATGAACAACGCAGCGCCGGTCTCGCCGGGGACGCGCTGGGCACGTGCGTACAAGTTGCGGAACTGCTTCTCGAGCACGCCATACATGTGGCGAGCCTTCTGCTTCTCCTGCAACTGAATGCCGTACTCCGACTGTTGGCGACGACGAGCAGCAGGGCCATGTTGCCCTGGTGGGAATGGGCGCTTGGCCAAAACCTTCTGCGCCTTATCGGTCAATGCAATATTCAGCCGGCGGCTGATTTTGGCAATAGGTCCACGGTAGCGAGCCATTTACTACAGTCTCCTCAAATTAGACGCGCCGACGCTTCGGCGGTCGGCAACCGTTATGCGGGATTGGGGTCACGTCGGTAATTGAGCTGACTTGCAGCCCGGCTGACTGCAATGAACGCACTGCAGCTTCGCGACCAGCGCCTGGCCCCTTCACAAATACTTCAATCGTGCGCATGCCATTTTCGAGCGCCTTGCGTGCTGCAATTTCGGCAGCAATTTGGGCAGCGTATGGCGTGCTCTTGCGTGAGCCCTTAAAGCCGTTGTGACCTGCGCTTGACCAGCACACCACATTGCCCATTGGGTCAGTGATTGTCACAATCGTGTTGTTAAACGTGCTCTGCACGTGTGCTTGCCCGCGTGGAACATTCTTACGTTCGCGACGCTTACCGCGCTGGCGCTTTGGCGCTACGCTCCCAGCCTTCTGTGCCTTTGCCATGATTCCTCCACACATGCGGCGACGTATCGTTGATTACGACGCTCGCGCACACTGCAAATGATTACTTCTTGACCGTCTTCTTCTTGATACCGATAGCTGAACCCTTACGACCGCGTCGGGTGCGAGAGTTCGTGCGGGTGCGCTGTCCGCGCACAGGCAAGCCACGGCGATGGCGCAAGCCACGATAGCAGGCGATATCCATCAAGCGTTTGATGTTCATCTGAATTTCACGGCGAAGATCACCCTCGACGCGATACTCGCGCTCAACGATTTCACGGATACGGACCAATTCCTCTTCGGTCAGGTCACGTACACGCGTGGCCGGGTTCACGTTTGCCCGCTCCAAGATGACGGCGCCATTGGTGCGCCCAATTCCGAACACGTAGGTAATTGCGATGTCAATTCGCTTATTCCGTGGGATGTCGATCCCAGCAATACGAGCCATGCTAGCCTCTTTACCATCAGAGCCGTGCACACAACGGTGCGCGACCACGACTTATCCTCGTCTCCCGAATCTTATCCCTGACGCTGCTTGTGTTTGGGCTGGCGACTACAAATCACCCGGATGATGCCCTTGCGCTTGATCACGCGGCAGTATTCGCAGCGTGGTTTGACCGAAGCCTGAACCTTCACAATAAGCCCCCTTAAACGGTTATTTATACCGATACGTAATACGACCACGAGTCAAGTCGTACGGTGAGAGTTCTACCAAAACGCGATCGCCCTTTAGAATGCGAATATAGTTCATCCGCATGCGTCCCGAAATATGGGCAAGTACCTCAGGGCCGTTTTCGAGTTGTACTCGGAACATGGCATTTGGCAACGGTTCTAACACCGTTCCCTCCATCTCGATCACGTCTTTTTTCTTTGTCATAGCACCTCGTCACTCGTCTCCTGACTCGTCAGGATCTCCGGTTTACCATCGGTCACTGCCACCGTGTGTTCATAGTGTGCCGCGAGACGACCATCGGTCGTCACCACCGTCCACCCGTCACGCAGCTCCCGTGTACTTGGGTCGCCACACACAATCATCGGCTCAATCGCAAATGTCATGCCTGGTTGAAGCACAAGCCCTCGACCCGCTGGTCCATAGTTGAGAATCTGCGGATCCTCGTGTAGGGACCGGCCTATTCCATGGCTAATGTAATTGCGAATCACGCCATAACCGCGTGCCTCTGCATAGCTCTGGATGGCCCAAGATATATCTGACAATCGTGCCCCTGTCCGCACAACTGACAGCGCATGGTATAGCGTCTCTTCGGTCACTCGCAGTAATCCTGCTGCCTCCTCCGAGATCTCACCGACTGCATAGCTCCATGCAGAATCTGCATGATATCCATCAATCTGCACACCGATGTCAATGCTCACAATATCCCCAGACTGCAAGCGGCGCTTACCCGGAATACCGTGGACTAACTCCTCATTGACCGATATGCACGTCGCAGCTGGATACGGCGGCGGACCGCCATAGCCCAGAAACGAAGGGTACCCTCCATGCTTTGTAATCAACTGATGCACCATTGTGTCAAGCTCGCGCGTGGTGATGCCCGGCTTAACCCATGTGCGCAACATCCGATGCGCTAATCCTACAACTGCCCCAGCTCGCCGCATTGCTGCAAGTTCACGCTGGTTCTTGCATGTGACTGCCATCGCGCTCCATTAATTGCAACATGGTTCGAGTGACCTGCGTTATCTCACGCTGGCCATCGATCTCACGCAACAACCCTTGTTTTCGGTAGTGCTCAATCAACGGCATCGTCTGTGCAAAATACACATCCAACCGGTGACGCGCTGTCTCGAGCGTGTCGTCGTTGCGTTGATACAAACGACCACCACATTCATCACAAACGTCAGGACGTTTTGATGGGAAGTAATATATATTATACGTCGAACCGCAAGTTTTACAAGTCTGTCGACCAGCAATTCTGCGTAAGAGCATTTCGGTAGGTACGCTCAAGTACAACACATGGTGTAATTTGCGCCCTTGACGCTCTAATTCAACGCTGAGCGCAATCGCTTGGTCGATTGTCCGCGGGAAGCCATCGAAGATTACTCCCCGCGCACAATCATCCTGACCAATCCGCTCCATAATCATGCGAATGACCACCTCGTCAGGGACCAATTCGCCGCGATCCATGTACGACTTTGCCAGCATACCGAGCTCAGTTCCCTGACGGAGTGCAGCTCGGAACAGATCACCACTTGCTACATGGACCAATCCCGAATGCTCTTCTAGCACTTTGGCTTGAGTGCCTTTGCCGGCACCAGGTGCCCCCAGCAAGATGACGTCCATCGATTCCCCCTCTGCTGTTCATCATCGAACGGCAGGTCTCATGCTAGCGCTGCTTACCCAAGAACCCCTCATAGTTGCGCATCACCATTTGCGCCTCGAGCTGACGCAATGTGTCTACAGCCACACCAACCACAATCAACAAGGCGGTTGCGCCCAAACCGATTGGGATACCCGTGATAGCTTGTGTCAAGAACGGCAACACCGCAATTAACCCCAAGAACAAGGCACCCGTGCGTGTCAATCGCGATACGATTTGGTCAATGTATGTCTCAGTATTCTTGCCTGGTCGTACACCCAAAATAAACCCACCGTTGCGCTGCAACGTGTTGGGGATATCCTGCTGTTCAAAAATCACCTTCGTGTAGAAGTAGGTGAAGAAGAAGACCAACGCAAACAAGGCTACCGAATACACCAGCGTGCCACTGCCGAACTGTGGACTGAATGACTGATAGGTGAAACAGGCGATCTGCTTCAGGATTGATGCATCTGCAGGTGCCGTCACCTCGGGACAACCGTACGATGCGATTGTGCCTGGGAAGATGATGATACTCTGCGCAAAAATCAACGGAATCATACCAGCCATGTTCACCTTCAACGGGATATGACTCGTTTGACCACCATACTGACGATTACCGCGGACACGCTTAGCATACTGGACCGGAATCCGGCGCTGCCCTTCGTGCATCATGATAATCACCAAAATCGTTGCCAATGCAATCAATAAGAAGGCGATGATACCGATGATTTGATCCACACCACCGGTCTCAACCGTGGTGAAACCCTGAATAATCAAGCTGGGTAAGCCCGAGATGATACCAGCAAAGATAATCACTGAGATCCCGTTGCCAATACCATATGATTGAATCTGTTCGCCAAGCCAAATCAAAAACATCGTTCCTGCCAACATCGCTACCAACACGGTAAACGTCGGCAAGAAGTTATTGACAATATCAAATGGGGTGCGGAACAGCGTCTGGCCGGCACCCAAGCTGCGATCAAGCGTCAACGTCTGACCATATGCCGACAACAATGCCATTGGCACCGTTGCCACAAAGGTAATCTGATTGATCTTGACACGACCTTGCTCACCCTCTTTGCGCAAATCATTTAACGCAGGGATGAGTGGTTGGAGCAACTGCACGATAATTTGTGCCGTGATGTACGGGTACACACCCATTGACGCCACTGACAAATTCTGCAACGCACCACCAGCGAAGATATTCAGCAATTGTGCAAGTTGGTTACCCTGTAGGGCTTCACGCAGACTTGCGAGTGCATTGGGATCCAGATTCGGCACAGGAATATGTGCAATGAATCGGAACACCAGCATCATCGCCAGTGTAAACAACACACGACGGCGCAATTCTGGCACTTGCAGTGCTTGTATCACTGACTTCAGCATTCAACAATCTCCTCAAGTCAGGTGTAGTGGAGGCAATGCCTCCACTACAGCAACCGTCATTACTCTGCTTGGCGTGATGCTGAGTGAACGCCACGACTACGAGTTGGGCGAACCGACTCCCAGCCAAGTTCAGTCACGCTACCACCGGCAGCTTCAATCTTCTGTTTGGCACTGGCGCTTGCCTTGTGCACTTGTACCTTGATGGCCACTGAGATATCACCATCACCCAACAACTTGATTGGAGTCTTGGTGTCATACTCACCGGTTGCAACCAACCACGCAACGGTCACGTCGGTATTGGCAGGCAACTCGGCCAAAGCGGCGATATTGAGCACTTGGTACGCCACACGCCAGCGGTTCTTAAAACCACGGAGGTATGGCATACGCTTGGTCAAGCGGTTCTGACCACCTTCGAATGTGCGGTATGGATTTGGGCCTGAACGAGCCTTTTGGCCCATCATACCCTTACCAGCCGTCTTACCCTTACCTGAACCATAACCACGACCAACGCGCTTTGACGTTTGGTGTGACCCGGCAGCTGGGCGCAGATCATTCAACTTCATTATCGAGCCTCGCCTTCCGCGACTTCTTGGACGGTCACCAAGTGACGCACCTTGAAGATCATGCCACGCACCGCTGGTGTGTCTTCGCGCACCACGCTGCTGTTGAGTTTACGCAAGCCAATCGACTTGATGGTCGCCTTTTGGTCGACACTGCAACCGATTGAGCTTTTGGTATAGGTAATTCGCAATTTAGCCATGACCTACGACTCCTTAACGGCGCTCTTCACCATGCGGCGCTGGCGCAACTCGTGGCGGGTCAAGCCACGCTCTTTGGCGGTCTGGTCAACGGACTTCATTTGGCGTAATGCCTCAAAAGTTGCTTTCACCACGTTTACCGGGTTATTGCTCCCATACCGCTTTGACAACAGGTCCTTGATACCGGCAGCCTCAACCACAGGGCGCACACCACGACCGGCGATAACGCCAGTACCAGGAGCGGCTGGGATCAAGCGCACCTTGGTGGCCGAGAACTCGGCTTCGCTCTCGTGTGACACGGTCGTGCGAGCCAACGGCACATAGATCAAGTTTTTCTTGGCTGCCTCGACACCCTTACGGATGGCATCTGGCACTTCGGCGGCTTTGCCCATGCCGATACCGACATGACCATTACCATCACCAACAACGACCATCGTGCTGAAGCTAAAGCGGCGACCGCCTTTGACTACCTTCGACACGCGGTTAATTTGTACGATACGCTCTTCGAGCTCTAAGCCCTCGGCGTTAATGTGTTTCTCTGCCACAGTTCCTCCACCGTTTTGTTCGTGTGCTTTTGCACACACATACCTACTCGTTGCTTAGAACTCGAGGCCACCCTCACGAGCGCCGTCTGCCAAAGCTTGGACACGACCATGGTACTTAAAACCACCGCGGTCAAAAACCACAGACGTGATGCCGGCCTTCTTGGCCTTGGCAGCAATCAAGGTACCGATTGCCTTGGCTTGTTCGGTCTTGGTCCCAGTCACGCCATCGGCTGACTTGGTTGACTCAGCGACCAACGTGTGCCCAGCCACGTCGTCAATGATTTGGGCATAGATATGCGCGCTACTGCGGAACACGCTCAAGCGTGGGCGGCTAGCCGTCCCTGCCACTTTGCGACGTACCCGGTTATGTCGGCGCAGACGAAGCTCACGAGCTTTGCGTACTGCCATGTCAATCTCCTCACCAGTAATAGGGGAGTCGTCATCATGCACTCCCCGTCACCGTTATTACTTCGCCTTACCGGCCTTACCCGCCTTACGGCGCACGCGCTCACCCTGATACTTGATACCGTAGCCTTTATATGGCTCGGGTGGTCGCAACGCACGAATCTTCGATGCTTGCTCACCAACCAACTGCTTGTCGATACCACGCACAATCACTTGCTGTGGCTCACTGGCAGCGCGGCGCTCAATAATCTCAAAGCTAATGCCCTCGGGAGGTGTCACACGAATAGGGTGTGAGTAACCAACAAAGAACACGAGATTCTTGCCTTCGCGGGCGGCACGATAACCGACACCGAGAACCTCGAGGACGCGAGCATAACCGGTGGTTACCCCCTCGACCATATTTGACAGCAATGAGCGAGTCAGACCGTGCAATGCGCGGTGCTCTTTCTCATCGGATGGACGTGTCACCAACAGCTGATCGTTTTCACGGCTGATGATGATACTGGCTGGCAAAGCCTGCGACAAGGTCCCTTTTGGACCCTTAACCGTCACGACGTTCCCCTCTGCTACCTGGACATCAACACCTTTGGGGACGGTGATGGGCTTCTTACCAATTCGCGACATCGTTCTACTCCCCTTCGGTTACCAAACGTAGCAAAGGACTTCACCGCCGACGCGCTTTTGCCAGGCTTCGTAGCCTGCCAATACGCCGTTTGGTGTTGAAAGAATACTGATACCAAGACCACCGCGCACCTGCGGGATTTCGGAGACGCCTGCATAAATACGCAGACCTGGCTTGCTGACGCGCTTGAGGCCGGTAATTACCGGGCGCTTATCAGCGGTGTACTTGAGGTGCAGTACCAGCACTGGGCATGGCTTCTCATCGCGCACTTGCACGTCGGCCACAAAGCCTTCACGCTTCAAGATTTGCGCGATTGCCACTTTCATTTTTGACGAAGGCATCGACACTTCTGACTGGCGAGCCATGCCAGCATTGCGGATGCGCGTCAACATATCGGCAATCGGATCATTCACACTCACGGGACGTTCCTCCTAGGTGACCAAACTTGCTTCATCAGGCGATGCCTATCGCCTAGGCATGTCTACTACCAGCTTGACTTGGTTACGCCGGGGATGAGCCCCTTGAGCGCATTTTCACGGAAGCAGATACGGCACATACCGAACTTGCGGATGTAGGCGCGTGAGCGGCCGCACACCTTACAGCGGTTGTAGGCTTGTGTCTTGTGCTTCGGAGCCCGAAGGGCTTTGGCAATCATGGACTTCTTAGCCAACGGTTTGTTTCCTTTCTTCCATCTGAGCTGGTGAGTCAATTGACTCCTGGCTCAGATCAGTCACGAAATGGCATACCCATGCGCTTCAACAACGCATAGCCAGATGCATCATCAACAGCCGAGGTATTGATTGAGATTTCCATACCACGGATCTTGTCGATTTTGTCGATTTCAATTTCCGGGAACACAATCTGCTCACGCAAGCCCAAGCTATAGTTACCACGACCATCGAATGCGCTACGACCGATACCACGGAAGTCACGCAAGCGGGGCAATGCCAAGTTCATCAACCGGTCCAAAAAGTCAAACATACGGTCGCCGCGCAATGTGACCATCACGCCGATTGGCTGACCTTCGCGCAATTTGAAGTTTGCAATTGACTTCTTGGCCTTGGTCGTTACTGGCTTTTGTGCCGTAATCATGGTCAGCTGTTCGGTAACAGCCTCCAGGGCCTTTGAGTTGGAGAGAGCCTCGCCCAAACCAACGTTCACCACCACCTTATTGACACGTGGCACTTGCATGATTGAGCCATACTTGAACTCTTGCATGAGTGCGGGCACGACCTCGGTGAGGTACTTTTGCTTTAATCGCGGTGTCATTCGTTGCTCCTCAAGGGATTGGAACGTCTCCCGAACCGACGTTCCGACCTTGAATCATGCGGCCACAGCCGCGCTATTATTCATCAATATTGGCATCACACGACTTGCAGAAGCGTACCTTCTTGGCACGACCCTTGCTGTCAGCAGCAGCAACCAAGCGGTTACCGGTGCGTGATGCGCGGCCACACTTTGGACAAACCAACATCACGTTTGAGACGTGAATTGGGGCGTCTTGCTCAACAATACCACCCATCTGCCCGATGGCACGTGGGCGCATGTGGCGCTTGATTTTGTTGAGACCCTCAACGACGACACGATCTTTGGCTGGAATAGCAAGTGCAATCTTGCCCTTCTTGCCCTTCTCTTTGCCGGCGATTACGAGGACTTCATCACCTTTTTTGACGTGCATTACAGCACCTCCGGCGCAAGTGAAACGATACGCATAAACCCGCGCTCGCGCAGCTCACGGGCAACCGGACCAAAGATACGCGTGCCACGCGGATTGTCTTCTTTGTTGATAATCACGGCTGCATTATCATCGAAGCGGATGTGCGAACCATCGGGGCGGCCGTACTCTTTGGCAGTACGAACAACCACGGCACGTACGACTTCGCCCTTCTTGACGGTACCACCGGGATTTGCATCTTTGACTGATGCAATGATGACATCGCCAACGTGGCCATAACGAACCCGTGAACCACCCATCACGCGAATACACATGATTTCTTTGGCACCGGTGTTGTCGGCAACCTTGAGGCGACTTTGTTGCTGGATCATCGCCTAGTCCTCCTGGCTCTGTGTCACTACTTCGACCACTTCCCAGCATTTGGTCTTGCTGATTGGCTTGGTCTCGCCAATGCGCACCACATCGCCGATACGACAGCTGTTTTGCTCATCGTGGGCATGGAACTTCTTGGTAGTACGCATAATCTTGCGGTACAGCGGATGTGGACGCAGATAATCAACCGCCACAACGACGGTCTTGTTCATCTTGTTGCTTACCACACGGCCGACCTTGTACTGTCGTCGTCCTTCGGTCATCGTATCTTTCTCCCGCAGGTACTACGCCTGCTCACGCTCATGGAGGATCGTCTTGATCCGTGCGATTTCGCGACGCACGATGCGCTGACGACCTGTTGCGGTCAACTTACCGGTCACCGCTTGGAAGCGCAAGTTAAACAGCTCTTTGTAGTAGCCATCGACTTGCTCTTTGAGCGTTGCGGTATCGAGTTCACGCAGTTTATCGGCTTTCATTATTCGCTAGCCTCTTCTTCACGCGAAATGATCTTGCAGGCGATAGGCAACTTTGCGGCTGCCAAGTGCAAGGCCTCTTGCGCAATTTCGGGGCGGACCCCACCAATCTCAAACATGATGCGACCTGGCTTAACCACGGCCACGTAATACTCAACCGAACCCTTACCGCTACCCATGCGGGTTTCAGCAGGCTTTTGGGTAATCGGCTTATCGGGGAAGATGCGGATCCACACCTTACCACCGCGCTTCACATGGTGCGAGATGGCACGACGGGCAGCCTCAATCTGACGGCTGGTAATCCAGGCTGGCTCGACCGCAAGCAAGCCGAAGTCGCCGAAGGCAACCGTACTGCCGCGATGAGACATACCGCGATTGTTGCCACGGTGCATCTTGCGATATTTGACGCGCTTAGGCATCAACATAGTCGTCGCTCCTTACATTCGTCCCTTAGGCTCGAGGCGTGCGATTGCCGCGACCACCTTGACCGCCCTGACCACCTTGGCCACCTTGACCACGTCCGCCGCGGCCACCTTGACCACCTTGTCCACCTTGGCCGCCTTGACCACCGCGACCACCGCGACCGCCACGACCACCGCGACGATCCTCGTCATCACCACCCTGGGCACGTGTATTCACGGCTGGTGTGGTTGGTTGGACATTACCGGCAGCATCAAAGAACACATCGCCCTTGTAGATCCACACCTTGACGCCGATACGACCGAACGTCGTGTGGGCATGGACTTGTGCATAGTCGATATCGGCACGAAGCGTGTGCAATGGCACGCGACCCTCGCGCTCGGTCGCAACACGGGCGATTTCGGCACCACCCAAACGACCTGAACACTTGACCTTCACGCCTTGAGCGCCGAGGCGCATGGCACGTTGGACGGCTTGCTTCATGGCACGCTTGTATGACACACGTTTGTTGATTTGCTCGGCAATGCCTTCAGCAACCAACTGTGACTCAAGTTCAGGCTGGTGAATTTCGAGCACCGAGATTTTGAGCTTCTTGCCGAGGCTACGCTCAAGAATCTTGCGGAACTCGTCAACCTTCTCGCCACCCTTACCAACCACAACACCGACTTTTGAGGTGTGAATGGTGATTTCGATGCGATTGGCTGAGCGCTCAATCTCTACACGGGCCACACCGGCGCCTTCGAAACGCTTGGCAACCAAGCGGCGCAGTTTCAGATCCTCGTGCAACTGGTCAGTGTAATTTCGCTCCGAAAACCAGCGCGACTGCCAGTCCTTGATGTAACCGAGGCGGAACCCCAGTGGATGTACCTTACGTCCCATACGTCCTCACTGTCGGCTAGTTGGTGGCGCCATCATCCACGACCACGGTAATGTGGGTGGTGCGCTTACGAATCCGGTCCGCTCGGCCACGCGCACGTGGCATAAAGCGTTTGAAGGCAGGTCCTTCGTCGGCATAAATAGTGTGAACGACCAAGGCAGCACGCTCCATGTCGAAATTGTTCTCGGCATTGGCTGCTGCTGACATGATTGTGCGGGCCACTTCGCGGGCTGCCTTCTGGGGCATGTACTGCAAAGTGGAGAGCGCTCGCTCAACCTTCATACCACGCACCACGTCCATGACAGGTCGAACCTTCAATGGCGAGATGCGCACATACTTCGTTACAGCTTTCGCTTGCATCGTTAGCTTACTCCGCATGCATGGTGCATGGGGCTTGCGCCCCACACCCAGCAATTACTTCATCTTACCGCGCTTATCAGCCTTCTTACCGCCATGACTGCGGAAAGTGCGAGTTGGCGCAAACTCACCCAACTTATGACCGACCATGTTCTCGGTGACATACACCGGCACGTGGCGACGGCCATCATGTACGGCAATGGTGTGACCCACCATTTGTGGAAAGATCGTCGAGGCGCGTGACCATGT
>Ga0068872_10001813_pt1 | contig 16974 bp, 18 predicted proteins | sample NOAtaG_7_FD_66441 | JGI IMG/M metagenome (GOLD analysis project Ga0068872, IMG submission 66441) | Freshwater lake microbial communities from Lake Erie, under a cyanobacterial bloom - NOAA_Erie_Diel1S_2200h metaG | ecosystem: Environmental > Aquatic > Freshwater > Lake | place: USA: Ohio, Lake...
AACGCCTCCATCAAGCCCTCGGGCGCCGTAACGACGTGCTCCGGGCCGGGGAAGCCGCCGCTGCGCACGTCGGCGATGAAGTCGCGGAACCCGCCCACGCGCTCGGCCTGCATGGCCAGGCGCATCTTGTTCAGGTCTCGGTATTGCTTGGAGTGGCGCGGGTAGGGCGGGCCGTTGTTGCCGAGGATGTCCTCGGCGAACAGGAACTGGATGTCGCCGCCGCTGCCAGCGCCGATGGAAGAGGTGAGCAGCGTGGTGCGGCGCGTGATCTCCGCCAGCAGCGGCGCGGGAATCACTTCCACCTCCACGGCCCAGGCGCCGGCTTCTTCGATGCGCTTGACCTCTTCCAGCACCCAGAGCGCCTCTTCGAGGGTCTTGCCCACGGCGCGCAGGCCGCCGGTCCAGGTGCTCTTGCGCGGCACCAGCCCGGCATGGCCCTGCACGGGGACGCCGGCTTCGGCGGCCGCGCGGATGAAGCGCGGCGACCACTGGCACATGATGGCGTCGGCCCCCAGCTCCATGGCGGTGTAGGCCAGGCGCACCGCCTCGGTTTCGCTGGCCGCGGCCACCAGCGGCACGGAGAAGGACATGAAGGTGTTGGGCGCGGCCTTGCGCAGGGCGGCGGCCAGTTCCGGGCGCTTGGGGTCGAAGCGCACCTTCATGGTGTCGATGCCGGCCTCCTCGGCGGCGGTGGCCTCTTCGGGGGTGAAGGGCAGGGTCTCGCACAGTACCCGCTTGCCCTTGGCGTCGCGCAGGTCCTTCACGGTGTAGTTGCGCGTGCCGTAAGCGCCGCCCAGGCCCATGACGCGCTTCAGGCCGCGCTGCGCGGCATCCCGCGGCGGGATTCCGCCGTCTCCGGTGGCGTGGCTCGCCATGGTGCTGTCTCCTTGCTGGTGATGGGTACTGGCGGGGCAGTGTAGCGCGGGGCGCCACATGGCCGCATGGCGCACGGGGGCGGCGAACACCGGCACGTGCCGCGCTCCGCCCGATGCGCGCGCGGTGCCCGCAGCCGGGGGTTTTCGAACCCCGGCCAGCGCGTTTCACGGCTCACCGCAACGATCTGGTCTTGCCACGGCTGGAAATCGCGCTGCGGGCCTGCGAAACTTTCGCCATGGGCTTGCGAAACGTTCCTCACGAAACCTGCTCGACGGCGGCCACGCTGTCATGCGCCGGCAGGCCATGACCAGCCCCTGGCTCCATGTGCCCCTGGAGGACTACGAGGGCCACATGGCGTTTCAGGGCGTCGAGCAGGCAGACCTCCTCGCCGATGCGCTGGAGCGCGTGCGGCCAGGTTCGGTCGCGGTGCTCGGGTGCGCGGGCAGCAACGGGTTCGAGCGCATTCCGGCCGGCGTGCGGGTGGTGGGGGTGGATTTGAACCCGCGCTTCTGCGCGGCGGCCCGTGCCCGGTTCGGCCATCGCTTCGAAAGCCTGGAGGTGATCGCGGGCGACATCCAGACCAGCGAGGTGCGCTTCGCGCCCGTGGACCTGCTGTTCCTGGGGCTCGTGCTGGAGTACGTGGACGTGGAAGCGGCCATGGCGAACACCGTTGCACTGTTACGGCCCGGCGGCACGTTGTTGACGGTGCTGCAACTGCCCAGCCATGCCCACGGGCGGTTGTCGCCCTCGCCCTATGCCAGCCTCCAGCCGGTGGCGGGCGTGATGCGCCTGGTGCCGCCGGATGATTTGCTGCGGGTTGCGCGGGCGCGGGGTTACCGTCAGGTCGAGTCACGCACCGTGGCATCGGTGAGCGCCAAGCCTTTCCAGGTGCAGATGTTCACCCGGTCGCCGCTCCCGCGCCACACGCAGCGGGCTGAGGCCGGCGGTTCCTGAGAAGGTTTGTCATGCCGCGAGGGGTGCACGGGCCGACGGCGTCACAGTTCGGACGGGAGATGACCCGCCGTCTAATCCGCATTCCGGGTCGATCCCCGCGCGAGCGGGGAAGCCAGCGCCCGCGAGTTGCAGCTGGAGAGCCACGCAGGTCGATCCCCGCGCGAGCGGGGAAGCCGTCGGGCGCCTGGTCGGGATCGAGGTTCACTTGGGTCGATCCCCGCGCGAGCGGGGAAGCCCGATGCCCAGGTCGCGGAAAGAGCGGCGCGCAGGGTCGATCCCCGCACGAGCGGGGAAGCCCCGATGCGGTGGAGGTTGGCGAGCGATACGGGGGGTCGATCCCCGCGCGAGCGGGGAAGCCCTCTATCCAGTGCCCCGGCGTGAGCCTCAACAAGGTCGATCCCCGCGCGAGCGGGGAAGCCCGATCACCCGATCCCCCATCTGACGCCAGCCCGGGTCGATCCCCGCGCGAGCGGGGAAGCCCCTTCGCCACGCAGCACGACCGCGCGCATGTAAGGTCGATCCCCGCGCGAGCGGGGAAGCCGCCGTTACCGCCAGCGCGAACCGGCTCTTCGAGGGTCGATCCCCGCGCGAGCGGGGAAGCCGTATCCACCCGGGGTCGAGGGCTGCGCGGATGAGGTCGATCCCCGCGCGAGCGGGGAAGCCAGATCGCAAAGCTGCCACCCGTGTACGGAGTGAGGTCGATCCCCGCGCGAGCGGGGAAGCCTGGAGCAACGCCAGCTCCCTGCCCGGTCAAGACGGTCGATCCCCGCGCGAGCGGGGAAGCCGGCACGCAATTCAGCCGCCGCCCTGGTGCTCTGGGTCGATCCCCGCGCGAGCGGGGAAGCCTCTGCCACGGCGTAGGCTCGCACCACACAATCGGGTCGATCCCCGCGCGAGCGGGGAAGCCCGCCAGGGCGCCCGGATCGTGCCGGGGGAATAGGGTCGATCCCCGCGCGAGCGGGGAAGCCTAGATCATCCGAACGTGCGCGCCATGCTGGCCGGGTCGATCCCCGCGCGAGCGGGGAAGCCGTAGAAATGTTCAAGCCAGTCTGAGTTACTAAAGGTCGATCCCCGCGCGAGCGGGGAAGCCCCAGCCATTGCGGCGGACGACCGCGAGACCTGGGGTCGATCCCCGCGCGAGCGGGGAAGCCACCTGAAACCAGTATTGGCATTTGTGTTACCTAGGTCGATCCCCGCGCGAGCGGGGAAGCCCCGAAAAAGGACCGCACGAGGTCGCGGGAAACGGGTCGATCCCCGCGCGAGCGGGGAAGCCCGAATGACGAACTGATTTCCGCCCGCGCCCTTAGGTCGATCCCCGCGCGAGCGGGGAAGCCCACCCGTCCTTCTAAACGCCCAGGGCAAGAGCAGGTCGATCCCCGCGCGAGCGGGGAAGCCCTTTCAAAACGGCGCCGCTTCGGCGTCAGTCGGGGTCGATCCCCGCGCGAGCGGGGAAGCCGGAGTAGCCGACTACGCCGAGTTCCGTGTTGTGGGTCGATCCCCGCGCGAGCGGGGAAGCCGCGCGGCCCAGGTGTCCGCCCCCACGATGCCGGGGTCGATCCCCGCGCGAGCGGGGAAGCCGCGTTGATGGTCATATTGCTGACCAGCATCGCGGGTCGATCCCCGCGCGAGCGGGGAAGCCGTCGGGCCGCATGCGGCCTCGCGGTATTGGTCGGGTCGATCCCCGCGCGAGCGGGGAAGCCTCCTGCATAAAGCGCTTGGATGCATGGGCTCGGGGTCGATCCCCGCGCGAGCGGGGAAGCCCGCACCCGCACCATGCGGCCGGCGATGTTAGGGGGTCGATCCCCGCGCGAGCGGGGAAGCCTCCTGCATAAAGCGCTTGGATGCATGGGCTCGGGGTCGATCCCCGCGCGAGCGGGGAAGCCTTCTTTCCCGTCCATTCTCCACGGCCTTTGACAGGTCGATCCCCGCGCGAGCGGGGAAGCCACGGTCAAAATCCGCATCACAAAACCCGTTACGGGTCGATCCCCGCGCGAGCGGGGAAGCCATCGCCGCGCTGCCCTGGGCTTCCTTCTCTATGGGTCGATCCCCGCGCGAGCGGGGAAGCCGTTGCTTGGGAGGTTCCTGGGTGTGCCACACAAGGTCGATCCCCGCGCGAGCGGGGAAGCCCCTTTGAACATAATGGGCAATGGATCAGGGTTGGGTCGATCCCCGCGCGAGCGGGGAAGCCTATTTGCGCCCAGAGGCGGCTTGCTATGTGCTGGGTCGATCCCCGCGCGAGCGGGGAAGCCTCGGCCAGGTCCTCGAGATACTCCCGGCGGGAGGGTCGATCCCCGCGCGAGCGGGGAAGCCGTGAACCTCCGCTGGAGTCTCGCCCCATCCTAGGGTCGATCCCCGCGCGAGCGGGGAAGCCCAATTCCTTTATGGTCAAGGCCAATAAATCTAAGGTCGATCCCCGCGCGAGCGGGGAAGCCATGACCATCCTTCAGATTGAGACCCCCGCTAAGGGTCGATCCCCGCGCGAGCGGGGAAGCCGGGCCCGCCGGGGGCGAGGGCGGTATTATCCTGGGTCGATCCCCGCGCGAGCGGGGAAGCCCCCACGATCCGCACCGAGGGCAGTGAACTATGGGGTCGATCCCCGCGCGAGCGGGGAAGCCACCACCATCAACTTGTATAGAAACCTTACAAAGGGTCGATCCCCGCGCGAGCGGGGAAGCCGACCCCAGGAGCAATGTGGCCAGCGGAGATTAAGGTCGATCCCCGCGCGAGCGGGGAAGCCCAACGTTTCCAGATCAAAAAGCTCTTTGTATCGGGTCGATCCCCGCGCGAGCGGGGAAGCCCGGCTGATCCGCTCGCAGGCGATGTCGAAATACGGTCGATCCCCGCGCGAGCGGGGAAGCCGGGAATAACCCTGCGCAAACCGTTGCTATCTTGGGTCGATCCCCGCGCGAGCGGGGAAGCCTGGCTCAACTGGGGCTTATTAACCCTAAGAACGGGTCGATCCCCGCGCGAGCGGGGAAGCCTAGTCAGGGGCGTCTAGGTTTCCGGTCCATGTGGGTCGATCCCCGCGCGAGCGGGGAAGCCTCAAGTCTTTAGAGGGCTACTCTAGGGCATGGGGGTCGATCCCCGCGCGAGCGGGGAAGCCGCAATTACAGGTTTGCAGCACCGGCTCGGCCTGGGTCGATCCCCGCGCGAGCGGGGAAGCCAGCTGCAACGGGTTGCAGCACTACAGCATGGCGGGTCGATCCCCGCGCGAGCGGGGAAGCCGCGACTGCCTCAGAAACCGGGCCATGTCGTCCGGGTCGATCCCCGCGCGAGCGGGGAAGCCTGCTCAGAGTTTCAGTCATGTCGGTTCTCCATGGGTCGATCCCCGCGCGAGCGGGGAAGCCGCACCGACCGGGCCGGGCAACTGGCCGACTGAGGGTCGATCCCCGCGCGAGCGGGGAAGCCCCGCAGAGGGCGAAGGCTGGGCGATCCGTGAACGGTCGATCCCCGCGCGAGCGGGGAAGCCCTTTGAGCAAGCTATTGAACTAGCGCCAACATGGGTCGATCCCCGCGCGAGCGGGGAAGCCCCTGCCTGGGGGCCGCTGCTGCGCGCGTGCGCGGGTCGATCCCCGCGCGAGCGGGGAAGCCTACCGCAGTTGCGCGCGCAGCCGGGGTGACTGAGGTCGATCCCCGCGCGAGCGGGGAAGCCACACAGTCAAGGGCTGTGCAAAATACATCGGAGGGTCGATCCCCGCGCGAGCGGGGAAGCCCTTTTCAGGCGCACCCGAACCTTGACCGAGATGGGTCGATCCCCGCGCGAGCGGGGAAGCCGCGCGGAGGGCGGCGATGGAAGGGCCGCAAGAGGGTCGATCCCCGCGCGAGCGGGGAAGCCGCGGACTGGCTACGTTTCTTGCCGCGAACCCGGGGTCGATCCCCGCGCGAGCGGGGAAGCCAGGCCAGAGTGCGTGCTCGCTCAACGCAATGAGGGTCGATCCCCGCGCGAGCGGGGAAGCCTTTTTTCCTCTGGGTAAGGCTGGTTAGATATAGGGTCGATCCCCGCGCGAGCGGGGAAGCCCTCCAGGACCAATGGCGGCAGCCAGCACGCCAGGGTCGATCCCCGCGCGAGCGGGGAAGCCCCGAAAAAGGACCGCACGAGGTCGCGGGAAACGGGTCGATCCCCGCGCGAGCGGGGAAGCCGTCGCCGCCGCGAGGCGGATGCCGGCGGACAGGGGTCGATCCCCGCGCGAGCGGGGAAGCCTGCGCGCTGCCGGCGGACGCGGCCTCGGTCGAGGGTCGATCCCCGCGCGAGCGGGGAAGCCATATACAAGCTGCGGAGGTTTGCTTGTTTCATGGGTCGATCCCCGCGCGAGCGGGGAAGCCCCGGCCAAAGCTCATTCCCGGTATCTCAGGGAGGGTCGATCCCCGCGCGAGCGGGGAAGCCCGTTTTCGGCGTATGGGTTCATGATTGCATCCAGGTCGATCCCCGCGCGAGCGGGGAAGCCTGCGCGAGAGCGTGGAAGCAATCTAACGACGAGGGTCGATCCCCGCGCGAGCGGGGAAGCCCTTGGATCACGCCCTCGGAATCGCGCATGAGGAGGTCGATCCCCGCGCGAGCGGGGAAGCCGGTTCTGGTAGCCCGCTTCGCAAAAAGCTCTGCGGTCGATCCCCGCGCGAGCGGGGAAGCCCAGCATTCACATGGGATAAAAATGGGCTCAGAAGGTCGATCCCCGCGCGAGCGGGGAAGCCTCTTTTCCGCGATCAACCCGCCTTGGTCTAGGGGGTCGATCCCCGCGCGAGCGGGGAAGCCTCGGACAACCTCGGCGCCGCATCGGCCGAACCGGGTCGATCCCCGCGCGAGCGGGGAAGCCTACACGTACAGCTCAACGTCTTGGTCTGGGATGGGTCGATCCCCGCGCGAGCGGGGAAGCCGCGCCAGCACGCCGATCCCAGTCGCGCTGACCGGGTCGATCCCCGCGCGAGCGGGGAAGCCTCCAGGAGCAACCCGTGGCGAAGAAGACGACCAGGTCGATCCCCGCGCGAGCGGGGAAGCCCGAGCGCCGGATTGTTAATGACAGTCCTACAGAGGTCGATCCCCGCGCGAGCGGGGAAGCCTTTTCAAGCGCCTTTTTGCTTGCGGTAATCAAAGGTCGATCCCCGCGCGAGCGGGGAAGCCCTCGCAAGCAATACGCATGGATCGTTGCTCAGAGGTCGATCCCCGCGCGAGCGGGGAAGCCGCACTGTTTTTGCCCTTTCTTTTTCTTGTGACAGGTCGATCCCCGCGCGAGCGGGGAAGCCTCTGACACTTGACGCCTTTTCGTCACTGTATCAGGTCGATCCCCGCGCGAGCGGGGAAGCCTCCAAGCGTCGGTGCTTGTGCTCGCGCTCAAAGGGTCGATCCCCGCGCGAGCGGGGAAGCCGGCAATCCGACAGGACGCGCAGCAAGTAAACCGGGTCGATCCCCGCGCGAGCGGGGAAGCCCACGAAATGATCCAGCGCGCGCACGTCGACGAGGGTCGATCCCCGCGCGAGCGGGGAAGCCTCCCCTTCACCCCTGCGCCGCAGTACACGGCCAGGTCGATCCCCGCGCGAGCGGGGAAGCCTCTACAGTGTAAGCTTTTGATACGCCATCGATATGAGCTGTTAAAGAGCGCGCGCCACTCAGTTGGTGGGCTGTCTGGTGGCATGCCGCTTCGTAAGTATCATGCCGTCGACCTCGACAAACTCCAGAGGGGGGCTTCCGAGCATCATGGCGGCCTGGCCTCCAGGCAAGTGCTTGTCCTGCCAGATCATGACCACCGATGCATCGGTCTCGGAGTCGAACCAACCTGAGACCACAGCCCAGATGCGCTCGCGCACAGCAGGGGAAATGCGTGGTGCACTGTAAACGCCAGGGCTCAACTCCAACATTGTCGATGCCAGGAATCCACGCATCCGGCCCGAAACACTACGTGTCACGATGATCGTCATCGACATCGAACAACTCCTTGGTTCGGTCAATCATCATCGGTATCAACTTCCGGCGACGGAATTCCTGCGCGGCGCGACGTCGCACCTCGCGTTCCAACGAGCCGGTCTTGCCCTCCCCTAACGCCTTCACCGCGCCGAATGCCAGCGGCAGCGTGACATCCACTCGGTAGAGGTCGGCCAAATCGAGCGTGAACGCATTGCTGGAGTCCTCGTGCACAAAGCCAAGAGGCGGCAAAGCGCCCACCGCGGCCACGGCCACGTCCGCCGCTGCCTCCACAAAAGTTGCAGCGTGGTTGATGGCCTGGTTGGGCAAGTCGGTGGCATTGGGGTTGGCGCGGTCATAGCGGCGCCCCTGCCATTCGATGCCAAAGCGCTGCGCCACCAGCTTATAGGCTTCCTTCATGCGAGCACCCTCGATGCCACGCAACGTCTCGATATCACGGTGCGGCAGCACACGACCGAAGCGCCAAGCGTAGAGGCGCCGTGCGGTATCCAGCCGCAGTTTCGGGTCTGCCCAGCACACGGCATGTGCACGTGCGACCGCCGACCGGCCCTGACCCATGGGCGGTGCGGTGTAGCACTTCACGCCGCCTTCTCCCACGGCCGCGATGAGCACACCGTGGCGTGCAGCCAGACGAAGCACATCGTGCGTCAGGCTGGTACCGGGTCCAAGCAGGATCATCGACACCGCTTGGTAAGGAATCGCGTAGTCACCTGCCTCAAGCGTTTCGCTTCGCGCCGCCGCGAAACGCAACGTACCGTCTTCCACGCTAAGGCGGCCGTATTCGAGCCAGAGCAAGCCATGCCGATCAGCATGGGGGATGCGCGCTCCAGCCAGACCCAGCCGGCCCAGGACGAGCGCGCCGGGCCTACTCATGGCGGTGGCGCCAACAGCACCATGCCGAACCCGAAGGCACGGTGTCTACCAATACCCCGCCTTATCTGCTGATTGAATCTGTCGCCATCTTGGACTTCGGCAACAGCGCTGAAGCGTGCCCTGGGGCGCTCAAGGCTGCGCGAGATGCGCCCATTGATCGATTGTCCTCGCCTGAGCGATCGCCCGCGATCGAAGCCCGTAAGTTCCAGGCGCTCGAAAGTGATCGCTTCGCCCCATTGCCGACGAAACCAATCAAGATAGACCACCTCGCGCGGTCGAGCCGCGTCACCCCGATCGTCCAGCTCTCGCAGATAGATGTCCTTCTCAGTCTTACCGTTGCGGCTGATCGGGCAGGCAAAGACCGTCATCGAAACGCGTCGCCCCGCCTCCCACAACCCTGGCATGGTCTTGCTCTGCAAGCCGTCAGGGCGAAGGACGGCGTATGCCATAGGCGCCGCGAACGCCTGCGCGTGCTCGGCTAGAGCGCGATGGTCGCTCCCCGCATAGCCGAGCAGTTCCCCCTTGCCCTCGAACCAACAAAACGGCTTGGGCGCGGCATCTCCGAACATCGCCGCCAACCACGCGTGCAGCGCATACCCGCTGTCTTCGTCTCGATGGAAGTCAAGTCCTTGGCTGGCAGCGAAGCGCAACAGCAAAGCCGGGTCCAGTCGCATCTGCACCAGGTGCAACAATCCGCTCATTGGGTCAGCTCCAGCAGGCCTACCGCATAGGGCTGGCTGCCGCGGTGCAGGTTGTTGGGCCAGTCGCGCAGATCGTAGCGTTCGACCGTGTCGGCGCCCGCCGCATCGTCCGCGGGCCAGCACGCTTCGATGACCTTCGGCCGCCGGCGTGGACCAATGTCGGCGAGCGGCTCGCGACACAGCGCTTCGCGTAAGCTGGGAGTCTCGCGTCGGCCGAGCAGCAGGGGTGAGGCCGGGAGGCAAGTCTTGCGGCCGATGAAGAGCGGGCGGGCCGGATTGAGCAGCGCGCTTTGCAGCACGCCGATATCCGGGTCATCATCGCCTGCGAGTGCTACGGCCACCGTGGCGACACCGTTCGCCCAGAAGTGGCGGTACCGCTGGTGCGTGCCGCTTGTAGCCGTACCTGTACCTCGATCCTCGCGCCTGCCGCGCGTGGTCCAGCCCGTATCGACCAGACGCTCCTGACCGAGATCGACCGTGTGGTAATCGACAATGCGCTCGGGCTCTGCGTCCCACCGAGCGGCGATACGCAGCCTTATCTGAAGCCGAGATAGCCGGCTTGTCTCGCGGTGGTCCCAGCCCAGTGCGTTCCCGAACAGGCCCGCCAGCAGTGAGCGCCCCGGAAAGCGCTCCACCGGGTTGATCTGGTCGATGACAACACCGCCGAAACTGATCAGCGGGGCGTCGAGCCGCAGCATCAGGCAGTCCACAGTTCAGGCTCCCGGCAAAGCGAACGCCGCATCCAGCACCCGGCCGATGGCACCGTCGAGCGACTCCGGAACCAGGTCGCCGAACGCTGGAGCGTCGTGGATCGTCGCCAGGGCACGCTCATGGGAGGTAATGCCGTACATGTCATCGACGCGTTTCAGGTACTTGCCCATCCGATCCACCGCGCGCGGCATCGTTACATTCCGGGCGTCGACTGCCTCCAGAAAGGCGTTCGCCAATGTGCGCGGCTGCTGGGTGCCGGCTTCGAGCAGCACCAGCTCCGCACGGCTGTACGGGGCGGTCGATCCAAGTTTCGCGCCCGGGCTGACGCTGGGAATCGCGCGCAACAACGCGTCGAGCACCCGCCGCGGTGTGGTGGCCTCCTGCTTGCGCCAGTCCCTGCGGTCGAATCCCGTGAGGTTGGATACCAACAGGGGCACATCCACAACCACGTAACCGTAGTAGATGCCAGCCGCCAGCTCGCTTTGATTGGCGTGCGCGGCGCCGGTCTCGTCGTCGCGGTTCAAATCGTCGACGACGGTGAAGTAGTCCATCTCGGCGGCGGCGGCGTGGACGGTAAATGCGTGTGCCACATGCACCGGGGCATCGACGCGGGCCAGTAGGTCGGACGTGACCATTCGGCCGAAAAGACCCGCAGTCAGCCCGGCTGCCGATGCCTTCATCGCAGCGATGTTCTTCTTTTCGTCTGGCGATTTCAGCCGCTCAGCAAGTGCCTTGCCGGCGGCCTCTGGACTCGCCGCGCCCTTGGCGACAACCCGCGCGATCTCCGCGAAATAGTCGGCTTCGCGCAGTCCGAAGAGCACGGGCTGGGCAAGTTCTCCCCCGTCCTTAACCCCTCCGTCGATGACTCCTTTTGCCAATGCCTGCACGAGTGCGCTGGCCGTCGCATCGTCCATTCCCCCATCTGTCAGGCGTGGCTTCACGGCGCGGGTGAAAAACGATCTTGTGCGCAGAGAATCGGGGATGTCTGAAAGCAAAGCAGCCAACTCATCCCGCCAGTGCCGCTTGAGACACTGCGAGGACACGCGCAACCGCGACGCATTACCGAACGGGATGCGTTTTGCCAAGCCGGCCTCGTCCCGGTTAAGAAGGCTGGCCGGATAACTCGTGAGTGTGTGGATTTGCAGAAACATCGGAGGTCACTCCTTTTCGGCTCGGGGCAGGTGGCGGAAAAAGTCGCTCGCAATGCGACGGTGCGTCGATTCGCGCTTGTCGGTGTCCTGGGTCAACAGCAATGGGGCCGCATCCAACCAGTCGATGGCTTCACCCTTCGCGGCGAGGAAACGCATGAGCGACGCGAAAAGGTCTGGCAGGATGTCTAGAGGCGCGGCAAGCAGCCGCTCTAGCCGAGCTTCAGCGTAGCGGGACTCCGCCAGTACGCGACCAAGGGCTCGGCCGCGTTGGTGGTCAACACCGAGCGCCAGTCCCCAGGTGATGATCATCCACGCTTGGGTCTGGGTCGGCGAAGGCAGATCGCCGTCGATCGAGCGTAGCCAGACGCGATAAAACGTCAGCGGTGGCGATTCGCCCGGCGCCCATCGCTTCAAGGCGGCGCGGTCGGCATTCGGGAAGTGCGGGGCGCCGATCACGCCTGCGAGCTTGGCGATGCGGCCTGGCAGCGTGTCATCCGGAGGAATCGTGCTTTGGGTCTTCGATGGCTGGGCGTCGGTCGTGTTCACTGGGCCTGTTCCTCCATTTCCTCGGATTCCGGTCGCGTCTCACGTTCGGGAAGCAGAGCCGCCTTACGCAGCATCGCCTCCAGCAGCCCCCGCGCCTGTGTGACGGCCCGCCAGCGGCGGGCGCTCGGCGTCGGGAGGCGCTGCTCCGCGTCTTGAAGCGCCTGGCGCACTTCGGCTACGAGACTGGCCTTCCATTCCGACTTCACGGATTCGCGAGCACTGGGGTCGGCCGCCTGCCAAAGGGTCGGGAAGAATCGGTCGTTCCATCGATGTGTCGCGATCGCGCTGACTTGCTTCGTCCAGGCGGCGATGCTCTTTTTTTCGGGGTCGAGCTTCTCCGGGCCGCCCTCCGCCATTGACATGAGCGCGGCCCGCAGCGCGGCGGCTGCGGCTGCAGCCGCCTGCAGCAACTCGCGTGCGAAGGCTGCCAACGGCTGAGCGGCCTGCGCGCCCAACAGGGTGGCACGGACTTTCGCTGGCACGGGTACCCGGAAGCTGTGGAAGCCCTCGGTCGTGCCCTGACCGCGGACGATCGCGCTACCGATGAACAAGAGATCACCGCTCCCGGACCGAGCTTTCTGTAGTGGCATCAGCCGAAAGCCTTTCTCGAAAAGCAGGTCAACTAGCTTCTCTGGCGTCCAGCCTGCGGCGGCCAAGGTGAGCGCGGATTCGCCTTTTTTGTTGTCCGCGACGTTGATCGGTATCCACGGATCGCCCAGAACGCCGCTGTCGAGCGCCTTCGGGCCAATCAGCCGCGCCTTGCTGATGGCCCCCATGGCGAACATGCCGTCCACGCCGCTGACCAGTCTCACGGGGCGGACTGCCTCCACAAAAAATGGCTCAAGTTCGTTGATAAAACACATTGAGTCATCCCGCTGCCAAGGGCGACTCCAGCACAACACCAGACCACGGTCGAGAAATCCATGCCGGGTTACAGTTTCCCTGCGACCGGAACAAATCACGCCGACTTCCTCAATAAATCGAGCGGCTGGTGCGTCGGATCGGACGACGGAAATCACAGGGCGACTACCGAAACCACCGTTCATTCGTACGGTGCCATAGTTACCCTGTCCGAGAAAGCCGCTCGTGGTTTGGTAGGTCAACAGCGAGAACAACCACGGTTCAGCCGCGGTCGCGCACGCACGGGCTATCTTGAGATCGTGATCCTTCGCAGTCACGAGCACGTCGAGCTCGTCTGGCGAGCTTGCCTTCAGTTTGAAGGCCTTACGCAGTTCTTCAACGCCCTCGACAAGCGGATGCTGCATGAACGCCGGCTTTGTCACATCCTCGACCACGAGTTCCCATGCGCTGGCCTGCCCCTCGGCCAGATCGAGCAGTCCCGCGCGCCAAAAATCAGCGTCAGCGGGAGGTCGCGCGGGATCGACCGCTGGATTCCGCGCCAGCACGCTGGCCGCAATCTGCACGAGGAAGACATGCCACGGGTCGGCCTGGTGTGGTCGCAAACCGGTATAGCCACTCACCTCTCCACCACAAAGCCGCGCCAGCAGTTCCGGCAGGCTGACCTTGGCCTCTCCGGCCCGTGTACGAAGGCCAATCAGCGAGTCGTGCAGCAGGTCATGCATCGTCGTCCTTTTCGAGTCCAAAACGCGTGTAGCGATAACGCTGCGGGCCGATGGCGAACCGGAACCCGCCCAGCATCGCCTCCACATCCACCTGCTGCGGCCACCGGTCGATTCCGTGGGGCCGCATGTGGTACGGAACGCTGACACTCCGGATCATGGTACCGAAGCAGTGGCTCATAGGATGAGCCACTGGCACGATTAAGTGCTCGTCGCCGATTCGGGTTCGGACGAGCTCGTCCGTGCCTGGGTAGTGGAGTTCTCCGAACGGCTGGTTCTCGATTACTGCGCCAAATGCGAGGCGGCGCTGCTGAAGTTCGCGGCCGAGCACTTCCCGCGCGTAGCGCGGCCAACGCGGGTCGGTCAGCTGCTTGAGGGCTTCTGGATGGGTGGCTTGCTCGACGAGGCGGCGATTGTCCGAGGGCAGGTCGATGCGCCGCCCGTTGTCCAGAAGATCGAGCGTACGCTGAACGATACGGGCGTCGGCGTAGACGCGGCCAATGCCTGCGGGTCCACGGAAGACGGTACCCTTCGCATCCAGAAATCGGGTCAGATCGCCACCCTCTGGAACGCGCAGCAGCACCTGGGCATCTGCGTAACCGAGGGGGCGCGGCCGATCGTGGCGGTGCAGTCGGCCGATGCGTTGCAGCAGCACGTCCAACGGACAGAGATCGGTGATCAGCAGGTCGGCGTCGATGTCCAGACTTTGTTCCAGGGTCTGTGTACCCACCAGAAGCAGCGGGCCGGCTCCGCCCTGCTTGCCCAGGCGCGTGCTGACGGCAGCGTCCATTACTTCCCGATCCTCCCGGGTGAAGCGGCCGTGGTGTGGGCACGCGGTTCCGTTCACCGAGAACAACCACTCGGAGCGGAAGCGCGCATCTCCTTCTACGGCCCGCTGAAGCGCGTTCGCCCGGGCGACCGTATTGCAGATGGCCAGGACTCTTGCGCCTGCCTGGAGGGCCGCGTACAAGGGATCGAGCAATGTGGCCTCGTCAAGCCGGTCGATCCACTTAACGCGTACCGACTTTCGGCGGCCGCTCGATGGCACAGCCAGGGTTTTCGAAGAAGTGGTCAGCGCCGGGTATGGCAGGGTGCAGGCGGCATCGAGTTCGAAGGCTGGGCGGCCGAAGTAACTGGCACGTGCATGCTCGCCGAGCGTAGCCGAGAGCAACAGTGCATGACCGCCCCGCCCGGTGTGCCCGTCGAGCAGCGCCTTAAGTACTTCGCTCATGTATGGGTCTGACGCATGTACTTCATCGACCACCAAAAGGTGTCGATCAAGACAGGCCGAGCGGAGCAAAGCGTGCTTGACCTGGAGCGCGCTCAGAAGGGCTTGGTCAATCGTTCCGACGGCGATCGGCGCCGCCAAGAACCGCTTCGGCCTTTCGCTCGACCACAGCCGTTCACCCCGCCGGGCAAGGGCGTCGTCGTCCCAGAGAGTACCGTCAGGGTCGGGCAAGCTGGGCTCCGCTCCGTCCACGCGGACATAGCCTGGCACCGCAAGCAGCACCGGCCCCGGCCGAATACTTGGATCTGGGAAGGCCTTTTCAATTGCCCGGCAGACACGCCCGTAGAGTTCGCGCGCTGCCACGCGGGTCGGCAGGGCGAAGTACAACCCGTCGACGTTGCCATCAGCGTATAGGCGCACAAACCACGCGAGAGCGGCCTCGGTCTTCCCGGAACCCGTATCGGATTCAGCGAGTACCAGGCGGCTGCTCGGGTTCAGCGCTTCCCCTCCGGCCAACAAGGCCTGCAGCGCGTTCGGTGCGAAGCCGAAGGTCGCGTTGAATTCAACGAGGGGCCGGCTGGCGGGCGGCATCAGACCAATTCCGGACAGAGCTCTCTTCGCCGCTTCATCGGCGAGCGCTCGTCGATCCTCATCTTGTGATCGGCGATACGGAAAGAACTGCGTGTCCGAGCCGATCCAGTCCGCGAGCATTACCAGTCCGGCAAAGCGTTGTTGGAGTTCGGGTGTAGCAGTCATGGGCGGCCCGTTGCGCACGAAGGCTGCTGGGAAGGCCGCACGCGCGGCCTCCGCCAGTGCCGCCAGCCCCGCCATCGGGTCACGATCGCCGTGAGGCCGCCACCACCTGGCGATGCGGTCTGAGCCGGTGGCGTAGACGTCGTTGCACGAAACTGGGCGTCCGTGGTGCGAGATGGCCGCCAGCAACATCGCGAAAACGCCGTTTTCGCCTTCAACAAACCAGGCGACCATGTCCTGCAGCAGCGCACGCCACGGGTCTGGCCACATCGTGCTCAATTCTTCGGCGAGCAGCCCGGCACCCTCGATCACATGGCCCGTGGTCGCCGGGGCACCTGGCTCGCTCTTGGCTTGAAACCCCCAGTTGCACTTGCCTAAATCATGGAGGTACGCAACGACCGCAAGTCGTTCCAAATGCAGGGGCCCGAGCGGGGAGCTTGTGCAAGACTGCAGCGCCGCGTGGATTCGGCCAACCGACACGGTGTGCCGGAACGTAATGGCGACGTCGAAACAATGGTCCGCGAGCGGATGGAATGCCGGCACTGCGCCGGGATTGTGCTTCCCCCAAGGTTCCATCGCCGTGTGCGCCCTCAGAAAGGCTACAGCTGAATGAATTTATAAACCACAGGCATCCTATCTCAGCGGGGGACGAAAGACTCGATTCGCCATGAAACTCAGCAGGCTCGCGCAGTGAGCGACTGTTGAGAATAGGGGCACCAGCTGACGAGCCTGCCCGTGCGGCTGCGCCCCGGTGAGGATCTCAGGCGGGGCCTGGAGGAGGCCGTGCGCGCGGCGCGGTGGCCCGGCGCCTTCGCGATCTGCGGCATCGGCAGCCTGAGCGACCCGCGGCTGCGGTTCGCCGGCGCGCGGGAGGACACCGCCCTGGGCGGGTCCTTCGAGATCGTGAGCCTGGCGGGCACCATCACCGCGCAGGGCAGCCATCTGCACATGGTGGTTGCCGGTGTGGACGGCCGGGTGTGGGGCGGCCATGCGAGCCCCGGCAACATCATTCGGACCACCGCCGAAGTGCTGCTGGCGGCGCTGCCGGACTGGGCGCTGTCGCGGCAGTTCGATGCGGACACGGGCTTCAGCGAGCTGGTGGTGCGCCGCCTGAGCGGCGGTGAAGACCCGCACGAGGCGCCCGCGGTCCCCGGGCCGTGAACCGCGTGGGCGCGGATCGCCGCGGCTAGAGGTCCCGCGCCACGCGCAGCCCCACGTTGTTGCTGCCCTTCACCGGCTCGATGCCGTAGCGATAGGCAAAGCGCAGCCACTGGGGAAAGATGTTCCAGCTCCCGCCGCGGGCCATGCGCTTGAAGCACGGCCCGGCGGTGTTGGGCGTGCCGTCGGCCGGCGTTGCCGCGTAGGAGGGCAGGTAGCAGTCGGCCGTCCACTCGAACACGTTGCCGATCATGTCGTGCAGGCCGAAGGCGTTGGCGGCGTAGCCGCCCACCGGGCCCGTTTCCACCTGCCCGTCGGCGCAGGGCAGGGGCTTCCACTGGAACATGTACTTCGCCTCGGAGTCGCGGTCGTAGATGTTGCCGTGGCGGCAGGCGTCGGCCGCGCTGGCGCCCCAGGGCGTGGCGGCGCTGCTGCCGGCGCGCGCCGCGTACTCCCACTCGGATTCGCTGGGCAGGCGGTAGGGCTTGCCGGTGGCCTTGGCGAGCCACTTCACGTAGGCCTCGGCCTG
>Ga0068872_10001819_pt1 | contig 16954 bp, 20 predicted proteins | sample NOAtaG_7_FD_66441 | JGI IMG/M metagenome (GOLD analysis project Ga0068872, IMG submission 66441) | Freshwater lake microbial communities from Lake Erie, under a cyanobacterial bloom - NOAA_Erie_Diel1S_2200h metaG | ecosystem: Environmental > Aquatic > Freshwater > Lake | place: USA: Ohio, Lake...
GTCCGTACTCCATGTACCACTGGCTCAATGCCTTTGCCTTCGTATAAATGAGTACGACCGAGAAAAACCAATGCACGCATCTTTTTGCCATCTGCATCTATTTCATATGATCTAATCTTTCCAGAATGTCCTTCCACGGCAGGAGGTAAGAATCCGGTGAACTCTTCTGCATTGCACTCAAAGGCAGGAGCACCAAGTGCATCAACGGCACTTACCCAGCCAGATCCCATTACAAGTGCTACATCATGTGCAGCAATTCCTGTTTTCTTGGCGATCTCTTCAGCTGCAACAACTGCTGCGGCAATTGGATCACTGTATAAAAGCTCAGTCTTTCCCATGGCCCAATACTGTCACAGAGTTTGATCTCATCAATGCATACCCTTGATCTGCGGCCAGGAGTATCCCAGTTGGGCACAAGCCTTTCTTAAAAACGGCATTGATATTCCGACAACATTTGTGTAGTCGCCTTCGATACTAGCGATAAATGGTGAACTAAATCCATCGAGTGTAAATCCTCCAGCAACATGTAATGGCTCTCCTGTTGCCACATAATCAATAATCTCTTCATCAGTTAAATCTGCAAAATTGACGCGCGTAGTTACTCGATCGGAAATCTCTTTATCTTTGAAAGTATCAATAATGCAATGGCCGGTATGTAGCAGCCCACTATTTCCTCGAACTCTCTGTGCCCGCTCGATTGCAATCTCCGGTGTGCCAGGTTTGCCAAGTGACATACCGTCAAATTCGAAAGTTGAATCGCAACCAATAATAATTGCCGGAAAATCAATCTGCTCACGAACAGTATGTGCCTTAGTAATCGCAAGAGCGATGACCATATCGGCAGGATTCATTGAGTTAAAGAACTCAGTTTCTTCATCAACATTGCTGACAATAATTTTCGGTGAGAGTCCAGCCGATTCAAGCAAGCGACGACGGCTCTTTGAGGCAGATGCTAGAACAATTGTTGGTTGATTCGAAGGCACGGGTTAAAGGTACTCGTTAAATGGCATAAATCAATTAATGAAATCTAATTAAACTAATTCTGACTACTAGGATGATTGCGTGAAGAACTCATTTCCAACCCTAGGAGTTATCGGTGGTGGCCAGCACGCTCGAATGTTTGTGGCTCCATCTGCATCTTTAGGTGTCGATCTTTTGATTTTTGCATCAGATCCAAATGATTCAGCGGCTCAGATTTGTAGACACGAGGTCGGTAATTATAAAGACTTAGATTCAATTCGTGAATTTGCAAAAAAATGCGATGTGATTACTTTTGCAGATGAGTTAATTCCACTGAGTATTATCCGAGCAATCGAAGCAGATAGTCTAGTTGTTCGACCATCTTCTGCAGCGCTAGAGCTCTCGCAAAATAAAGAATCCTTCGATTTGAAACTGAACAATTATCTTGGTCCAGAATACAAAAAGAAAACCGGAAAAGTTCTCATTGAGAGACCACTTGATTTTGATTATGAGATTACAGTAATGGTTGCCCGCTCACCGCACGGCCAAGCATCTACATGGTCACCAACTATTGATATGAAAAAAGATGGAATAAGCGTTATGACAATCACTCCCGTACCAAAACTTTCACATGATTTAAGTGAGCGAGTACAAAAGATATCAATTGAAATTGCCGAAATTTCTGGTGTAGTTGGTGTTGCAGCTGTGGAAATTCTTGTGAAGGGTGAAGAGATTTTTATCAACAATCTTGTAATGGGCACCCACAATTCAGGGTTATGGACAATTGACGGTGCACGGACAAGTCAGTTTGAACAACATTTGCGAGCAGTTCTTGACTTGCCTTTAGGAGACCCAACAATGACTGCGCCAATAGCCGTGACAGGAAATCTTGTTGCAGGAAAGAAAGCAAATATGTATCGTCCATATTTGCATTTAATGGCAAGAACTCCAGCACTTAAATTTCATCAGTATAGGAACGAAGTAAGCCAAGGTCACAAAGCCGGTCATATAACTTTACTGGGGGAGAGCCTCGAAGATCTAACTAATGAAATCCAGCATGCGATTGACTATGTCAGTGGAGAGATTGATGAATGATTTTTCAGTATTTATAGAGTTAGATCTTAGATATTAACTAGTCGGTGCGACCGAGTGCACGGAACTTCCACCCAGCTTTGCGCCATAAATCTCGATCCAGCATATTTCGCCCATCAATAATGACCTTGTTTTTTACCAATGCTGCAATTTCATTTGGATCAATCTGGCGATACTCTTTCCATTCAGTAAGGTGTAAGACTAAGTCCGAACCCTTTACCGCATCATTAATACTTTCGGCATACTCCAAATTTGGAAAACGCTTGCGAGCAGGTTCAATTCCCTTAGGGTCGTGAACAACTACATGTGAACCTGCTGCATTTAATTGAGCAGCAATATCTAATGCTGGGGAATCGCGCACATCATCACTATCTGGTTTAAACGTTGCACCCAAAACGGCGATTTTGTATCCAGTTAATTCCTGGGAGAGTTCAGCACGTACAACATCGATTACGCGAAGACGGGCACGAAGATTGATTGCATCAATCTCTCGTAAAAATTCTAAGGCTTGCTTTGCACCTAACTCTTCAGCTCTAGCCATAAATGCTCGAATATCTTTTGGAAGGCAACCTCCGCCAAAACCAATTCCAGCTTGAAGGAACTTGTTTCCAATACGTGGGTCATAACCAATTGCTTGGGCGAGTACGGTTACATCTCCGCCTGCGGCCTCGCAAACTTCAGCCATTGCATTTATGAATGAAATCTTTGTTGCTAGGAAAGAGTTTGCTGCTACTTTTACTAATTCAGAGGTAGGCAAATCTGCTCGGATCCATGGAGTGCCAAGATCTAGAATTGGTTTATAAACTTTTTTAAGAGTCTCTTCTGCCAGGTCATTGGCAACACCAACAACCAATCTATTGGGTGTCAATGTATCCTTAATAGCAAAACCCTCACGTAGAAACTCTGGGTTCCATGCTAAATCAGATTGAGGTGCGATCTTTGCTAATTCACCGCGAAGTGATTGCGCAGTTCCCACCGGTACCGTGGATTTACCAACGACTAACGAACCCTTTTTTAAGTACGGCGCGATAGCTGTAACTGCTGATTTTACATACGTTAAATCAGCGGCAAGTCCATCCTTGCTCTGGGGCGTCCCAACGCAAACAAAATGAACATCAGCCTTTGCAACAGCAGAAAAATCAGTTGTAAAAGACAATCTGCCTGACTTCACTTCTTGGGCAAGTAATGTGTCTAAACCAGGCTCATAGAATGGCAAACTTCCACTTTGTAACTGTGCGACTTTTTCGGGATCAGTATCAACACCAACAACTGTGTAGCCAAGTGAAGACATACATGCTGCATGTGTTGCGCCGAGATAACCACAACCAACAACCGAAAGCGTTAAATCCATGGTCTTCACTTTACTTCAATGCCCCACAGGGATTTTCATCGGCGGTACGAGTCTTGAATTTATCGATAATCGTCGGAGTTGGGCTCCCCGAAGCCGACGGGGATGGTTCAACAATATCTGTTAAGGGTAAGTCTTCCCGCAGTCGATTAAAGAGTTCGGGTGCTAAAACTGGGTCCCACTTTACAACTGAACCGACTCCATCAACTCGAGCATTGGTATTTCCAAGTGGAATAGTCAAAGTTCGAACATTGCTTGCAGATAAGTTCTTTAACTGCTTTGCAAGAGTCAAGAGATCACCTTTATCTAATTCGGCATCAGTTTTTACAGTTGCAATGAGCGAGTTAAAGAAATTCACTAATTTAACTGGGTTTAACAAAACCCCTGTGCTGGTTACTTTTCGCAATACAGCACTCATAAACTGTTGCTGACGCTGCATTCGACCGATGTCACCAAGTCCATCAAAATCTCTAGTTCTTACATACTTCAAAGATTCAATTCCATTAAGTGTGTGGACTCCGGCCGCTAGAACTAAGTGACTGCCTGGATCATCAATATCCTTTTTGGTGCACACTTCAATTCCACCCAGTGAATCAACCATGCCTGCAAAACCTGCAAAACCTATTTCAATGTAGTGATCAATCCGAACACTTGTTTCATTTTCAATTGTTTGAATGAGTAAGGATGGACCCCCAAATGCAAATGCTGCATTAATCTTGCCAAGGGCAGCTGGAATAATTTTTCCACTACCCGAAGAAGAAGGATGTTCTGGAATAGTTACTAAGGAATCACGAGGGATGGAGATGATCGTTGCCTTATCTCGCGATTTTGAAATGTGAACAATGAGCATTGTGTCCGACCTTGAACCTGCTGCTGTTTTAGTACTTCCTACGCGCAGCAACTTCCTCTGTTCTTTTGTTAAACCTTCGCGTGTATCTGCACCCACGACAAGGTAGTTAAGAGCAGATGTTGGTTTATCCGGTCTATCGATCACGGCGCCGAATGCGTCAATACGAGAAATAGCACCGCTTATTTGTCCAAGGCCTAACCAAGAGATGCTTGAAATCACAACGATCCCCACAGACAGTGAGGTAAAAATTCGAATTGCCCGCGTTGATTTCACTAGGAGAGAGTACTTCAACGGTACCGTGTACGGGTTATGTCGACATCAGCAAACACCTTATATGGCTTACCGAGAGCAGAAATCTCGGTAATTTTACCTGTTCTCAATGAAGAGAAGTATTTAGCTGATTCAGTAAGTGCCATTCTTAATCAAAAATTTGATGGGCCATTAGAGGTAATTCTTGCAGTCGGACCATCGAATGATAAAACCATGGAGATAGCACGCAAACTTGCTACCCACGATGCGCGTGTAGTTGTTATTGAAAATCCCTCAGGACGAACTGCAGCGGGCCTTAATTTAGCAATCTCAGCATCTTCTCATTCAATAATTGTCCGAGTTGATGGACATGCAAACATTCCAACAAACTACTGTCAATTGGCCTATGAAACTTTGAAGGAAACTGGGGCCGTAAATGTTGGCGGGATTATGGATGCAAGTGGACAGACAATTTTTGAAAAATCTGTTGCAAGAGCAATGAGAAGCCCACTGGGTGTTGGTGCATCTCGTTTTCACACCGGTGGAATTCCTGGTGAAGTCGACACAGTTTATTTAGGAGTATTTAGAAAAGAAGCCTTACTTGCCGTTGGTGGATTTGATGAGAGATTTACACGAGCTCAAGATTGGGAGTTGAATTTTCGCTTGCGCCAAATGGGAGGGGTAATTTACTTTGACCCTCGCTTGGTTGTTTCTTATCGTCCTCGTTCCACTTTAACCGCTCTTGCTAGACAGTATTTTCAATATGGTCGATGGCGAAGAGTGGTATCACGTCTGCATCAAGGAACCATAAATTACAGATATTTAGCTCCTCCATTTACAGTTATTGCAACATTTCTTTCATTTGTATTGGGTTGGTTGATCACCCCAGTTCTGTTTTTACCAGCAATAATTTATGGAGTATTTATCCTGTTAGCCTCCGCATTAATTGGGAAATCCCTGATTGAAGTTCTTTGTTTACCTGCAATATTGCTCACAATGCACATTTCATGGGGAATTGGTTTTCTTACTTCGCCGAACTCACTTGTCCCTACGGTAACCTTGCATCCGTGAGTACCCCACTTCAGGTTTATGAGCCATTTAAAGCTGGCCTTCCTAAATTAGGCAAGTACTGGAAGTCGCTCTGGTCAAGGCGTACCTTTATCGCAGAGCATTCTAAATCTGAATTACGCGAACAGCACTATGACTCAGTCTTTGGTCAGATGTGGCTAGTAATTAATCCGCTATTACTTTCTGGGGTCTATTTCATTTTGATTGTAATTATTGGGGGTAAGACAGATACAACTCGATACGTACATCTTACGGGAACGCTTTTTTTATTTTACTTAGTTGCCAACAGTTTAAGTTCAGGTGTTAAATCCGTAACTTCAGGACAAAGATTAATTCTAAATACCGCTTTTCCGCGAATAATGTTGCCACTTTCATCTGTCGTGATAGCAATGTTTAAATTCCTGCCAACAATTGTTGTTTTCATGGTAATTAAGGCAGTAGTTGGTTCACCGTTTACAATCCAAATGCTATGGGCGCTTCCAATTCTGTTCATTACGACACTTTTGGCACTGGGACTTGCGATAGCAATCTCATGTATAAATGTTTACTTCCGGGATATTTCAAGCTTTTTACCGTATATGACACGGACGCTTCTATACCTATCTCCAATTTTGTATGAAGCATCAACGTTAAAGCCTGGTCTACTCTTTTTAGAGTACGTGAATCCACTTTTTCCAATTTTAGATTCCTGGTCAAGTGCTTTGGTTCATGGTCAAAACCCTGAAATGTCCAGCATGCTTGCAGGCTTAGGGTGGGCAACCGGAATATTCTTTTTAGGTACATACTTTTTCCTATCGAGGGAGCGTGAGTTCGCTGTCCGTCTCTAATTTACATAAAACAAATGAGATTGCCGTTTCAGTAAGAGACCTATCTCTTACTTATTCGACAACCATTGATCGCAGGCCAACATTTAAAGTTAGAGCTAAGGCGCTTATGCGCGGAAAAAAACAAACTCGAGTTGTTAATGCTTTAAGAAATGTAAATTTGGATGTTGAATACGGGCATGTGCTAGGTGTAATCGGTGCAAATGGTGCTGGTAAGTCTTCACTCATGCGATGCATTGCTGGAATTTTGCCGCCAACTCAAGGTCGCATAGAAGTCTATGGATCTGTAAGTACATTGCTTGCACTCGGTGTTGGTTTTAATCCATCTATGTCTGGCCGGGACAATGTCTACTTAGGTGGCTTAGCTGCCGGAATGACTCGTGATGAGATCAACGGGCACTTTGATGAGATCGCATCGTTTTCTGAATTAGGAGATGCAATTGATGCACCAATGCGTACCTATTCATCAGGAATGTATGCCCGCCTTGCTTTTTCGGTTGCGGCAACTGTTCGCCCAGATATATTGATCATTGATGAAGCGTTAAGTACAGGTGATGCAAAGTTTAAAGAAAAAAGCCTAAATCGCGTTAAAGAACTTCGAAGTGATGATCGAGCACTAATTTTAGTGAGCCATGCTATGCAGACATTGCGAGAAACATGTAACGATGTTGTTTGGCTAGATAAAGGCAAAGTCATTTCAAGGGGTGAGCCAAACAAGGTAATTGATGCTTATCAAGAGTTTTTACAAGTTGGAAAGAGCGCTGCAATCGATGAGGATGTTTAAGCTTCTCACATTAACTCTTTCTATTGTTCTGCCAATCTCATTAATCTCGCCCTTGCCGTCAAATGCTGTAGCGGTTCCATCCACATTTCAATTTACTGGCGCTGGATATGGTCATGGCGTTGGAATGAGTCAGATGGGAGCGCGCTCTAAGGCGCTAGCTGGAGAGAATGCGACTTCAATTTTAAATTATTACTATAAAGATGTTGCTCTGGAAACAGCAGATGATACGAAGATACTTCGCGTAAATATTGGGCATCAGTTAACAACTGCAAGGATGCTAACTCGCACTCAAGGTGCATACCTACAGATTTTCAGCGGCGATATTGGTGATGCACAAGGAGTTCAACCACTTGCAACAATTCCCGCCATGAGTTCGCTTAATTTTTCTATTTTTGGTTCGACGGTAATTCCAAGTATCACAACTGGCAAAATCGTTTCAAGCATTCCAGGAAATCGAATCTTTACGGTTCGCTGGAGTGGCACTCGATATCTTGCAGGCGTCGATGGAATCATGACTTTGTCGCATGCAAACAGAAAAAGTAACTACCGTTACGGACAGGTTCAAATTCGTGCTGTTAGAGCAGGCTCACTTGGTTTTCGACTAGCCATTACCAACTCTGTTCGACTAGCAGATGAATACCTATGGGGAGTCAGTGAAATGCCTTCGTTTTGGCCAATGGCTGCCTTAGAAGCGCAAGCAATTGCATCGCGCACTTTTGCCTTAAGTAAAGCAGGAGTTATCCGAACTGCATGTGACTGCGATCTTTATGGAGAAATTACTGATCAAAAATTCCTGGGTTATGCAAAAGAAATAGAGAAAAAGTGGGGAGTCTTCTGGAAAGCAGCAGTCACAAATACTGCAGGATTGGTATTAACACAATCAGGCAAACCAATAACTGCATGGTTTGGTAGTTCTAGTGGTGGTATCACAGAAACAGCGCTGAATGCTTGGGGGAGTGAGCGAGCTTTTACTCATAGCGTTGAAGACTTAGCAAGTCTAGATCCAACTCTTAATCCTAACTTTTACAAGTGGGAGCGAAGCATTCCTCAATCAGTTACTGCCGCCGCCTTTTTGCTTCCAGATGTAGTAAATCTAGAACTCTTAACTAGAAATCCAAGCGGAACTGTTGGGATGATCAGAGCAACGGCAAGTAATGGAAAGCAAGTTTCAATACGAGGTGAAACATTTAGAAGTCGGACGAAGATTCCTTCGGCATACTTTAATTTAGTTGGCGTGCAAAACGCTGTTGAGCCCGCCCCAAGTCCCAGTTCGTAGTACAGCCTCCAGAGCGCCATCTATTGAGTTTCTTCTAAATAAAAGATTGCTAGCCCCAGAAAGTGATTTAGCTTTTACGATATCACCATCGGGCAGTTTGATCTTTGCTGAAGCTGTTATATAAACACCAGCTTCGATAACACAGTTATCACCTAAGGAAATTCCTGTACCTGAGTTTGCTCCCAATAAACATTTTTCTCCGATTGAGATGACCTCTTTTCCGCCACCGCTTAGGGTTCCCATGATTGAAGCGCCACCACCGATATCGGTTCCATCTCCAACAATTACTCCAGCTGAGATGCGACCTTCAACCATTGATGATCCAAGAGTGCCAGCATTAAAGTTAACAAAACCCTCATGCATTACAGTCGTACCAGTTGCAAGATGAGCTCCCAAGCGAACGCGATCTGCATCAGCGATTCGTACTCCACCTGGGATCACATAATCGAGCATTCGAGGGAATTTATCGACGCCAAATACGGTGACATGACCGAGGGATGCAATTAATCGCGCGCGGGTAACTTCAAATCCATCAACATTGCATGGACCAGCTGAAGTCCAAACTACGTTATTTAGTATTCCGAATATTCCATCTAGAGAAATGCTCTGCGGTTTAACAAGTCGATGTGAGAGCAAATGCAAACGAAGATAAACATCGGCAACATTTTCTGGTGCTTTAGCCAGATCTATTTCGAGACTGACTAATTCGCGTTGAACACCTCTATTTTTATCTTCACCCTTTAGCGCTAACAATTCAGCAGGAATATTTCCTGGTAACGCAGAAAGAGATGGTGATGGAAACCAAACATCCAAGGTTGCTCCCTGTGAAATCGTTGCGATTCCATGGCCAGATGCAATTTTTTGAGTCGCCTTTGCCCCACCATTTGGGTTGCCAGTTGTTGAGTTGGTCATGTGCTAAGCCTAACCCCTATTCTAGGTGTCATGCGTATTGCCGTCTTTTGTTCATCATCACCAGCGATCGATAACAAATATGTAGAGCTGGCGTATCAACTCGGGCAAGGTATCGCATCTCATTCAAGTGAACTTGTTACTGGCGGCGGGCATATTTCAATGATGGGCGCTGTTTCAAGAGGTGCACGAGATGCGGGTGGCAAAACTATCGGCGTAATCCCTCAGGCACTGGTAGAAATTGAATTTGCCGACCACGATAACGATGAACTTCACGTGGTGGAAACAATGGGTCAGCGAAAGCACATGATCACAGATATCTCTGATGCGTTCATTACTTTGCCTGGGGGAGCCGGAACTCTTGAAGAGTTTTTTGAAATTTGGGTCGGTCACTACTTAAAGTTCCACTCAAAACCAGTAGTAATTTTAGATCCATTTGGAATTTATGAACCATTGCATGAATTAATCATTCATCTTGAAGCTGAGAAGTTTATCAAACCTGGAATGCGTGAAATTGTTAGATGGACAACAACTGTCGAAGATGCATTGAATGCATGTGAGGGTATGTAAGAAATGACTAGCAATCACATTGCAATGACTTTAGTTATAAAAGCACCCATCGAAAAGGTATGGCAAGCCCTTGGGCAATGGGAGAACCAAGGTGATTGGATGTTGCTAACAAAAGTTGAAGTCACTTCAAAAATACGTGAGGGAGTTGGAACTTCAATCTCAGCTTTCACTGGCATTGGAAAATTAGGCCTAATGGATCACATGACAGTCACAGCATGGCAGCCACCAAATATTTGCGATGTAGTTCACACAGGTCGGATAATTAAAGGCACAGGCAGATTTGAATTGACTCAGATAGATGCCTTTACTACTCGATTTGATTGGTCAGAAGAGATTGAGGCTCCACGGGCAATCTTTTTATTGATTGCGCCTGGTCTTTATGCGGGAGTGAGAATCTCACTCATGGCTTTTCGCCGACAACTCCAATCAGTTTAGTAACCTAGGAGTATGAGCCCTTCATCCCAAAGCCTTTCGGATGCTATTGCTGGCTTGCCTGAAGAAGAGCGCATCATTTTGACGATGCATTATTTGCGCTCTATGTCTACAGGTGAAATTGCTCAGACCCTTGGGGCACCTGAGCGCTCAGTTAAAGCCATTATTGAGCAGGGCAAGGCTCGATTACTGACAATCATGGGTATGTAGGCCTCGATTTCTACTAATGCCAAATGTGCGAGATACTTAACCTCCGCAACTAGCACCACGAACGTGATCCACTCAAGTTCTTTAAGAGGAGTAACACATGGCAGCCATGAAACCCCGCACAGGCGATGGTCCAATGGAGGTTACTAAAGAAGCTCGTTCCCTAGTCATGCGAATTCCACTAGAAGGCGGCGGCCGCCTAGTTGTTGAAATGAATGCCGAAGAGGCCAACAATTTAAGCGCGGCATTACACGCGGCAGTAGGTCTAGTTAAGAAGTAAATCTGATTCCAAAGCGATAGCCTTTGGTAATCATGTCGGCACTACCCATCGCATCCTCAATTGATATCAATAATGCTGTCCGCGCTGACTCAATTTCAGTCGGGTACTCTAAAAATGCAGATGGCGAATTTGAATTTATCGGCTCACTTGTTTCTGATTTAGAGCAATATTTTGAGGTCAACTTTGGTGATGAATTAGATTTTTTTACTCCAACAGGAAAAGCCGGTGAGCTATTTGAGATCCCCGTTAGAGCACCTGATGCAAAGACGGAACGAATATTTCTAGTCAGTCTCGGCGATCAAAGTGCCGCTTCTTTTAGATCTGCCGGAGCCGCAATAGGTCGCAAAGTTCGAGGCAAGAATACAACCGTCTATTCAACAATCTCGCAGGAAAAAGATCATGCAATCTCCATGACACTTGGTGCATGGATGTGGAATATGAAGTCTGGCAAGAAAGATGAAACTCCAACAATTCAAATAGCTACTCACGATAAAAAAACGATCGAAACTGCATCTGTAATTGCAAAGGCTGTTTGTCGCGCTCGCGATTTGGTTCATACGCCAGCAAATATAAAAAATCCAGCATGGATGGCAAAGCAGGTAGAAGAATTTGCACAAGGAACTGGATTAAAAGTTCAGATACTTTCTGGTTCACAGTTAAAGGAGTTTGGTGGCCTTCGAGCCGTTGGTGGCTCATCTCCAAAACCTGGACCACGAATGATTCAGATTTCATATACTCCTAAACGTGCAGTCAAATCTGTTCGTGCACTACCTCATGTAGTTTTGGTTGGAAAAGGAATTACTTTTGACACTGGGGGAATCTCGCTTAAGCGCCCATACGACACAATGATGGCGATGAAATCTGACATGGCCGGATCTGCTGCAGTTCTTGCGACAATGACGGCATTAGTTGATTTACAGCCAATGGTGAAAGTTACAGCTTTGATGATGATGGCAGAGAATTCATTTTCTGGTACTGCCCAACGTCCTAGTGATGTCATAAAGCACTACGGCGGAACAACTGTCGAGGTTCTAAATACAGATGCCGAGGGTCGATTAGTTCTAGCTGATGGACTCGCATTCGCAGATTCCACTTTAGATCCAGATTATTTAGTTGATATTGCCACATTGACCGGTGCTGCAACTCTTGGTTTAGGTCGACAGTATGCAGCGATGTATACACGTGATGACCAACTAGCAAATGAGTTTGTAAAAGCTGGAGAATTATCTGGCGATCGTGTTTGGCGGATGCCATTAGTCGATGACTACAAGGAAGCATTGGAAAGTGACATCGCAGATTTAAATCACACCGCCGATAAAGGCGATTTTTCTGCTGGATCTGTCACAGCCGCTTTGTTTCTTGAGCATTTTGCCGGTAATCGACGTTGGCTGCATTTAGATATTGCAGGAACTGCGCGAAGTGAAGTAGATGCAGGTGAAAACTCAAAAGGTGGAACTGGATTTGGTGTTCGACTTCTGACGCAATGGATAACTTCCTTATGATTCGTATAGACCCACATTCATTTTCTGAAAACTTCATTTCAGAGGATTACTTTAAATCTCAAGCACGTGCTCGCGGTTTAGAACTTGGCGTAAATGATTCAACTCCAGGTGCGGGTGCATTCTTACGATTTATTGCCTTCTCTTTGCAGGCTCAATCAGTTGTAGAAGTAGGTACAGGTTCCGGTGTTGGAAGCTTATGGATATTAGATGGAATGCGTTCAACAGGAACTCTCACATCCATAGATGATGAGATGGAACATACACAGATTGCCAAACTTGCTTTTGCTGAAGCTGATATCCCCCAAAACCGAGTCCGATTAATTACAAACTCTGTCATTGATGTGATTTCAAAGTTGACCGACACCGCATATGACATGGTAGTTCTTCGACATAATCCAGAAGATCTCAGTTTTGTAATTGGTGAGAGTTTAAGAATTTTAAGAAGTGGTGGAGTTTTAGTAATCGACAACTATTTTGGCGGTGGCAAAACTCCAGATGCTGCGCAGCGCGACCCACGCACCGTTGCTCTTCGTGATGCTGGGAAAATCATTAAGAATGACACAGAGCATTGGGTCAGTTCCATGCTTCCAGTAGGCGATGGATTATTACTTGCGACGAAGTTGTAGCAAACTAAGCCAATGATCTTTCCGCGCAAGAAAAATCTACCTCCCGCACCGTGGTGGCAGGCAACACAAAAACCAGCCAGGGGCAACATTGTTTTAATTGCTTTGCTAGCTGGAAGCGTTGGCGGTTTCTTGGGAGTGACTGCAACTGGTGCCTCTATTTTCAATGGGGCAACTTTGGTTTCTTCCAACAGTGTTATTGAACGTGCACCAGATTCTGTGGCAGGAATTGCCCAAAGAGTTTTGCCATCGGTAGTTTCAATTAGTACTTCATCAGTAATTGGTGGTGGCACTGGGTCAGGATTTGTTATTGATAGTGATGGCTTTATTTTGACAAATAACCATGTAATTGACGGGGCAGCACGTACTTCTGGAACAATTCGCGTCACTCTCAACGATGGCGCAGTTTATAGAGCAGAAGTTATTGGTCGCGATGCACCTTATGATTTAGCAGTTCTAAAAATTAGGGCTTCGGGATTAAAGGCCCTCCAGTTTGGAGACAGCGACAAAATAGCTGTAGGAGATTCAGTGATTGCAATTGGTTCACCACTGGGATTATCCGGAACAGTAACCACTGGAATTATCAGCGCAAAAGATCGTGCAGTAACTGCCGGTGATGCAAATACAGAAAGCTCATACATCAATGCACTCCAAACCGATGCTGCTATTAATCCAGGAAATTCTGGCGGTCCACTTGTGGATGCAACAGGTGCGGTAATTGGTGTTAATTCGGCTATCGCATCGCTGGGGATTAATTCACAAATTGGTTCTATCGGCCTAGGTTTTGCAATACCAATTAACCAAGCTCGCAAAACCGCCCAGCAACTTATTGAAAATGGTGTTGCAACATATCCAGTCATTGGAGTTACTTTAGATATGAACTTCACTGGCACAGGAGCCAAGATAACCACAACAGAAAATGCAATCTTGCCAGGCAGTCCTGCTCAAGTTGCAGGATTACGTGCTGGCGATGTGATTACATCTTTTGAAGGCAAAGCAATTAATGGCGCTGAAGAGCTCATAGTTGCCGTTCGTGCGAAAAATGTTGGAGATAGGGTTACTTTGATCTACAAGCGCGATGGCGTGAGTAAGTCAACAACCTTAACTCTGACTGCAGCAAAGAAATAAGTGCCGTAGGCTAACGCTATGTTCTTTGATATTGGCCTTGGAGAGATATTCGGTCTTGCGGTATTGGCTATGTTTTTAGTTGGCCCAGAGCGCTTACCCAAGGTTGCCGGCGAGGCTGCAAAGTGGGTTAAAAAAATCCGCGAACTTGCAAACTCTGCAACATCTGAGTTAAAAGAAAATCTAGGTCCTGGCTTTGAAGATCTACAGCCAAAAGATTTGAATCCAAAAACTTTTGTGAAAAAACAAATTTCTGAGCTTTTAGATGAAGACAATCCTAAAGCTAAAGCAAATACATCCAAGGCCATGATCGACCCAGATCTATTATGAGCGTTGTTGATCAAGTCTTAGATGCCTTATCGAAAGTTCAAGATCCAGAACTTCGCCGATCTATTACCGAACTCGAAATGGTTCAAGATCTCAAGGAATCACAAGGGTCAGTTTCTCTCACGATTTTATTAACAATTGCAGCTTGCCCAATGCAAGATCGTTTGCGCAAAGATGTGACAGATGCAGTAACTGCCGTCGATGGTGTGAAAAACGTAGAAATGTCTTTTGGTGTCATGAATGAAGAACAGAGAAATAATGTAAAGAAAATTGTTCGCGGGGGCAGAGAAAAATTCATTCCATTTGCTCAACCCGATTCACTGACTCGTGTTATTGGAGTTGCCTCGGGAAAAGGTGGAGTAGGAAAATCCTCAGTCACGGCAAATCTTGCGGTGGCAGCTGCGAAAAAGGGATTAAGCGTTGGAATATTAGATGCAGATGTCTACGGTCACTCAATTCCGCGTCTTATGGGTTTAATGGGAAAACGTCCAACAGCCATTGATCAAATGTTTATTCCATTGGAATCTTATGGAGTAAAAACTGTTTCAATGGAAATGTTTAAACCCGAGCGATCTGACCCTGTTGCATATCGTGGTCCTTTATTACACCGTGTTTTAGAACAACTCTTATCAGATGCCTATTGGGGCGATCTGGATGTTTTACTTATTGATCTTCCACCAGGAACGGGTGATCTTGCAATCTCCCTGGGTCAACTAATTCCAAACTCAGAGATTGTGGTCGTTACAACTCCACAAATTGCAGCTGCAGAGGTTGCAGAACGCGCTGGACGAATTGCTCATCAAATCCACCAGCAAGTTATTGGTGTCATTGAAAACATGTCTGCATTTGGATGTCCTACTTGTAATGAATCAATTTCTTTATTTGGTGAAGGCGGGGGAGAAGAAACATCCCGGCGCCTTTCTCAATTAGTTGGATCAGATGTTCCACTTCTTGGAAAAATCCCATTTAGCCCACTGCTGCGCACAGGCGGGGATGATGGATCTCCGATTGTTAATGAACAACCAGATTCAGAGGCAGCAAAGGCGATTACAGAGATTGCAGAGAAATTAATGAAACGAAGTAAGTCTTTACTGGGAGTCCGATTGGGAGTCTCGACGTAAATCCTTGGAAATCTCTTCTGCTAAATCAGAGAGTTCACTTCGCATAAAATCACGGGTTGCAACTTCACCTAGAGCATTACGCAATGATGCAAGTTCGCGAGTCAGATATTCTGTATCTGCAATTGAGCGTTCATTTTGTTCGCGATCTTCATTGATTTGTATGCGATCTCTGTCTGCTTGACGATTTTGAGCAAGCAAGATCAGAGGCGCAGCATAGGATGCCTGAAGAGACAAAATTAGAGTAAGAAAGATAAATGGATAGTCATCAAAGCGCAGATCTACTGGCGCAGTAAAGTTCCAAATTACCCACGTGCTTACAAATATCGTCATGTAAACAAGAAAACGTGCTGTGCCTAAAAATCGTGCAAATCTCTCTGATAAACGGCCGAATGCTTCGCTATCTATGTGTGGTCGAAGTGAGCGTCGTGTTTGGCGAGGAGTATCTAAGCCATAGTTGCGTGCCATTTCTCCTCCTCCTTAAAGGCTCTCTGATGTGAGTGTAATTGGTGTTTTTTCGCGATGGTCATGGCGCCAGTTCTCTGGCAATAAGTGATCGAGCACGTCATCTACTGTTACTGCTCCAAGTAATCTCTCATTAGAGTCAACTACTGGCAAAGAGAGCATGTTATAACTTGCAAGGTGTGAAGAAACTTCATGCAAAGAAGCATCAGGATTAATTCCCTTTGAATCATGGTCAACAATTGATCCCAGAAGGGTTGCAGGTGGTTCACGCAGCAATCTTTGGTAGTGCACAACACCAATGAACCGACCAGTTGGTGTTTCAGTTGGTTGGCGACAGATATAGATCTGAGAAGCAAGTGCTGGAGATATCTCCTTTTGTCGCACTGAAGCCAAGGCTTCTGCAACCGTAGAGTCAGCAGTCAAGACAATAGGCTCGGTAGTCATCATTCCACCGGCGGAATAATCCTCATATGTCATAAGACGCAAAACATCTTCTGCATCTTCAGGCTCCATCAATTCAAGAAGTGCATTTGCTCGCTCTTCTCCAATTTCCCGTAGCAAATCCGCAGCATCATCTGGATCCATCTCCCCTAATACATCTGCCGCTCTTTCACCTTCTAACTCTGCCAACAAAGAGACACGATCTGTTTCATCCATTTCTTCTAGTACATCTGCAAGGCGCTCATCATTTAATCCACTGGCAACTTCAATTCTCCGCTTTGGAGCTAACTCCTGAAGTACTGCAGCTAAATCAGCTGCACGCAGATTGGCAAGAGTTGAAAGTAAATTAACAACACCTTGGTTTTGTTCAGGAAATGCAAAACCCGTGACTTCTTCCCAAGCAACCGTTGATGTTGCACCTTTACGGCGCAGACGGTGACCACGACGCATTATGTGAACTCGCTTAATGAGCCAATCACCAGAAGGCGTTTGTTCCATAGCCAT
>Ga0068872_10001820_pt1 | contig 16948 bp, 9 predicted proteins | sample NOAtaG_7_FD_66441 | JGI IMG/M metagenome (GOLD analysis project Ga0068872, IMG submission 66441) | Freshwater lake microbial communities from Lake Erie, under a cyanobacterial bloom - NOAA_Erie_Diel1S_2200h metaG | ecosystem: Environmental > Aquatic > Freshwater > Lake | place: USA: Ohio, Lake...
GGTCGGCTGGGGGACCGACGGACTGAGGGTGTGGCGCAACCGGGGTCGCCGGGGCTTCCACGAGGAGACCCAGGCGCTGGGGCTTCGGGAACTGGCCGGTAACCCGGTGCGCCATGCGGCCTTCGCGGACTTCGACCAGGACGGTGACATCGACGCCCTCGTCGACCTGGAGGGGCGCGGCGTGCGCCTCCTGCGCAACGACGGCGCCAACGCCAACGGCCTGGTGAAGTTCCGCCCGATCGGCAACCGCTCGAACTTCAGCGGGATCGGCCTGCGCATCGAGCTCAACGCCGGCAATTGGCGGGCCGTCCGCAGCGTGCAGCGCAAGCCGGTGGAGATCGGGGTGGGACGCCACAAGGACCTGGAGACGGTCCTGGCCCGCTGGGCCGACACCCAGCCGCTCTTCGGGGTCGGGCCCCATCCCAGGCAGGTCGTGGACCTCATCGAGCCAAAGAACCCGACCGGTTCCTGCCCCTACCTCTACGCCTGGGACGGCACCCGGTTCCGCTTCCTGACGGACATCCTCAGCTCGGCACCGGTGGGCCTGCCGGCCCGGCCCGGACTCAACATCGTGGCCGACCCCCGGGAATGGGTGGCACTCGGCGGCGAGGCGGAGTTCGTGCCCCGGCAGGGTCGCTACACGGTGCAACTCACCGAGGAGTTGCGCGAGGTTCTCTACCTGGACGAGGCCCGGTTGGGCTGGGTGGACATCCCGGCCGGATCCGAGGCCCATCCCACCAGCAAGCTGGTGCCCGGCCCGCCGTTCCCGAAGCACGAGCTGCGGGTGCTCTCCGGGCGACTGCCGCTGCGCTCGGCACGTTCTGGGGCGGGCGAGGATCTGACCGCCACGCTGGACCGGGAGGACGGGCAGCGCGCCTCGCCACGGTTGAGGATCCCGCAACTCCGCGGCCTGGCCGAGCCCACGTCGGTGATCCTCGACTTCGGGCCGCTGCCCGAGCTGCCCGGCCTGACCCTGGCGCTCAGCGGCTGGCTGCGCTTCGGCGGCGGCATGGCCAACATCGCCGGCAGCCACGACCCCGAACTGCCGTACCCGTTTCCCCGGCTGGAGGCCGAGACCGCCCCGGATCGATGGGAACCCCTGCCCCAGGTGGTGGTCGGGGTGCCAGCCGGTCGCACCAAGACCATCCTCGTGCCACTGGGCGAGGGTCGGCTTCCGACCGGCACGCGACGGCTCCGGCTGAGCTACGCCTTCGAGCTGCATTGGGATCGCATCGCCCTGTTCACCGCGAACGAGCCGGCCCGCGTGGCCACCCTCGCCCCGACCGCCACCGACCTGCACTGGCATGGCTATGGAGAGTTCGCCCCCACGGGTCCGTCCGATCCGCTCACGCCGATGCACGACACCGTGCGCCAGCGGCCGCCCTGGCGGATCACCCCCAGCGGGTGGGCCACCCGGTACGGGCCGGTCGACCCGCTCGTGGCCGCCGAGGACAGCGGCGTGGTGACGGTGGCGGCCGGGGATGAGTTGACGCTGGAATTCGCGGCCACGGCGGTCCCTCCGGCAGCCCCGGGCCACCAGCGGCGCTTCTTCCTGTGGACGGTCGGATGGAACAAGGACGCCGACTACCACGTCGCCGCCGGCGACCGGATCGACCCGCTGCCCTGGCATGGCATGGACGACGCCCGCCACGGAGTGGAGCCCAGGCCCGCCCTGCCGAGCGACGCACTGCACCGGCGCTTCAACACCCGCTGGGTGGGGCCGTTCAACTACGAGCGGGTGGAAGCCCGCCGATCCACGGCGCGCGGGACATCGGTCGGACACTGAACAGGCGCTGGGTCGGGCCCGGAAGGTCGAACCCAAAACCATGGTTCCACCGGGGCATGGATCCTCGGACATGGATCCACGGGGGGCGGTGCCACGGCGGGCAGCGGATCCCACGAACGCCACGGTTCCGGATTGAGGAACCGAGGGGAATGAGGAACCGAGGACTGGAGCTCAGGACTCGACGGCGCTCAATTCGACCGGTTCGACCCGGACTCCCTGCTTCTTGAGCCACTGCACCCCGGCAGTGATCTCGGAGGCGGCACCCTCGATCTCGAGGCATACGATGCCCACCACGTCGGTGACGCTCGCTTGGCGGATGCTGGTGACCAGGCGGAATTCGTGGCCAAGCCGCCAGATCACCGGCGCCTTGATGCGTTGCGGCGGATAGGTGAGCCAGAACCGGGCGGTGGTGGTCGCCGCGTCGGCCTTCCTGGCCGCCGCCCGGGTGGCCTTCGGGGTCGTCTTGCGAGGTCTGGCCGCCGGGCGGGCCTTCGGAGATGGAGTGGGCATGGTCCTAGTGGACAGGTTGGGCCGTTCGGCGGCGAGACGGATCAACCCCCGGCGATGGCAGGGATGATGCTGATCTCGTCACCGTCCTTGATGACGGTGGCCTGGTTGTCGAGGAAGCGGATGTCCTCCTCGTTGACGTACACGTTGACGAAACGGCGGACCTCCCCCTTCTCGTCGATCAGGCGCTCGGCGATTCCGGGGAATTGGCTCTGCAATTCGGCGATCGCGCCGGCGATCGTGCCCGGCTTGACCTCCACGAGTTCGACGTCGTGGGTGAGCTTGCGGAGTGGCGTGGGGATTCGGACTTGGACGGCCATAGGATCGTGGTCGGACTTGAAACCGAGAGATTCCGCGAAACGGCGCCCTTGGCAAGAGCGCTGTCGGCCGGAGCGCTGTCGACGGGATACCCCGAGGGCCCCCCGGGTGCCCGGGGGATCCGCCTGAGGCCATCTCACCTCAGGCCGCGACCCGTTCGGCGGGCCCGGGCCTCGGCGCCCCGTAGGGCAGTTCCTCGGGGATGTCCGTGTAGCGCGAAAACACCTCGAACATGGCCGAGAAGTCCTTGTTCACGTCGCCCGAGAGACAGTCGGTCAGGGCGTCGGCGAGGTCCGGACGCCCCTCGGTGACCGTCTTGAAGCTCACGTTCGGGTCGTAGAACGCATACACCAGCTTGCGCATGTTCTCGATGCTCTGGCGGGTGATGCGGCCGTACTCGGCGAACCGGGCCGGAGACACGTCGCCGGCCTCCAGCGCCCCGTGGATCGCGTCGGCCGCGGCCACGCCGGTCTTGAGCGCGATCATCAGGCCGCTGGAAAAGACCGGGTCCAGGAAACCGACGGCATCACCCACGAGCACGAGGCCGGAATCGGCGCAGTATTCGGAGCGGAAGGTGTACTCGGCGGTGAGCCAGTACTGGTCGCAGACCCGTCCGGTGGACAGGTGATCCTGGATCCACTGGTTCTGCCCGATCTCTCGCTGGAAGATGGCCTCCGGGTCCTTGAGCCCCCCACGGGTGAGGTACTTGCCATCGGCCACCACCCCGACGCTGACCCGGTTGTTGTGCTGGGGAATGTACCAGAACCAGCCCTTGTCGGGGACGAAGGCCACCGTGGTGCCGCCCTCGTCGATGCCCGGGTCACGCTTGGCCCCCTCGTAGTAGGTCCAGACCGCCACCTTGTTGAGCTTGGGGTCTCCGCGACGCCAGGCATTGCGGGTGGCGGCGATGGCCTCGCGCCCCGTGGCGTCCACGGTCACCGTGGCCCGCACCTCCACCTCACCGTGTTCCCGGGAGTCCACGCGGACCCCGCAGTACGCGCCCGTCACATCCTGCACCAACTCGGTCACCTCGGACTCCTCCCAGACCTCGACGCCGTGCTCCCGGGCGTTCTCGAGCATCATCTGGTCGAACTCGCTGCGCAGCACCTGCCAGGACTGGGCCACGGTGTCACGGTCGTACCGGTTGAAGAAGTAGAACGGCTGGGAGGCCCGGCCCGAGGGGGCCACGAATTGCACGGAATACTTCTTCATGAAGCACGACCGGCGCAGCCGCGGGATCATGCCGATCCGCTCCAGCGGCGGGTAGGTGAAGGGGATCATCGACTCGCCGATGTGGTAGCGCGGGAACTTCTCCCGCTCGAGGACCAGCACCTTGCGCCCGAGCTGTGCCAGCGCCGTCGCCGCGGCGCACCCGGCCGGGCCGGCACCGATGACCACCACCTCGAAGTTCTCCAGGGTTTTCATACGTAGGCGTACTAAACAACTGCCCACTGGTACTCCACCGGCAGCGACATGCAAGTGGGGTGTTTGCCCGGGTCCTGGGCGGAAATGGCGGCGCCGCCGTGGAGACGGCGGCGCGCGCGGCAACCGGACGGGTCCGGCCAGGAATGCGGGCCCCGCTCAGGGCTTCGGGACCTCGTTCCTCTTCTTCTGCTCGGCGGCCTCCTTCTGGAGCCGCTCGGCATCCGAGGACTTGATGACCTCGATCTGCGCGCCCTTCTTGAGCTCCTCGGCGCTGGGCACCTTGATGATGTCGCTGGTGGCGCTCGCGGCGGCCCCGCCGGGCAGCGGCGGCGGCGTCTGCGGCTTCACCGAGAGCAGCTCGACCTCGAAGACGAGCGTGGAGTGCGGCGGGATCTTCGGGGGCGATCCGTTCTGGCCGTAGGCCAGCTCGGAGGGGATCACGAACTGGTACTTGGAGCCGACCTGCATGAGCTGCAGGCCCTCGGTCCAGCCCTTGATGACGCGGTTCAGCCCGAAGCTGGCGGGTTGTCCTCGCGAGATGGAGCTGTCGAACTCGGTGCCGTCGACCAGCGTGCCCCGGTAGTGCACCTCGACGATGTCCTCGGCCTTGGGCTGCGCGCCCTGGGCGGCCTTCAGCACCTTGTACTGCAGGCCGCTCGGGGTCGTCTGGACGCCCGGTTTGGCCTTGTTGGCGGCGAGGAACAATTCGCCGGCCACCTTGGCCTTCTCGCCGTCCTCCTTGCGCTTCTCCTCGGCCTTCTTGCGCAGTTCCGTGGTGTAGTTGCGCAGGATGAGGTTGGCCTCGCCGTCGGTGATCAGGGTGGGTTTGCCACGCAGCGCCTCGGAGAAGGCCTTGATGACGATCTCCGGGTCATGCTCGTAGTTGCCCCGGGCCAACTGGCGCTTGATGTCTCCGGCCAGGAGCACGCCCATGGCGTAGCTGTGCTTCTCGAGTTCGGTCTTGAACTTGCCCTCGCCCGGGTCGGCGGCCGCAGCGGAACCCGGTCCCGAGGCGGTGGACGAGGCCGCGGTGGCGGCGTTGTTCTGCCCCAGCGCAGATCCCGCCAGGACTCCGGACAGAAGGACGATCGATAATGTTTTCATGTCTGCCTGCGTGTTCCGCCCCGGGCTCAACGGCGTGTTCCAAGGCGGTATGGACCCGTGGGTATCAGCCCGCCGGTGCGAAGTCGAGCCCGGGCGCGGAGCGCGGAGGGGGGCACGCGCCGTCGACGCACGGCACCTTCCGGGACCGCGTCGCCGGTTTGCCTTGGCCGGCCTGGCGGCGAGGTTCACGGTCGATGTCAATGAACCGCTGGAGGCCCAGACCCGAGGTCCCGGACGCCGTCCAACGGGCCGGTTTGCCCGGGTCGCACGGGCGGCGTCGTCCCGCCCCGCCCATCCCATGGCTGGCCGGCTGGATGCCGTGGCTGCTCGGCATGGCTTCCGGCGCGGCGGCGGCCGTCATCGAGGTCGTTCCGTCCCCCAACCTCACCTTCCGCAGCGGTCAGACCTATGTCGTCGGCGGCCCGGTGCGCCTGGACGGCAGTGTCCGCTTCGAGGGCGGCTGCGTGGTCAAGTTCCGGCCGGGCCGATCGGCGGGCCTCGTGCTCGGGCCGGGGGCGAAGGTGTCGTGGGAGGCACGTCCGGAGGCCCCGGTCGTGTTCACGGCCTCCGACGACGACTCGGTGGGCGAGCCCGTGGCCGGGTCGAGCGGGACGCCGTCAGCCACCCCCTACGCCGACGTCGCGCTGTCGATGGAAGGCGACGGGGCGGGATCCCAGCCGCAGCGATGGAACGATTTCCGGATCTCCCATGCCCGGGTGGCCCTCCGCTGGACCCGGTCGTCCGCCGCACTGTGGCATTTCCAGATCCAGCGCTCCGGCGTCGCCATCGAGGCCACCAACAGTTCCCTGAGGCTGCGCAACGGCCTGATCCACCGGGTCGACGCGGCATTCAGCGACCTGAACTCCAGCCCGGTCGACGGCCAGCAGCTGACCGTGGCCCGGGCCGGCGCGCTGCACCGCCGGCCTTCCGGCTCTCCCCTGACCCTCCTGCGGTGTGTGATCGGCGAGGTGGCCGATCCGTCGGGGTTCACCCACCCGGCTCCCGAAGGCAACCCCAACGCCGTCCTGCCAGCGACCGTGACCAACGCGTTCATCGAGGCGGCCGGATCGCTCTACCTGCCCCCCGGCAGCCGCCGCGTGCGACCAGGGTTCGGGCATGCCTGGCTCGACCCGGAACTGGCCGCCGTGCTGCCGGACATGACGGTCCTGCCCCCGGAACCCCTGCCACCGCTGGTGACCCGTCACCTGTACCTCGGCCCGAGGCCGATCCGGGATCGCGCGCTGCCCGCGGCCGAGGGCATCCCCCCGATCAAGCTCGGCTTCCACCACTGGCCGATCGATTACTGGGCCGAGGGAGTCACCGTGAGCAACGCCCTGCTCACCTTGGCACCGGGAACGGTGCTGCACGAGGCCCCGGGACGGGGATTCCGCTGGATCGGAACGGCGGCGATGCGGCGCGACGCCGCGGTGGCCAGCCCGTCGATGACGACCGCCGCTCCGAAGGCCCGGCCGGTCCCGGGCCGGGGGGACCGCGATCGGGACGGCCGCTCCGACCTGGATGAAACCATCGACGGGACCGACCCGGACGACGCGTCCAGCGTGAGGCCCCTCACCCTGTCGGTGCTTGGCTTCGACGCCGGGACCTTCGAATCGGAGGAAGGGGTCCGGCCGCTGGCGGGTTCGAACGCCGACCGTGAGCCGTCCTTCGACCGATGGGCGGCCGGATTCCACCGGGCCGGCCAGGTGCTGCGCTATCCGCTGGTGGTCCGACAGGAGGGCCTCAGCCGGACCAACCTCCAGCCCCGGCACGGCTCGCTGAGCCTCGATTACTGGCCGGACTGGTTCCACGGGAATACCAACGACGCGCCGGGTGCCGAGTGCGTGCTGCTCGAGGCCCCGGGCCTCCGTGTGGTCATCGATGCGGCCGGCCGACACCTGGGGATCACCCGCGTCTCCGAGACCCACGAGCAGACGGTGTGGTCGCCGCTGCCCCGGTCCATCACACAAGACCAGCCGATCAGGGGTCGCACCCACTGGCTGCTGCAGGCCTCCTTCGGCGCGGAGACCTTCGACGGGCTCGCCAGGGAGCCCCACTCGCGGCCACCCGGGCCCACCGAGGGGATGCCCAGCTTCCGCGTGGGCAATGCCGCGGACGGACGGTCCCCGGCGCTCGGCCGCATCGACCGCGTGATCCTCCGGAACCACCTGCTGCCGGGCACTCCGGGCCATCCCGGCCCGCTGCCGGGCGCGCCCCGGGGCACTGATCGCCCCCTGGAGGGCGACCCGGAGGAGCGGATCTCGGCCGAGTCGCTGGCCACCGGCATCCGCCTGCGCTTCCGTCGCGACTGGGAGGGGGACTGGGAGGAGAAGAGCCTCGGGCGGTATCCGATCGAGCGCCGCCGCCTCGAGCCAGGACCGACCGGCTGGGAGGTCATCACCCGGGACGCCCGGACCTCGGTGTATGACGACACGGCGGTTCCACCCGGCCACACCTATGCCTACCGTGTCCTTCGCAACGGCCGCCCGCCCCTGGAGGTCTGCGCCGCCCATGACACCCCACCCCCCGCCGACCGTGGCCGGGTGCTCCTGCTGGTCGATGAAACCCTCGCCGACCGACTCGGCCGGTCGCTGGCCCGCCACCGTGCCGACCTGGTGGCCGAGGGGTGGGAGGTCGTCCAGCACCGGGTGCCCCGGCATGTGGACGCCGACCCGCAGGACTTCGATTGCCGCCGCCACGACGCCGAGGCGCTCCCGCGCAACCGGACCAACCTGCTGGCCATCCAGGCGCTGATCCGCCGCGAGTTCGAGGCCCACCCCGGACGTCCCCACGTGGGTGTGCTCATCGGGCACCCCACCATCCCCCAGAGCGGCTGGGCCGCCGAGGACGGCCACGTGGCCTGCGACGATCCGGCGGGCATCCACCTCGGGGCATGGCCGGCCGACCTCTTCTATGGCGACCTCACGGGAGCCTGGACCGATGTCCGATCGTTCCGCACGGGATGCCCCGATTGTGCCCGCAGCCAGTGCACCTTTTGCATCCTCGGCAACGAGCCGGGGGATGGACGCTGGGATCCCAACGACCTGCCGCGCGAACCGGACGGCAGCCCCGGACGCATCGAGGTGGCCCTCGGTCGCATCGACTTCGCCCGGTTGTCCCACTTCGACAGCCGGTTCGCCGGCCTCAAGGGCTCTCCGAGGAACGCCCTCGACGTGGAGGTCGCCCTCCTTGAGCGCTACCTCGAAAAGGCCTGGCGGTACCGGCGCGGACTCCTCGAATTCCGCGACTCGGCCATCGGCTACGCCAACGCCGTGCCTTCGCTCGTCGACCGGAATCTGCTGCACATCCTGCCCCGGCTTGCCCCGCACGAGGCGGTGTCGGTGGAGACCTGGAATTCCGACCTCTTCCACGACGGACCGCGGGTCCGGTGGGGGTTCCAGGCCGACTACTCCCATTTCGGCGTGCTGGGCATGACCGGCGCGGCCAAGGCCGGGCACAGCCACTTCGCCAAGAACGTGGCGTGGAGGCGACCCGGTGACGTGCCCCGGGTGGCTTTCCTGTTCGCCTTCGGGTCGTTCCTCGGGCAATGGTACAGCGGCTACGGCGAAGACTTCCTGCGCACCTGCCTGGCAGCCGAGGACGCCGTGCTCCTGGCCGGAACCGCCCACTCGCCCACTCCATGGGCCACCGACCGGGTGCATGCCGGGGCTCCGGTGCACGCCCTGTTGACCGACACCGCCGCGCGAAGCCCCTCGGTCAACGTGCGGTTGACCTTCCTGCTCGGAGACCCCTGCCTGCTCGAGCACCCGCTGAAGGCGCCCACGGATTTCACCGCCCGGGCATCGGGTGGGGCCACCGGAGGAACGGTTGAACTGGCGTGGACCGCCTCGGCCGAGGCCGACCTGGGCTACCGCATCGACGAGGCCACCTCGGCAGACGCCACCATCTGGACGACCGTCCGCGACCTGCCCGCCGGCACCACCCGCCTGAGCCTCGGCCCCGGGGCCCTCGGCAAGACCTTCCGCCTGCGGGGGCTGGGCTCCGTCACCAACGGGTCGGGGCGTCACCGGCAATGGACGGCGGCGGCATGGGCCTCGCCGTGACGCCGCGGCCGGACGACGATCCCCCGGGGTGGGCGCCTTCCAGGGCACCGTTTCCGGCTGGAAGGGTTGGCCTTGAACCTGCTTAGCTCATGCAAGTTTCACTGAACGCCGGTTTCCACCGATTGAATTTCCCATGAAGACCTTCCGTGCCGGATGGGTGCTCTGGTTGGCCGTCACCCTCGGTCGCACGCTCCGGGCCGAGACCCCCGACATCCTGTCGCTGACCTGGTCCGATGGCCGCCCCTCGCTGGAGTTCCGCCTGATGCCCGCGGTGTCGGAGTACCGGGTACGCGGCGGAGCCACCCTGGAAGCGACCGGGCCGGGTTCCCCCGCGGTGACCGGGACCCAGGCCGGCAATCGCTGGACGGCCGGCGAGGCCGCCGTGAACGGCTCGGGCTTTTTCCGGTTGGAGGCCGTGCCGCTGGCCCCCCATGCGGTGCGGTCCAGCACCCTGCTCCACCGCATCGCCTACGGACCGACGCCCGACGACCTCGACCGGTTGGCGGCCATCGGCCCGGACGCCTATCTGGAGGAGCAGCTCGCCCCCGAGACGATCACCGAGAATCTCGACACCCCGCCGGAAACCGGCCCGGTGTGGCGCAAGGTCACGATCACCGGCACCGGATCGTCCTCCAAGCTGTACGTCTACCTGAGCGGCGCAGGCGACGCCTACCTCGACGATTTCCGTCTGGTGGCGGGCCCCGCCGACACCGGGGTCGGCACCAACCTGATCGCCAACCCCGGCTTCGAGCAACCGCTCGCGGCGGCCAACTGGACCACGACCACCAACACGGCCAACTCGGCCCGGACGACCGACTTCGTCCGGTCCGGCACCGCGTCGTACCACCTCGTGCAGTCCGCCGCCGGCAGCACCGGCACCGACGCCCTCGTGCAGACCATCCCGACGGCGCTCAATGCCAACGGCACCTACACCCTGAGTTTCTGGTACCTGGTCCAACCGTCGCGACTGCAGCTCACCGTGCGCCTGAGCGGCAGCGGCATCTCGCTCACCGTGCCGCTCCAGGGGGATGCCGAGTCGCCGGCCCCCTACTACGCGAGGCTGCAGGACGGCGCGGCGAGCATCGGCGACCTGCGGGCCTGGCACGTGCTGCATGCGGTGCAGTCCAAGCGCCAGCTGGCCCAGGTGTTCCAGCAGTTCCTCGAGAACCACTTCGTCACCGAGTACTCCAAGAGCCTGGTCTACTTCGACGAGCGGGCCGGACTTCCCAACGCCTGGTCCGGTCCGGAGGCGACCCGGCAGGAGTTCAAGGAGAACCTCCGCTGGCGGCAGGCGTTCCTGAACCCACGGTGCACCTTCCACGACCTGCTCAGGATCAGCGCCGAGAGCCCGGCGATGATCATCTACCTCGACACGGTGCTCTCACGGGGCGACGTGAGCACCACCACCAAGACCAACCGGATCGCCAACGAGAACTACGCGCGGGAGCTGTGCGAGCTGTTCGCCTTCGGCGTGGACAACGGCTACGACCAGACCGACATCGAGCAGATCTCGCGGGCCTGGACCGGATGGACCGTGGAGCTGCTGGCCACCAACCAGGCCGCCAACCCGTTCGCACCGCGGACCACCGTGCTCATCAACCCGGGGCTGACCAACGCGACCGAGCGCAACAGCGTCACCAACCTCGCGGGCCTGTGGTCCTTCCGCTACCGCACGGACCGGCACGACGCCCGGGTGAAGTGGATCTTCCACGAACACGATGCCCGGGGAGCCATCCTCACCAACTCCCCGAAGACGGTGCCCGCGCGATTCGGGCCTCCCTGGGCCGGCCGGCCCTATGGGCTGAAACTGGACAACGGGTCGACCACCAACGGCATCCAGGATGGCTACCAGATCCTCCGCCACATGGCCGACCAACCCTTCACCCAGGAGTACCTTTCGGTGAAGCTCTGCCGACTGCTCGTCCATGACGACTTCCACCACGGCTACGACTTCACCGACGCCGAGACCTCGCCCGAGGAGGCCCTGGTCCACGCCTGCATGCTGGCCTGGGAGAACCCGCCCAACGGCGGGCCCAAGGGGCAGATGCGCGACGTGCTCCGGGTGATCCTCAAGAGCGGGCTGTTCCGGGATGCCCGGACCTCCTCGGCCAAGGTCAAGACGCCGCTGGAGTTTGCCGTGTCCACCCTCCGGGCCTTCCGGGCCTCCCGGCCCGACGGCTCGTCCACCTCGGTCGCCGACGCGCCGGTGCTGGTGGCCTCGGGCGGCATCCTGGACCGCGCCGGCCGCATGCGGCTCTTCGACCGCGCCGACCCCGACGGCTACGCCGAGGACGCCGGCGGCTGGATCAGCGCGGGCACGCTTTCGGAGCGGCTGCGCTTCGTTCAATCCGTGGCGCTTGCCGGCTCCGGCCTGACCACGGGCACCGGCGTCCGCAGCAACCCCGATGCGATGGGTGCCAACCGGATCGACCCGGCGGGCCTGGTGTCGCTTCGCCTCGGGAACGGTGCCGACCGCTCGGCAGAGTCCGTGACCGACCTGCTCCTCCGCCTGCTGTTCCCGTCCGAGGGGGCGGGCAACCTGACCGAATACCGGGCCCTGGGCATCCGGTTCCTCAACACCGCCGACAACGGCACCACCGCCTCGGCGTTCGCCACCCTCGTCCCCGGAACCCGGGACTACGACAGCCGGGTGCGGGGCCTGGCCGCGCTCCTGTTGAGTTCCCCGCGCTTCCAGGAGCAATGAGCCGCCGCCAAGGGAATCCATCCACCCGCCTCCGCCCACACCGACCCGCCCCGCCCCGACCATGAACACGCCGCAGATCCTCACCCGCCGCAGTTTCCTGAACACCGCCACCGGACTGGCGGCCACGGCCGCGCTCGGCTCGCTCACCGACGTGCCGCTCTTCGTGCAGAAGGCCCTGGCCGAGGGCACCCTCGGGAAGCCCGACGCCAACGGCCGGGTCAAGAAACTGCTCTTCATCTTCCTGCGCGGGGCCAACGACGGGCTCAACTCGGTCATCCCCCACGGCGACGACGCCTATGGCCCGAAGATCCGCGACAACATCGCCATCCCGGTCGACCCGGCCCAGGGCTGGAACGCGCAGGGCAAGGCCCTGTTCCCGGAGGCCGGCACCGGCGGGGGCACCTTTGCCTACCCGTATTCGCTGCCGCTGGGCAATGGGTTCGCCGGGCTGCACCCGGCGCTGAAGTTCCTGGTCCCGGTGTACAACGCCGGCGAACTGGCGGTGATCCACCGCGTGGCCTATCCGCAGCAATCGCGCTCGCATTTCGACTCCCAGGCCTACTGGGAGACCGGGGCCCCGAGGGCGACCATGGTCAAGGACGGGTTGCTCTACCGCGCCATGGTGGAGTCGGGGCGACCGGGCAGGAATTCCCTCACGGGCGTCTCCTTCCAGAACTCGCTGCCGTTGTTGCTGCGCGGATCGCGGGCCGCGATGACCAATCTCTCCGACCCGACGCGCTACGACCTGCTGGGCGTGCCGAACACCGCCGACGGCAACGCCAAGGCCGCCCGCGCCCTGGAGGCGGCGACCGGTGCCGCCTTCCCGGGCAAGGCCAACCGGGACCTCCTCCAGCAGCAATACGAGAACATGCGGCGCACGCTGGAGATCTTCGCCGGCATCGACTTCAGCGAGACCGGCAACACCTTCGTGGATGGCGACAACACCGACGGCAACAAGCCCTACCACCTGTTTCCGACGACGAACGCGAAGAACGGGGCCGGCCCATCGGGCACGACGAACCCGGGCTATGTGGTGCCGACCGCTTCCTACGGCTACTTCAACCAGCTCAAGTCGGCCGCGCTGGTGCTCAACAAGACCGACGCCCTCGTGGCCGGCACCCAGATCGACGGCTGGGACACGCACAGCAACCAGGGCGGCGTCACCGGGGCCCACGCCAACCTCCTGCAGCGGGTGGGATGGTCGATCTACGCGCTGCGCCAATACTTTCGCCGACATGCCGAACAATGCCGTTGGGAAGACCTGGTGATCGTCACCCTCTCCGAGTTCGGGCGGACCACCATCGAGAACTCCGACAATGGCACCGACCATGCCGAGGCCAGCGTGATGCTGGTGGCGGGCGGCGGAGTGAAGGGGCTGCGGACCGACGCCTCGGGCAAGGTCATCCGCAGCGGCGTCTTCAACTGCGGCCCGTCGGACCCGGTGCCTTGGCAGACCGGCATGAACGGGTCGATGTTCCAGAGCACGGGCCGCTACCTGCAGCGGGCGACCGATTTCCGCTCGGTGATGGGCAAGCTCGTCCGGGATCACCTCGGGGCCACGCAGGAGCAACTCGACCGCATCATCCCCGGCTATGCCGACCCGAACCAGAGCCTGAAGGCCGGCGGCGTCCAGGCGCAGGACAAGGTGCGCGTGACCGGGGAGCCCGACATCGTCTGAGCCGTCCGGGTTCCCGATCAATCCACGGGACGGAAAGCCCTCCGGTTGGATCCGCCCGACACATCCGACGGGGAGGGGAAACCGACGCCGAGGTTCAGGTCCCGTGGATGTTGAACCAACCGGCACAGTAGGGACATTTGACGTCGCCCTTGGGCGAGACCTCGTCGCCCTCCTGGATCCGCGCACCGCAGGCGGGGCACTGGTATGGATCCCGACGGGCATCCCCGGCAGGCGCGCCGGCGTCGACCGGTTTCAGGGCCGCCCCCGGCGACCGCCCCTCCAGGTCGGGAAGTTTCCATCGCAGCGGATCGGAGAGCACCCCGGGATCCTCAAGGCGCGAGACCGCCATCACCACCCGCCTGATCTGGAAGGCGACCAGGATCACCAAAAGCGCCACCATCAGCATCAGGTGCCAACGTTGCAGGCCTGAAGCCTCGGAAAAGGCTTCGGAAGGACCGAGGAATCCCTGCCGCATCAACCCCGCGAACACGAGTGCCCCAAACCCGACCAGAAGGAACAGCGGGAAGACCCTGGCGAATCCGGCACAACCGGGACCGGCCGCAGCCACCGTTCTCGGAGACAGCGCCAACGCGTTGCGGGAAGGGCGGGAAACCATGGGTCCTTGGATACCATCCGTTCCGATGGGAAGAAAGGCCCGGGATTCCACCAGGCGCCCGCCGACAGCCGTCCGCGGTGAGGAGGCCCGTGGGTTCGCCCGGCCATGCCGGACCAAGAAAACGCCCGGGTGGGCTTGAAATCCCCGGGCCGCCGACCGACAACAACGGACGTGACTTCGATCAAGTTCGGCACCTCCGGATGGCGCGGGCTCATCGCGCGGGACTTCACCTTCGAGAACGTCCGATTCGCCGCGCAGGGCATCGCGGACCACCTGCTCGAGGAACTCAAGGCGGCGGGAGACTCCGCCGGCTCCCAGAAGCCCGAGGTGATCATCGGCCACGACACCCGCTTCCTCGGTCGCGAGTTCTCGCTGGCCGTGGCCGAGGTGCTGGCCGCCAACGGGCTCGTGCCCCGGCTCTGCCAGCGGGATGCACCGACGCCGGTCATCGCCCACACCATCCGGGTGCGCAAGGCCCTGGGCGGCATCAACATGACGGCCAGCCACAATCCGGCCGAATACCAGGGCCTGAAGTTCAGCGTTTCCAACGGGGCGGCGGCCCCGCCCGAGGTCACGCGCCGCATCGAGGCCCACATCCGCCACCGCCAGGAGTCGGGCTGGACCTTCCAGGCCGGGCTCGTCGGATCGTTCCGCTGCCAGGAAATCGATCCCGCGCCGGCCTACCTGAAGCAGATCCGCAAGCAGATCGACTTCGCCGCCATCCGGAAGGCCAAGCTCAAGATCGCCGTTGAATTGATGTACGGCACCGGGCGCGGCTACCTCGACACGCTGCTCGAGGACGACGGTGGGGCCAAGGTCCTCCGGTTCCACGACACGTTGAATCCCAGCTTCGGCGGGCATCATCCGGAACCCAACGCCGAGGGCATGGCCCCGGCCCGCGAGGCCATCCTGGCGGGCAAGGCCACGCTGGGGCTCGGCCTCGACGGCGACGCCGACCGCTTCGGCATCGTGGATCGCGACGGCACCTGGCTGACACCGAACCAGATCCTGGCCCTGGCCCTCTACCACCTGAAGAAGAACCGGGGCTGGACCGGCGCGGTGGTGCGCACCGTGCCCACCAGCCACCAGGTCGATGCGGTGGCCGAACTGCTGGGTGTGCGGGTGCACGAGACGCCGGTGGGGTTCAAGTACATCGGGGCCCTCATGGAGTCCGAGCCCATCATCGTGGGCGGCGAGGAGTCCGGCGGCCTCAGCGTGAAGGGCCATGTGCCCGAGAAGGATGGCATCCTGGCCTGCCTGCTCATGGCCGAGCTGGTCGCCACCGAGAAGAAGCCCCTGATGAAGATCCTGGCCGACCTGGAGAAGAAGACCGGGGAATTCCACACCACGCGCATCAACGTGGCCATCCCGCCCGACCGGAAGGAGGCGCTGCTGCATCGCCTCTCGGCGGGACTGGACAAGGTCGGCACGGCCAAGGTCGAGCAGTTCATCACCACCGACGGCTTCAAGTTCGTATTGCCCAACCGCGAGTGGGTCGCCTTCCGCGCCAGCGGCACCGAGCCCTTGATCCGCTGCTACATCGAGGCCAAGTCGGCCACCCAGCTCAGGAAGCTCGAGAAGGCCTGCCGGGCCCTGCTGCTGGCCTGAGGGGCGTTCGGTGACTCCGCGGGCGCCTCGGACCCCGTGGCAGCGGAACCTCACCCGATCGGTCAGGCCAACACGGCGTGAACCACCTCGCCGTGGACGTCGGTCAGGCGGCGCTCGAGGCCGTTGTGGTAGTAGGTGAGCCGCTCGTGGTCGAGCCCGAGCAGGTGCAGGATGGTGGCGTGGAAATCATGCACGGTGACCACGTCGTGGACGGCCTTGTAGCCGAACTCGTCGGTGGCCCCATGGCTGAAGCCGCGCTTCACCCCCGCCCCGGCCATCCAGCAGGTGAACCCGGCCGGGTTGTGGTCGCGCCCCTTGGCCCCCTTCTGGAAGGTCGGCATGCGCCCGAACTCCGTGCACCAGACCACCAGCGTGTCGTCGAGCAACCCCCGCTGGCGCAGGTCGATGAGCAGGCCCGCCGTGGGCTTGTCGAGCACCGGTCCGTGCAACGCGTACTGGCTGGCGATGTCCTTGTGGCCATCCCAGTTGCTCACACCCTCGCCGCCGGTCTGGTAGGCGCCGTTGAAGAGCTGGACGAAGCGCACCCCCTTTTCGACGAGCCGCCGGGCCAGGATGCAGTTGCGGGCATAGGCGGCCCGCAGGTCCTTGATCTTCGTGCCGCCTTCGTCCGCGCCGTAGAGCCTCAGGATGTGCTCCGGCTCGCTGGACAGGTCGGCCACCTCGGGCACGGCCAGTTGCATGCGGGCGGCCAGCTCGTAGCTGGCGATGCGGGCGGCCAGCCCGGTGTCGCCCGGGAAACGCTCGGCATGGCGCTCGTTGAGGCGCTGGAGGAACCCGCGCGTGGCCGAATCGGCCGCAGCCGTGATGCCGCCCGGGGCGGCCAGGTTGCGGATCGGGTTCGTGGCGTTGAACTCGGTGCCCTGGAAGGCCGCCGGCAGGAACCCCGGGGCCCAGTTGTTGACGCTGTTCTGGGGCTTGCCGCGCGGGTCGGGAATGGCCACGTAGGCCGGAAGGCTCTGGTCGTCGCTGCCGAGCGCGTAGGTCATCCACGCACCCAGGCTGGGGAAGCCATCCAGTGTGTAGCCGGTGGACATGTAGTTCTCGCCGGGCCCGTGCGTGTTGGTCTTGCCCTGCATCGAGTGGATGAAGCACATCTCGTCGGCGAGATCACCCAGGTGGG
>Ga0068872_10001822_pt1 | contig 16940 bp, 6 predicted proteins | sample NOAtaG_7_FD_66441 | JGI IMG/M metagenome (GOLD analysis project Ga0068872, IMG submission 66441) | Freshwater lake microbial communities from Lake Erie, under a cyanobacterial bloom - NOAA_Erie_Diel1S_2200h metaG | ecosystem: Environmental > Aquatic > Freshwater > Lake | place: USA: Ohio, Lake...
TCGAGACCATCGCTCGTGGTCGTGATGACTTGGTCGCCAACGACGATCGCACCGCCAACACTTCGACCTGGGATAGAAACTTTCCATGCGATATTCTCACCCGACTCGCCGTCGAACTTACCGGGAAGCGATGCTTTGTTCGATGCGCCACCGACGTATGGCCCGCGGAATTGTAGCCAATCCTCCGCTTGCGATTGCCCACTTAAAAGCAATCCGGTCGAGAGCATGAGCCAACGGGTGAGAGAAACTTTTCTTAACATCATTGATTGTCCTTGGATCGTATGTTTCTAGTTGTTTTGTCTCGCAACGCTGAGAATTACCGCTGCGAAATCGCTTTGCCGGTCGAATCGCAGATGCGAGCTTGGAATATGTACCGTTGTGCCCAAGCTTCCTTCTGCTCATTCTGACAAACCTTGATCAAGATCTTGTTGACGCCGGCTTTAAGCTTGATGGGAGCGATGTACTGGTCGACTTGCATGCCGGTGTGATAGACTTCGTTGGCGATAACCAGTTCCCCATTGACCCAGACCTTTTGAGCATTGATGCAGCCGACTCTCAGTTCGCATGCGACATCACTGGGGCTGTTGACTTCCGTAAGCCCGTAGACAATACAGCCCTTTTCATTTTCATAAATTTTCGCAAGATCGATCAATCCCTCTTTATCGGAACTGGACTCCGAGACCCACTTCACATCACCATTCTTTCCAGCGTAGCTATCGGCAACTTTGCCGGCGACATAGTCGGGCTCGATGGGATAAGCCGTATTGAATTTATCACTACCGACATTATCGAATGGTCCTACAAACTTCCATTGGGTAAGGAAACCAAAGTGCTTCGTTTGATCGATCGTCACCCCGAGCTTACCGAGCCTTTCGATGATCGCAGTTACTTGTTCAGGTTGCCTAGCAGAGTCGAGCAATGAACGCAAAGCTGTTTCATTCAGCTCGGTAGGTTCGAGCGCCAAAGCAATGGCTTCATAACGAATCTCTGGGCTTGGGTCGTCAGTCATCTTGGATAGCCACAGCTTGCGAACCTCGGCATTTCCATCGGTCAGCCAACGGAACACCGTGTAGCGAGCTTCGGCATCTTCGCCACTGTTATTGAGGAAGGCTTCGAGTTCTGCCTTGCCAGCGGGTCGTCGGTTTTGTGCGGTATTGGCGAGTCCCAACAACCAATTTTTACCGAGGGATGATGCACCCTTCATCGCTCGAAGTGCCGTGAGGCTTTCAAGGTCATTGCGGGTTGAGAGTTCTTTAGCAAGCTTGGAGGCTTGTGCCACCCCTGCATCGTCCCCGGCTTGAACTTTGCGAAATGGTTCAAGTTGCTGCGGCGATACATCGGCAAAACCGTTATTGGAATACATCAGCGCAGAGAGCAATAGCAAGCCAGGCAAGTAGATGATCGATTTTTTCATGGGTAACATTTCCTTCGCAGCCAGTGGTTTAACAGGTGCGAGTATTATGTCCCAAAAGTCCTGGTTCGCATAGCTGGTAAGCAGTTCAAGACGTCGACCTGCGGTCGTGGATCACGGTTGAGGATAACCGGGTTACTTTGGTTGAGGACAACCCTACGGAACTGGCACTAATTAGCCGAGGACTGGCAAAGAGATTTTTGCCAGTGGATCTGCTGCGACTCGCGCGGTGATCGCTCGCACCAGTGCACGACACACATCCTCGAACGGCTTCGATACCCTTGGATCTTTCAACGCATCAGTAAGCCGACCTTCGTCGGATTCGCTACGAACGATCATCTGGATCGGAACTTCGCCCAAAAACGGAGCTGAGATCTGATCGGCCTTTTGCCTTGCTCCCCCTCGACCAAAAATATCGAAGGTTTTCCCGGTCTCAGGGTCGGTGAATCCACTCATGTTTTCGACGATTCCCAGAATCGGGATTTTAGTCTTTTCAAACATACTGATCGCCTTACCGGCGTCCAACAAAGCGACCTCTTGGGGTGTACAGACGATCACTGCACCAGTGAGTGGAATGAGCTGCGATAGGGTGATTGCCACATCCCCGGTACCTGGCGGCATGTCGATGATCAAAAAGTCTAGATCCCCCCAATCCGTATCGCGTAAGAATTGGGTGATGGATCCATTGAGCATCGGCCCTCGCCACGCAACGGCTTGATCTCGTTCGATGAGAAATCCCATCGACATCACCGGCATGGTTCCTGCTCGAATCGGCTGTATTTTTGAATTGGCTATCTCTGGACGGCCCTCGAGCCCGAGCATGTGAGGAACACTCGGACCATAGATATCTGCATCCATCAACCCGACCTTGGCTCCGAGCTTTTCAAGTGTCAGAGCCATCGCAGTGGCGAGCGTGCTTTTACCCACGCCCCCTTTGCCGGCAGCCACCGCAATGACCGCTTTGGCCGTCAATCCGATGGTTCCCAACGGTTGTGCAGGTCTCTGAAAATCATCGATGCGGATTTCGATCGACTTAAGGCCTGGCACACGGCTGTGCATGAAGGCTTGTAGTTGCTCGGCAACCTCTGCCCCGATGGTTCGAATCATCGAGGTTAATCGCAAAGTGCATTTGGCATGTCCGTCGGTTACCACCCAATCGGTGACTTGACCTGTTTTGGAAAGCGGCCTGCCGGTTTCAGGATCCTTGAATCCGTCTAGTGCTTTCTGCAACTGTTCGTGAAGTTCCAGGTCGGTCATTGGTATGATTTGGTTGTAATAGTATGGGTTGATTAAAAAGTCAGTTTCAAGGCAGACAATCGTCTTTCGGTTTCTGCCATCAGTGCATCCTCTGCAGCTTCGTCAGCAGCTTCATAGGTTACCGAGAAGCGCAGATGACTACCCGCATCATCCCAGGGAACGATCACAATCGAATGCTCGGTGATGAAGTATTGCGAAGCTTCCTCGGCGTTGCTGAACCTCGGGCCGGAAGTGACGCCTGTGGGTGCTTGGGTGTAGAGGAAGTAACTCCCTCCTGGGACATCGCAAGTGAAACCGCAACGACGCAGTGTGGCGACGAGCTTCTCGAGCCTTCGTTTGTATTTGGCCCTGATACGCGTCGGAATCTCTGGATTGTCTAGCCCGCTGATCGCAGCCCGCTGGATGGCTCCAAACTGACCGCTGTCGCAGTTGTCCTTCACATCCGAAAACGCTTGGACAATCCGCTCGTTACCGCAAACCCACCCGATTCTCCAGCCGATCATGTCAAAGCCCTTGCTCATCGAGTGGACTTCGACTCCGACATCCATAGCACCAGGGACTTCGAGGAAACTCAGCGGCTTTCCTTTAAAGCTCAGCAAGATGTGCGCGGCGTCTTGGACAACCACGAACTGGTGCTTTTTGGCAAGTTCAATAATCGACGAATAGAACTCCTTGGTGGCAACTTGTCCGGTAGGGCTGTTGGGATAGTTCAGTACCAGCAATTTTGTTCTTTCCCAGATCTCGGGCGTGATCGCCGAGAAGTCTGGATAAAAGTTATTTTGAGCGAGCAAAGGTAACCGGTGGACCGTACCGCCGTAGTAACGCGTATGAGTCCCGGCGACTGGGTAACCAGGAACGGTCATCATGGTGATATCGCCAGGGTTGATGAAGCAAGCAGGCAGCATCGATAGAGCGGTTTTGCTTCCGATGCAGTGATTGATCTCTTTGTCAGGATTCAGGTCGATATTGAACTCACGCTTCATGAACCTCGCCACGGCTTGCTTGTAGTCAGCCGTTCCGTTGTCCATGTAGCCTCGGTTCTCTGGCCGGTTTGCTTGGACGCTCAGGGCTTCGCGCACAGAGGAGTCGGCCATTGAATCATTTTCGCCGATGCCGAAATCCAAGAGTTGGCGATTAGGATAATCGGCGAGGGCTTTGCGTTTGGCTCGTTTGATTTTTTCGAATTTGTAGATCTCGTTGGCTTTGCCATACTGAGCACCGCCGATGCGGTCGGCGAAGAGTTCTTGAAAATACGGGTCTGTTGCGGACTGGGTATTTGCAGCATTCATTGGGGAAATTAGGTCATCAAACGAATTGGATGGATTGAACGTATCGAGCAAAGGGGACGTCGAAGATTATAGGCCTCATGCGATTTCCATCCATCGCAAACTTGTCCTCGAACTCAATGAAATGTAATCGTACTCGAGAAGAAGCGTTGGGATTTAGGGGCTTCGAGTACGAGTAGGAGTACGAGGAATCCAGATTCTCTACCCACAAAATTGGCCAACGATCTTAAAAGAAAAGAGCGGAGGTCAGTGCCTCCGCTCTTGCCATTTTTTGCTTGACCAAAACCGATGATAGGTCGTCGATTAGTGATCGCGGTACGGACGTCTTCCGCCGCCGTCTCCACCACCACCACCACGGTAGCCGCCACCGCCGCCACCATCACGGCGACCGCCGCCGCCACCACCGCCGCCGTATCCACCGCCACCGCCACCACCGCGAGGACCATTATTGTCCTTGGGGCGGGCTTCGTTGCAGGAAATCCGACGACCGGCAACCTCTTGTTGATTCAAGCCATCGATTGCGGATTTTGCTTCGTCCGCATTTGGCATTTCGACGAAAGCGAAACCACGAGAACGTCCGGTTTCCCGATCCGTTATGATACTTACCTTAGAGACTTGGCCAAACCGACTGAAAGCCTCGCGAACCTCGTCTTCCGTAGCGCGGAATGACAGGTTACCAACATAAATATTCGTCACTGAAACAAACCCTCGTATCACCTATGCTCGCTCATGGCGAGCTATCAAAAAAACTATAAACAACCCAAGCAATGATCGTAAAAATCCGAACCAGTAACGATCCTCCTACAATCAACCCGAGCATCCGATCTGGCGATTATCAAGGATGCGAGTGCCTGAGTCAACAACATTCTCGCAGGATTCACAAAAGCATTCCGAAAGATTTTACCCTTTTACGGTCGATGTCGAATCTCATCATTCTTTGAGAATCCTCATGCTTATCTAATGTTCATTAGAAAAAACGGTTCGTTACCGCCGGCGTGTCCTTCGGTTGATGGCGAGATTGTCCGAAAAATCAGCCTCCCAATCGATGCCCGCCAAGGCAGCATCGACATCGCCAAGTGATCCTTGAGGCAATACCGCTTCACCCTCCCCAGCCCCACCGGGAAGTTGATTGAGCCGATTGACAACCCGCAAAACATCCAATGGTGTCGCAAACCCATCACCGTCGACATCGACAAACGGAGGAACATCAGGCGAATTCAGTGGCAACTGAGAACCGCCGGGATGAGAGTTGATGTAATCGACAATGGACAATACATCCAAAGGCGAAATGGTCTGATCGGCATTCACATCGAGCGAATTGGATTGGTTCTGGAACGCGGAATAGAAGGATATGGTTACTGTCCCGACGTTGCTTACCATTTCATTGATGTCCTGAACCTCATATTGCAGTACCACGTTGGTAAGCGAACTTGCGACACTGTGAGTAAAGAGTATTCGCCCATCTGGCAGTGCACTTGCAGAGCCTTGGGTAGGTGGAGTCACAATTCTCACGGTTGCCGGGTCGATGTCGGCACCAAGTCCTGAATCGTTGGCAAGCACGTTCATCGAGATCGGACGGCCAAACGAAGTGATGAATGCATCGTTGGTTGCAAAAGGTGGAAACTCAGCGATGTTATTGATCGTTACGATGAACGCCTTCTCAAAGAACAACCCACCCTTGTCCGTCGCTCGAACTCGTACCGAGTAGAGGTCTTGCTTCTCAAAGTTGAACCTAGAATTGGTCTCAAGCCGGTTTCCGTTGATGCGGAACGAACCGTTGTTGAAACCACCCGAACCAGGGACAAGACTGTAAACGGCAGTTTCATTGGCGTCTACATCAAGGGCTGTAAGCAGCCCAACCAACGCCCCGGCTCCGAGGTTTTCATCGACGGATTGATTGCTGATGAGGATGTTCGTCGGTCTCTCATTGACATCCGTGACTTGGACGTTCACGGGCACTGCGATGCTTGCTCCAGCAGCGTCTCGAACGACGATCGTCGGTACGAAACTGGCCAAGGTTTCGAAGTCAAACGAACGGCTTGCGACCAACTGACTGCCGACAATCGTAAAATCGCTAGTTGGCGTCGCAAAGGTGTAGCTAAAGGTATCGCTGACATCTTGGTCGATGGCTGTGAGCGTTCCTATCACAAGGTTAGATCCCGCGTTCTCCGGAAGGTTCGATGGACTCAGCACCACACCCGTCGGTGCATCGTTGCGATCGAGCACCCGGATGACAAACGCACTGTTAGCTTGATTATTCGCCGAGTCGGTGGCCTGTATCCGAACGTTGTAGAGACTCTTGGTCTCAAAGTCGAACGATGAACGTGCGAACAACTGGTTGCCAACAATATTAAAGGAACCGTTGTCCGTGCTACCCGAACCCGAGACCAATGCGAAGACCGTTGGATCGTTCAGGTCTGGATCATCCGTCGACAGGGTCGCTACAAGCAAATCGGTCGCGTTTTCGGCAATCTCTGTCGAACTGAGGATTACCTGGGTTGGAACCTCATTGAGGTTTGTCACGCTAATCGCAAAATCCCTAAAAACATTTTGCCCTGCCACATCGGTCGCACGAACACGTACCTGATAAGACGACTTGGTTTCAAAATTGAACACCGAAGCCGTGAGGAGTTGATTTCCCGAAACCAAGAACTGTCCGTTGTCCAAAGCGTTGGGAACCAAAGCAAAGGAAACAGGGCCAGCTAGATCCGGGTCAACCGCCGAGAGCAAACCAACCAAACTACCAACGGGCGCATTCTCTAGAATTGTGCTGTTGGATAGCTCGAGATTGATCGGAGCTTCCTCAAGGTTATTCACCGCGATCGCAAAAGGCATCGTCGTCGAATTGCCACCCGAATCCGTCGATCGGATCACGATGTTGAAGACCGATTGCTCTTCAAAGTTCAAAGGCCTGGATGTCCGCAGGGTATTGCCCACGGTGGTAAATGCCGTGTGGTCACTGCTACCCGATTGCGGGACCAAACTGTAGACAAACGTTTCACCGGCGTCTTGATCGGTCGTCGTAAGTACGCCGACGATCGTACCGGCAGCTAAATTCTCATTGAGAGAATTGGCGGACAAAGCGATATTCGTCGGTACTTCGTTCTGATTGACAACGAAGACATTAAGAACCTTTTCAAAGGACGCTCCGAGGGGATCGGATGTTCTGACGCGGATGATGTAACTGGTCTTCGTTTCGAAGTCTAGACTGGTATTTACCCTAAGGTCTGGACCGTCGATGGTAAACATCCCATTGTCGGTGCTGCCGAATCCGTTGACTAAAGTGTAAGTGTGGTTGTCCGCACTATCTTCATCGCTGGTGGTAAATGTTCCAACGATCGCCCCAGGAGCATTGTTCTCCAAAATGCTCGATGGACTCAAAACGATGTCCGTGGGTGTGTCATTTTGATCGATCACGTTGATGACAAAAGCCTGCTCAACAAACAAACCACCCGCATCCGTCGCCCGAACTCGAATTCCAAGCGTCGGTTTGCTTTCAAAGTTAAGAGGTGCTAGCGCGAAAATCTTGCCATCGGCATCGACCCTCACAAGTGCATTGTCATTCGAACCCGCACCGCTGACCTTACTGAATGTGACCGTATCCAAAGCATCGGGATCTAGAGCTGATAATTGTCCTATAGCAATGCTGATCGGTTGATTCTCCAGGGCATTTTGCGAAAGATTGATCGCAATTGGGGCTTCGTTGACATTCGTCACGACGATGTTGAAGATCGACTCTAGCGATAATCCGCCCGCATCGGTACTACGGATCCGAATCGAATAGCTTGGTTGGGTCTCAAAATCGATGTTCGCAACAGTGCGAAGTTGCGTACCAACGAGTGTGAACTTGTCATTATCGCTGCTACCTGATCCGGTGACGAGGGCATACGTGAAGGTGTCCCCCGCGTCGGGATCCAACGTACTTAGCGATCCGACGGTGGTCCCTACAGGACTGTTTTCCGCAATAGTGGTTCTGCTAAGAACGATGGCAGTTGGAGTTTCATTGACATTGGTGATCGTAAGCAAAAACGCCTTCTCGAAAAACAGCCCACCCGCATCGGTCGATCGAACGCGAATGCTATGGGACGGTTGCAGTTCGAAATCCAATGGAGCATTGGTGAAAAGCTGGTTACCAACTATCTGCCACTTGCTATTGTCTGCACTCCCAGTGCCACTAACAAGCGTATAGGTGTAGGTATCCACGTCATCGGCGTCCGTTGTTCCAAAGGCTCCCACAAGCGTTGGTGTGCCGATAGGCTGATTTTCAGCGATGGTGCTGTTAGACAGTGAAATGTCCGTTGGAGAATCGTTTACATTAAGAACCTGAATTGTTAATGGCGTCTCAACGGGCAATCCACCAGCATCGACCGATCGCACGCGAACCGAGTAACTCGATCGCACATCGAAATCAAACACTGCTGTCGATCGCAGCTTGTTCCCGACGACGGTAAAGAACCCGTTGTCTTGTGAGCCTAAGCCGTTGACCAAGGAGTACGTAAAGGTATCCCCAGCGTCGGGATCGGCAGTGCTAAGGTCTCCGACCAAGGAGTTCACCGGCAGTCGCTCATTGATGGAACTGGGGGTGACTGCAACAAGGGTTGGAGCCTCGTTCACATTTGTCACAAGAATCTGGAAGGCCCGTTCGAGGCTTGCACCGAATTGGTCTTCAACACGGGCTCGAATGCTGTAGGTTTTCTTGCTCTCAAAATCGAATGACGCGTTGCTCGAGAGGGTAGTACCACTGAGAACAAAGCTCGAATTGTCGGTGCTGCCAATCCCGCTTACGAGGCTATAGGTCAGTGTTGCTCCAGCATCAGGATCCGTTCCTGTAAGGTTCCCGATAACCGTTCCAACCAGTGCATTTTCAGCGATCGTGTTTGCCGAGAGGACGAGGCTGTTTGGATTCTCGTTGGTGTCAAGAATATTGATCACGAATGGTGCTTCGATGAAACCTCCGACACGATCGGTGACACGAACACGAATATTGTAGGTCGACTTGGTTTCAAAATCATAGCCTTGGAAAGACCGCAACTCATTGCCAACGATGTCAAAGAGCAGGTTGTCTTGGCCGCCTGCACCAGGCTCTAGAGTGTACAGATGGGAATCGTTGAAATCTGGATCGTTGTTGCTGAACAACCCGATCACCGTGCCAATGGGTTGGTTTTCCAGAATCGTGTTGCCCGAGAGGTTCAAAGCGGTCGGTAGTTCGTTGACGTTCGTCACATCGACTGCAAACGCCGCTTCGGTGAATAAACCACCTAGATCGGTACTTCGTACGCGAATCGAAAGTTTGTTCATCGCTTCGAAATCAAGCGGTGCATTCGAGAGAACCTGGTTGCCCGATATGGTGAAGAGGTTATTGCTCGAGTCGCCTGATCCTGCAACCAAGGAGTAGACAAATTCGGTGTCTGTTAGGGTATCAGTATCGGTGGTCGAAAGGGTTCCAAGAACCGTTCCGATCGGTGAATTCTCCGCGATCGAACGACGCGAGATTCGAACTGTTAGTGGGGTTTCGTTCACGTTGGTGATCGAAATCGGAAAGAGTTGCTCGAACTTCAGTCCGCCGGCATCTTCGGTCTGAATTCGAACCGAATAGGAGTTTCTGCTTTCGAAGTTGAAGACGTTTCGGGTAACGAGAGTGTTCCCAACGATTGCAAAGAGGGTGTTATCCGCATCGCCAGCACCGGAGACGAAACTATAGGCATGCGTATCCCCATCGTCAGAATCGGTGGTGCTAAAGGAGCCAACGACTGTACCGATCGGAGAATTTTCCGGTACCGAGCCATTTGAAAGAACGATTGCCGTCGGAGGATCATTCACATTAGTGATATTCACAAAGAGCTGTTGCTCAACGGACAGACCACCAAGATCGATTGCGCGAACGCGTACCGTGTAAAGTTTCTTAACGTCAAAGTCAAAGCTCGAGTTTGTCTTGAGCTCATCTCCTAGGATGTTAAAGAGGCTGTTGTCATCGGATCCTGCGCCTGTAACAAACTCGTATCGGAAAACGTTATCGCCATCGATGTCGGTGGTAATAAGTTTACCGATCGTCGCTCCGAGACTTGCATCTTCCGCGATTGAATCAGGGTTAAGGGCAACCGAAGAAGGGGCTTCGTTGACGTTTGTCACTGCAACTTGCAGAATCTGTCTCGTTGAAAGTCCGGATCCATCGGTCGCTTCAAAGAGAATGCTCAGGAGTCGCTTGCCTTCGAAGTCGAAACTCTCAGTTGAAAACAGATCGCGTCCCACGAGTTGGAACTTGCTGTTGTCTTCTCCTCCAGGGCCATTGACGATCGCGATGGTAACCGAATCGCCGTTATCAACATCGGTCGATGAGACTGTACCGACATAAGTTCCGGCGGGCAGATTCTCACGGATACGGTTATTTGAAATCGTGATTGCAGCCGGTGGCTCGTTGATATCGGTCACGTTGATCACGAAGGCACGTTCGACGAAGAATCCACCTCGGTCGGTCACGCGGATGCGAATATTGTAGGTGTTACGTGCTTCGAAATCGAAGGTGACGGCTGATTGCAGTCTGTCACCCACGATTTGGAACATGATGTTGTCATCACCTCCAGCGCCAGGCACGAGTGAATACGTGAGCGCATCGCCTGCGTCGGGATCATTGTTCGAAAGTGTTCCGACCTCGTAGCCTGCTGGTTGGTTCTCTGGCAACGACGCATTGGAGATGTTGATTTGGGTCGGTGTTTCGTTGACGTTGTTGATATCGATCGTCAGGATTTCTTCGTAGAACAGGCCACCCAGGTCGGTCGTGCGAACTCGGATGGACATGGTTGGAGTTGTTTCAAAATCGATTGGTCCGGCAACCTCAAGATTTCCATTGATGATGGCAAAAGCACTGTTGTGTGTATCTCCGGCCCCCGAGACCAATTGGTAGTTGAATACGAAGTCGGTCAGAACATCGGTGTCGATCGTCGAGAAGGTCCCAACGTAGCGTCCATTGGCCGAGTTTTCATCAACATTGCTCGGACTGAGGTTGATATCCAATGGATCTTCGTTGACATTGACCACCGAAATGATGACGGCTTCCTCGTAAACCAAATTCGTCGAATCGGTCGAAGCGATTCGGATCGTGAAACTTTGATTGGTTTCGTAGTCGAAAGTTTCGATAGCAAAGAGTTGGTCACCGACGATTTGGAAGCGAGCGTTGTCGGTATCGCCAGCACCTGAAACGAGACCGTAGGTAAAAGTATCACCACGATTAGGATCGATACTTGATAGTGTGCCCACAAAAGTACCAACCGGCTGGTTTTCTTGAATGGAGGTGTTCGAAAGGAGCAAATCGGTTGGGGGCAAAGGTGGTATGCGTGCGCCGTAGGTATTCCCATAAATAGGACTGCCGGTGGCGGTAAAGGAATGTCTACCATCCGAAGGCAGTGTGTAAACCCAGCTTGGCTGCAATTGCAGTGTTGCAGTTACTGGACCCGCGGGAACATCAAGGATCGCCCAACCATTCGCATCGGATGTAGCGGCCAAGTCGCCTGTGATGGTGATCGACCAGTCAAGTAATGTTCCTATATCTTCGTTTGCCCGATCGAAGATGGATAAAGTCCAAGTTCCAAGGGAAGACAGGCCGTTTAGCGTTGCGAGAGGCTGATCAGGAATGAAACTACCCGTAAATGGTGCTGTTCCAGCGCCGATGGGTGTGGCTGCAGAGTCATCGAAGACAGTGTTTGTAAAGTTGTCGCCATCGAAACCATTGAAATCCGACAAAATCACCGGAGTCCCATCAGGTGCAATGAGCGATATCAAGAGATCACTGTCCCACGTGTGGGTGATATTTAATGACACGTTGACATCGGTGATGACTGAGTTTGGTGCAGGGACACTCAGAGGCGAATTGGACGTCTGCAAATCATTGATCGCAACAGGTACGTTGGAAGAGTTGGTTGAGCTATAGGAACCTGCGCTTACGACGAAGTTCGGTAAAGGAAAATCTGCTCCGTTGAAAATCCCATCAGCGTCAAGATCCTCAAAAACGAACGAGTAATATCGGTTATTTTTACCGTAACCAAAATCGTTACCTAAGGAGAAATCATTTACATTGTTGAGCGTTACAACATAGAAGTCGTTGGGCGATGTCCTTGTCCAGCCTGGCAACTGAGTACGAACAGTGTACGTTCCGTTTGGTAGTGTTAGGAAGGAATAGTAGCCGTTCGGATCAAAAACCGACTGTTGCTCCCCGGCATCAAAAATCCCATTGGTGTTCGTATCCAAGTAGGCAAAGCCAGGATCTGTTACTCCTCGTTCAAACGTTTCGAAGGTGCCATTCCCGTTGAAATCTTCGAAGGCAGTACCGGAAATCCGTGGGGCCGTTGCCGTAGCGGTCAAACGGATAACATAGGCCGACTCGCTTGAGTCGTTGTTATTGATCACCAAATCCTCGGCGAAAGTTCCTGGACCCATTGGGTTGAACCTGACTCGAATCAGTTTCACACCACCCAGAGGGATCGTGCTTGGGGTAAAGTTGACTACCGAGAAAGGTGCCGGTACATCGATCGAGCTTAGAACCAAGTCCTGGGTCCCTTGGTTTCTGATCCGCAATACAACATCGACAACTTGGCCAGCAAGAGCCGCACCCATATCGAGCGTTGAACCCGAAGCAAACTCTCGAGTCGTGTCAACGACTGAAATCTCGGGGTTTCCAATTCCGCCTAGCAAGGTCGCCGCGTTGATTCGCCCGTATCCATATTCATTGTTCGTTCCTGTATTGATATCGTAGTTGGCGGCACCGATAAGATCCGTGCTATTACGAACCAATAGCCGCAAATCGGCTGGCCGGATTGTAACTCCCACGACGTCGGCTTGGGCAAGTGCAAGAGCGGCGATACCCGTAGACAGAGGTGTTGCCGACGAGGTACCTCCAAATCCTGTCGCGCCTGTGCCTGTGTAATTTCCGGCAGCATAACCATCGGCTCCGGTTCGGTCGGTAGTATCGATCGCAAGATAACCCGCGCGGAAATCGTTGCTCGGAGCGACTACATCGAGACCAAATCCGTAATTGCTGTAGTCGGATCTTGTTCCGCGATTGTTCGTGGCGCCAATCGCAACCACTCCTGGGATATTCGCCGCCTGCGCTGCCGGTTCGCTGAGCGATGCAGCAAAGCCATTGCCAGATGCAAAGAAGTAAGCTCCACCGATCCCATTACGCCCGTTTCTAGTTCCGTCCACCAAGGCGGCATTGATGGTGGTAGAGGTGGCGCCTCCACCCCAAGAGTTATTGACAATATCGCCACCGTTCCACAGACCTGCGCCATCTGCAGTTATACCGACTGCATACCGCAATGCCGCCGCAATGTTCGCTTCGGAAGCAACATTATTGCCGTCAAACATCTTAATAGAGATAACGCTGGAATTATAGGCAGCACCTGCAACACCCATGAAATTGTTTCCGCGCGCCGCGGCAACTCCAGCTACCGCTGTGCCGTGCATATCGCTGCCTTGAGGCTCGGTCTGATTGGTATCGAAAACGAAATTCCAGCCATGGATATCATCACGCCATCCGTTGCCGTCGTTATCGAGTCCATCGCCAGCAATTTCACCTGGATTCGTCCACACATTTAAATCCGGATGCGTCGACTGAACGCCATCGTCAATAACGGCGATCACGGTATTGGGAGATCCACCTCTGTTGACATCCCAAGCCTCTGGCATATCCACGTCGGCATCGACTAGGCCACCCGATTGGCCAGTGTTTCGTAAGTGCCATTGATTCCCGAATCTTGGATCGTTGGGCACGAAGAACCTCTGCCAGTTTTGATAGAAGTTCGGTGCAACCCAATCAACAAACTGACTACTTCTGAGCAGATTGGTTTGATCCAACGCTTTGCGTCCCGTCAAGTTTGCAAAACGACCCACGAACTGATCGGTTGTACCTTGCAGAGGCCGATAACTTGCCACCTCTGGTAAGGCGGAGAAGAAATCCTCCGGTTTGACACCCGATTTCAAGTTTACAACGAACTCGTCGAGCATGGTCAGTTCACTACCGGTGGACATCGCGACATACACCGGTGCCGTATAAGCCACCCCGGGTATCCTGCTGATGCTTGCAACCAACTCAGGAGTCAGGGGCTCCGATGTCTGATAAACACGGGCGCGTCCGCCCAAACCAAAATCGCCCGTGAGCGAATTGGGCAATTCCACTGACGATTGATTCAAACCAATCACCAGTTTGTTGGTAGACAGATTCAAGCCAATTAGGCTTTGGTCCGCCGCGTAATAGGCATCCGCATTTTTGACCGGAACCTGTGTACCGGCCAATGGATCCCAGTTGACGTTGTTCCATGCTACGTCGCTTGCCATCATCGTCCGCAACTCCAAGCGCTCAAATCGATAGGAACGACGCGCTGACCTTCGGTTTCTCTTGAACATGCTCAATCTGACCTTGAAAAAGAACGCGGAAAATCTGGCAGGCTCAGGAATCGGGAAATGAAAAATGCCGCAGCCGCCGTGTATTTGGTAGGATCGTCCGGAATAACGACCACCAGAGAGTATAAATCGAATCGGTCCAGCTATGCCGGCCTTCAACCTACAAATTGGAAAAAACTACCCCCCAAGAGGAGGGGGGTAGACAAATATCCAAAATCTTTTTAATCCGACCAATCGCTACAAATCAATAGCAACAGAGGCCATAGGACCAAGAGATAGGCCGCCTAAGGCAACGCGCAACTGACCCCGCCTGAGGCGGGCACATAAGCCACCCGAGCGTAATCCATCACCATCCGGTGGCTACTAAACCGCCAAGCGAGTGTACTGATGCTGTTTCGCATCCTTTGTATCCATCCAGCAGGCAATCCATCTTGATCCCGGTCAAAAAACAGCGGAATCACCTGATTCTCAAGAGCCTCATACAGGTTGCTCGCGTCCCGCTCATCGGTAATCCGATCGTCAACATGACTGGTCCCTTTGCCGATCGCAAACCCGTTAGAACCATCAAAAGCCTCTGCCCACCAGCCATCGAGGATGCTCAAATTCAAGCCTCCGTTGAGTATGACTTTTTGTCCACTGGTGCCCGAGGCTTCCAACGGACGTCTCGGATTGTTGAGCCATACGTCGACGCCTTGGATCAAATGCCGACACACATTGATGTCGTAATCCTCGATAAATATCACCTTGCCCGCGAAGCGTGAATCCCCTCGCAGATTCGCGATCTCCTGGATAAACCGCTTGCCGGGCTCATCCTTAGGGTGTGCCTTTCCTGCAAAGAGAATCTGGACCGGTCTGGTCGGGTCATTGACGATCGCGGCGATGCGATCGATGTCTTTGAAGATCATGTTCGCGCGTTTGTAAGTTGCGAATCGTCTTGCGAAGCCAATAGTCAAGGCGGCCGGGTTTCCAACCTTCATCGCTAAATCCATCGCCTCTTGGGACTCGCCCCGTTGTCCCATCTGTTTTGTCAGCCGTCTTCGTACGAATGCTAGAAGCATGTTCTTTAGTGCATTGTGTGTTTCCCAAAGCTCACCAGGATCGACCTGATGAATCGACTGCCAAACTCCTGGCTCACCCATGTGGTTGGTCCAATGGGCTGGGAAGTGGCGGTCATAGAGTTGCAGCATTTGCTCGGCAAGCCAGCTCTGGACATGCACCCCGTTGGTAATGTGTCCGATGGGAATCGAGTTCTCTTCACGATTGGGCCACAAGGCCCTCCACATCCGCCGCGAAATGTGACCATGCAACTGACTGACTGCATTGGCCCGCCTCGATAATTTCAAACCTAAAACCGTCATGCAGAAAGGCTCATGGTGATCTCCGGGATTGACACGCCCGAGGCTCATCAGGTGATCGTGAGAGATACCAAGGTTGTCTCGAAGTGGGCCCAAGTGTTCTTCGATCAGATCTGGATGGAATCGATCGTGACCTGCAGGAACCGGAGTGTGGGTCGTAAAGACCGTCGCATTGGCGATGTCCCGTTGAGCATCTTCGAAACTCAATCCATCTTCTTGCATTCGCAATCGCACAGCCTCGATGGTTGCAAAGGCACTGTGACCTTCGTTCAAGTGATAGGCCCCAGGCGTGATCCCCATAGCCTGCAGAATTCGAACCCCCCCAACACCGATAAGCAACTCTTGGCGAATCCGAGTCCTTTCGTCTCCTCCGTACAAACGACTCGTCAGCTCTCGATCTTCAGGTCGGTTCCCTTCAAAATTACTATCAAGCAAAAACAAAGTAACGCGTCCGACGGCCACCCTCCACACCTTGGCCATCAAATCGCCCGACCGAGTCTCTAGCCTTACGACGAAAGGGGTTCCAGATGTTGTTCTGGCCGGACTCAGCGGCAGATTGTCGACGTTATGCTCGATGTAATCTTCGGACTGATATCCATCTGCCGAAAGTCGCTGCTTGAAATATCCGTGGTTGTAAAACAGTCCGATGCCAACAAGCGGTATACCAAGACCGCTAGCGCTTTTGATATGATCCCCCGAAAGCACTCCCAAGCCACCCGAGTAGATCGGCAGAGATTCGTGCAAGCCGAATTCGGCAGAGAAGTACGCTACGGGTTTGCTACCTAGCACTCCGGCGTGCGTATGGGCCCAAGTGTTCGTGCTCGATAGGTATTCATTCAATCGGCGATAAGCGTAGTTGATGCGGCTATGCAATACACGCTCACTGGCGCGATAGGCAAGTGTCTCGGGCGTGAACTCTCTGAGCAACGCGATAGGATTGTGATCGAGCTCCCGCCAACGAACCGGATCGATGTCCCTAAATAGATGGACCACTTCGGGATGCCAGCTCCACCACAAATTGGTGGCAATCGCCATGCATTTTTGATAAACAAGCTCCGGTCCGTCCAAAACCGGTACCCCTGATGCCATCAACTCGTCGTGACCGTGCCCAAGAATATTCACTCTGGCTCCTGCTCTATGGCCTACGTTTAGGCCAACAAAAACAAACCTGACAAATCCAATCTCGTTGGAACCAGTCCTCGCATGTACAATCCACCCAGCGAATTGGACTGCTCCAAG